>Ga0193726_1003494_pt1 | contig 9984 bp, 12 predicted proteins | sample H2c1metaG_FD_144928 | JGI IMG/M metagenome (GOLD analysis project Ga0193726, IMG submission 144928) | Soil microbial communities from a riparian zone of the East river system, Colorado, United States - H2c1 | ecosystem: Environmental > Terrestrial > Soil > Riparian zone | place: USA: East River... | reverse complement strand
AAGCAGGGAACTACTGCAGCATCGGCGAGCAGCAAGGTTTCTCGACGGGTTTGGGTTCCATCAACTCCACCCGCGTGAAGTTGGGATCGTACAGGTTGAACTGCCACTTGCCGTCGCGGCCGACGCTGGGTTTCTCGGTGGCTTTGTATCCGTTCTGAATGGCAATCGCAGAAGCCGCCTTCACGTCGGCCGTACCCAGGGCAAAGTGGTGCATGACCCCGAGCGTATGGGGATCGGGATTATGCACGTTCAGCATGTATTCCAGCCAGTCCGTCCCGTCTGGGACGCGCATATCCACCCAATCGACCCTGTTATCTTTCATGCCGCCGTGCCAAATGTCCTTAAAGCCAAGAATGTCCTTGTAGAAATGGTCAGCCGCTGCCTGGTCTTTGACCACCACCCCTACATGAATGATCCGCTGCGAAATGCGGGTGTCGGGAAGGAACTTGCCGAAATTCTTGCTGTGCAGTGACCCTGGCATGAATTGTACGAATTCGACATCGTGGCCATCGGGATCGGTTACGTCGAAGCCGCGATTGCCGTCCTGCATGGGCTCGAGCTTGTCCGGAACCTTGACACCCTTGCTCGCCAAATAGGCGCGGAGCTGCTCGGCATCCGTGGTCTCGAATGAAATGTGAGACAGGCGGTCCATTTTCGGACCGGTCAGCTCAGGAAACATTTCGATGTACTGATGGTCGTTGACCTTGAAGTAGGTCAGCAGCAGGCCGCCGCCCTCGGACGCGGGTTTGTCCAAACTGAATGGTTCCTGAAAGCCTAGGACCCCTGCGTAGAATTTGCGCGCTGCAGCCATGTCGTCAGTCTTGAGTCCGATGTGGGCCACGCCCACGATCGGCGGCCGGGTGATGGCGGAGGGGATGGTTTGGGAAATCGCCGGGGGGAGCATCAGAAGGGCAGCGAGGGTCAATCGTCCGGGAAAGTTCATGGCTGAGGATAGTGCGATGACCGGAAACGATTGTCAAGGGCGGGACGGGCGGGGAGAGCCGGCCGATATTCAGTGTCCGATAATAGGTATTATGTAAAGTACAAGGAAGGGCTCGTGAACCCAGCGGTTCCATCCCCTACATCTTGTAACGGCCCAAGTCCTCGTCGTTCAGGCCTTCCAGCCACTTGCGGAGTTCTTCACTGGTCACGCGGTCGGAGGCATTGGTGGCGACCTTGGAGTTCTTCAGAACTTCGTCTTCCACGAAGATGGGACAATCAACCCTCAGCGCCAGGGCCAGCGCATCGGACGGGCGCGAATCGATGCTGATGATCCGTCCCTCCCGTTCCATCCAGATGACCGCGTAGAACGTATCCTCGCGCAATTCGGTCACCACCACCTTATGGATTTGGGTATCCAGGCCGACCAGCACGTTCTTGATGAGATCGTGGGTCATGGGACGCGGAGTCGATACCTTCTCGATCTCCATCGCAATTGCGTTGGCCTCATAAATCCCCACCCAGATCGGCAGGACGGTCTCGCTGGATGCCTCCTTGAGAATGACGATGGGCATGTTGGTCACCGGATCCATCATGAGGCCGCGGATTTTCATTTCAACTTCCATGCGTATTCTCCCAAAGAGACTCCCGCCGATTCCGTTCTTATACCACCATTGCGCCTGCAAGGCTGTTGGGAAAACAGCCCGTAATGAGCACCGTCACGTAGCTGCCCAGGCCGGGCGCAACCCCTTCGGGCGCTTTGAAGTTCAGGACCTTGTTCTGAGAGGTTCGCGCAACCCACTGATTCTTTGGCTCGTTCCTGCTCTCAACCATTACTTCAACTATCTGCCCCATGTGCCTCTGGTAACTCCGCCTCTGGATTTCGCGCTGCTTGTCGAGAAGTACATTTAGACGTCGGGCCTTCTCTTCGTCCGGGATTGCGTCCTCCAGCCGGAGCGATGGAGTATTCGGGCGCGGAGAGTACTTAAAGCCAAAGATGGCGTCGAACTGCACTTCATCGAGCAACGAGAGGGTTTCCTCGAAGTCGGCTTCGGTCTCTCCGGGGAATCCCACGATCATGTCACTGGTGAGACTGATTTCCCTTTTCGCGGCCCGCATCCAGGTCACGCGTTCCAAATACTGCTCGCGGCTATAGAGACGCTGCATGGCGCCCAGCACCTGGTTGGAACCGCTCTGCACCGGGAGATGGACGTGGTCGCAGAGCGCGGGAACCGTATCGATGGCCTCGACGATGTCACGGCCAAAATCCCGGGGATGCGAAGTGGTGAATCGCACCCGTCGAATCCCAGTGATCTCGCCGATGGTCGCGAGCAGTTCCGCAAAGGTCTGCTTGCCAGAGGGATCCTTGTAAGAATTCACATTCTGCCCCAGCAACTGGATCTCGCTATAGCCGAGGTCGGCCATCTGGCGCGCCTCAGTTCGCACGGAATCCGAAGTTCGGCTACGCTCCTTGCCGCGGGTGTAGGGCACCACGCAATAGGAGCAGAACTTGTCGCAACCCTCAATGATGGTGATGTAGCCGCGGTAGGGATTGGTGCGAGCAGTAAATTCAGTTTCGAAACACTCGTCGGTTTCGCGATCTTCCAGGCCGGTAACGCGATTGTTCCCTGCCTCGAGTTGCACCAGCATTTGCGGCAGATGGCGGTAAGACGCCGATCCGGCAACCAATGAAACATACGGCGCCCGCTCGAAAATCTTTTCGCCTTCCTGCTGCGCCACGCAACCCAGAACGCCAAACTTCTTGCCTTGCTTCTGCAGCTTCTTGTAATCATTCAGCCGGTGAAAGACCTTTTGTTCGGCCTTGTCGCGAATGGAGCAGGTGTTGTAAAGAACCAACCCGGCCTCCTCGACCGTATCCACCTGTCGGTAACCTTCGGAAAGAAGCGTCCCCACAACCTTCTCGGAGTCGTGCACGTTCATCTGACAGCCAAAAGTCTGCAGGAAGAAGGTCTTTTGCGGTTCAACTGACATGGCTCATGCCAGTATAACGCAGTGTTTGCCAAGGACCTTTCCGGTTCGGACATGGGGCGTCGCGACAAAGGTCGGGGTGAAGCCCCGAGTTGCTGGATGTGCCGGAGAAACTATGATCAATCGCCTTGGCATGCTCTTCTCCTAATTTGTGGTTTTCCGCCGCGATCCGGGAGTGGGTGAGGGTAGGCAAGTACTCAGAGTTGGTCCGGGAGTCGGGACGAAAGGGTTCCCGCACACAAGCGGAGCCCTTGGGTATCCTTGATTGCGGTCATACTCCCGGCTGGCGCGTATCCACGGTTTCGCCCTTTTCTACAAAGGCCTGCATCCAACCCATAACGCGGATCCACCCTTGCGTGTGACCGGCCACTGCTTGCGGCACGGCGGCGAACCCGTGATGACGAATCTTCACTTGCGTTCCCATTCCGACCTTCTGCGGCCCACGAGCATGCAGGCTGTGAACTTGCTCCGCCTGCAACTCCCAACGCACCGTCGTTATCGAAGAATTCGCCCAACTCGGCAGCCAGGTATAGACCAGCAAGCGTGGCGGATCGATTTCCAGATACTCGCCGGACACGTTGAACTCCTCGCCCGTGTCTCTCACTCCCCTGGAGAACCATTTACCGCCCGGGCGCAAGTCGGCCTCCCACTGCTGGACACGGTACAGGCCCTTTTGCCCCCACCATTGCAGCAACTGCTTGGGATTGGTGATGGCCTCGAACACCCGCTCTGGGGGCGCGGCGATAAAGACTTCGGCCAGAATCTGATCTTGATCCGGAGTGATGGACGCGGTTGCCATGGAGTTCTCCTCCCTAGGTTGAGGGTTGCTCTGCAAAAGTCTTGAGATTGTTCAGCACGCCCGGCCAGCCGCCAGTGTAATCCTCGCGGGCCAGCTTTTCTTTGGCCAGGCCCCGATGAGTGACCTTCACGTGTGTACCGTTTTTGCTGGGTGCCAATTCCCAGCGCACCACGGTTGCCTGCGCGGGATCGTCATGCCAATTGGCATGCCAGGTATAGACGAGAAGGCGCGGGGGCTCAAGCTGCAGGATTTCTCCCCCCGCGCGAAACTCGCTCACGCCATTCAAGGGCTTTGCAGACGCATCGGTTGCGAATCTCCAGCGGCCGCCTTTGCGGGCGTCCAGCTCCCAGTGTCTTACCGGACAAGAGGGGTCGGTGAACCACCGCATCAGTTGCTGGGGGCTGGTGATAGCCTGAAACACACGCTCCGGTGGGGCGGCGATATGGATCTCGGCCACGACGGAATCTTGTCGAGTGACCTCAGAAGTTGTCATCATAGAGATCCATTCTTCGCGTCTGCGCGCGTGTTTCAGTCCACTCCCGCCGGTCTGATTGAGTGGAATCAGCTCTTGCGGCGCAAGTCGAACATCTGCACGATTTCCTTGCCGTCCTGAACGAACCGCCACTCTTCGGTGTGATGATTGGCATCCACGCTGCTGAAGATCACGCGATTCATATGTCCAGCCGCCGGAGTCGCCAGATTCGTGGCATCGAGGAAATCGAAGGTAACGCTTTTGCCGTCGGAAGAAAGGCTGGCCACCATGCGCGGCTGGTTGCCGACCGAGCAATAGTGAGTCAGCAGCAGGCGACCTCCATCCATGTGAAACATGGAGATCATGTCGTGTTTGGCGCCCATCTCGGGCGCCTGGATCTCGCTCATCAAGGCCGAGCCCCCGCCGGTCATTCGATAGGAGACCTGCACAGCCTGGCCTTGCGCATCCTTGCCCTCCCACGAGCCGGAGAATGTCTTGAGCAGATCGAAAGATTTTTGAGTATTGGGTTCCGCCACGGCTGCCAGTGTGGTGAGGAATATAGCGAGAGAGATCGCGGTGCGAAGTGTTTTCATTTTTTCCTCCTGAGTTAGGTATTCATCAAGCCCATACATCAAGCCCATAAAAGATCAGCGCGCAGTCACCAGCTGTTCACCCCAACCGACCAGATGGCCAGCACCGCAGACGTGGGCAAGCCCTTCGGCCGTCGGTGGTCTCAATTTCAAGGAAGCAGATCGTAGGACCGGCTGCAGAGAGCACAAACCCGACGGCAGCCATTCGATCGAGCACGGATAGCGTTCATGATCTTCAAGAACCTCCCTGCTAAACCACGGTATTTGTCTACCTGCCGCTCATTTCTGGTTCTTTAGGGCAGCTTTTTCTTCAACGTAATCCGCTTCGACAAAAGCCTTCAAATTGGCGAGATTCACCTGCCAAAAGACCCGATACTGCTCCAGCCATTTGTCGACTGCCTTGAGGGGTTCAGGACTGAGCTGATAAACGCGATGCCTACCCTCGCGCCGTTCCTCCACCAGATGGGCACGACGCAGCAATCGCAAATGTTTGGAAATCGCCGGCCGCGAAACCGGGAAGGCCCGCGCAATTTGTCCCGCGGGCTGACTTCCCTTCCGCAGCAGGTCAAGCACCGCCCGTCGGGTGGGATCGGCCAAGGCGTTGAAGGCCGCTTCCGTCGAATATGTAACCGAACGGTTCCGCATAATGTGTAACTATACGGTTACGCAATGAGCGCTGTCAAGAACAAAAATCCACCCGCTATTCTTTCTGGGGAAAGCCGCGGCCTGGGAAACCAGTGAGGCAATGCAGCAACGAACCGCTACGCCAAGCACACAAGGGGCCCGAGATCGGTCCAGCCAAGGGCGGGTCAGGAATTGTTTGGAGTTTGACCCGCCGCGATGTCACGATCAAAATTCTTGGCTTCGCAATCACTAGGATTGCCGATTGTTCCGGTTCACGCCGACCAAATCAAGAAATGCCTGATGCACGCGCGTATCCTCGGATAGCTCGGGATGGAAAGTCGCCGCCATAACGTTTCCCTGCCGGACGGCCACCGGATCGTTTCCTTCCGTAGCAATGACCTCCACGCCCGAGCCCACGCGGGAGATCTTTGGGGCGCGGATGAAGACCATCTCGATGGGAGAGTTGCCGGCCTTGCCTTGAAGCAGTTGGCCTTGGCGGATGGAGCTGTCGATCTGGCGTCCGTAGGCGTTCCTCCGGATGCCGATGTCGAGCGCCCCTAATCCTGCTTGCGTAGGATTTTCGACTTCCGTCGCCAGGAGAATCGCTCCCGCGCATGTGCCAAAGGTTGGTTTCTGGCGGACGAACTCTTTCAGCTTTTCAAGTCCGGCTTCGCCGAGGAGCCTGAGGAATGTTCCAGACTCTCCGCCCGGGATTACCAATCCGTCAATTTCGTCGAGTTGGTCGGGTTTCTTGACCAGCACAACTTTGGCGCCGAGCTCTTCGAGGCGGATGCGGTGAGCCTCGAAATCGCCTTGCAGCGCGAGAACGCCGATGGTTGGAACGGCACTGGGCATAGGGCAGGTAGCATCTGACCAGCAGGGCCGACGCTGGTTCCATACTAATTGCCGATCGCGTTCTTCTGCCAGGGGTCGAAGCGGTTATGGCTTCGCCGGGCTGGCGATCCCCGGTCCTTAAATTCAAAAAACATGCGGAAGGTGACTGCAGGGCGGAGCCGGGGCCGCGAGACCGCCGGCTGCCAGCCATCACCGGCGGGGAGCCACATCGGAAGAACGTTGTTGGGCACCCGATTTGGGGAGAGATCCTGCGCTCAGAGCGCAGGATGACAGCCTTATGGGGGTGGGTCAGAGACCGCTGCGAGGCCTTTCTGCAATGTTTCGCCACGGACGCCGCCAGGGGACGGGGAGTCCGCGCCACCACATCAAATCTTCTACCAGCCTCTGGTCTGCTCTTCTACCAGCCTCTGGTCTGCAGCAGCTGGGCGTCGTCGAGGCCCGTGACTGCGAGGCCCTTCATGCCGCTCAGATCCGCACTCACTTCCAGCAGGACTTTTGGATCGTTGAAGTGGGTGGCCGCCTGCACGATGGCGCGGGCGCGTTTTGCGGCTTCTTCAGGTTCAGCGAAGGTGGTGGAATCTTTCATGAAGATGCCTGAGCCTACGAAGACGGCTTCGGCGCCTAGTTGCATGACCAGAGCGGCGTCGGCGGGGGTGGCGATGCCTCCGGCGGAGAAATTTGGCACGGGTAGCTTGCCGGCTTTGGCGACCATCCTTACCAACTCATAAGGTGCCTGATGTTCTTTGGCTTTGGCGTAGAGTTCTTCTTCGCCTAACACCGTCAGAATTCTCATCTCTTGCACGATCTGGCGGATGTGTCGGACGGCGTGGACTACATCTCCGGTGCCGGCTTCGCCTTTGGTGCGGATCATGGCTGCGCCTTCGGCGATGCGGCGGAGGGCTTCTCCCAGGTTGCGGGCGCCGCAGACGAATGGGACTTTGTAGGCGTGCTTGTCGACGTGATGGCCTTCGTCGGCGGGGGTGAGGACTTCGGATTCGTCGATGTAGTCGACGCCCAGTTCCTGCAGAATCTGGGCTTCGGCGAAGTGGCCGATGCGGCACTTGGCCATGACGGGAATCGACACGACGCCCATAATTTCGCGGATCTTTTTCGGGGAAGCCATGCGGGCAACGCCGCCTTCGGCGCGGATTTGCGCGGGCACGCGTTCGAGGGCCATGACCGCCACGGCGCCGGCTTTTTCTGCGATTTCTGCCTGCTTGGCATCGGTGACGTCCATGATGACGCCGCCCTTTAGCATTTCCGCGAGGCCGGTCTTGAGGCGAAGGCTGGTGGGGCTTCCGTTATTTTGGGACATGGTAAGGGCTCTTTTCTGGTCGAGCCCTATTTTACATGCGCGAGGGGCGGTTTCAACACGTTGGGAGGGTTCGGGCGGCGCCTGCAAACAGCAGGTGCCTGGCCTTGCCTGCGGGACAGAGCGGGCGTCCCGACGTTGCGGCGTACTATTTGTTTGCCTTCTTGGCAAACATTTTCTCTGGGTCGATGACGATGAAGGTCCCCTGCCCCCGCGCCAGGACTTGGTTTTCCCCATCGAGGATCTCGGCGGTGTTGACGTGCTTCCGGCCCTCCACTCGTAGCTCGCGCGACTCCACCCGTAAGGGCTGGTTCAACGGAACGGGCCGAAGGTAGTCGACGGTGATTTGCGAAGTCAGGGCGACCACATCGCGCAGCTTGTTTACCTTGCCCATCGCGTCGTCGAGGATGGTGGCGATAATGCCGCCGTGACAGTGGCCGGGAGGGCCGGTGTAGCGCTTGCCCAAGCGGAAACGACAGACAAAACGTTTGCTCTCTTCCTCGTAGGTAAACCTCAGGCGCATGCCCTGGGGATTGTCCCGGCCGCAGGCAAAGCAGTAGTTTTTGCGCAGGCGGTCGTAGCGGGCGTGGTGGCCGCGGCCAGTGGTGTTCTGTTTCATCCCGTGTTCCTCGACTAAACGGTATCATTACCGGTTGAGGTTTGTGATAAAGGTAATTGGCAGGCGCTACAACTCATGACCCGGGACTACCGGCATAGGAGAGATGCGAGTGAACTTTCGGAGAGTATTTTCGTGCAGGACCATCGCGCGCAGGACGGCAATTCTGGCGCTGGTTGTGTGTGGTTGGCTCACGCTACTATCAGCCGAGACCAAGACTTCTGCCGGCGAAGACATCTATAAGTCCCACTGCGTGGTTTGCCACGGCGCCGACGGTACCGGCAAGACGACGCTCGGCCAACAGCTCAAGGCGTCTGATCTGCATGGCAAGGAGGTTCAAAGCCTGACGGACGCCCAGCTGAAACAGGTAATTTCCGAGGGCAAGAACAATATGCCGGCGTTCCGGGGGCAAGTCACCGAGGCCGAAATCGATGATCTGGTGAAGTACATTCGGACATTTGGGACCGCCAAGAACAAGACCAAGAAGTAGCTCGGTATGGTGATGTTGTCGCCCACAGCCCCGGTCAAGGCAAGGCCCTCCGGCCGCGATGGCGGCCCCATCCTTCCGCCCGGTCACGGCGGCGGCGGGGATGGTCGCGGCGAAGACGGCTCTCCCGACTATGGGCAGCAGTTGCTGCGTGCGCGAACCGGGCTGGCACTCATGCTCGCGCCCATTCTGGCAATGTTCGTCGTCTTGACCGCGGCCTACATTCTGCGGCAGCGCACCATCGCTCTCGATCAAAATTCACACAGCTACACCCGGCATTGGCTGCTGGTAAATCTGCCGGTTGGTTGGTTGCTGCTGAACACATTTGTGCTCTTGCTGAGCAGCTGCATGATCGAAATGGCGCGCCGGCAATTGAGGCGCGAAGTGGCTCTATCACCGGTCCGCTCAATTCCCGGTGTTTCCCTCGGTCATGAATACCGCGTGCCTTGGCTGGCCGCCACGGTTGTCCTGGGAATGAGTTTTCTAGCCGGACAGTTTATGGCCTGGCGTGAGTTGGCGGCTCGCGGCTTCGAACTGGCAACCAGCGCCAGCAGTTCTTTTGTGTATTTGCTGACGGCTGTCCACGCCGTGCACCTTACACTCGGTTTATTGGTGCTGTTCTACGCGCAAGCGATCGCTCTGTTGCGTAGACCCTTGGAGCGGCGGCACATTGTCGTGGACGTGATCGCCTGGTATTGGCACTTCATGGCCCTGTTGTGGATTTATATCTTTGCGCTCTTGCGGCTGTTGCCGTAGCCCCGCCCCCCTCTTCCGGTCCTCCTCGGCAAACGCAGCGATCCAACTTCCTCGCCGAGTATGCCTTCCATTTCGACCATGCGACCTGCTCCCCTGCTCCCCTCTTTCACTTACGGCTGATCCAGGAGTTTGTAGTTGCCAGGTCGGAACATGTAGCAGGGCAAAACCGCGTCAGGCTTCAGCACAACCTGAGGAGCGCCCTCAAGGAATCGAAGAACGTCGGTCGGCGGTAACGGTTTTCCTGACTCGTCCACATTTTTGACATTAGGAGAGACTATTCACGCTTTCATCGCACTTGGACTCCCGGACGGCCTGCAACTCATACCGTTTGGAGTAGTCGAAGAAGCTAACCGGCGGCGGCCCCTGAGACTTGAAGAAAGCGTAGGAGACCTTCACTGGAACAACACCCGCGCTTCCGCTTTCCTCGACTCCGAAGATGAACCCTGTGTACTTCGGCCCGAGGCCAGCGCCGAAGGTCAACGTTGAAACATCGGCCAGAACTCGGCCCACCAATGGGCGCGTTTTCTCGGTGGCTACCTGTCCCT
>Ga0193726_1003493_pt1 | contig 9984 bp, 10 predicted proteins | sample H2c1metaG_FD_144928 | JGI IMG/M metagenome (GOLD analysis project Ga0193726, IMG submission 144928) | Soil microbial communities from a riparian zone of the East river system, Colorado, United States - H2c1 | ecosystem: Environmental > Terrestrial > Soil > Riparian zone | place: USA: East River... | reverse complement strand
AATCCAATCAGCAGCCCTACGACCGCCGATCGGGTCAGCGGGTGTCCGCGCCGTCCGAACACCCCGAGTCCGGCAATCCAAAATGCGGAAGTGCCATTGAGCAGCGCCGCCTCATTGCTCGGCAGATATTGCATGGACCAGATATTCAAGCCATTGCTGATGAAGATCATGAAGAATCCGGCGATGGTGACGTGGCGCCACTCGATCAGCCGCGTCGGCAGGCGGCTATGCCCGTAGAATTCCGCGATCAACGCCAGCAGAACACCGGCCGTGATGAATCGAATGCCGGCAAAGAGCGCGGGGGGAAGATTCGCGACGGCGATCTTTGTAAATACAAAAGAAGATCCCCACACCAGGTACACGGTGAGGAGGCATAAGAAGACTTTCGTGGAATGACGTGAGTCGCGCAAACTACTTGAGGCGGCGCGGCGTTCCAACGCGGAAAACCCAGTAGCAAATCCCGAACAGCAGCGCCGCCGCGATCCACTGCGCCGCGGGCGCGTGATAGCCCAAGGCCAGGATGTCGGGGTTTTTGCTGATCCAGATGCACATGGCAATGAAAATGCCCACCAGCGCTTCGCCGGTGATCAGTCCGGCGGCGAACAACATGCCATTCTGCGCGAGCTTTTCATGATCATCCGGCTCATTGTGCTTGCGATGCCAGCGCGCCACGAACTCGGCGACCAGTCCGCCGCCCAGAATGGGAGTGGACACATCCAAGGGCAGATAAATACCCACCGCCACCGCCAGGACCGGCGCGCCCCAGCGCGATCCGATTCGCTTCAAGTACAAGTCCAACACGATGATCAATGCGCCGATCACCGCGCCGATGCCAATCATGCCGACCGGCAGCGTGCCGCCGAACATGCCCTCCGCCACGGACCTCACCAGGTTGGCTTGCGGCGCCGGCAGGGCTTTCACGCCCGCATGGGCCGGCTCGCCGATGCCGTAGGCGTACAACAGCACATTCATCACGGGCGCCATGACCGCCGCGCTGGCGATGACGCCCACCATCAGCATGACCTGCTGACGCCACGGCGTCGCGCCGACCAATTGGCCGGCCTTCAAATCCTGAAGATTGTCGCCCGCCACCGCAGCGGCATTGCAGACCACGGCGCCGATGAAGACCACCGCGACGGCACCGATGGTGGACTTGGCGCCGACCATCCACATGAGCACCAGCGAGGCGAACAAAATGGTGCAGATGGTAATGCCCGATACGGGATTGTTGGACGAACCGACCAATCCGGCCATATAGCCGCTGACGGAAGAGAATAAAAATCCGGCGACGATCATGATGACGGCCATGGCAAGCGCGACGCCCATGGTGCCGACCACCAAGTAATACAACACGAACAACGGAATGACGAACAATGCGATGCCGATGAGCACCGCACCCATGGGCAGATCGCGTTCGGTATGCGGAACGGCTGCCGCGCCCTTGACACCGACCTTCAGACCGCTGCGAACCGCCGACAGCAGAGACTTTCGCAGTGACCACAGTGCCCAGAGCGCTCCGGTCAACATGCAGCCAACGCCGATGTAGCGCACCTGAGCTCGCCAGATGGCAAAAGCGGCATCTTCGGGACTCAAGCCCACCAACTTCTGCAGCAGCACCGGATCCTGGTTGAAGAAATAGGTGTTGAAGATCGGGATGGCCAGCCACCACGAAAACAGGCCGCCGGCCGCAATCAATATCGCGACATTGAGGCCGACGATGTAACCGACGCCCAGCAGCGCCGGCGAGAATCCGTAGCTGAAGAAGGCAATGCCGCGCTGGCCGACGAAGCGATCAACGACGAAGGACTCGGGCAGAAGTCCGAAGCCCGACGTGGTGAGCTTGAACAGGCCGCCAACGACGCTGGCGATGCCTAAAACTTTGGCGCCCACGCCGGGATTCGCGCCCACCTTCAGCACTTCCGCCGCAGCGACGCCTTCAGGAAACCTGAGCTTCTGTTCGATGATGAGCGTGCGGCGCAGCGGCACCGAGAACAGCACGCCGAGCAAGCCTCCGAGGCCTACGATGGCGAACGTCCACCAGTAATCGAAATTCATCCAGTGGTGCAGCAGAATCAGTGCCGGCAATGTAAATATGGCGCCCGCGGAAATCGAGGTTCCCGCCGATGCACCGGTGGCGACGATATTGTTTTCGAGGATGTTGGTCTTGCCGAACAGCGGCAACACCGCCATCGATATGACCGCCGCTGGAATCGCCGTGGCTACGGTGAGACCTGCAAATAAACCCACGTACGCGTTGGCGGATGCGAGGATGACCGTGAGAATGATCGAAAGAAGGATGGCCTTCAGCGTAAGCTGCGGCGCCGAGGCTGCACCCGTAGTCATTCCACGTTCCCCATGAGTTTTTTCACCGGTCGGCTGATAGCCAACAGTATTGCGCCCAGTCCCACTGAAAAATACACGATGTGCATGTACTGCCCCGGCATGGCGGCAACATTGTTCGCATCGAAATCCCCTGCGATCAAGCTCGCGGCTAAGTTGCCGAGGGAAATTGCCAGGAACCACATGCCCATCATTTGCCCCACGAAACGCTTCGGCGCCAATTTCGTGTAATAACTCAGGCCCACCGGACTCAAGCACAGCTCGCCGAAAGTGTGCAGCAGGTAGGTCATGATCAGCCAGTAAGGCAGCACCTTGCTGCCCGACGCAACAATGGCTGCCGCGGCGGCCATCACCAGAAAGCCCGAGCCCATCAACATGACGCCGATGGCGAACTTTGCCGGCGCGGAAGGGTTCAAATTGCGCTTGGCCAGCACGACCCACGCCCAGGCAAAGAAAGGCGCGAAGATAAAAATAAAGAATGAGTTCATCGACTGAAACCAGCCCGTGGGAATGACGAAGTGCGCCCAACTCACCAGACGATCCGTATAGCGCTCGGCGAACAGATTCATTGACGAACCGGCCTGCTCGAAGCCCGAGAAAAACAACGTACAGCCGACGAACAACACCACCAATACGACGCCGCGCCGCCGCTCCTCGCGAGTGAGATCCGCGATGAGGAAGTAGTACAAGAAATACAGCACCGCCATCGTCACCAACACATAGGCAGTCGTTTGCGCCAGGCTCACGGGACTCACGGGGATGACCCCGAAGCTCACCAAGCCGAAGATCAACAGCACAACTGCGGCTGCCACGAATAATTGGCGCCATTGCTTGGCGCGAACCGCGGCGGACGGCTGCGAGAATGATGCGGCGGCGCCCGTTGCAGCAGATGCGACGAAGGCGCCGGACGAACCCAAATGCTTCCTCGTCAAATAAAACTGCACCACACCTACCGCCATGAAGAATGCGGCGGCGGCAAAGCCGGCCCGCTGTCCCCAGAGGACCTGGGCTTCGCCGGTCACCAAGGGACCTAGGAATGCGCCGACATTGATGCCGATATAAAAAATCGTGAAGCCGGCGTCCAGGCGTGCGCCGCCTTCCGGGTAGAGGTCAGCCACGATGGCGCTGACATTGGGTTTGAGCAGGCCCACGCCGAGGACGATTACCGCCAGGCCGATGTAAAATCCATGCGGGGTGGTGGAGGTCGCGAGCAGCGTATTGCCGATGGTGATCGCAATTCCGCCGGCCATCACGGCGCGTTGCGCGCCGATCAGCCGATCCGCAATCCATCCTCCGGGCAGTGCGGCTAAGTAGACAGCCGCGTTGTAGAGCCCGTAAATTGCCGTGGCGGTTTTGTCATCGAGACCGAAGCCGCCCGCCGTGACCTGACTCACCAGGAACAGCACCAGCAGAGCACGCATGCCGTAGAAGGTGAATCGTTCCCACATTTCCGTCATGAACAGCGTGGCTAACCCGCGCGGATGACCGAAGAATGTTGCGCTCAAGTCAGGCCCCAGCTTCGCGCTGAGCTTGCTCGGCTTCCTCTTTCTCGCGCGCCGCTATTTTTTCTTTGAGTAGCAGTCCAGCCATGATGATCCCTATTTCGTAGAGCAAGTACATCGGTACCGCCATGGCACTCTGCGACACCGCGTCGGGAGGCGTAACAAAGGCGGCAAAGATGAATATCCCCAACAGCACAAAACCGCGATTCTTCTTGAGCGTCTTGATCTTCACAAAGCCCGTCCAGACCAATAGTACAGTAGCGACGGGGACTTCAAAGGCCAAACCGAAAGCCAGCAGCAGCACCATGACAAAATCCAGATAGCTGCCCATATCGGTCATCATTTGCACGCCCGGGGGCGTGGTGGCGACGAAGAAGCTCAGCATCACCGGAAAAACCGCGTAGTAGGCAAACGCGGCGCCCGAATAGAACAGGATGATGCTGGAGATCAGCAGGGGTATCGCCAGCTTCTTTTCATGTTTGTAGAGGCCCGGGGCCACGAATGCCCATGCCTGATAGAGCACGATGGGAATGGCCAAGCCAATGCTCAATACCAGCGCCAACTTGAAGGGCACCGTAAAGGGGGCGACGACGCTGGTGGCAATCATGGTTGCGCCGGCGGGTAATTTGGCGATGAGCGGTTTCGCCACGAAGCTGAAAATTTGGTTCATGTAGAACGCGCAGGGCACAAAGCAAATGCCCACCGCCAACATCGCCTTGAGCAGGCGGTCGCGCAGCTCCAGCAGGTGCGAGATCAGGGTACCTTCGGCAAGGCCGCCCGGTTCGCCGGGTTCACTCATTGGCGGGTTTGTTTTCTGGCGGGCTCGAGTGCCAATCGGCGCCATGCACGGTCGCCGCTGTTTCCGGTGAGTACTCGGCGGCAGGTGCGCTCGCGGGCGGCGGTGCTGCCGGCGGCGGCGCTATGTTCGGCGTGTAGGAGGTGTCAAAGGTAGCAGGCGCGCTGGTCTTGGCGGTATCTGCTGAGGTCTTGGCGGCATCTGCTGAAATCGAGAGGTTCGATTTGGTTAGATTCCCCAGCTCTTCTGCGCTGCTGACTTCGCGTTCCAATTGCTCGGTCAATTGGCGCGCCATGGCGCGCGCTCGCCCCACCCAATTGCCGACCTGCCGAGCGACTTTGGGGAGTTTCTCAGGACCTAACACAATGAGTGCTATGGCTGAGGTGAGCAGTATCTCCGAGAACCCAACATCAAGCATGCGGCATCAGGCGTTGGTTTTTGGAGGTGCCTTGACTTCGCTTTCCCGCGCCGCGGCGTTCGGGTCGAAGTCCGCGTCCTTGTCCTGCTTGAGCTGCTTGGCCTTTTCTTCGGTTTCACCGTCACTCATGGCGGATTTGAAACCTTTCACGGCCGCGCCCAAGTCCGAACCGATGGAGCGTATGCGCTTGGTCCCGAAAATGACCAATGCAATGAGCAAAACGACTATGAGCATTCTAGTGTCGAACATCTCGCTTCTCCGATTCCAGGTATACCCGATGGGGCGCCAATGATACGCCAAAGATACTATGACATTTGACCGTGACACACCGATGCGTGTTCGGTCGCATTTGGGGTTTTCTTCAATTTTCCAGCCAAATTGTCACAGGGCCGTCGTTGGTCAAAGACACCTGCATGTGAGCGCCGAATTCCCCGGTTTCCACGCGTCCATGCTGCGTGCGCGCAGCATGCACGAAGAAGTCGAACAGCCGGCGGCCGAGCTCCGGGGGCGCCGCGGTGGAAAAGCCGGGTCTTAGGCCCTTCGCGGTCTCCGCCGCCAGGGTGAATTGCGGCACCAGCAGCAGCTCCCCCTTAACCTGGGTGAGGCTCAAGTTCATTTTGCCGGCTTCGTCCGCAAACACCCGGTATTGCAGCAGGCGGGCAAGCAGCTTGAGCGCTGCCGCCTCGTCGTCCGCGGGCCTCACCCCCAGGAGCACCAGCAGCCCGGGCCCTATCGACCCGACCGGGTTGCCGTTAACCTCAACCCTGGCTTGGGAAACGCGCTGCAATAGAGCAATCATATGACTAGTTCTCCCACTTTAACGCATAAAAAGCCCATAAATTAATCTATAGATTCCATATCAGACGAATCCATAGTGATGTTCTAGATTAGATTGCTGTGACGCAAAATTGAAGCGTTGCTTGGCAATTGTGGTACTGATATGCGTAGAAATAGCTCTAAATAGGTTGTCTGTGGAATTAAAGGCGCCATGTAACCGTTATCCCTGCCTCAGGCATAGTCCCTAACCTTTGCAGCGCCGCTAACACTACAAGACATCGCTGGGGAGACTTAAGGGACCGGGGGCCGGTTTTCTGTACATTACCAAGGATGCTGCACCACGCTCCCTTCACCGAAACCTTTTGGACCAGCCCAGACGGGCTGCGCCTCTACACCCGAGTCTACGAAAGCGTCGCCGCCGGGGCCGCGACCGTGCTTTGCCTGCACGGCCTGACCCGCAACAGCCGCGACTTCGAAGATCTTGCGCCGCACCTGCAGCATCGCTATCGCGTCATTGTCCCGGATTTGCGCGGCCGTGGCCTCTCCGCACGAGATACGAATCCGCAAAACTATCAGCCGGCGATCTATGTCCAGGATGTCCTCGCCTTGATGGATATCGTCGGCGCGGCGCAAGTGACGGTGATCGGCACGTCTCTGGGAGGCTTGCTGGCCATGATGCTGGGGGTTGGCTACCGAGACCGCATCGCAGGCATTGTGCTGAACGACATAGGACCTGAAGCCGATCCGGCCGGCATAGAACGTATCAAAGGCTATGCAGGGCGATTGCCGCCGCCCAAGGACTGGAGCGACGCGATCGCCCAGACGCGAACCATGTTTGGCGATGCGTGGCCCAACTTGAGCGAGCAGAGTTGGTCGACGATTGTGCGGCGCGGCTTTCGCGAGGATGCATCGGGAGCCATCCGTGTCGATGCCGATCCCATGATCGGTGAAATGCTGCGCGCGGCTCCCGCCGCCACGGCAAATCTCTGGCCCTTCTGGAACGTGCTGCGCGGCATACCCCTGCTGGCGATTCGCGGCGAACGGTCCGACATCTTGAGCGCCGCCACTTTCGCGCGAATGAAAGCCGAGAATCCTGACCTTACGCAGCTTGAAGTTGCACAGCGCGGCCACGTGCCCTTGCTCGACGAGCCGGAATGCATCGCGGCCATCGACGCGTTTCTGGCGCGAGCGCACTGACTCAGACGTGCAGCCGACCGTCAAAAGTCATGTCCGCCGTGGCAGTAACTCGGCAAGCGCGTAGAGCGTTTTCTGCGGGAAGAGGTCGAGGGGATAGTATTTTTTGATTGTCGAGACCGCTGCGTCGTAAGTACGAATGTCCAGATGCCGCAGCAAGTAACGGACGTCCTCTTCATCGTGAAACTCCGCGCCGATCCTCATTGCCAGGCACTTCATCGCAAGGAGGTATGTGGGTTGAGCCACCATCACACGCAGATGATCCAATTCAAGGAACGGCACACAGTCGCCGTGTGCACTGGCGAATCCTTTAACCCCGTCGTTGAGCCAGTCTTGATTTAAGCCCGCACGGACGGCAACCCGGGCCGCCGCCTTGCGCACTTGGGCTGAAGGGCGGAACACGGCGTCCACATCTTGCGTGGAAGGGCGGGCGGAATAAGCGAGGCACATGACCGGACCCCCAACAACAAAAAGCTCGCCTTCGGTCCCCGAATCGCGTAGTTCCTCGTTGAGAAGAACGAAGAGCCGGTGGATATCGATCTGCGTCAGCGAAGCCAATCAGATCTGCTTGCCCAAGCTCGAGTCGATAAAAATGTTGCGACGTCTGAATGGCGGTGGTGAGTGGGTCAACAGGTGCAGCCGTAGGCTTTGCAACGAAGTGCCAAATACAGGTTCGTCCAGCGGCATGACCGAGCGCGTCCACGCAGGTGGTGAAACAGAGCAGCGAGCGCAGCCGTATTCCACCATTGCAGCGACATAGTTTTCCAGGTATGGCGTCAGGGTGATCGACGGGGGTGACGCTGTCGCCTCGCGCATCTCGCTGGGCATCAAAGCGGAGAGCAGCGAATTGAGTTCAGCGAGCGCGAAGCTCGATGCACCGTCACCTGCACAAGCGGCGACGCATTCCTGGAACCGAGCCGCCGAAGCCGACAGCACGCGACTCAGCACGTAGGCGGACATGCCCATGCCTGCACGCTCCGCGGCATGCTGGATCGCCTTTTTCTCCTCGCTCGACACTCGGATCTGCAGTTGCGCGCTCTTTGGTTCTTGACTCATCGCTGCATTTTCTCAAAACCCGAACGTCATGTCAATACATGTGTATTGACAGAACAATCCTTTGGATCACGCACCATGCGGATCGGCGATAAAAACCTGCCGCTCCGGCATCCCGGCCCGCAGCGATCCAGCAGGTCCGTCATTTTTTGCGCGGTACCTCGAGCCACATTGCAAGCAACGCGTTCCCGCCTAAAAGTTCTTCTTTCCCTGTAGCGAGTCACACTCGCGCTTCGCTACTTGCGCCACAGCGTCGGCGTGAACAGAACCAGAATGGTGAAAACTTCCAGCCGGCCGAGCAGCATCGCTGCCGAGCACACCCAGGTCTGGAAATCGCTCAACACGCCGTAGTTGCTCCCGGGTCCCACCAATCCCAACCCCGGCCCCGCATTATTGATGCAGGCGATGATGGCGGAAAACGACGTCATGAAATCCAAGCCGCTCGCCAGTTGCAGGAAAACCAGCGTCACTATGCTCATGAAGTACAGGAACACGAATGCCAGTACGGCGAACACCACGCGGTTGGCGATCACCACGCCGCCGACTTTCAGCGGCCGCACCATATTCGGATGCACCAACTGATTGAGTTCGCGATGCGCCTGCTTGGCGAGCACCAGCGTGCGGATCATTTTGATGCCGCCGCCGGTGGACCCGGAACTCGCCACGATGCAGCTTAGGAACATCATCCACATCGGCGCGAATATCGGCCATCGCGCGTAGTCTTGAGTATGCAAGCCGCTGTCGATCGCGATCGAGACCAGATTGAATGTGGTGCTGCGAAGCGCCGTCGGAAAGTCGGTGTAGGTGCCGTGGAAGTACAAGAATAACGAGACGCCGATGCAGCTGCCGAAAAGCACCCCCAAGATCGCCTTGGCCTCGGCGTCGCGAAAGTACGCCTTCACGCCGCGTTGGCTCCACGCGAGAAAATGCGTCGCAAAATTCAATGCCGCCAAAATCGAAAAGATGGTCAGCACCATCTCAATGGGCAGCGAATTGAAATGGCCGATGCTGGCGTCGTAGGTCGAGAAGCCGCCCAATGACAGCGCGGAGAATCCGTGGCAGACGGCGTCGAACCAGTTCATGCCGGCGAATCTCAAAGAAACGATGCAAGCCGCGGTCAATCCCGTATACACCGCCCACAGCAGTTTCGCGGTTTGCCCGATGCGCGGCGTGAGTTTGCTGTCTTTCATCGGCCCGGGCATTTCCGCGCGGTAAATCTGCATGCCGCCGACGCCGAGCATCGGCAGGATCGCCACCGCCAGCACGATGATGCCCATGCCGCCCAGCCAGCTCAATAAATGGCGCCACAGATTGATCGACCGCGGCAGGAATTCGAGCCCCGACAGGACCGTGCCTCCGGTGGTGGTGAGGCCGGACGCGGCTTCGAAGTAGGCATCCGTGAAATTGATGGGCAGGTAGTCCCACAGCGGGAATCCGGCCACCGCGGGCAATGCCACCCAGGTCAATGCCACCAGCATCAAGCCGTCGCGGGTTTTGAGCTCGCGCTTGAAGCGCCGGGTACCGAGCCACAGCAGCGCGCCGAGAACGAACGTCGCCAGGGCGGACAAGACGAATGACCAAAGCGCCGGATCCAGTTCCCACACCGCCATGACCAGCGGCGCGAGCATGGTCGCCGAAAACACCATCATGACGAGGGCGAATACGTGAGCGACCGGCAGTAAAATGTCTTTCACAAAAAGGAGGCGGAGCCTTGAAACAGCTTTTCGACGGCTTCGATATGGCGCCGGTCGGTGAGGAACAGAATCAAGTGGTCGTCCGGCTGAACCGTGGTGTCGTGATGCGCAATGATCACATCCTCGCCGCGAACCACCGCGCCCAAGGTGGTGCCCTCCGGCAGCGAAATGTCCTCGATGCGCCGGCCGATGACCTTCGAGCTGTCGGCA
>Ga0193726_1003492_pt1 | contig 9985 bp, 4 predicted proteins | sample H2c1metaG_FD_144928 | JGI IMG/M metagenome (GOLD analysis project Ga0193726, IMG submission 144928) | Soil microbial communities from a riparian zone of the East river system, Colorado, United States - H2c1 | ecosystem: Environmental > Terrestrial > Soil > Riparian zone | place: USA: East River... | reverse complement strand
ACCGATCGCGAGCGTGAACGAAATCGCGAACTGCGTCGAGTTACCAGCGCTGTTCGTCGAGGTAAGCGTTAGCGTGTGCGAGCCGTTCGCGAACTGGCTGAACGTTAGCGACTCCGAAAACTGTGTCCCGGACAGGCTTCCGCCATTTACGTTCGCCCCGTCGATGGCGAGCTTGACGGAACTGATGGCTAGGGAATCGGTGATTTGCGCCACTAGCGCGCCACCGGACGTCAGGGTGGCGCCGTCGCTCAGTGGGCTGCCTTGGAATGTGACGTTTTGAATCGTCGGTCGATCGGTCGAGATGACCGTAACGCCAACAGAGGCTTGACCGGCCTGGCCGAACGAATCCGTGGCTACCGCCTTCAGTGTGTGGCTACCAGCACCAACGCTCGCGATCGACCAGGTCGCTTGGTATGGCGGAGCTGAAACCGTCGCAAATTTCGTGGCGTCGGCGTAGAAGTCCACAGCCGCAATCGCGTTGCCGCTGGTTACCGTCGCGGCAACGTTGGTGTCAGACGATAAGGAAGCACCGCTTGCCGGAGTCGTGATTACTACCGCGGGTGGTAAGTCGTAGATTACGGTGATCGGCGCACTCGGACTGCTCGATCCACGACTATTCGTCGCCATCGCGGTGATCTGATGAGTGGCTTGCGTTCCCAGCGCTGCGGCCCCCGAGAACGTACCGGTGCCCGTCGTCGCGATCGGGACACCCGTCGCGTTGCCGTCGACGAAAAGCTGCACCTGAGTGCCAAGATCGCTGGTCCCCGAGACCGTAACGCTGGCCTGTCCGACAATTGCACCGTCCGCCGGCACCTTGATGACGGGCGCCGTGGGGGGCGGCATCGCCAGCACGAAATCAATCGACGTTGACGCCGCGTTACTTGCCGTATCGGTTGCGGTCAACACGAGTGAACTGCGGACCTGCGAGCACACCGCCGGCGACCGCCGTTCCGTCGATCGTCGCGGATACGGAGGCGATACCGTTCGCGTCTGTTGCCTGCGCCGCAAGTGTCCCAGCCGATGTGACTGTCGCACCGGACGCGAAAGCGACGCCTTGGAAGGTAACGTTCTGGATAGACGGAGGAGTTGTGTCGTAGATCACCTGGACGGCTGCGCTGCGTGCGCTCGTGCCCCGCGTGTTGCGCGCGTCTGAAGAGATCTGGTGCGTTCCCTCTCCGCCGATCGTGACCGAGCCGCTGAACGTATTGGAAGCACTTGCCGCGATCAATGACCCAGTGGCCACGTCATCGAGATAAAGCTGAACCTGAGATCCCGCTACTGAGCTGCCCGACACCGTCGGACTTGCCTGATTGGTCTTGGTCCCGTTTTGAGGGGCGAGTATTGTTGGAGCCTGGGGTGGCGGAATGGCGAGGGTAAATGAGATCGAAACCGAACTGGCGTTACCTACAATGTCGACTGCGCTTATGCCGACGGTGTGCGATCCGTTGGTGATCTGATCCAGACCCAGCGGTATGGAATACGACTGGTTAACCAGAGCACCGCCGGACAGCGGATTGCCATCGAGCGTCACGTTGATCGAAGCGACGGCGCTTTGATCGCTTATCTGCGCCGTAAGCGAGGCAACGGTGGTCAGTGTCGAACCATCAACGAACGCGCTGCCGCCGTACTGAACGTTTTGGATTTTCGGCCCTGAAATATCATACGAGATAGTGACCGGGCTGCTGAGCGAACTCGTCCCGTGCAATGTCGTCGCATCAGCCGTCAGCGTGAATGTTCCTTCACTCGGAAGCACCACCGATGTCGCGAATACCTCGTCGCTCTGCGCCACTATTGGTGAGCCGGACGCAACGCCATTGACGTACATCTGTACCTGCGATTGAGGGACGGAACCGCCCGTCACCTGCACAATCGGGTTCGTCTCGATCGTGCCACCTGATGGGGTGTTGATCGATGGCCTAGGCGGCGGGGGAATGGCCAGGGTGAGCGGATAGGTAACAATCGTGCTGTTGTTCGCGTTATCGATTGCGGTGATCGTTAGCGTGTGCTGACCATTCGGAATCTGATCGAAGTTGATCGGCGATGTGAATTGTCCATTCGTTAGCACACCCCCGAATGTCGAGGTGCCGTCGATCATGACCACGACTGTCGAGATGCCGCTGAAATCCGATATGTGCGCCGCGAGTATGCCGTTGTCTGTAATCGTCGAATTACTCGAGAACGGCGTACCTGCATAAGTCACATTGTCGACAGTGGGACCGGTCGTATCGACCACCGTAACGCTTTCGGACACGGCTTCCGATTGACCCGTTTCATTCTGTGCAACAACACGCAGGGTGTGCTGTCCCACAGGAAGATCGTTTGGAGGTATAGCGACGCTCGCCGGCGAACCGCTGTTAGAGCCAATCTTCGTTTGATCGACATAGAAATCCATGACCGCTATTGAAACGTCATTCGTCGTGGAGGCCGCAAAGGACACATTCGCGCCCGCTTCGATCGTCGCACTGGGTGCCGGCTGGCTGATCTGGATAAGGAAAGGTGGTTCGCCAACGGCACCATTGCGGACTTCCCATTTCCAAACACCGGGTATCCCGATATTGGAGGTTCCGGTTACCGTAAGAACATTGTCGGTGAACGAATCCTTTTGCTTTACGTAATTGATCCCATCGCCGGCATCGAAGCCAATCTGAGCCGGAATTCCGTTGCTAGCGCCGCCAGAGTCCCATTGCAATTGCTCATAGATAAACTCTACGTCGAAATCGCCCGGTCCGACATCTGACCGATTGGTTAGTACAATTTGGAATGCATCGAGCTTGTCGACCCCGTGATTGTAGTAACCGACGTAATCCCACGTGACGTAGATGCTCGTCGCATCGAAGGCGTAAAAGACGAGATTGAGGTGAGGCAGTGCAATACCGCGAGTGTCTACGTCCGCCCAGAAGGGTGCGATCATCGGCTCAGTGGAGCTTGGAAACTGGACTGGCGTGAAAGCGCCCTCTTGTCCTTTGAAGGTGATGTTTCCGTTGTTGTTGACGTAGAAGCTTGAATACACCTGGCCAAAATAGTTGATGCCTCCAGGGAAAACCGACGTGAGGGAAATGGGCCCCGATGAGTTATCGTCGCCCGCCGCGAGAGCTTGGGTGCCGAAATCGTCCGGCGAAGTTCCGGCAAAGCCTCTCACCAACGTCGATGCGTACGCAGCGCTAATCGTAAAACCGAGCGCCATTGCGAGGAGCCAGCGCCATGCAATCGTTGTCGATCGATCCTTACGGTAAGGCCGTGACGCGACGCGCGGTGCGAGTTTCAACGATTCCATTTGCGCACCCTTGTTGCTCCGATGCCCAGCAGCAGCAAGCTAAGCGTGATCAATGCCCAGAATGCATTGATCGGCACTGGCCTTGCGCCGACCGTCGGCGCCGCCACTTCGGCTGCTTGCGTGGTCGGTGGCGAAGCCGTAGGTCCAGAGGCATGAACCTGTGTCGCCCAGCTGCTGCAGGACGTTGTCGACGTGCAGTTCGGGCCTGGTGTCGGCGCGAGCGTTCCGCCCGTCGAATCCACTGAGGCATAGTTCGTCAGCTTGCCTGTCGTGCTTGCAACCGCGGTAAGCGTTGCCACCGGTGACCCATTAACGGTCCCAGAAGCTATGGGCGCTCCGAGCGTCACCGTGCACGTCATGGGAGATCGGCCGTCGCCAACAATGGGCAGTGCGCCGCAATCGATGCCCGTTTCTCCCACGGCTGGCGCAACCCCGGTAATGCTTACGCCTGCGGGTAGCACGTCGGCGACGGTTACCGTCGTTCCGCTTGCCGTCGCACCGTTGTTGCCGAGGCTGAACGAATAGGTGAACGGCGTATGGACACCCACGTTGGCTGTTCCGGTCTTGACCAGCGTCAGGTTTGCGGCAGTTCTCGACACGATAACCATCGGTGCGCTGCCACAGCTGGTTGTCGTACACGTCGAACCGGGTGCCGGCGGCGTCGTTCCCCCACTCGGATCGACCGAGACATAGTTCGTCACAGCGCCGAGATTGGCAGCAGTGGTCGCCAGCGTGAACACCGCGCCGTTGGTCGTCGTCGTGTTTGCCGCGATGGCTGACTTGAGGTTGACCGTGCAGTTGCGAACCGCGACGCCGTCGCCCGTCACCGGCAGCGTGCCGCAATTGACGCTCTGGACGCCCGTCCCTGCTGCGGCCGAATTCAACGTCACGCCTGACGGAAGCACTTCGCTGATGGTCACCGTCTTGCTGCTGCTCGAGCTGCCGCTGTTGCCGAGGCGCAGCGTGTAGGCGTAGGACGCGCCCTGGATCGCGGTGGGGGGCGCCAACTTGTCCAGAACGAGATTGACCGTGCTACCGGCGACAACAGCGCTCTGGACCGATCCGCAAGCAGTGGCGGGACTGCATGACGAACCAGGGGTGGGCGGATTTGCACCGCCGGTGGGATCAACCGATGCGGAGTTCGTGACGGTGCCGACAGCGCTCGGAACGGTCACGTTGATCGTGAACGAGGCAGCGCCGTTCGCTCTATTGGATTGCAGCGGCGCACCGAGCGTCACGGTGCACTTCAACGGCGCCGTACCGGAGCAGGACACGCTGCCAACGTCTGTGCCGGGCGTTGCGCTGACGAACGCCATCCCAATCGGCAACGAATCGGCAACCGTCAGAGTCGTACCACTAGACGCTTCGCCACGGTTGCCGAGGGAAATTACGTAGGCTGCCGCCGCACCCGTCGTTACGCTCGCTGGACCCGCCTTACTGAGCGTGATGTAGGGCGCTGGCAGTACGGCGGTCGTCGCACTTCCACAGCTCGTCGCCGGCAAGCAGGTCGCGCTTGGCGTCGGCGGATTGACTCCGCCGAGCGGGTCGACCGAAGCGTAGTTAATCGCCGTACCGGCAAGGGCCGGTGCCGTGGCGTTGATCGTAAATAGGGCCGCGCCATTCGCAACACCGGGAGCCAGCGGCGTCGTCAGAGTGACGGTGCAAGTCAGCGTCGGTGCGCCAGCACAGATCACCGCGGACACGTTCAGGCCAGCAACGGCGTTGACGAACGTCATTCCCATCGGCAGGGCATCCGACACCGTCAACGTGGCGCCGCTTGCTGCAAGGCCACTGTTTCCTAGCGCAATCGCGTACGGCACGTTGGCGTAGGCCAACACGCTTGCCGGGGCCGTCTTGTTCAACGTGACGTTCGGGACCGCATTCACCGGCGTCGTCGCGCTGCCGCAACTCGTCGTCGGCGCGCAGGTTGCACCCGGCGTAGGTGGACTGGTGCCGCCCGTCGGATCGACCGACGCGTAATTCGTGATGCTGCCTGCCGTATTAGGCGCAGTCGTATTGACGGTGAACGCAGCGGTACCGTTCGCCGCACCGGGCTGCAAGGCATTCGACAACACCACGGTACATGTCAGGGTCGTGGTACCCGAGCAGCTCACGGTCGACACACCCGTCCCAGGAACCGCGTTGACGAACTGCGTGCCGATCGGCAGGACGTCGGTTAACGTGAGAGTCGTGCCGCTGGCTACCTGACCACTATTCCCAATGGCCATCGCGTAGGCAGCGGAAGCACCAGTCACAACGCTCGCGGGACCGGTCTTGCTGAGCGTGAACGTAGCCGCAGTGCTGACGGTGGTCGTTGCGCTTGCACAGCTGGCGGAAGAACAACCAGGTCCCGGAAGCGGCGGGTTCGCACCACCGCTCGGATCGACCGAGGCATAGTTCGTGATCGAGCCCGCGGTGTTCGGCGCGGTGGTATTGATGGTGAACGAAGCGGCGCCGTTCGCAGCGGACGCTGGCAGTCCCGACACAAGCGTTACGCTGCACAACAGGCTCGTCGTACCCGCGCACGTTACGCTGGCTACTCCGGGTCCCGGGATAGCGCTCGTAAACGTCACGCCGGACGGTAGTGCGTCAGCAACAATCAGGGCCGTACTGCTCGTGCCTTGCCCGCTGTTGCCCAGACCCAGCATGTACGCCAGCGCTCCGTTCGTGACGGCGGTCGTGGGCGCCAATTTGCTGAGCGTAAACGTCCCCGCCGAGTTCACCGTGAGGGTAGCGCTCGCCGAGTTGTTGAGCGCATTGGGATCGGTCGCCGCCGAACCCGCGACTGCCGCCGCACTGAGCGTTTGCGTGCCAGCGCTCTTGCCTTGCAAAGTTAGGCTCAACGTCGAGGTGGTGCCACTGGCCATCGTCCCAACCTGCCACAGGCGAGCGTTCGGATCGAAGACACCGTTCGAGGCATTGTTGCCGGTCACCGTGACGCCCGATGGGATGACGAACGGCACGCTCGCGCTGTCCGTCGCCGGTCCGAGGTTGCTCAGTGTTGTCGTCAACGTCACCGTGTTGCCAACAAGCACGTTCGTCGCACTAAGGGAGAACGCCGTGAGAGCAAAGTCTGCAACGTCGGTCGTTGTCTGCGGCACCTTCGGGAAGTCATATTCCGCGGCGCCCGTACCAGCGGCGAGTACGATGCCGTCGATACCGCCGATCGATGCGTTGCCCCCGACGCTGCCGGTGATCGCGGCACCATCGACATATTGCGCGAGCGGCGCGACTGTCACCGAATACGTGCCGGCGCCGAGGCCGGTGAACTGGTAGTTGCCGGCACCGTCGCTCGACGTGTCCAGATCGACCGTCGCCGCGGACGTTGTTCCATGCAAGTGTACGCCGACGCTCGTAATACCCGCCTCTCCGGCGTCGCGGACACCATTGCTGTTGGCATCGGTAAACACGTTGCCGGACAGCGAACTGTTGGCGGCGCTCGCGCTGCCATTGATCGTGTAGCCGCCCGTAGAGTTGGTATCGAAAAGATTGATCCAATACACCCAGTTGCCAGCGGAGTTCTTGGTCTTGGAAAACCAGACATTGGATGGCGGTAGGACCTTGCCGTCCGAACGCGCATGACCGTTGCTCAACGTCCCGAGCGTTGCGCCGGCGGAAACGTTGATGACTGGATCGACGGAATTGTCGGACTCATAAACCCGAGGCACATCCGCGTCCTGCGCGAGAAAATCCAACACCGTGTCGCGGCCGGGCAGATCGACGAGCACATCATGGATCAGCGTGTGTGTGCTGACGCCGCCAGGTTGGATCAGCGAGGTCAGCGCGCCGCCCAACGAGTCGGCATGAGTGAAGCTGGCCGTAAATTCCGTGAACTGACCGCTCAGTGTCGTCACCATGTCCCAGCGGCCCATTCGCGACTGCTGAGGCCCAATGTCTCCAAAGTTGATCAGCAAGGTGTCGGCAGCCGGCTTGTCGTCGACATAGCTGTCGAGCAGCTGGAATCCGATGAGCAAACCCTGGTCGTTCCGAACAATCTTCGGCTGCGCTGAGTCGATAGTCAGGCTGTGGGCCGTGCCGGCACCGACGTTGGTGACGCGGACGCCCAGCGTGAACGGCACTGGCGGCTCGACCGCCGGTGTGAACGGATCATCGGCGTAGACGTCGCTCGGCAGGAAATAGTCGAGCTGCAGCATCGGCTGCGGTAAAACGGTGATCGCTGCGGGATTGACGCTGACGGTCTGCGGTTGACCAGCGAGCGAGTAGGTCAACGATGCACCGACAAAGTACACCGCACCTGAGGGGAAATCTCCGCCAGTGCCTGGTGCAGGAATGATCAGCCAACGCATTACCGCGTTCGTCGATGGACCGATCGTGCCCGTGCCGTCAGTTGCGTTGATCCCGGACAGCGTGTCCTGGCGTAAAAAGAACTGCGCCGCCAGGTTATTGGGATCGGTCGTCGCGACAGCGGCAACACCGCTCGCGTCGGCGAACAGGATGTTGACCCCGACCGACGTAATCGAGTCGGTCGTCAGTCCGTTGTTGATGTCGAGCTCGGCGGTGAACGCCTGCCGCTCGAGGCTAACCTTCTGCTGAATCTGGATGGAAACAGTCGCGCACAGACCCTGCTGCGCAAGCGCAAGCATGGGCTGGAAACAAACGAACAGCAATAACAGGAAAACGAAACAGCGCGGCAGTGCCACGCGCCGCCGGCGACAACAATGTCCGTTGGCGTTTTCCTGTCCTTCCCCTGTGAAGGACATTCCATCCCCTGACTCGAACCTTGAGTTCCCTTCCGCACCGCGCGACTCATACCTTCCCTGGTCGAGCGATTCGGATCCCTAAAATAAAATTCTTGACGTCGCGGACGGTAGAGGAAGAGCCGCTAAACCTCAAGGGCTCAGAACGGAAAACAATTTTGAAAAACTAAGTATTGCTGTTGCTGACATACCTGTCAGGATTCATTTCCTTCGCTTAGTCAGAGCATTTAGAAACTCGGTCAGCGATTTATGAAGGCCGGTCGGCAATTGCCGCGCCAGCATCAACATCTGCTCCTCGAACTCGTTGTGTGCAAAGTCGTCCACCCGAATTGCCGTCGAGTCCACATGAACCCTCCTGCGCGAAGAACCTCGTCCTGTCGCAAGCCACTCGAACGACACAGAAGTGACGGTGGCGATCTTGATGAGATTTTGGACGGTGGGTGCCGTGCCACGCGTTGACTCCCACTGCGCGACAGCGCTGGGTTGAACACCGATGCGTCGCGCCAACTCCGCCTGAGTCAGGCGCGCGACCTTGCGTGAGTCCTTGATTCGATCAGCGAGTGCAGCCACCGGCATCCCCTAAGCGATTCTAAATCATGCCCTACAGCGCGGCTGCTACCAGAAGCAGAACTTAGCGTCGATAATACTGTTGGTCCTCTGCGGAGTTCCCGTTCGTGTCTTGGATGCACTGGCTGGTATAGGCGGCACGGCGATCACCGCTGGCGCAACCGCCGTCGTGCAGATAGCGCGGCCGGCGGATTCGCGCACGCCATAGCCTGCGCTAAGTCTCCACGGAGTAAAGTAGTGTTGCCCGGTAGCCCCTTGTCCCATTTCGCATAAGAATCTGGCCCGGTTGATCGGCCCGGATATCGATCGCCCACCGTCGCGAAATGGCATCGGCTCGAACCTGATCCGCGGCGGCCGATGCGGCAAATATAGCGCCGCCTAATGGCAAGTATCCGTTATTGCTTTTGCGGACTGTTTAAGCCGCTCGATAATTCCCTCCAGCTTCTTGGTGTTCGGCTGGCTCGCAGCGTAAGTGACCTCAGAGGAGAATTTTTCCTCCAGTTGAGCGCTCAGCGCGCCTACGGCGGACGCGCAGGACGGATTCGGTTGAGCCGACTGAAAAAGTGGATACATCATGCCCGCTAGAAACAAACCGCAGAGGACTATTATTGCGGCGCCCTTCGTTGTCACCAGGCCGCCCGCCACGGTGGCCTCGCCCTGACCGCCAAGAACATCACGGCGAAATCGACCGCTAAACACCAGCCCTAGAACCAAGATTATCGACGCTAGCCCGCATACGCCTGAAATAACTAGAGCAGGATTCATTCAAATCACCTTCCAGCTGTCATATGTTCAATCGATCCCACAGCCGGCTAGAGGCCTTTTTCCCGGGAGATCGCGTTCCCTGGATTGACCAAGTGTCCAGTCGACGAGATTTGTCTCAGCAAAGCCCATCCTTGTAGCAATCATTATCCGTCCATGCGTTCGCAAACGAAACGCGTTGAAACGGATCAGCTCGCGGCGCAGATTTGATCGAAAGATGCTAGGCGTACGCGCCATAAGTCGGACCGCTACTTCGCATTGGCGTAGGTAACGATCAACTCAGACTGGCGCTCTGATCACAATTGGCAGGAATCGTGATCTTGCGCGATCGAGCACACGCGCGCACTGATGGAGGACGACGTTCCGCATACGGCGACAAGAGGAAGATCCTCGGGTGGCGCATGATCGAAGCGATCCTGTCGTTCGGCTTGGACGGCGCAAAAGTGCCCCGCCATATAGATCTTGGTCCAGGCCCGCCCCGGAAGCCGGGCCGCCTTCAAGCCGCTGGCACGACCCCTCTTGATGATATCCAGTCGACCGATTCATCAGAACCCGAACAACCGAACGCGTGGACCGGGCCCACGAGAGCTTCGGTCAATTCTGATATTCAACCGAAAGGCGGTGGAGCACCGCCTTGAAAATGAGCGGATCTCCAGCCGAAGTG
>Ga0193726_1003491_pt1 | contig 9985 bp, 7 predicted proteins | sample H2c1metaG_FD_144928 | JGI IMG/M metagenome (GOLD analysis project Ga0193726, IMG submission 144928) | Soil microbial communities from a riparian zone of the East river system, Colorado, United States - H2c1 | ecosystem: Environmental > Terrestrial > Soil > Riparian zone | place: USA: East River... | reverse complement strand
TGTGAAAGGCGCGCTGGGTTGGCGAACAGGCCTCGATCGGCCGGATTGGGCAGGCGTCGCGAGCCGCGCAACCGCGCGCGACACACGCCGCGCCGTCGGCTTTGGCCAGATGCTCGCCACAAGCGCCGATGTCGTAACCGCCCACGGAAAAGGCGGCGACCGGACAGGAACCAAGGCACGGCCGATCCGCGCAGGTTTCACAAGGGCTCGGCGTCCTGGGCATGTCGGGCAAAACCAAGCGGTCGCGCAATCCCAGCGCGCCTCGCCAGGCATGCCACAAGCCCCATTCCGGGTGGATCAACAGACCGATGGGCGAGCGCGCGACCGGCTCGGCCCGCAAAGCCCAGTTTTGGAAATCGTGGTGCGGCGGCCCGCCGAACGGGTAAAGCGGTAGCGCGCCGAGCCGCGAAGCGGCCGCATCGATCAGGCGGCGCGACCAGCGGTCGAGCGGATGCGGCTGGCCATCACGGGCTTCGGGCGATGCTTCGAAAACCGGCCATTGCCGCCCGCCGGTCCAACCCAATAGCACAATGGTGCGGACCGGCGTTCCATCCGCGAAATTCGGCACGCTGTCCTCTGGCAGCGGATGCAGCGCACCGCGTATCGCGAAGGCGCCAACCGGCAGCGCGGCGTGCACGATGACGTTAATTGCGAGAGTCATCGCTTACGCGCGCTGGTCTTACGCCGCCCAGAGAGCGCGATGACGTACCGCTCTCTCCCCCGTCGCCCAGGAGGCTCGACCCGCATGCCTTTGGCCACTCGTGCCAATGGAGGCTCGGCCGGTACGGGGACGTCACGACCAAAAGTCATACATTTCGCCGATGGATCTCACGCTCCCATTGCCCGCCGCATAAGCACGCGCTTCAACGGCTGGGCCAAATTGACCGCCGCGATCCCGAGGTCCCGCGGCAACCGTAACGCCGGGTGATTGGTGCTGAACAGGCGGTCCAACCCGTCCGTCATCATCAGCATCGTCAAATTATCCGGCCGCCGCGCTCGCTGATATCGCGCCAGCAGCGCCGGCGAACCGACATCGACACCGGCCTGCTTCGCAGCGATCACCAACCCGGCCAGGGCGATCGCATCGCGCAGCCCTAAATTCAGCCCCTGACCGGCGATCGGATGAATGCCATGCGCCGCGTCCCCCGCCAGCGCGAGCCTTGTATCTACGTAACGATGCGCCAGCATCGCCGACAGCGGGTACTTCCACCGCCGCCCGACCGTGTGCACGTGACCCAGATGGTCCCCCAACCGGCGCCGGATTTCGCGCGCGAACCGCACATCGTCCAACCCGAGCATTGTCTCGGCGATGCGCCTGCGCTCGGTCCACACCACCGCGGAGACGTTGGGCGCCCCGCCGGCCTCGGCATCCGTACTGGGCGCCATCGGCAACACCGCGAACGGGCCGGAGGGCAGGAAATGCTCCAACGCAACGTCATGGTGCGGCAGTTCGTGGCTGATGGCGCACACGATCCCGGTTTGGCTGTAGTCGAATCGGGTCACCGGAATGTCCGCCGCGTCGCGCAGCGGCGAGTCGCGGCCCTCGGCGGCAATCACCAACCCGCAGGCGATCGACGGTCCTCCCGCGATCCGCACCAGCGCGCCGGCATCGGTGCGGTCGACCTCCGCCGCCGCGGGGGCGAATACGCGCAGTCCGGCCAACTCACGGACGTGTGCGTTCAACGCCCGGCGCAGGCCGCGTGCTTCCAGCATCCAACCAAACGGCGAATCTCCAGCCTCGCGGTGGTCGAAATGAAGATGCAGCCGGGATGCCGGCCGGTCGACGCGTCCGTCAGTCACGCGAATGTCCAGGATCGGGTTGGGCGGTTCCGGCAGCCGGTCCCACAACCCCGCCTCAACCAGCAGTGAGCGGGACCCGGCCGCGATCGCATAGGCCCGCCCGTCGAACGCCGGATGCTCCATCGGCGGCAGAGCGGCCCGATCGATAAGCACCGTGGCCACGCCCGCCGTCGCCAACCGGCAGGCGAGAGTCCCGCCAACCGGGCCGGCGCCCACCACACAAACATCGGCGGAGATCGTTTCGGTCATGCGTATCCCCGTGCGGACCGCCCACCCGGGAGAGGCGAGGGCGCGCTGCCAGTATAGGCCGCTCGCGGTCGCGATGTGAGGGCGCGCTCGCGGGTGCGGCTTCGGTATCGCGCGCACCGATCATCCGCGCAGCACACCCAAAGCGCGGAACAACGGCACCCGGTGCTGCAGGATCCGCGCGATGAGTTCGCGCAAAATGGACGGCTCGTCCGCCACCGGCGCGCCATCTCGCACCACCGAACGGCCGCTCTGGCGCATCGCCAGCCCGACGCTTTCGATCAGGCCGTCCACATCGTCGGGGCTGTGCCCGACCAGCAATGCACCGATCGTCAGCGCCTCCAGCGGGTTGGTCTCGATCGCCGCGCCAAGCACCGGGGACACGAGATAAAACAGCGGCTCGCCGCGGGCGATCGCGTCGATAATGGCGTCGTTCAGGCGGGTGACCGACGGCACCGCCTCGTGCGACAGCAACTCCGGCATGACCGGATGCGCGTAGCCCGCGGCGATCAGCATGGCGACGGCATCGGCGGCCGCTTCGATCGGTTCGCCCGCCAGCGCACCCAACCCCTGCACCGTCGCGACCGTGATCGGGCCATCCCGCACAGCCGCGATCAACGGCTGATACAAATCCGGATCGGCGACCGGCTGGCCGGGGACCGTGCCAGGGAATTTGCCAGGGAATTTAAGCACCGCGCGCGGGTCATGATCGGTCGCGGCGACGGTGATGGACGCCAGCCGCGCGTGGTGCTCGGCGACCGGCGGGAACGCCAGGCCGCGGCGAAATATGTCCCGGCGGTACACGGTCGCCGCCGCGACATCCTGCATGGTTTCCCGGATCCGGATCGAGGCCGCCTCGTCCAGCAACGGCAGCATCTCCGGCGGAACCGACATCGCCGCGATGTTCTCGTGTAAGCTGGCACGCCCGAGAAAATCGCATTTTTCGGCCGCCATCGCGTCGGCGACATCCGCGAACATCAGCGCATGCCACTCCTGATTGAGGAATTCATCCGCGAGATCGCCGGCGGGACGCGACCGCAGGTCGGCGAGGTGCCGCTCCAGGACCGGATTGCGCTGGAACAATGAAGCACCGTCCGACCGCAGCCGATCGAGCCGTGCCAGAATCTCCGCGACCGCGAAGTCGCTGGCATCCGTGCCGGCCACGTAAAGCATCCGCATCAAGGTCTGCAACGACTCGAAACCGGTCCAACCCGTGTCGGTGCTGTAGCCAAGATACGCGAGCCCACCCGGCCGCAGAAGTCGGCCGACCAGACGGTGGATGTGGCCCTGGTTCTCCGGCGAGATGACGCTCAGGACTGAGTCAGCGATCATGAAGTCGAACTGGGGCAACTCGTCGGAGCGCATCGCCGCCATCGCCGCGAACGATACTTCCAGGAAACGAACATTGGTCAGGCCGGCCTGCAGGGCGAGATCCCGCGCGGCCTCGATCTGGGCCGGGTTGAAGTCGAAGCCCCAGACCTCTGCCCGCGGACAGGTGGCGGCGACGGTCAGCGCGTCGAAGCCGGCGCCGCAGCCAAGGTCGGCATAACGGAACGGTTGGTTCAGCGACGGCGCGCGGCTGCCCAGAAGATGACAGGCGGTGACGAGCCAGATCGGCGTGACCTCGCGATGAAACCGCCGCCGCGGCGGCAGGTCGATGATCGCGCCTTCATTCCAGTCCGGCATGGTTTGAACCGTTTCCCGTAGCGTTGGACCGTCCACCGCCGCTGGCGCCGCGGGCGCGGCGAACCTTCCGCGATGGCGGCCGGGAGATTGCCGCGCATGCCCCCGGGCTGTCGATCCGGGGGTCGCCACGCGCGTCGCAATGACAACGGGGGACGATCCTGGCAAGCGAAGTCGCGCCGGCGATGGCGGCCCGACCGGGCGAGCCTCACCCCGGGACCGCCGGCGCATCGTCGAGCACACCCAGGCGCCGCATCGTGGGCAACCGCTGTCGCAACATCTCCCGCACCTGGAACGTCACGTGCTCGCGCGTCGCGGCGGGGTCCATGACGACCGCGCCGGCGTGCCGCAATTGACGGCCTCCACGCGTGAGGCGCTCCAGCACCGCGGTCACCAGAGGCGCTTCCTCCGCGACCACGCCGCCGCGTAGTTCGTCCAGCGCGACGACGTCGAGCTCGTCGGCTTGCCATGCCGCGCCCAGTGCCGGGTAGGCCAGAAACGAGCGGGCGTAGCCTTGGTCGAATAACGCGGCGTGGACCGCGTTCAGTCGTGACGCGGCTTGCTTCGCGGCGTCGCCGGGAGGTTCCGCCAGCATCGGCGACAGCAATCCGGACCCCACCAGCAGCAGCACCGCTTCGGTCACCGCCAGGTCGGGCCAGGCGGCCTGTTTCGCGTGGCGCAGCAACTCGCCGATCGTCCGTGGGCCGGCGTCGAACAGCCGCAGCAGCGCGGGATAGTTGACTACGTCAGGGGTCACCGGTCCGAGGACGGTTGACAACGTGAACGGCTCCGGCACCGGCCGGAAGGTTCGGGCAAGCTCGATGGCGTCGATCCGGCCCTTGTGTTCGGTCGGGCTCAGCCGCCGTGGGCCGCGCTGATAGAGGTCGCGCCGGAACCCAGCGGCGCTCGCGATGTCGCGCAGCGTCTCACGCAGTCCGCTATCGCGGATCTGACCGAACATGCCGAGCAAGGTGGCAGGCACGGTGAGCGCGGCGATGTTGTTCTGCAGCGTCGCGCTGCCGATATATTCGCACTTGATCGCCGCCATGGCCTCCGCCACCGCCGGGAACATCACCGGATGCCAATCGCGGTTCAGCAGTTCGTGGGCGACGTAGCCTGGATCGTGGCCGCGAAACCCGGCCAGCCGTTGGTCCAGTTCGGGATGGTCCTGAAACATCGCCGCGCCGGCCGCCTTCATTTTATCCAGCACGGCGAAAACGCTCGCGACCGCGACATCCGAGCGCTCCGGGCTGGCCTCGGCCAACAGCCGCATCAGGGTGCGAACCGGTCGCATGCCGGTCCAACCGGTGGCGAGGTTATAGCTGATGTAGGCGACCCCGCCGGGGGCCAGGCGCCGGCCGATCGCGCTGAACATGCGCGCCCGGTTTTCCAGTGAAATCCAGCTCAGCACACCATGCGCGACAAGATAATCGAACCTCGGCAACGCATCGCGGGAGTCGTGCGCGAGGTCCTCGAACGACGCCTCCTCGAAGTGGATGTTGGTCAGGCCGGCGCGGCGCGCGATATCCCTCCCGGAGCCGATATGAGCGGGGTTGAAATCGAACGCCCAGACCTCGGCGCGCGGCATTGTCGCGGCGACGACCAGGGCGGTGACGCCATTGCCGCAGCCGAGGTCGGCGTAGCAAAACGGCTGGGTCAGGTCGGCGGCGGCGAGGCCGAGCAACGTGGCCGCCGTGCCGATCCAGACCGGGGTCGTTTCGGTATAATATCCGGTGACATACGGCACATCCGTGACGTAGCCATCATCCCACTCCGCCATTATGACCGGCCCTCCCGCCGGGATGTTTCCTCAATTCGCATGCCGCCCGCGTCAATCGAGCACACCCATCGCCCGCAGCAGCGGCATGCGCCGCGCCAGCACGTTCCGCACCGTCTCACCAACCAGCACGCGAGTTTCGGCCGAGTCTTTCAGCGGTTGCCCATCGCGCAGCAACGACCGGCCCGAACGCGCCACATCGTTCATCACGCCATCGATCAAGGCTTCCGGGTCGCGCGACCCGCCGTCCAGGAGGCGGCCGATCACCAAACCCTCCATCACCTCGATTGCCAGGCTGGAGCCGATCAGCGGTGCGGCGATGCGATGCAGATCGACGCCGAACCGGAGCCGGTTGACGATGGCCATATTTAGCCTCATGGCGCTGTCTCGCGCGCTCGGCGCTCCGGGCGTCGCCCACGCGGGGTGGACAAAGCCCGCACCCATTAGCAGAAACGCCGCCTGGGCGAATTCCCCGGCCTGCCTGTCGTGCAACGCCGGCAAGGCACGCAGTTGCGCGATCGTCATCGGCGCCTCACGCAGCGCATCCAGCAACGGACGATAGAACTCCGGCTGGCCGGTCACGGTCCCAACCGGTCCTGGAAAGGTGACCTCCGCTTCCGCCGTCTTGCCGGTCCAGACCAGCAGCATGGCATCCAGCAGCGCGAGATGTTCCTGCGCCGGTAACGACTCACCGCCCTTGCGCCACAGATCGCGGCGGAAATTCTTCGCGGACGCGAGGTCGCGGATGGTTTCCCGCGTGGTGGCGTCACCGGTCTGGGCGATCAGCGGCATGACCCCCTCCGGCACCGCCACGGCATCGATATTCTCCATCGTGGTGGCGCTGCCGATGTAGCTCGTCCTGGTCTCCGCCATCGCCTCCGCGACGTCGGCGAACATGACCGGATGCCAATCCCGGTTCAGGAATTCATGTGCCAGATACCGAGCGTCCTGGGCTTTCATCTGCTCCAGGCGCGGCTCGAGCGTTGGATAGGCCTTGAAGATTCCAGCGCCGCCGGTGCGCAACTGATCCAGGACCTTGAAAATATCGGCGACCGCCTGGTCGGTGCGGCGTTGGTCGGCCTCGGCGAGTTGGCGCATCAAAAGGCGCACCGGCTCGACGCCCAGCCAGCCGGTCGAGACGTTGTAACTGAGGTAGGCGAGGCCGCCGGGGCGCAGCCGGCGTCCGATGACGGCGGCCAGATGTCGCCGATTTTCCAGTGAGATCCAACTCAACACGCCGTGCGAGACCATGATGTCGAACCCGTCCCGGGCGCCCTGGGCATCCTGCGCCAGCGCCTCGAACGAGGTTTCCTCGAACGTGACGTTGGTCAGTTTGGCGCGCGCCACCAGGGCACGGGCGTTTTCGATGTGGGTCGGGTTGAAGTCGAAGCCGCGGACCTCGGCATGCGGATTGGTGGCCGCGACGATCAACGCGCTGAGCCCATTGCCGCAGCCAAGATCGGCGTAACGGAACGGCGCCGCGAGGTCCGGTGGCCGATATCCGAGCAGCACCGAACACGCGGCGAGCCAGGACGGCATCGTCTCCTGATACGCGTTGGTGGTATAGGCGACATCGGTGACGTAGCCGTGGTCCCATAGCGCCATGATCGTGGCTTCCCTGCCGGACAGACTGTCATGGCCTGGCGTGGACCGGGCCATCTCGAGCCACACCATGTCGATGCCGGTGGCCCGGTCAAGCCGCATGGACATCGGACCTGGGGTCGATGGTGGAGCGCGTTGCACACCGGCGTCATTCGCGGACCCCTCCGCGTCGTTCGCCGGCCCCTCCGGCGTCATTCGCGGGCTTCCTCCGCCGTCATTCGCGGGCCCCTCCGGCGTCCTTCGCCGGCCCCACCGACGTCATTCTCGGGCTTGACCCGAGAATCTCTCGACCCCGGTACATCGCTGATTCAATGCCCCTTTTTCCTGATACGGATGCTCGCGCCAAGCCCGAGCACGACGGCAAGCGGCAATTTCGCGTCCGCTCAGCCGTCAACCCACCGCATTTCAGCGAGAGATTTGCCATCAGAGCCGTGACGGGTTGGCCGATGCACCCTTGGACAACGGCAACGGCCGCGCCGGAGCGGTTGCGACCCCCGGGTGCGGAAAAAAACGCGCCGTCGGGTGAATTATCTGTTGCGCCAAGGGGGTAGGGGTCCTATGTGCGTCCCCTTACGCAGCAACGCACGTGCCTCTGGCCCTTAGTGGTTACGCAACGACGTCAAGCGTTCTGGCAATCGTTTGGTCGCTGGTTCGTTCGACCGTTTCGTCAACTCCGCCCATCGCCTTCACAGGTGGGCGTCATAGAAGGGGGCCCGGGTGCGATGAATCCCAAAATCGCCCGATTCCTTGCTGAGCATCAACCGGCGACGCCGTGTCTGGTGCTCGACGTGGACCGTGTGGAAGACAACTTCCGCGCGCTGCGGCGGACGTTGCCGCTCGCGCGCATCTACTATGCCGTGAAGGCCAATCCGGCGCCACAGATCCTGGAGCGGCTGGTCGGCCTGTCGAGCTTTTTCGATGCCGCGGGCTTCGAGGAAGTCGCGGCGTGCCTGGACGCCGGTGCCCGGCCGGAGGCGATCAGCTACGGCAACACCATCAAGAAGGCGTCGGCGATCCGTGCCGCGTTCGAACGCGGGGTCACGCTGTTCGCGTTCGACTCGCTGGAGGAGTTGCGAAAGCTCGCCGAACACGCGCCGGGTGCGCGCGTGTATTGCCGGTTGCTGGTGGAAAACAAAGGCGCCGACTGGCCATTGTCGCGGAAATTCGGCACCACGGTGGAAAACGCCAAAGCGCTGATGCTGCGCGCCGGAGCGATGGGCCTGGATCCGTACGGGTTGTCGTTCCATGTCGGCAGCCAGCAAACCACGACCCGCGCATATGAGGTCGCGATCGCCAAAGTCGCGATGCTGTTCACCGATCTGACCGAGGCGGGCGTCAATCTGCGCATGATGAATCTCGGCGGCGGGTTCCCGGTTCGTTACAAGGACGACGTGCCGGAGATCGACCAGTTCGGCGATGCGATCATGACCGCGCTGGTCGAGCATTTCGGCAATAACCTGCCCGAGATGGTGATCGAGCCTTCATCGTTGGCGACGCCGGCCTGGTGTCGGCCGAGGTCGTGCTGGTGTGCCGGCGCGAGCCGGAGGATCCGGTGCGCTGGGTCTACCTGGATATCGGCCGGTTCGGCGGACTGGCGGAAACCGAAGGCGAAGCAATTCGGTATCGCATCACAACATCGCATGATGGCGGCGCGACCGGGCCGGTGGCGATCGCCGGTCCGACCTGTGACGGCGTGGATATTTTGTACGAGAAGTCGAACTACCGGTTGCCGATGGCGCTGACCGCGGGCGACCGGGTGGAGCTGCTTTCGGCTGGTGCGTATGTCACGACTTACGCCAGTCAGCGGTTCAATGGCTTCGCACCCCTGGGCGAGTATTATTTATAGTCCTTCACGGCATGGCGTGAGCGAGGCGCGCCACCTCCGGTAACGTAATGCCGCTGGCGATGCCCTGGCGGGCATGCTCGGGTTCGACCCCATGTGCGTTGAGTTGGCGACGCGGACAGAGTGCGCCGCGCTCGGTCCATGGATCGTAAGCGTAATGAAGATAGACATCCGCCGGCAACAGCGAGACGTCAGCCCCGTGCGGGGTGCCCGTGCTAACCGGTTGGCATCCTCCACCATCGTGCGCACTGGGCAATCCCCCGATCAAGTCGGGGGACAAGCGTTGTCCTCCAGCGCGGGGATGCCGAGCGGGCGTTGCCGTCCGTCCGGTTCGAGTCTGTCGAAGCCGCCACGTGCCTGCGCTCCACATCGACGCCTTCAAACGGTGTGTCCCCCGAACCCTACCCTGCCACCTCCTCGTACAATCCCGCCGCCTCCGCCGCCGGCCCACGTCGCGCCGCCAGCGCGAGCACACGAACGACGCGCACCTGACCCCGCACCGGCACCGTCAGCACATCGCCCAATCGCAACCGCGCATGCGCTTTATCGGTGGCCTGCCGATTGATCCGGATGCTCCCTTGTCCCACCAGCGCGGCGCAATCGGTCCGCGCCCGCATGAAGCGCGCGCACCACAGCCACTTATCCAACCGCTGCCAGTCTCGGTCTTCCTGCTCCGCCAAGTCGCGCTATCGCTTCAACGCCGCCAATGCGGCGAATGGCCCCCGGGGGTCGCGGACGTTGAGCGCCGGAGCCGCCACCACGGGCCTGCGGCGTCGGATCGGCGCCAACATCGCCGGCGCGGGCGGTCCGAACATCTCCGGCGCCAGCCCGCCGCCCGGCACGATGCGGAACCCCAGTTGCCGCAGGATGATCGGCAACAACTCGGTCCGCACCGAAAGCCGTGACCCGAGATCGCGTGGCAGTAGGATCGCCCCCCGCCGCGTCAGGTAGCCAAGTTCGCCGGCTACCCGCTCGGCGACATCGAGCCGCAGCAGCACTGGCCCGAATTCCAGCCATCCCATGGCGGCGGCGAA
>Ga0193726_1003490_pt1 | contig 9986 bp, 7 predicted proteins | sample H2c1metaG_FD_144928 | JGI IMG/M metagenome (GOLD analysis project Ga0193726, IMG submission 144928) | Soil microbial communities from a riparian zone of the East river system, Colorado, United States - H2c1 | ecosystem: Environmental > Terrestrial > Soil > Riparian zone | place: USA: East River... | reverse complement strand
CGCCCGCCAAACATTGCGAGAAGTTATAGGTCATGGCGCCGCCCTTCGAGGTATCCCACGCCACTTCGTTATTTCGCGCGGCCGCCAGGATCACCACGTTGTGATCGGTGGTGTGAAAGTCGACGCCGCGTGCCTGCGAAAAGCTGCCGAGATTCACCGCCAATGAACACTGCGGACTCGATGCTTCGGCGCTGAATTTCGCCCGGTATTGTGCGGCGAAGGAGCGCGATCCGGCAGCCTGGGCCACTCCGCCCGAATGGCAGGAATCCAACATCACCACCGTCTTGTCGGCCTTGGCGCTCAGCGGCTTGATCATGTTGGCGAACTCGGCGTTGGTGACCACCCGCATGTCCTGCATCACCAAGCTCTCGGTGCACTGCCCCGTCGCCTTGTTGAAATAGCGCGCGCCGTGTCCGGAGAAATACACATACAGTTTGTCGCCGGGCATGATGCTCTGATTCATGTTGGCGAACGCCTGCTTGAGACCCTCGCGCGTCACCTGCTGCTCCGACAGTTCGACGATATTTTCCGGCGGCACGCCAAAGCGCCGCGCCAACTCGATGCCGAGCTTGCGATCGGTCAAGACTCCGGGCAGCGGGCTTTTCTGATATTCCGATACCGTGATGATCAAGGCGTGATTCGAGGGGAGCTGCGGCGCAGTATTCGCATCGGGCGGCAGCGTGCGAATCCCGGTGGTCAAAATTTGATCGTTGTTGCCGGCCTCGCGGCCGCTGCGCAACTGAGACAACGGCGATTGTTCGACTCGCGAAGTCGTCGCCGGCGGTTGCTGTGCGAGCGCGGCGCTCGAGGCGCCAAGCCACAGTACTGCGTGAATGACCGTGCATCGAACTTTGTTCATGCGAACTCCACTCACGACTTCTCCGGTATTGCGCCGGCCGCCGCCGCGGTTATCGCCGCCGCCAGCGCAAATGGCCGGCCGGGCGCCTCGGGCACATCGCGCCACTCTATATTAAGGCTGCTCTGCGGTGTGGCGTCCGAGGGCGAAAACCAGCGCCAAAGCACCCATCCTTGCGCGGCCCAAAACTTCCCCAGGCCCGCCGACTCCGGCTCCCACAATTTGACGGCGCAACCGGGTTTCTCGAGGATTTCCAGCACTCGCGCCCGTTCGATCGAGGCCGCAAGGCACGCGATCTGCAGTTTCCCGGCGCTTTCCTCGGCATTCGCGGCGAATGGGCCGGTTCCCGCGATGAAGCCGCGGACATTCGTGTCGAAGAGTTTGGCGAAGGTGAAATAGCCCAATACGACGGCCGCGGGCACGCTCAAGTCCACCAGCAAGTCGCTCACGCTGACGGACAGGAGCGAGACGGCAAGCAAGACGCCAGGCACGATAAAGAAATACTTGGCCACCGTCAGTGCCTGATTGGTGCGCGTGAACAACTGCGCCGATGCCGCCAGCATCAGCAGTTCCATCCCCCAAATCCAGCCGGGGCTCAAGGGCTGCAAGAATCGATCGTTCTTGATGTTATCGACGACGGCGGCCAACACGTTGATGCCCGCATAGCGAGAATCCACGGGCGTCGCCTTGATGTCGTTGAGATCGGGCGCGGTGGACCCGATCACTACAATCTTGCCGGCGAGTTGCGAAAAAAAGCCGTCCTCGTTGCTGCGTGCCGCCTCCAGCACGCGGGCAAATCCGAATTTGCGATATGGCGTGGTCCCTTTGGGCCAATTGATCAAATTGTGCGCATGTTGCGGCAGGCGCCAACCGAGAACTTGAGCAACCCGGTAGGGCAAGGACGGAATCCGATAGCCCGCGACCCTTTCAAAATTGTCGTACCAACGCACCACGTTGTCCGCATCCGGATAAATATTGTTGGTTCCGACCCTCGCGCAGTCATAGATGCTCTTGAAGTATGGCGTCATCATGGCGACCGTGTGCGCGCCCTGCACTTGCGAGGCAGGAATCCCATGCTCAGGTTGCGCGAACTTCAGCATCGCGAGCGTAATTTGGCTGGCTGCATCGTCCGCGGGGTTGAGCCTGACGGCCGGGAAAAACGACTTGCTGCTCGACAGCACATATTTGTCGAACGCCGCCTCGCTGCCTGGGTTGGCGACATCTTCATCGGAAAACAAAATGTCGAAAATAACCGCCCGCGCCCCGCCCGCTTCCATTTTGGCGGCCGCTTGACCGAGGACTTCGCGCGGCCACGGCCATCGCCCATATTTCGAACTCATGGCAGCCAAGCTGGCCTCGTCGATATCCAATACGACGACATCGGGATCGGCCGGGTAGGCAATCGGGCGCTGACGCATCAGCCAATCGAAGCTATCGTGCGCCAACTGATTGTCGAAGGGATGACCCAGCAGATTCCAGCCCCCAAACAGCGCGAACACCACGGCGAGCACCCAGTAGTACGGGCGCCCAATGCGCAGCAGCAGCCTGCCGAAGGCATCGCGCCAGGCCGGATGACGCGCAAACAGCCAGCCTAAGGGCTTCAGCAACCAATCGGTTATTCCCATGAGACGTTACTGGCAAGACTCATTGCTTTTGCCGGGATAGGTATTCACGGTGATTTGCCGCACGCTGATCGCACCCGCGGCACTGGCCAGTCCTTTCGCCAATGCGTCTGCCCGATTGCCTTCGGTTGCGAAGCGCTGCGCGCCCGTCAAGTCGACAAAGAACGCCGGCTGTTTCTCGAACGCCATCACCGTCACCAAATCGGTGCCGAATGGCGGCGTCACGATAATATGGTCCGCAGGGTTGGCGCCGGGAATGGCGGTCGCAACGCCGCTCGGCAGCATGCGCCGCTCGAGCGGCCCGGCCGGATACAACACGGTCAGATTTCCCTGGCTGTCGAGATCGAGCAGCATGACGAAGGCCGGCTTTTGCAGACGTACTTCGAAGACGAACGATTCGCATTGCACGTAAGTGTTGCCGCGGCTGCCGGGATCCGTATCGGCACGCAGGCCCAGCTTGTCGCTGCCCGCCGGGATGGAACGATTGAGCCACGCCTGCGCGGCGATGCGCCTGATGAGATTCGGATCGCCCGCCGAAGTGGTGGTCACGGGATCGCCCGCCGGACCCATGAGCAGCACTTGCTCACCGGTCTGGCGCAACGCCAGGTCGCCGCCGGAATCGACGATGGAGACGCCGGGAATGGAAGCAATTTTCGCGCGCAGCGGCGCAGCGACTTTTTCGAGCCGCACGCGCAGCGAATCTCGCAGGGGATTGGCCGCGGGGGCGCTCTCGACATTCGGCAGCGCCGGCATATTCATGCCGAGAAACGCATTGGAGCCCACATCCTGCGGATCTTCCGCGATGGCCGGCAGCAGCTGCGGATGTTGTGCGAAATTGCGATGTTCGAGAAATGAATTCATCGCCTCTCGAGCCTGCGCGTAATTGAATGCGCCCGGAAGCAATTGACCCTTGAGCAGGCGCAGAAATGCGTCGGTGAATGCGCCGTGGAATTTGCCGTCCAAGGTCGGCGCCTGCTGCAGCGCCTGCGGGGTCGAGATGTCCGCGCCGGTTTCACTGTCGCTGGCGCCGGACAGGAGCACGACATGCTGGTAGGGGTAAGGCGGCGGATTCGGCCGCGCGCTGATGGGCGCGGCAACATGCGCAACGCCCAGATCGCGCGAATTCATCGGCAGAAATCGCGTGTGGCTGAACTTCTGTCCGAACGAGCGCACGACCTGGCCGGAATAGCAGCTGTCCGAAACGACCACGACCCAGCGGCCGCCCTCATCGAGCCGTTTCAACCGCGGCACCAGATCGCGCCGCCCGACAATCAGGCTCTTATTCGCCGCGGGCAGCGAACTATAGTCCAGATCGTAGGGCACCCAGGCGCCGGTTGCGTACGGCAAGTCAAAACTGTTGTCGTCCGCGTTGGCGCTGGTTCCATGACCGCTGAAATAAATCAGCACGGTATCGCCCTTGGAAGTGCGCTTCTCGAGCGCAGTTATCTCGGCCAGAATGCGCTCGCGTGTTGCCTCCTGATCGCGCAGCGCCAGCACGTCGGCGGGCGCGAAGCCCCATTGGCCGGTCAGGGATTGCTGTACCGAATCGATGTCGATCGCCGGACCCCGCAACTCAAAGGACTTCAGCGCCGGATCGCGGAACTGGCCCACCGCCACCAGCAAAGCCACGTTTCGCGCCGCAGCGGCGCCCGACAACAGCAAACCCAGGAGCAGCACCGAGGCACTGCGCCGCGCGGCAGTCATGCAGAAGGACTTCATCCCATTCGCTTCCAACCGCTGGTTGCTTGTTGTGTATGATTCCAGCGGCTCACAGAATAACAAAGGATGCGATACGTTGATATTTCGCTGTAGCGGAAATAGCGGGTTCTCCGCCGAAGTCTCAGGCCACCCGCAGCATGTCGAGGCGAAAAAGCTGGAGCGCGAGGTGGAAGTGCGCTTTACGGACGTGGACTGCATCGTACGGACGCCCGAGGGGACGGTTTACGCCCATCCGGGAGATGCGATTTTGACCGGCAACGGCGGTCACCATTGGCGCGTCTCGCATGGCAAATTCGCGCACAAATATCGGCCTGTGCCGCCCACGATGGCAGGCCAATCCGGGCGCTACGTGAGCCTCCCTTACCGGATTCTGGCGGTCCAGCTGCATGCACCATTCGAGGTGGTGTTGGCTGACCAAGTCTCGAGGCTCAGCGGGCAACCCTTGGACTGGCTGGTGGACTATGGGGACGGTAGCCTCGGCATCGTGGCGCACGACATCTTCGCAACAACCTACGAAATCGTGAGCTAGCCGGCCATGGCGCTGCACCAGGCAATTCAACGCGTCTTGCTGATCGGCACGCGGCTGAACATTCCACCCCCGCCCGCCGCCGCCAGCCCGCCTGAGCGATTATTACCGCTCATCGAATCGCTCGCGCCTGCCCATCTGATGTTCGATGCGCGCGCGCTGCACTATGGTCACCGCTATCGCAGCGGCTTTTGGGCCATTTATCTGCTCAGCGCGCTCGCGGTTCTCTTCGCCGTCATGCCGGTCGCGCTCGGTTGGGACGATAAGCGTCACCTGGTTCACCCGGTCTCGCCGTTCTGGACCATCGCAGAGGTCCTGATCATCGGCACGGTCAGCGCCATCTATTGGGCGGGGCATCGGCGCGACTGGCAGGGGCAGTGGCTGCGCGCGCGGACTGCGGCGGAGTTGATCTGGTACCTGCCGCTGGTTGCCCCCCTGATCGATTTCACTCAACCGGAGCCCTCCGCCAATTGGTACATGCGGGTATTCGACCCCGGAAATCACCTGCGCAGCGGCGATGAGTTGGAAGGGATTTGTTCCAAGAACGAGTCGTTGGCGCGAACACTGCTCGACGGCGCTTGGTCGGATCCGGACTTCGTCGCGAAATATGCGCTTTGGACCATCGGCATTTTGGAGGGACAGGCGCACTATCATCACCGCGTCTCCATGCGGCAGCATGCGCTGCTGCATCGCGTCCATGCCGTGAATATAGGACTGTTTGGCCTTACCGCCGTTGGAGCGCTGCTGCACCTGACCTTGCACACGATCTGGCTATCGGTCCTGACGACGTTCTTTCCGGCCCTCGGCGCTTCGCTGCACGGCGCCTTGGCGCAGTCGGAGGCCTATCGCCTCGGTTCCACCTCGGAGCGCTTGTGGGGCGAGTTGCAGGGGGCCATCGGCGCCATTCGCGCCACTCTGGCTCAGCAAGATTCGTCAGCCCACGGCACCGCAATCAGAGAATCGATTTCCGCGGCCATCGAATTGATACTGGAGGAGCATCAAGATTGGCACATGCTGGTGCGGCCTCACCATCTACCATTGGCCTGAAAGAGTACTATTGGCGCTTCAATAAAATTCCCAGGGAGATCGCGATGAAATCCAACCGAGCACGTCGATTAGCAGGTATGGCGTTGATTGCCGGACTCGCCGCAGCCGCGGCGCATGCCACCGATGTCGCAGTCAAGTTGACCGGCGACCAAGAAGTACCTGCGGTAGCCTCTGCCGCCACCGGCGTCGGCACCATTGTCATCAAGAGCGATAAGTCCGTGAGCGGCAGCATCAAGACCACCGGCATCGAGGGCACGGTCGCGCACATCCATCTGGCTGAGCCTGGCAAGAACGGCCCACCGATAATCACCTTGACCAAGACGGCGGACAATACCTGGTCGGTGCCGCAAGGCGCGCAGCTCACGGACGATCAATACAAGAGCTTCAAAGATGGCAATCTGTACGTCAATGTACACAGTGCCGAACACAAGGGCGGCGAGATTCGCACTCAGCTCAAGCCCTGATAGAACGGCAGCCGGCTTCGGTAATGCGTGCCTCCGCCATGCTGTGGGTCGCGGCGCTTGCGCTCGCTCCTTGGGCGGCCTTCGCCCAATCGGCCGCGCAAGTTCGGGCATTTCAGAATTTCGAAATCGCCAAGGCATCCAATAAGATCTCCGCGGCGCTTGCCTACGGCAAAGAGGCAGTCCGCCTGACCGAGGCGGGAAGCGATAAACAAGAGCTGGTTGAATTGCTGCGCAATGTCGGGGATTTTGCCGCCCAGGTCGGCAGCGATGAGTTCGCGAGCGGGTACTACGGCAGAGCGCTCTCCTTGCAGGAGGCTGCGCTCGGGCCCGATCATCCGGATCTCGTGCCGATACTGACTGCGCTGGCGGAATTGTCCCTCAAAGACAAGCGCTACTCCGACGCGGAGGCGCAACTCACCCGCATCGCAAACATTGAACGCGCGGCATACGGCGAGCGTCACGAAAACACGCTCGCGACGCTCGCCAAGCTGCGCGCGCTCTACCTGACTACCAACAACTCCGACGGAATTGCGCGCATGGATGCGCAGATGAAGCTCCCTGCCGCGCCGGTTCGCGGTTCCCTGCCCCGCCCCATCGATATCGCCGGCAAGGAACGGCGTTACAAACAGAACGATCAAGGATTTGCCACGGTCCGCGTGTACTACGGCACCAACCGCGCGCCGAGCGGCGATGCGAAGCCCGCGCAGTTCTACGGCCAAGCGCGTGCCGATCTGCAGTATGGCTATCTGGAAGTGACCATTCCGCGCACTCACCAGGAGGCGCAGCTGGAAACGCAGCCGCGCTGGGTTGAATACACCTTTGCCGCGGACCAGGCAGCCATGCGCGCTCAATACGTGCTGCTGGACAAAGTCATGCCGCTCGATAAAAGCGAATTTGTGCGCGCTCTGCATCAACAGGTCGGTGAATCGCGCTTCAAGGACATATTCATTTTTGTTCATGGATTCAACAATACCTTCGAAGATGCTGCGCGCCGAACGGCGCAGATGGCCTACGATCTGGACTTCGACGGCACTCCCATGCTGTACAGCTGGCCCTCTCAAGGCAGCGCAACCGCCTATGCCGTCGACGAAGCGGCTGTCGGCATCAGCGGCCGGCGATTGGCGGACTTTCTCGAGACCGTGGTCGCGCAATCCGGGGCGCAGCGGATTCACTTGATCGCCCACAGCATGGGGAACCGGGCCCTCATCGAGGCCCTGCAGACCTACCTCGCCAAGCGCGCGCCGGAGAATCGCCAGCATATCTTCGGCCAAATCGTCTTCACTGCGCCGGATGTGGACCGTGACTATTTCAGCGATGCGATCCAATCGTTGGCGCAGGCCGCCGAGCGGGTCACGCTGTACGCGTCCGACAACGACTATGCGCTGCGCAGTTCCCAGTTCCTGCATGGCGCGCCGCGCGCGGGTACGGCCGGCGATGTCATCGTGAAGCTCACGGGGCTCGACTCTATCGACATGTCCTCGGTGCCCGCCGACGCGCTCGGGCATTCATATTTCGCCGCCAATTCCGGCGCCATCTACGATATTTTCCGATTGCTGTGGCGCGGCGACCCTCCTCCGCAGCGCTGCGGCATGACTCATCCGAAGACCGGCAATACGCTCACCGTCTGGTGGTTCAATGCCGACGCCTGCAAGGGCGATGACATGCTGACGGCCGGCGTGATGCTAAAACGCTTTGGGGACTTGGCGAAGCAGCAAGTACAGGCCAAGATCGCAGCACTGACCGATCCGAATCAACAACAAGAATGGAAGCTGGTGCTTACTCGGCTCGACGGATTGCTGCCGAGCATCACCCAGCCCAATGGCGGTGCATCCAAATGAAGACCCGGCTCAAGACCTCGCTCGTGCTGGTGTTGTGTCTTTCCCTGCTGCAAATGCAGGCAGCCTTCGCGGCCAAGGATGCCGTTGCCGTGCGCGCCTACGTGAATGACGCCTGCATCATTGCCGACGAGCCGTTTTTTCTGCCGGCCGCGCCGCCGAAGGATGGTGCCGATCAGGCAACCGCAAAGTTTCTGCCTTTGCTCGGCCTGGTGATCGGCAAGCTTGCTGAGCTTTTCATCAACAAGGAAATACAATCTTCGGCCAATCGCTACAAAGCCGGCGCCGCGCGCAAAGACACGCGCTACGCGGTGAGCAGGCAGATGAATCTGTACCGGGCGGAATTCGAGCCGGCTCCGGTGCTGGAGATCAACGCCAGACTGGGCTGCATGACCATCGTCGCCGCCAACTTCAAGCCCGACGCCGCGGATTGCACGGCCGCGTACGTGCCCAAGGCACTGGCAAAGGACAGCGTCGGGCTGCCTCAATCCGAGTGGAAGACCTCGAGAACCGACGATTCCATAGAAAATCAGCTGCGCCGCGCCGACATCTGCGTCGATGGCAAGATTCACGCAGTATATGAAGCGCGCTTCGAGTTTTCATCCGACGGAACCGCATATCGATTGAAGGACGCGGGCTATCGGATCGAATCTCTCTTGACCACCGACAAGGCAGGAGCGCTGCGCACCACGCTGTACACGTTGAAGATTTCCAATCCCAGCACCACCGATCAGCAAGAAATATTGTCGAGCGCCTGGGTGAATATCGGTACCGTCAAGGCAGGCTCGCATTCGACCGGCTCGGGGGGCGATGCAGCGCCGTGGCTTCGAGTGCCGCCGCTGTCGATCGAAGCGCGCCGCAACTTCGATGATAAGACCAAGGTGCAGCAGCAGGTAACGGGCGAGATCGAGGCATTGCAGCGGGCGCTGACGCGAAATCAGCGGCAGCTGACTGGATTGGAGCAGCGAATCGCCAAGGCGCCTGCCGATCTGCTGGAAGGCATGAAGCAGGAACGCACCCGGCTCGCGGTGCAGAGTCAGGCGCAGTCCGCCGAATTGGATGCGCGGCGCGCGGAGTATCAGGATCTGCCGCGAAGTCCTTTGGAGTTCATGCCGGTCGCCATCGAAGTCGCCGTGACCGAGACGGAGTCGGAGAAAAAGGCGCAAGTGGCGCTGGCCGAGCTCGTGGGCAGCAACAGCGACCTGGTTGCTTCTGCGGTCGGCAACGCCGCCACGGGCCTGCTTTCCAAATCAGTGAATCAGAGCGACCTGAAAGTGGAGCCGGAATCCACGCAGGAGGCTGCGACGCTCGAACAAGCGCGTGCCGGCTACTACGACGCGTTGGTCGCCGCCCGAACCAGCGCATCGCCATCGAACAAGCGCGACTTGGATCGCAATCTCGTGCTCGAGAAGGACAAATACAACGAAGCCAGGCGACTGGCCGGACTGGAGCAAATCAAATGAGACAAAAAGCCGTCCCGCTGGTATTCATCGGAATTTTTTGCGGCGTTTTCAGCCTGCCCGCCCTGGCGAACCCTGGGGATGCCGCAGAGGAGAAGGCAGTGCTGTCGAATGCACAGATTCAGCAGGCGCTGCAGGCGCCCGCTATGACACGCAGCTTTGCGCCGCGCGGCCTTGCGCGGCGTCAGGCCGGCGATTCGGGCCAGTCCGTGAATCTCAATATTCCCTTCGAACACAATTCCAGCGCGTTGCTGCCGCAAGCCGCCGCGCAATTGAAGGAACTGGAGCTGGCGTTGACTTCGGCATCGTTGGGAAAAGATAAATTTGTGGTCGCTGGGCACACGGATTCGAAAGGCAGCGCCGGATACAACAAGCAACTCTCCTTGCGGCGCGCTGAAGCAGTGAAGAAATTCTTGGTTGCCAAGGGAATGGCGGCCGGCCGCCTGACCACCGTGGG
>Ga0193726_1003489_pt1 | contig 9986 bp, 13 predicted proteins | sample H2c1metaG_FD_144928 | JGI IMG/M metagenome (GOLD analysis project Ga0193726, IMG submission 144928) | Soil microbial communities from a riparian zone of the East river system, Colorado, United States - H2c1 | ecosystem: Environmental > Terrestrial > Soil > Riparian zone | place: USA: East River... | reverse complement strand
GCGGTCATGATTCTAAGAAAAACCAATCCCGGGCAGGCGCGTCCGTTCCGCACTCCCTGGGTGCCGTGGGTGCCGATCCTGGGAATCCTGTTCAACGGCTTCATGATGTACAAGCTGGGCTGGATCAATTGGCTGCGGCTGTTTGTTTGGCTCTTCATCGGCATGATTGTCTACTTCAGTTACAGCGTGAAACATAGCAAGGTCCAGGCCTTGCAGGGAAAACCCGGAGGCGCGTGACTGCCGGAACGGAGGCATTGAGGCCTTTCGCGGAGACGCGGGAGGCTTTTTTGTTTTACAGTTGAGATAGGGCTTCGGCCAGGCCTCGATTTCCTATCAGGGCACGACTTTCGCGAGAGGTGGCGGCAAGAATTCCGGCTTCGACCGCGCGCGGCAGTTCTCGACCCTGAGCAAGCGCCGTCTTCATGAAAATTGTTTCTGCTTCCGAAATGCGTCAGATTGACGGCCTCACCAGCGAACGCTTCGGCGTGCCATCCATCACCCTGATGGAAAACGCGGGCGCAGCCGTCTCGGACTTTGTTCTGACGCGTTATCCCCAGGCGAAAACCGTGGGCATCGTGTGCGGAAAGGGAAATAACGGGGGCGATGGACTGGTGGTCGCGCGCAAGCTGCAACAGGCTGGACGGGAAGTGCGCTTGCTGCTGCTGGCGGAACCGGCGGAATTGCGCGGGGACGCCGCGGAAATGTTTCAGCGGCTTCCGCTGAAGCCGGTCATCGCAAGCTCGAGCCAGCACCTAAACAGCCGCGAAGCTGGCAGCGTGTTTGCAGCCGATCTTCTGATTGACGCCATTCTCGGCACCGGTTTCCGTCCCCCCGTCAGCGAACTCTACGGGGCCGCCATCGCCGCGCTCAATGCGAGTCGCGCGCCGGTCGTTGCCCTTGACATCCCCTCCGGCGCCGACGCCGATGGCGCGGAGGAGCAGACCGGCATCATCGGCCGTGCCGATGCCATCGTCACTTTCACTGCGCCCCGTCGCGCCCATGTTTTTTGGGAACTATCCAGCGGGCCGGTGCGGATCGCGCCGATTGGCTCTCCCGATGACGCGGTTCTTTCTTCCCTGAACCTCCATCTGATTACCGCGCACGACATCGCGCCGCTATTCAAGCCGCGGCCCCGCAACGCAAACAAAGGAAGTTTTGGGCATGTCCTGGCGCTGGGCGGATCGTTGGGAAAGGCGGGATCGGTTGCCATGGCGGGCATCGCCGCATTGCGGTCGGGGGCCGGACTCGCCACCGTCGCGACCCCCAAATCCGTGCTGGCAACGGTAGCCGGCTTTCATCCCGAGTTGATGACCGAGCCCTTGCCGGAAACCGACGCAGGCAGCATCGCGCTCCAGGCCAAGAACCAGGTTGCGGAACTCGCAAAAAACAAAACTGTTCTCGCCATCGGCCCCGGTATCTCGCGCCATCCTGAGACTTCCCAGATGGTCCGCGACGCGGTGAACAATCAAGTCCAGCCCATCGTCCTGGACGCCGACGGCCTCAATGCCTTTGAAGGCCGGGCCAAGGAATTGAATGGCAAGGGACGATGGCTGGTCATCACGCCCCACCCCGGCGAGATGGCAAGACTTCTCGGTTCGACCGTTGCAGAGGTGCAACGCGACCGCATCGGAGCGGCCCGCAATTTTTCTCGCGAACACGAATTGATCGTCGTCCTCAAAGGACATCGAACTCTGATCGCTAGGCCCAGCGGCGAAGTGTGGGTGAACACCACCGGGAACCCCGGCATGGCGACCGGAGGTACGGGAGACATTCTCACCGGCATGGTTGCCGGGCTCATGGCGCAAATGCCCAGCCGGATTTTCGCAGCGGTGATGGCCGCCGTGTATCTGCACGGCCTGGCCGGAGACGTTGCCTGCGAGACCACAGGAGAACAATCGCTCCTGGCCACCGACCTGGTCGATGCCATGCCCGAAGGCTTCCGGCGGGTGCGCCAGGCCGCGCAGCGGGATTTCGTCGAAATTGGCGGACAGCCTTGAGCTCGTTCCCGTAACTCCAGTAATTTAAGTAATCTCAGTAATCCCGCGGGTCTAGATGCCTGTCGTGTTTGCAGCGGTGGCGCTATGGTTCGCACTGAGCGGGTGACGCAGGCCCCATCGGTTGTTGGCTTAAACCTGCACCCATGAAAATGCGCTGGACGGGCTCCTGCTACAAGAATCCGGGCTGATACTGGCAGCGACCATGGGGGCGATTGGCCCATCTGTGAGAATTGGGGACGATATCTATGTTGCCAGTGCTTGAGGGCATTATTTCGCGACGGATACTGCTTAATTTTCGATGTGACCCGGCCACAGCCCAGAGCCTCATACCGCATCCACTCGAAGTGGAAACGCATAGAGGATTCGCAATTGCAGGGGTTTGTCTGATTCGTCTGGAACAACTCCGACCAAAGGGACTGCCGAAAATCGTTGGGGTGTCCTCTGAAAACATGGCCCATCGAATCGCAATTCGGTACCCGACCGACGAGGGGATGAAACCGGGAGTTTTCATTTGGCGTCGTGAAACCGACCAGAAGCTGGTGCAGATGCTCGGGGGGCGAGCGTTTCCGGGAGTGCATGACGCTGCGCAATTCCATGTATCGGAGAATGCCGGGCAACTCACCATGGAAGTCCGCACCGAAGGTGGCCAGACGGATGTTGCCTTCGGGGCGAAGTATGGCACGGATTGGCGACCGACCGCGGCATTCAGCGATTTCCCAGAAGTGTCGGAATTTTTCAGAAAGGGTGATTGCGGTTTCTCGTGCTCGCTCCGCGGTGACAAACTGGAAGGGATGCAATTGCGGACCCTCCGTTGGGAGATGAGTCCGCTTGAGGTTCAACTGAAGCGCTGTGTTTTTTTCGCAAACAATGCGCGTTTTCCCGCTGCTACTGTCGAGTTGATTGCGGGCTCTTGATGCGTGGTCTGCCGCATGAGTGGCATGAGCTTAACTCGGTTCCCGAATTCGCATCCAGCCACTCGACCGCCATTGAGCATTCATCCTGAACCGCAACTCCCTTGGGATGGGACAAATTCGGGTTCGATGGAATCCTATACCGCGGGTTGTTCGCGTACAGGAACCAGGCTAGGCCACGCCGGAGCAGTCGAAAAATCATATCTTGAAGGAGTTCATCGCTGTGGTGTTGTCGTCGGCTGAATCGATTGGCTCCAAGGTTGTCCAGGCCGGATTCGGGTCGCGGTTGCGCAGCCCGTACACAATCGTGCCTCCCGCGTTGTCAGAAGTTAAAGCCCGCGCCCGCGCAAGCAACGACCACAGCCGCGCCAAGTATCCCCAATTTCAATTTCATCGTAACTCGCGATTTTATTCGTCAGAAGTGGTGTTACTTTAGTGATTCGATCACGTTCTTTCGTCATCATCTTGGGGAACTGGTGGGGTGTTCCTGGTCCTGATTGCGATGACACGCGGAGGGTACTCAGGATTGGATTGAAGTGGGGGAACCCGAACTCGATATTCAGACAAACCGCTCGGGTAGCCCAACCGTGCAGCGCGTGGCACGCAGGAGCCATTCCCACACTCCGGGTCAGGAGGTAAGGTGGTTGTGAGCAGACTTCGGGGGAGGGCTGTTCGACTAAGCGTCCCATGACTCGAAAGAGTTTGGGGCGCTTTTGTTTTACGGGCTCCCCGAACTCAACTCTGACAGCCGACCAAGATTCAGACAGCGCCAGCTGCTGCTGCAGCGCTTCGAGTCCGCATTCTAGCAATCGGGCAGATGGCCAAACCATATTGCGGAACTATGAACCCGATTCTAGAGTCTTAATCGGTATGGCGCGACGACGCTTTGTAGCATGCTTCCCGGTCTCTCGGTCATCATTAGCAGTGGATTGTGGTTGTGGCGCGAGCACAATATCTCAGCGCCATCTGCCCTCCAACGGGAATCTGTCGGGAACACGGATGGATCGGTTGGACGGACTACACGCCCCTCCCCGTGCTGGTAGCGGGCATGCTGAATGCGCCCGTCGCAAGCTTTTGCCAACCGCTATATCGCCTGCTGGGCGAAGACACCAAGAAATGGGAACTGATTGCACTCTTGGTCGCAGTCACGGTGCCGTGGAGCTACATCGGATGGGTGGTAGACACCCGCAGTTCGGCTCTCTTCAAAGACACTGCCGCACCACATCGCTGGCACGGCGGGCTGCCTGCTTGGAGTTTGGCGATTGCTGGCCACGATTCCGATGTACCACGTCGGACTTCTTTAAGGCCGTCGGAGTCCTGTGGTCTCTTTTGATTTGCCGTCATTTCCTGAACTTCTTTCGCAATTCCCCCGCGCCGGGCCAGCGCCATTGAAACAATCCCGGGGCAGGATTGTGTGCTCGTCGCTTCTGGCGACCGCATAGAGCCGGGGTTGAGGCCACCGCAAGTAGACCGTGCTGAAAGGTCCGGCCCTGATTCGCTCCGGCGTGGCTTTTTGAAAGGAAATCTGGACGGACGATCTACTGCCCGGTCTCGTTCGTGCGATGATACTTTATCAGTTGGTTCATTATTATTATTCCTTTCCTCACGCAACCACGGTTGAGCATCTACCTATGGTCACCCTCGGAATAATATTTGCATTGATGATCGGGTTCCTCAGGACAGCCGTTCCACTGAGTCGCAGGCGATGATGCAGCAGCGTGCTCACGACCAGTACGATCGACACAAGCAAGCTGCCATTCGCATCAACGAACTTGCCGCGCGAATTCAATCGGAAGCCGGCGCCGGTGCCGTCGTGTCTGAAATCGCGGGGCTCTTCGCCAAAGAGCTACCTCCGGCTTGGGCCAGCGGCAGTATCCGTCAGCGAGTTGCCCATGCTGAGTATCAGGCTGTTCGCAATCCGGTATCACTCATTCCCGAGCAGAGGATTGTTGATGTCTGGAACCAGTACGCCCGAGAGATCGCTGCGCCTGACGAAGCGATTGTCTCCGTCGATGAAATCCACAACATGCGCGACGCGGAGTTCACCGCTGCCCAGTTCATGTGGGCACGGGGAAACCAAACCATCTGGACGATGCCCAACGTGTTCGCGCTCGGGTCTGATGGCAGGGTCGCTGACGGTTGCAGAGCCCTTGACGCTATTCGGGTGATTCACGATCTTGAAGCCTTATTTCAGAACCTACGGGGAGCGCGGGACCGCCTGCGAAGGGGGATTCTCTCGTCCGATGAGGCTAAGAATCGGACAACAGACCCTAAGGCACAGCCGCACAGCACCTCCCGACTTGAAGCGCACGTGGACACAAATCCTATTCGCCCTGCCGAGCAACGTTACATTCAAGAGCACGGCTCAGTGGCATACGCCCAATTGCTTGCACGCTTGTTTGACGAACTGTTTCCACCGGAGTGAGAGCACCACCGCCAAACATTCTCGCTGAGAAAATTGTGCGAAATATGGTACTCTGAAATCTCCTCAGGAGGTCCGCCATGAAACACGAAGACGAACTCGCCAACCCATCCTCCTTTCACGCGCAGCAGTAAACGCCGCAGGGGATATCCCTCAGAAAAACAACTCCAGCGTGGTCACAGAATCGTCCATGGAGACAAAGAGCTTTTTGAGAAGCTTGGACGAGCCCATCTGTGTCCGTGCGGTTCTAGACGACACTTTTAAGAAGTGTTGCATCCGGTCCCGGCCATTATGACGGCCGCCGCCGCAACTATTTCTTTCCGGGAATAGAAAACGTGAATCGGGCACGGGGCGATGTCGCCCGTGCCGCAGAACAAGTGGTAGGAGACATGTACCTGAGATTCGTAGTAGCCGACATCGACGAGGATTCCGAGCGGGCGCTCGGAGTGTTGCATGCTGTGTGGAATCTCCGTGATGCGGGAAGCCTCTACGCCCACGAAGAAGAACATCACGATTCGGTTCGCTGGTGGTTCCATGAAAATCTGGAGAAGCCGACGCGCTTTACCGCTTCCAAGCCGCCGTTTTATCGCAAGAAGAGCAGAGCGATTTCGTGGTTCAAAGACAGCGCAACTCAGCACCTTGAGCGAGTGCGGGAGTTGGTCGCAATTCTGGAGACGCACGCTGTTCCGGTGCGTATGTTAAAAGCGCAGCGGGTTGGCTATGTCGTGTACGAGGATAAAAATCAGGTGGTAGCGGAACCGTTTTCTGATATGACATGCTGATCCCTACTGAAAAGGAGAGAGTCAGGAATGACCCGTGCTGAACAACTCATGTCCGCCGTGGAGCAATCGGGATTCCCGCATCTCGACAGCCTCATTCACCTGTTTGTTGGCGGCAGCGAATTGCACGGGGCCAAGGTGAAAGACACGGACGATCTGGACATCTGCGGCGTGTATCTGGAGCCACCGGAACTTGTGCTGGGCGTGGACAGGCAAGACTTCTACGTTTGGAGCACCGCAGGCAACGAGCGCCGGAACGGCCCGGACGATGTGGACGTGTGCCTGTACTCGTTGCGCAAATGGGCGGGACTGGCGGCAAAGGGTAACCCGACCGCTTTGCACTTTCTGTTCTCCCCGGACCATTCCCCGAAGCCGGAACCCTGGGAAGGAATTCTGAAGAGACGGGAAGTATTTCTCTCCCGGCAAGCGGCTCTTCAGCTCCGTGGCTTTGCAGAGGCACAAGTACGCCGATTGCAAGGCATCGGAACTGGCAAGAAGGGGCAGAGGCACGAGTTGATCGGCGTTCACGGGTACGACATCAAGGCTGCCATGCACGTAATTCGACTGCTCAACGAGGGCATAGAGTTGATGCGCTGCGGCACGATCACCCTGCCCCGCCCCGAAAAGGAATTGCTGGTCACCATTCGCACCGGGAATTACGGTTCCCTTGAGCGTGTGCTGAGCCTTGCCAATACTTTGTTTAGCGAACTCGAAGAAGCCGAAGCGAAGAGCGGATTGCCAGAGAAGGTGGACAGAGCCAGAATCTCGAACCTCGTGAGTGAGACGTATCTGCGATTTTGGACCAACACTCCGGCAATGCTGGGGCCACGCCGGCCGTGACGACGACACTGTTTCGCCCAGTCGGTCTCTACGAACTCGCCCTGATTTGGAACTCAGGAATGCGCGAGTTCCCTCCGCGACTTCCTCGGCAGCCGATTTTTTACCCAGTGGCGAATGTCGAGTACGCAACGCAAATAGCACGGGATTGGAACACGAAGGACGAAAGCTCCGGCTTTGCGGGATATGTAACACGATTCGCGGTGCTGACTTCTGGTCTCGCAGAGTTCGAGCCCCATACCGCGGGCGGGTCTTCGCACGTGGAGTATTGGATTCCCGCTGAACAACTTCCGGCGTTCAATGCTTCGATTCGAGGGGTCATCCACGTCGCAGCAGCCTATTTCGGAGATGGGTTCAAGGGCTGCGTTCCCGAGTTGTTCAACCTAAAGGGGAAGGACGTTGTGAGCCAATTGGTCACCATGTCCAAGACCTGGGATTACAGCCGCATGGACTTCGTCTGCGAAGTATCCACGAACCGCAAAGCTGTGTTTTTGAACTTCTTGTTCTGGGCGCAGTTCGATTTTACTCCGCTTGGAATTGAGCTGGCGCGGAGGGATGCGGTCATCCAGAGGATCAAGGAAGCTTGGGATTTCAACCACATTGGGGTCCGACTGCCACTCATCGTGACACCTCGACCCTAGGCGGCGGTTACGTCGCCAGATCGTATGCATTCGGATTCAGGGATTCGTAACATGATAAATAACGAGTACTGGATCTGCGCAGCACAGCCCCATAGACCCGAATGTGCTTCCTCAGCGAATGCGAGAATGACCGCACACCAATGAGAATGAGATCGATCCGACGTTTTGCGGTAACATTTCTGTTGGCTGCACTGGGGCAGTTCCTGGTCGGTCAATCTTCCCACTCCCTCCATGGGGGGCCACCCCCCGAATACACGTTCAAAATAGTTCGAGCGCTCCATCATGATTCGACTGCTTTTACGCAAGGTCTCGCGTATCGTGACGGATTTCTATACGAGGGCACTGGTCTCAATGGCCGATCCTCGCTTCGCAAAGTTCGTTTAGAAACTGGCGAAGTTGTTCAACAAGTGAACTTGTCGCAAGAGTTCTTTGGCGAAGGAATTACTATCCTCAAGAACAAAGTTGTGGAGATCACTTGGAAGTCGCAAACCGGATTTGTCTACAATTTGAGCGATTTCCGTTTGTTGCGCTGGTTCCCATATGCTGGGGAGGGTTGGGGGCTTGCCACTAACGGGCGTGAGATTTTCATGAGTGACGGGACTCCGGAGATTCGCGTCCTGGACCCGACCACGCTTTCAGTAAAGCGGCGCTTTACAGTCCACGACGGAACTACTCGCATCGACCAATTGAACGAACTAGAATTTGTAGAAGGAGAGATTTTCGCTAATGTCTGGCAGACTGATCGAATTGCCCGGATTTCTCCACAAACCGGCAAGGTCGTCGGTTGGATTGACCTCAAGGGTCTTATGAGCCCAACCACTCAACTCGGCCCAGGGGCCGTATTGAACGGAATCGCTTATGACGCAAGTCGAAAGCGCCTGTTTGTCACGGGAAAATTATGGCCGAGCATCTTCGAAATCCAACTCATTTCGAAATAATAGCGGCGCGTCGGTTATAACGTTATGACTTGCAAACCGGCCACAGCGCTTAGAATCCCGGTCGCCGGGTCAAGGAGGGCATTGGCGATGCTACTCCAACAGCGACCAAGAACTGGGAGCAGGCCATGGTGCTACCGGGAAACTTCTCATTTAGGTCGCCCCAGACCCATGGCCCACGCTCCTGAGGTGCCCCAGCATAGCTTCCCATCCCGTGTATCCAGCGTGTCCCCAAATGTAGCTTTTCCAAGAGCTATCAAATTTTGCAGCGGGCTTGAGAAAATCTCGGGGCGCTCTGCAACCTGTTCATCCCAGAGGAGCTATGGGCGCTGGGCTCAAAAGCCCCGATAAACTTGGGAAAAAGAAAGCCCCTGATAACGGCCTTCGGTAATCTGTTCGCGGTCCCGGGGTCGATGGCATAGTTGCCTTGCCATGACACACTTCCCCCAAACACACCCGCAGCAGCGAGCCCAGCGCATCCAGTTCAACAGCCTGATTACTGCGCTCATCCAATCTGACGGCGGGCAACGCGCCAAAGGCAGGCTCTACGTTGTTTCTATGACGGGCGGACTCCTGCGGCTGGCCAAGGCGCTCTCCGACGGTGACTTCGTGGAGGTGGCTTTCCAGACGGCTTCCGGCCCGGTTCATGGCATGGCAGAGATGCTGCCGCCGACCCGCCGGGCCAGCGACGGAGTCATGCAGCCGTTCCGTTTCATCGCTTTGGGCGACGACGATCATCGCGTGTTGCGGATGGCGGTGGACTCGATTGCTGACCGCACTTTCGTGGGACTTCGCTCCAGCCAATGGTCGCTGCCGAAAGGGCAGTGAGCCGACGCTGAGCGCGCCGCGCTCCCCCGGCCCTGGTTATACTGGTTGCGCTTGAACACGCGAGAATTCACCACCCATTCAGCCGAAGCGACCGTGGCCTTGGGGCGAAGCCTCGCCGACACTCTTCGGCCTCCCAAAATTGTGCTGCTGCGCGGAGACCTCGGTGCCGGCAAAACCACTCTGGTCAAGGGAATTGCCGAAGCTTTCTGCGCCGCTTCGGCGGAAGACGTCACCAGTCCTACCTTCACGCTGGTGCACGAGTATCGCGGACCCGAAGTGAATCTGTTTCACGTTGATCTCTATCGAGTGGACACGCCACGCCAGCTGGAAACGCTTGGGCTGGACGACCTGATGGCCGAGAACAGCATTCTGCTGATTGAGTGGGGAGAAAAGTTTCCCCGCTTCGAACGCGAGCGCAATGTTGAAATTGCGTTCGAGCGGCCGAGCGAAAACGAGCGTCGAATTCGCATCCTCACCCAGGATTAGGGAAGGGGTCAGAACCCCATGATGTTGTAACCGCAATCCACGTAGATGACTTCGCCGGTAATGCCGGAGCTCGCATCCGACGCCAGAAACACTCCGGTCGATCCTACCTCTTTCACCTCGACATTGCGCCGCAAGGGGGCGCGCTCGGCG
>Ga0193726_1003488_pt1 | contig 9988 bp, 9 predicted proteins | sample H2c1metaG_FD_144928 | JGI IMG/M metagenome (GOLD analysis project Ga0193726, IMG submission 144928) | Soil microbial communities from a riparian zone of the East river system, Colorado, United States - H2c1 | ecosystem: Environmental > Terrestrial > Soil > Riparian zone | place: USA: East River... | reverse complement strand
ATGGGGTAACGTCGGCGCGGATTGGACTGAACTGAACTGAACTGAACGGCATCCCGTTTTCTTCAGTTCAGTTCAGTTCCGTTCCGTTCGGTTCAGTGTTCCGCGGCCTTCTGCTTTGCCAACTCCATTCGGAACGCCTTTTCCCTCTCGGCCACGTAACTCCTGTAACCCGCCTGATCGATGAAGGCCGCCGCGCCGCCTTCCTTCAAACGCGCGTACTTCGTCTCCATATCGAAGTAACTGCCGTGCGCCCCCAGAAAAATGTCGACCGGCAAGGACTTCAGAACTCTGAAAGTGAGTTCATAGTCGGATGCGATCCCCGGGTACGACGAGTTGTTGACGAGCTTGTAGCCCTCATTCACGTTCGGACTGCCGATGATCACGACATTGTAGACTTTGCCGGCATCCTCCACCTTCATCGTCCAGGTCGTACATCCCTTCGTGTGTCCCGGCGTCAGATGCGCGACGAGCGTCGCGGCGCCTAGTTTCACCTCGTCGCCGTCGTGCAGCACGCGATCGACCTTGGCGGGAGGGTACTGCGTCGATGGCTCGCTGCCGTACCGAAAGTCAGTCTTGCCGCCCGACTCGACAACCGAGACGTCGCCGTCCATCACCATGTACTTCGCGCCGGTAATCGTCTTGATCGCGGCGCTCCCCGCGTCGTGGTCCCAGTGCGCATGACTGATCAGAAGAATCCGGATGTCGCTGAACTTGAATCCGAGTTTCTCGACGCTCGCGCGAATGAGCGGCACGCTCTCCTCGAGATCGCTGTTGATGAGGATGTGCCCCTGGGGAGTCGTGATGAGATAATTCGCGAGGCCTTTGCTTCCGACGTAGTAGAGATTGCCGGTGATGCGGAACGGCGGAAACTGCTCGATCCAGTCAGGACTCACCTGCGCGCGCAGAGGAACGGCCATCACAAAGACCGCCGCGAGCGCGCCCGCGAGAGTCACTGATACCTTGCGCCAACCGTTCCGCGTTTTCATATAGGAAGAATGGCCATCAAGTCCGCCCTCAAGGCATTGAGCATTGCAGCTCTCATTTTATGCTCTGCCGCCCTCAACACCAGTAGCCACAAGCCGGCGTTCAGAGTCATCGGGTTCTTCACCGGCAAACAGGATCAGGCGCACATCAGCTTTCTGCACGAAGCTGAGCGGTGGTTTCCGGAGATGGCGGCGAAATACAACTTCAGCTTCGATACCACATCCAATTGGAAGAATCTGAACGCAGATTTTCTCTCGAAGTACGAAGTCGTAGTGTTTCTGGATACTCGCCCCGAAGATCCTGTGCAGCGTGCTGCATTTCAGACGTACATGGAGCACGGCGGGGCGTGGATGGGTTTTCATTTCGCCGGCTTTGCGTTGACGCCGTCAGTGTATCCCGCAAACTGGGACTGGTACCACAACACATTCCTCGGCGCCGGCTCCTACGTCAGCAACACGTGGAGACCAGTGTCGGCGATTCTGCGCGTTGAGGACCGCAAGCATGCGGCGACTCGGCATCTCCCGGAAACCTTCAAGTCCTCGCCGAGCGAATGGTACCGGTGGGAAAAAGATCTGAGGCAGAATCCCGACATCGACATTCTGCTGTCCATCGACTCAACCAGCTTTCCGCTCGGCACCGGACCCAAACCGCACGAGATCTGGCACAGCGGCTATTACCCGGTGGCTTGGACAAACAAGAACTTTCGAATGATCTATTTCAACATGGGTCACAACGACATCGACTACGAGCACAAGTACGATTCCACCAATAAGACGTTGTCGTACACGCTGAACAATCCAATTCAGGATCAGCTGATCATCGACGCGCTGTTGTGGCTGGGGGACAGCGAGAAAAAGCGCTAGGGCGCGCCAAGGACCCGCAGAATCTCAGCGCGCACGTCGGCGAAATGAACACCATGGTTGGCCAGGACCTTTGCAGGCGAACTTGCTTCGTCGCGTAGAAACGCCAGGAGCAGGTGTTCGCAACCCTGATAGGGATGACCAAGCTCGCGCGCACCGACATCTGCCCGCTCGAGCATTGCTCGTCGCCCGCGGTCCATGAGTACTCCCTGCGGCTACCTGGCTCGACCTTCGATTCGATAGCCCTTCCAAAGCCATTCCAGCGCCTGCGGAAGTGTTTGTTGTTTAACAGCACGATCGACGTGCACAGCATTGCGCGCAAACACAAACTGATAATGGTACCCTTTGGCGCCGAGAACTTTCGCCATGTTCTCGCTCGCAATTACCCAGTCGTGCATGCCGTCGCGCATGACATTCGGATTCAGGAAATCCTGATCTCCTACCTCCATCCACACTCGAATCGGCTTCACCGGACTGTTCGGAATTAGACGCTCGTGAAATTCCCACGCGCCGTGCGGAGTCTCGGCGCTATGCGGCCACTGCTGGTTGATCGCCGTGATCGAGTACGCCAGCACCCGGCGATAGAGATCGGTGCGATACCACGCCATGATGAATGCCGCCGAGCCGCCGGAGCTGCCACCCATCGTCGCTCGGCCTTCGGGATCTTTGGTGAACTTCACGTTGTACTGCCGTTCGACCAACGGCAGCACTTCTGTCTCGACGAAATTCGCATATGCCGGTGACATCGTGTCGTACTCCAGGCTTCGCTCGCTCCCTTGCGCGTCGCCGCCGCCGTTGCCGATCGAGATCGCAATCATCACAGGTACTCGCTTCTCGGCGATGAGATTGTCGAGCGCCGTGAACAACGACTGGTCAGGGCCATCCGCACCGACGATGAAAGGCGCGGCGGTACCGGGGACGTATTGCGCCGGAACGTAGACGGCGACCGTGCGCGTGTACGGAGCCGGACGACTGGTCGTCACGATCAGCGTCGCGGGGTCGGTCGGACTGACGGTGCCGAATGTTCCCGAATCGCGGGCGATGCCTGGGAAGATCTTGCTATCGGCCGAGCGCATCGTAAAGGTGTGAACCGTGCCGCGCGGGACGCCTTCGTGCACGAGCATTTCACGCGCTGGCGTGTGCGTCGGGCCGATGATGAAATTGCCGTCGACGTCGGCAGGAGGAACAGCGCCGTCCGGCAGCTCCTTCGCGGCGACGTATCCCGGAGTGTGTGGGTCGCGGATTGGAGGTAACGGAGTTTGCGCGAACATGGGATTGACAGCCAACAGGCCGATCAACAGAACGACGCGCATTTCCCAAGCCGTGGCGAGGGAAAGGGCGAATCCCGGCTTCTGTGCTTTCAATGATCGACCTCCGATCGTTAGACGGGCGGCGCGGTGAAGCTGATTTGGATTTCATCCCCTGCGAATGTCACCTCTAAATCGGCCAGGCGTGCGACAACCGCGTCTGCAGCTCTCAATCCGTCGGCCGGGTACGTCGTTGCGATTGCGATTGCTCGCATCCCAGCCGCTAGCGCCGACTCGATACCGGCCGGCGCATCCTCGATGACGATGCAGTCCGCGGCGGAATACCCCAGGCGTGCTGCCGCCGTCAGATATCCTTCCGGATCGGGTTTTCCACGCGTGATGTCATCGGCGCAAATCATCACTGTTGGCGATGGTAATCCAGTGCACCGCAGTCTGAATTCCGCGACCGCGCGAATACCGGACGTGACAACGGCCCACCTGCTGACCGGCAAAAGTTGAAGAAGCTCGCGAGCTCCGGCAATCTCGTAGACGCCCTCCGGGTTCGTCGCTTCGCTCGACTCCAGTGCGGCGATCTCCGCGCTCGTGCTCAACTCTGGCGCGACAAGGCGCATCGTTTCGATCGTGCGCCGCCCGTGCGCCATCGCAATCACGTGCTCCGGATCCAGTCGATGACGGATCGCCCATTCGCGCCACGTTTTCTCCACGCGTTCCGCGGAATCGACGAGCACACCGTCGAGATCGAACAGGATTGCCTGGCAGCGAAACGATCGCAGCGCTGTCATCACTGAGATCGATGGCCGTCGGGCCGGAGCATCAACGCGCGATAGTCAGCTCGCTGATCGGAGTCAGCGAGAGCTTCCGGAACTCGACTTCCGATCCTTCCGACTGCACCGCGATTTGGCCGTGATCCGCGGTCGCCTCCGAACCGTCATTGACGAGATCGCCATTGACCCAGACTCTGATTGAGCGGCCGACAGCCTCGATCACCATCGTGTTCCATTGGCCGAGTGGCTTCTCGGAGCTATCGGTGAGATTGAGGATGCGTCGCGCTTTTCCTTCCGTGGTTCCCCACTCCGCCGGTGGTCCGCGCCGGCGCTCCATGTCGGGAACGCGGATGTCTTCCAGGATGCACCAGAAATCCCCGGCGTTGCGGTGCTCCATCTGCACCTCGATGGAACGCGGAAACATTCCGTAAAGCGCGCGCGGCGTCGACGCGTGAACCAGAACGCCGGCATTCCCGGGCGCAGCCGGAAAGCGGTACTCGACTTCAAGCCGGTAATCATGGTAGCTGGAATCGGTGATGAGGTGGCCGCGGGGCTCGCCGAGGCTCACGAGCATCCCATTGCGCACGATGAACGGATTGCGGACGCGGACGTTGGAGTCCGCGGGAACATCGATGTGCCAGCCGGACAGGTCTCTGCCGTTGAAGAGATTCTGTGGCTGTCGCTCCGGCGCGCAACGAGACGTCGCGCCGAGGGCCGTCGCGACGATGCCAATCAGAATGAGGAAATTCATGAAGGGGCGAGTCACGGAAGCAAAATCTAGCTCAGCTGAAGCGTCTCAACCATCGCGGCGATTGCCGCATCCAAGAACTGCCCGTGCTTCTTAGCTACTCTAGACTCATCATTGAGGTCCACCCTATGACACCCGTTTTCACTCTCCGCACCGTGGGATGCGTGCTCGGGATCGCTGCGCTCTCTACTGACATGCTCGCGCAGGAGCAATCCTCGAACCTCGGCTTCGAGACGCACGCCGCGAATGGCCGACCGGACGGGTGGCATGTTGGAGGCGCCGGTTTTGAGGCCACGGTGGATTCGGTCGCGCCTCTCGCCGGTCGATTCAGCCTGCGGATACGCTGGGCGGATTCTGTCCCCTACCCGGGGACGTCACGCAAGTACGCCAATGCCGGCCAGATCTTCCCGGTCGCGATGGCGGCGGGGCGCAAGCTGCATCTCACCGGCTACATCCGCACCGAGAATATTCACACCGGCTTCGCCGGGTTCTGGATGCGCGTCGATGGACCGGGTCGGAAAGTGCTTGCGTTCGACAACATGGAGCAGCGCGGGCCGCGCGGAACTACACCGTGGACGCGATACGAAATCGAGCTTCCAGTCGACTCGGACGCGGTGGGCGTGTTCTTCGGTCCGATCCGTTCTGGCGACGGTACGGCCTGGTACGACTCACTCGCTCTCGAGGTGGTCGGCGATCCAATACTGCGCTCCAAGGGCGTGTTCAGGCCGGAGCCACGTCCCGCAGAGGATTTGTCACGACTTCTCACCGACGTCGAGCTGGCGCTGCCAGGCGACAGCGTCGTGGTTTCGGAAGATCCGGACTACGCGGCGTGGGTCAAGTCAAACGCGCATCCGATCCGTTCGCTGGGCGCCACCGACTTCTCCGACCTTCGGTTTTTCGCGCCCCTGCTGGCGAACAAGCGCATCGTGCAGCTCGGTGAAAGCGGCCACGGTGTTGCCGAGTTCAGCATGGCGAAGGTGCGCCTCATCAAGTACCTGCACGAGGAACTGGGCTACGACGTGATTGCGTTCGAGAGCTCGATGTACGAGTGCGACCGAGCGCAGAAAAACGTGGCGGCCTATGCCGCGGACGAGTTGATGCGCGCCTGCATCTTTGGCGTCTGGCATTCGGCGGAAGCGCTGCCATTGTTCGACTACATCAAGCAGACGCAGAGCACCAAGCGCCCGCTGATCCTTGCGGGCTTCGACGAGCAGACCAGCACGCCGACGGCGGCCGCTCGACCGGGTGTGTTCCGCTCGTTGGTGGCGCCACTCGATTCGTCGTATGCGAAGCGCGTCTATGCCACCGACTCCGCGTTTCTTGCGAATCCCGATCCGACGTATGCGTCGACCAATCAGGCTCGCCTAGTCGTGTTCTACGATTCGCTGGCTACGTTCCTACGGACGAACCGCGGAACGATTGAGGCGGCGCACCGCGATGACCCGAACATCGCTGTGATCGCTCGCCAGGCGGCTGTGTCGATGACTGTGTTCGTGCGGCAGCTTGCCGCCGGACAAAGTGGCGGCGGCCTTGAAATTCGCGACCTCGGAATGGCCAACAACCTCGACTTCCTGCTGAACGAGCTCTATCCGGGGAAGAAAATCATCGTCTGGGCCCACAACGCCCACATCCGCCACCGCGAGAACACCCAAAACGCTGGCGATACGGCGAATCACTCACCGCGGACGATGGGCACGTGGGTGGCCGAGCGCCACCGGCGGGAGCTCTACACGATCGGGCTCTTCATGTACCGCGGGAGCGCGATGCTGAATAATCGCACTCCATATCCAATCGCCCAATCGCGATCAGGGAGCCTGGAATCCATCCTTCATCGAGCGCCCTGGCGCTACTCGTTCGTCGACTTCTCGCAGGCCAGGCGTGAGCGCGGCAGCGACTGGATGTGGAAGTCGATCACCGGCCTGTCATGGGGGAGGCAACCCGAGCCGTTCGTGCCGCGCGACGAGTACGATGGCGTGCTGTTCATCGACACGGTTCACGTGCCCAACTACCGGTAGCGATCATCGGGAACTGAACCGAATGGAAAAGAATGTGATCCGAGATCTGAGAGGCACAGATACCGGTTTCTAGTCACAGCCGCGCCGACCGATTCCTGTGGAGTGAGAGCCACTGCACTAGCGTACTGATAGGGGGAGCGCCAGTAAGGTCGTAGCGCAGTGACTAAACCCACAGATCTGTGCTTCTGAGATCTCGGATCACATTCTTTTCAGTTTTTCAGATTTCGGATCTCATTCTGTTTGAGCCTGTCGGATCCGCATCCGCACGCTAGAACAGCCCGACCTTACCTTTCACCGATTCGATCAGCTTCGCGGGATCGTACCCGATCCCCTGCTTGAACACGATCCGCACGTTTCGCACATCGCCGATGCGGATCGAAGGATCCCCGGCGATCACCACGAGATCCGCGTCCTTTCCCACTGCGATCGACCCGGTGCGATCCGCGCGCCCGAGAAATGTCGCGCCATTCAATGTGCCGATACGAATCGCCTCCAGCGGCGTGAAGCCGCTCTCAACGAGCAACTCCAGCGCGCGCTGATTCGAGTAGCCGGCGATGACGCCACCGCCACCAGTTGGGTCCGTGCCCACGAGCAACAATCCACCGGCACGCACGAACGCCACCTCCATTGCGCGCGCCTTTGCGAACAGCGAACCGTAAATGGAGGTCGTATTCGCCGCCGTCGCCGCGTGACGCTGCTCGAACTGTGCGCGGAGCTGCGGCTCGAGCACATCCAACCCAGGCGGCATCGGCCGCCCGGGGACGAAAGTCTCGAAAACCGTGAGCGTCGATGTTAGCGCGACGTGGCGCTTGACGAGCTCCGCGATCAGTGATCGCACGGGATCGCCGTTCGGCTCGACCGCGGCGAACGCTCTTTGTCCCGCACCCTGACCCGGGCACTCGTCCGGTTTCTTGTCCGTGACGAAATCGGTGGATGCGAAGAATCCATGCTCGAGGTCGTCGATCCCGAGGCCGGCCGCTTCACGATAGGTCACCGAGCAGAGATGACCCGTCACTTTCATCTTCCGCTTATGCGCCTCCTCGATCGCCGCGCCCAGCTCGGCGCGCGTGATGTGCATGTACGCCTTGAACGACGTCGCGCCGGCATCAGCCCAGAAATTCACCATGCGACGCGCGTCATCGGGTCCCGTGAGCTCGTGCACCTGATCGAGACCCAGTCCGGGACCTTCGAGATAAGGCGCGGTCGCGTCGATCCAGGGACCCGGCTTCCTTCCCGCATCGATGTCGCCCTTGATTCCGAAATCGCCGAAGCCGTTCACGTTGCCGCCCGTGCGCATCGATGTCACGCCACCTGCGAGATAAAGTCGCGTGAAGCTCTCGGCCAGGTTCGCGTACACGCCTGGGCCGGTCGGGTAGTAGAGGTGCTCGTGCACCATCACCAGTCCCGGGATCACCGTTTTTCCTGCAAGGTCGACGACCAGCGCGCCGCTCGGCACCGCGACCGATCGCGACGAACCAAGTGCGGCGATGCGGCCAACGCGGATGACAAGCGTTTGGTCGTCACGCGCCGCAGCGCCGGTGCCGTCAATCACCCGGGCATGCGTGAGTGCGACGATGGGAGTGTCGACCGCGACATAAGGGCGAACGGCTGCAGACAGTGTCGGGCGCTGGGCGTTGAGCTCCGGTGAGGCGAGAAGCGGGAGCGACGCGAATACGGTGATGAAAGCTCGATTTCGCATGGAGCGAATCTAGCGCGCGTGTGGCGGCGCGACGAATCGCTTCGACCGCCTCTCGTACGAATGCGCCAACGCCAGCAAGCGCGCATCACGTCCCGGAAGCCCGACGAATGAAATGTTGCCGGCCGGCATTCCGTCGGATCCCAAGCCGCTGGGTACGGAGACTTCCGGCAGGCCAAGCCAATTCCCGTAACCCAGGGTGGTGCGGATGTCCGGCCACGGGTCGACGGCGCGAGGCGCGGGGAAGGGCATGGTCGGGTAGATCATCGCGTCAATGCGCTGCGCCCGAAACTCGTTCGCCAGGCGCGCGGTCACAGCCGCCCGAGAGCGCGCGAACGATACGCTCGCGGGATCGCTCTCGTACGGCTGCGTGATGAGCTTCGACATCTCATCCCACTCCTTCGGCAGCACGTCGTAGAACTTCTGAAATGCCGCGAGCCCGCGCTCGACGTCGCCACGAGCATCACCACCGTGCGTGCCGAAGTATCTGAACAAAGCGTTCGCCGTCGCCGCCGGCGAGTTGTGATTGATCGCGACGTCGCCACGTGCCTTCGCCACCTCGGCGAAAAGATCCCGCACGTTGGCGCGCGTGACGGTCGGCGCGAATAGCTCCACGATCGCACCCGCGGACTTGAGGTCGGCAACCGCGCGATCGAACACCGATAATGATTCTGCCGTCATCTGCGCGCGCGGCACGTGCGCTTCGACGAGACCGAGCCTGGCGTTGCGGAGTGCGTCGCCACGAAGGTGGACGAGTGCGCCTCGCGTCCGCGGCGCGACGAGCGCCAGGCCATCCGACGAATCCGGCCCCGCGATCGCATCGAGCAACAGCGCGGCATCGGCGACGTTGCGCGCGAGCGGGCCGTGCGTGTCGAGATACGGCCAGGTGGGAATCACACCGGTGCGGGGCACGACGCCAAACGTCGGCTTCATCCCAACGACACCGCAGAATTGCGCCGGAATGCGATTGGAGCCGCCGTCGTCGGTGCCCAGCGCGGCGAACGCAATTCCGCATGCAACTGACACCGCCGAGCCCGCGCTCGATCCGCCCGGTGTCTTCACACCCATGGGATCGTACGGATTTCGCACTTGCCCCGTGAGCGAGCTGGTGCCGTTGCCGTGATATGCAAAGTCGTCAGCTGCAGTCTTACCCAGCACGACGGCGCCCGCCGCGCGCATGCGCGCGACCTCGATCGCATCACGACCAAGCTTCGCCGGGAATAACCTGCTCCACTCGAGGCTTGATCCCGTCGTGGGTAGGCCGTTCATGTCGTAGATCGACTTCGCGAATACAGGAACGCCATCTAGCGGTCCACGCAGCCTGCCACGTCGAGCGCGTGCGTCTGATTCCCGGGCTTCATCCATCGCCGCCACGGACAACTCGTCGAGCAGGTGCAGACCGCCATTCCAGGCATTGATGCGATCAAGCGCCTCTTTCGTTACCTGAGCGGCGGTCCAATCACCGCGCGCGCGACCGGCTTGATAGTCCACGATCGTGCCCGCGAGAGGATCGCTGAGGCGATCCGGCCATCGAACGAGCGGAATGGCGAAGAGCGCGCTCAGCTCGGCGAGAGCTTCGCGTCGGGAAATGCGGCGGATCATAGTGACGCAAAGTTATTGTCGCCTGGGGTATTCGTTAGGGATCAGCGGCGC
>Ga0193726_1003487_pt1 | contig 9989 bp, 11 predicted proteins | sample H2c1metaG_FD_144928 | JGI IMG/M metagenome (GOLD analysis project Ga0193726, IMG submission 144928) | Soil microbial communities from a riparian zone of the East river system, Colorado, United States - H2c1 | ecosystem: Environmental > Terrestrial > Soil > Riparian zone | place: USA: East River... | reverse complement strand
TTGCACGACGCCTTTCGCGGCTGGCACTCGGAGGGCATGCCCGACGGTTGGCATGTCGTCGACGGCGCGCTTGCCAAGGAAGGAAACGTCGATGACCTGGTGACGAAAACCGAGTTCGGCAATTTTGAGCTCGAGCTCGAGTGGAAAATCGGCGAGGCGGGCAATAGCGGCGTCTTTTATCGGGCGACTCGCGAATACGATCAGATTTACTGGAGCGGCCCGGAGTATCAACTGCTCGACGATGTCAACGCGCACGACGGCCGCAATCGCCTTACCGCGGCAGGTTCGGCCTACGGGATCTATGCCTGTCCCGCCGGAGTGGTCAAGCCCTATGGCGAGTGGAACACGACCCGCCTCATCGTCCGCGGCGATCACGTGGAGCACTGGTTGAACGGCCGCAAGGTGGTCGAATACGAGCTGGGCAGTTCCGACTGGAAGGCCCGAGTCGCCGCCAGCAAATTCTCGAAGTACCCCAACTATGGCCTGGCGAAGAGAGGATTGATCGGCATCCAAGGCGATCATCCCGGCGCCCTGGCGCTGCGCCACATCCGCATCCGCGAGCTGCCATGACTCAGGGGCGCTTGGCGCTGATGATGTTCCTGGAATACTTCATCTGGGGCGTATGGTTCGTGACCATGGGCACCTATCTTGGCCAAACCCTGCATTTCACGGATTCGCAGATCGGGCTGGCCTATGGCGCAACGGCGATCGGCGCGTTGGTCTCGCCTTTTTTCATCGGCATTGTCGCGGACCGCTGGTTTGCCAGCGAAAAATTGCTGGCTGCGTTGCATTTGATAGGCGCCGGGTTGATGTGGGCGGTGTCGCGGCAGGGGGCTTTCGCGACCTTCTATCCGCTGCTGATTCTCTACGCGCTGTGCTACATGCCCACCTTGTCGCTGACCAATTCCATTGCCTTTCATCATCTGCGGGATTCCAGCAGCTTTCCCTATGTGCGCGTGCTGGGCTCGATCGGCTGGATCGCGGCCGGCATTCTCGTCGGCAAGCGCTTGCACGCCGACGCTCTGGTGCTGCCGCTGCAAATTGCCGCCGGCGCCTCGCTTTTCATGGCGTTGTACGCGTTGCTGTTGCCGCACACGCCGCCGAAGGGCGCGCAGGCGAAATTCAGCATCCGCGATGCCCTGGGGTTGGACGCGCTGCAACTGTTGAAACAGCGCGACTTCCTGATTTTCGTGGTCGGCTCGTTCCTGCTGTGCATCCCGCTGCAGTTCTACTACACCTTCGCCAATCCATTTCTAAACGAGATCAAGGTGCCCGAGGCTGCGTTCATTCAAACCTTCGGCCAGATGTCGGAAGTGTTCTTCATGCTGCTGCTGGCGTACCTGCTGCGCCGCTTCGGCATCAAGGTAATCATGCTGGTCGGCATGCTGGCCTGGGGCCTGCGGTATTTCGCCTTCGCCAACGGCAACGCCGGCGGCGCCATGACGCTGATCTATGCGGGGATTTTGCTGCATGGGGTGTGCTATGACTTCTTCTTCGTCGGCGGCCAGGTGTACACCGACCAGCGCGCGGGAGAAAAGATACGCGCCGCCGCGCAGGGGCTCATTAATTTCGTGACCAACGGCCTGGGCTACTTCGTCGGCGCGTTCGTGTCCGGCGCCATCGTCAATCGCTACGCGGTGCGCGACCCGGGCTGCGGCGACGCGGCTGCCGCCGCGCATGCCTGCCTACAGGTGACGCACGATTGGCACGCGATTTGGATCATTCCCGCGAGTGCCGCGGTCGGGATATTTTTGCTCTTCGGCCTGGTGTTTCGGCCCGCAAAGAATGCGGCCGCCGGCACCGCCGCGGCCTAAGAGCCGGTTTGCGGCATGCGCCTATCTCATTGCTTGGGCGCGCTTCCTGCCGCGAGCGCCTTGACGATGGCGCCGAGTTGGCCCAGAGCCGCGGCGTCTTCCGCGCTGACCGGCGGGTTCTTGCAGCGCGGATCGTTGCGTTGCAGGGCGCCGCTCATGGCGCGCGTGATGGGAATGGGGTCGCAGCCATGGTTGTTGTCGCAGACCAGGTCGAACTCGGCGTGGGCTTTGACGTGGCATGTGAAGCAGTTGCCGCCGAATCGATTGTTGACGTCTTGAACTCCGCGCGTGCGGATCGTCGATCCGGCCGGCGTGACGTTGAGTTCGAAGAACTCCCAGTCGCGCGTGGTTGTGTTGAAACCCTTCTCGCGCTTGACCATCACTTCGGTCGGGACGAGCTGCAGTACCGAACCCACCGGATAATCTCCCGTGGCCGCTTGCGCCACCTTGACGGTGCCGTCGAGGTTGCCGGCGAGGTTGTCGACATAAAAATGCCGCACGTGCGTCATGTCGGAAATGCATTTGAACGAGGCGTCGCTGATGGGAACCGCGGCGGTTGTCCCGGCGGTGGCCCCGGCGGGTGCCGCGGGCGGAGCCGCCATCGCCGGTCCGACGAGCAGCACGGCAATGCCGGCGCAAACTCTAAAAATTCCAACCGCTGCCGACTTGATGATCATGGTTTCAGCTCCCGCCATTATTTTGGATCGGCCATGCGGCCTCGCCTGCAGATATTACAAGCCCGTAAGCACCGCCGCGAGTCCGATTGCGCGACAATCGGCAACACGCGCCAATTCCTCCGCAGCGCGGTCTCAGCGGCGAGGTTGTTGATTTGCTCGAAATCAGGTTGAAAACCATGCATCGCGCCGCCGTGTTTGCGCTGTTGCTGGCAACGTTCATGTGCTGCACGCCGGCGCGGGCGGACACGCCCAATCCTTTCGTGTATCCGGCGCAACTCGAGCCCGACGTGCGGTTTTGGATTCGTGTGTATACGGAAGTGACCACGGACCAGGGCTTGGTGCATGACGATTGGTATTTAGGGCTTGTCTACGAGGTGCTGCGCTTCGATCCCACCGATTCGCCACGGCAGCGAGAGCATATCGTAGAGCAAGCCAAGGCGCGCTACGCGCAGCTGCTGCGCCGATTCGCCGCCGGCGATACTGCGGGTTTGAGCGCGCACGAAACCCGCATACTGCATGAGTTCGGCGACAAGACGACGCCGGCTCAATACCGCGAGGCCATCGACCGCATCCGCTTCCAGCTCGGTCAGGCCGATCGCTTTCATGAAGGACTGATTCGGGCGCAAGCCTACGAGGCGAGCATTTCGCGCGTGCTGGCCGACCGCGGCGTGCCGGCGGAAATAGGCGCGCTGCCCCATGTCGAATCCTCTTTCAACCCGGCTGCCTACTCCCGGGTCGGCGCGGCCGGCCTGTGGCAATTCATGCCGGGCACGGCGCGGCGCTACATGCGCGTCGACAGCATCGTCGATCAACGCCTGGATCCCTACAGCGCCACCGAAGCCGCCGCCAATCTGATGCTCTATAACTATCGGTTGCTCGGCAGCTGGCCTTTGGCGGTGACCGCCTACAATCACGGGCCCGGCGGTCTGCGCCGCGCCCAAGATGAGCTCGGGACCAGCAACATCGAGGTCATCGTCAAGCACTATCAGGGCTCCACCTTTGGATTCGCTTCGCGGAACTTCTACGTGGCCTTTCTCGCGGCGCTCGAAGTCGACCGCAACGCCGACAAGTATTTCGGTCCCCTGACGCACCTGCCGGATACCCAGAGCACGGTGGTGACGGTGCCCGACTACGTGGCGATCGACGCGCTCGCCAAAGCCTTCAAGGCTGATCTGGGCGCGCTGCGTGTCTTGAATCCGGCACTGCGGCCGCCCATTTGGAATAAATCCCGCTTCGTGCCGCGCGGCTACGCGTTGCGCATACCGGGCACGCAGCAACCCGCGGACGTCGCGTCCGGCTTGGCGCGGCTGGCGCCCGCCGATCGCTATGTGGTGCAGAGGAATGACGGCACGCACAAGGTGCGCCGCGGCGAGACCCTGGCGGGTATTGCGGCGGCGGGCGGCGTGAGCGTGAATCGATTGCTTGCGGCGAACGGCTGGAGCGGCGCGCGCGAATTGGCGCGCGGCGATGCCGTTCGCATACCGATGCCGGCTTCGCGCGCAGAAATCGGCGGGGCGGCGCCCACGGCCGAAGCGGCAGCCGTGGCGCAGGCTTTAAGTCCCATCGCCGAAACCCCGCCGGCTACCGCGGCCGCGCATGCGCCGCCGCCTCCCAAGGAGCCGGTTTCGGAAAGACAGGCGCAGAGCGCGGCGCTGCTGCCGGCGGCCTCGCCGTCCGGCAATGTCGACAGCGCCTATTACAGCGTCGCTGCGGATGACACGGTGGTCGTGCAAGCGGCGGAAACCCTGGGTCACTTCGCCGACTGGTCCAAGGTCAGTTCCGCTTCGCTGCGAACTCTCAACAAGCTGCACAAGAACGCCATGGTGACGTTGGGCCACAAGGTCAAGCTCGACTTGTCGCGGGTCAGCGCAGCCGATTTCGAAGCGGCGCGCCGCGATTACCATCGCCAGCTACAGGAGACCTTCTTTGCCGGGCACAGGATCTCCGGCACGGAGAACTACGTCGTCAAGAAGGGAGAATCGTTGTGGATCATCGCGCAGCAGCACGCGGACTTGCCGGTGTGGCTCGTGGCCGAATACAACCCAGACGTGGATTTCGGCGATGTGCGGCCGGGGACCAGCATTGCGCTGCCGCGGGTCGAGGCCATCAATCGTCAGTGATGCCGCGAGAATGCAAATAATCGGTGAGAGTTGCACGCGTGTCGCCGGAAGCGACAAAATTCACCACGGAGTCGTCGGCTGCGCGAACGTTGAGTTCGAGCTTCTCGCTGGCCGCCATTTGCTTGAGCATTTCCACGGTCAACTCGAAGTATGCGGTTTGACCCCAGGACGCGACGGGTTGGTAGGCACCCCGGCCCAGCTGCGGGGCGTCTATCGGCGACAGCACGCGAGTGCCGTTATCAAGAACGATGGTCAGGGCGGCGGCCGAACGAATGTCGGCAATCGGCCGGTCGTTGCCGGGCGCAATATGCACCCACAATCCATAGACGATGGAACCGCTGCGGTCCCATTCCACCGGCCCAATGTAGGCAAAGCTCAGGCGCTTGGTCAGGTTGGTGATGACATGCAGTCCGCCTTGCCGAAGGCTCGGCACCAGCTCGATCGGCTCCTTCAGGGAGCCTACCGTCATGGCGGTACGATCATCCAGGTATTCCACCGGCTTGATGGACGACTGCGACGCGCAGGCGCTCAGCAATACAATGACTAACCCCAACACGATTGACGGCAGGTGCATGAGCGCAAGTATACCGGGACGTGAGCTAGAGCCGATTATCGAGTTGCGCCCAGCAGGTATACTTTTGGCAATGGTTATGCGAATTGGCCGGTTTTCGGCGCTAAATTTATGGAAGTGTCTGGTGATGGCGACGGTGGCGTCGCTCTGGGCGGGCAACGCGTTCTCCTCGGACGACCTTGCCGACCGAGTCGTGGTTCATAAATCGCAGCACAAGCTATATCTGTATAACGGCGAACACCTGATGGGCGTTTACAAGGTGGCGCTGGGACTGAGCCCGGTGGGCCAGAAGGAACGAGAACGCGATTTCAGAACGCCGGAAGGCCATTATTTCCTCGCGCGCCGCAATACCCGCAGCGACTACTTTCTGGCCATCCAAGTGTCCTACCCGAACAAAGACGATGAACTGCGCGCCCACAAAAAAGGCTGGGCCCCCGGCGGCTCCATCATGATTCACGGTTTCCCCAACTCTCCTCACCATCCTTCGGCGTATTATGAGTCGAACGACTGGACCGATGGCTGCATAGCTCTCTCGAACTCCGACATGGTCGAAGTGTGGATGCGCACGCAGGACAATATTCCGATCGATATCTATCCATAAGAACAGGTGCTGCGTGGAAGCCTCGATTCTATCGTCTGACATGGTCGATGCGCGGGTCGCCCCCAAAGGCAGCTTGGAGCACCTCTCTCAGCAGGAAATCGCCAAACTGCTGGATTCCGGTCAGGGCGGCCTCTACCCCTTGTTTCGCAAATGCGCGCTCGCCGTGCTCAATTCCGGCAGCGACATCGACGATGCGCGATTGATATTCGAAAAATACCGCGACTTCGATCTGCGCATCGTGCGCCAGGCGTGGGGCATCAAACTCGAGATCAAGAACGCGCCCGCCGCGGCATTCGTCGACGGCGTCATGATCCGCGGTCTCAAGGACCACTTGTTCGCGGTGCTGCGCGATGTGGTGTTCATTTCCAATGAGATCATGGACAGCGGCCGCTTCGACCTGAACTCTTCGTCGAACATCACCAACGCCGTATTCCACATCCTGAGAAACGCCCGGGTGCTGGAATTGCAGGTGCGGCCGAATCTGGTGGTCTGTTGGGGGGGCCATGCCATCCGCCGCTTCGAATACGACTACACGAAAAAAGTCGGCTACGAACTAGGTTTGCGCAGCTTGGATGTCTGCACCGGCTGCGGTCCCGGCGCCATGAAGGGCCCCATGAAGGGAGCGACCATCGGCCATTCGAAGCAGCGCATCACCGACGGCCGCTATCTGGGGATCACGGAGCCGGGGATCATCGCCGCCGAGCCGCCCAACCCCATCGTGAGCCAGCTGGTCATCATGCCGGACATCGAAAAGCGCTTGGAAGCCTTCGTCAGGCTGGGCCACGGCATCGTCATATTCCCCGGCGGCGCCGGCACCGCCGAGGAGATCTTGTATCTGCTCGGTATTCTGCTCGATCCCGCCAATCAAAAGCTGCCGTTTCCGGTGGTATTCACCGGGCCTGCGGACAGCGCCGATTATTTCCAGCAAATTCACCAGTTCATCGGCGCAACCTTGGGAGCCGCGGCGCAGGCGCGCTACAAGGTGATCATCGGTGATCCGGCCGGAGTCGCGCGCGCCATGGTGCAAGGCATGGCCGAAGTGCGCGACTACCGCCGGCAGGCAAGCGACTCCTACGGTTTCAACTGGCTTCTGAAAATCCCGCTGGAATTCCAGCGGCCGTTCGAAGTTACCCATGCCTCGATGCGCGCCTTGCGTCTGTCGCACGACCAGCCGGTCCATGAGCGCGCTGCGGATTTGAGGCGGGCCTTCTCCGGGATCGTCGCCGGCAACATCAAAGAGTACGGCGTGAATGCCATAGAACGTTACGGGCCGTTCGAGCTTGCCGGCGAGCCGGCGATCATGGAGCCGCTGGACAGGCTGCTGCGCTCCTTCGTGGCGCAGGGGCGGATGAAATTCACGGGCGCCGAATACAAGCCCTGCTACCGACTCGTGGCATGAAGGACGTCCTGCACATCCGCTACGGTTTCGACCTGCCCGACGGCTCGAAAAAACAGGTGGATTTGCGCTTCGATCCGGCGAATTTCCGCCTGATCAACCAAGCCCCGGCCGATCCGCCGTTCTGGACGGAATTGAAGTTCAGCCAGTGTGCAAATTGTCCCTTGAACGCGGACCAACACAGCCACTGCCCCTCGGCGCTGCACATGGCGTCGGCGGTGGAGTCGCTCAAAGATCTGGTTTCTTTCGACGCCGTCGGCGTGACGGTCACACAGGCCGAACGCACGGTGCACTCGGAAACCACGGCGCAGCAGGCGATGAGCTCCGTGCTGGGATTGATCATGGCGACCTCGGGATGTCCCTGGACCGATCGGCTGCGTCCCATGGCGCGTTTCCATCTGCCTTTCGCGAGTGAAGCGGAAACCGTGTATCGCAGCGTCTGCATGTTTTTGCTGGCGCGCGACTTGGTCGGCGCCGGCGGCACTCACGGATTCGCCACCTTGAAGGATTTGTACGAGAATCTGCACGTGGTGAATCGCGATATGTCGCGTCGTTTGGGCGCCGCGACCAGAACGGATCCGGCGCGCAACGCGATGGCGCTGCTGGACTCTTATACGACGCTTTTACCGGCCGCGCTCGAATCATCGCTGCAGGAACTCAAGCCGCTGTTCGATGCCTGGCGGGGAACCCCGATTTGATCCATTTAACTTACCGCAACGCTTCCTGAGATGCGCATCGCAATGCGCGTCGCTATTGCACGACAGTGCCGGCTGCGCGTGACACAGTTCCTGTCGAGGATCGGGTACGACACTTACTGTCGCTCCCATCGACAGAGGCAAACGAGATGAGCGAAATCAAGAATCAGACTCGATACACCGGAGTGGACCGCAGGGCTCCGCGCGGTGACTCAGCCGTTGCCAAAACCGGCGGCCGCCACGCGGCGATTACCAACAGCTTGTACAACTGGCACAGTTATAAGAACTGGGCGGAAAAAGCTCGCGGTAATTTCGATGAGAAAAAATAATAGAGCTTTAATTCAGCGCAGCGCAGCGCAGCGCGCGGCGCTCAGGCGCTGACAGGCAACGGGCTGATGCCTTCGATCGGATGCGCCGCCGCCTCCTTGGCCTTATCTTCCTTCGCTTTCAGCCAAGCCAGCATCGGCTGCCAATCTTCCAGGTCCTGTTCCACCACGTAGCGCTTCATTTCGTGAATGCCGGTGCCTTGTTCCGCGGCACGAACGTAATTCTGAGAATCGCGCAAGGTCGCGATGACGGGTATGCGCAGTGTCTCCAGAAAGCGCATCAGCGACTGATAAATCACCGTGTTGCGCTTGACGCGATTGGCCACCACGCCGATGCGGTATTCATCGCGCCGCACTTTGGCGATGAGCAGCAGGTCGGCAATGCACTTCGAGCAGGCGTGGATGTCGATATCGGAAGGCAGCACCGGCACGATGATGGCGTCGGCGTTTTTGGTCATGTCGGGCATTTCTTGAGCCGGCACCGCGGCCGGCGTGTCGACGATGACGTGCGCGGCGTCAGGCGGAATGCGCATCTGCCACGCGCGGGTCATGCGTGAATTGCGCTCGAATGCGGCGACGCCATGAATGAAGGGCTGATCCGGCTTGCGTTTCTTGAGCCAGCGGCTGCTGGATGCCTGCGGGTCGTTATCCTGCAACAGCGGACGGTCGCCCTGGCTCGCAAAATAGCTGGCGAGGTTCGTGGCTATCGTCGTTTTACCCGAGCCGCCTTTAGGGTTCAGGACGAGAATGCGCTGCATGTCCGCAGAGCGTACGCAGCCCTGGCCACCATGGCAAGCCGAGGCCAAGTTCAAGGTTGTGATCCCACTCACGGTTAGCTGTAAGCCATGCTCCTAGACTTCTGCCATGGAATGGGTGCTGCAAGTGGTCGATGAAGTCGACGATGCCGTGGGTGCGCTGCGGTTGTTCGCAATGGGCTGGAGCGAGGAAATCGGACTCACCGTCGCCGGCGGCGCCGCAACCTGTGCGCTGTGCGCTGCGGTACTGCGCGGCATAGCCTGAATCGATTATGATGCCGTTCATGGCATCCATGAAATTACCGAAGCTCGGTTTGCTGGTTTGCATCGCGCTGGCGGCGGCATGCTCCGGAAAGTCGGATGCGCCCCCGAGCGCCCCAGCAGCCGCCGCGAATCCCGTGACCTCGCTGCAAATGGTCACGCTCAAGCCCGGCACCGGCGCCGTCGTTGGCGGCGGTCAGATTGCAGTGGTCCAGTACACCGGCTGGCTGTACGAGGCGGGCGCGGCGGATCATAAGGGCAAGGAGTTCGACAGCTCGCGCAACGGCCGTCAGGCCTTCAAGTTTCCCGTCGGCACCGGTTCCGTGATCAAGGGCTGGGATCAAGGCGTTGCCGGCATGAAGGTTGGGGAAAGCCGCCGGCTCGTGATTCCGCCGGAGCTCGGCTATGGCGACAGCGGTGCCGGCGGGGTTATCCCACCCGGCGCGACCTTGGTGTTCGATGTCGAACTCGTCGGCATCGAATAAGCTAACCCGGCATCGAATAGGCTGATTTGAAGCGGCTGAGCTGCCTCAGCCGCTCCCAAAAGCCTAAATCAAATCAGTTCACGAATTCCTTCAGCGTCTTCAGCGCGGCAATGCGCACTTTCTTGCTCGCCGGCTTCGCCTTGAACATCATCTTCTCGCCATTGAACGGATTGACACCCTCGCGCGCCTTGGTGGCGGGCTTCTTGACGACTTTCATCTTCAAAAGTCCGGGCAACGTGAACAGGCCGTGACTCCGCAGACTCTTCTTGATTGCACCCCCAAGCGAGT
>Ga0193726_1003486_pt1 | contig 9991 bp, 11 predicted proteins | sample H2c1metaG_FD_144928 | JGI IMG/M metagenome (GOLD analysis project Ga0193726, IMG submission 144928) | Soil microbial communities from a riparian zone of the East river system, Colorado, United States - H2c1 | ecosystem: Environmental > Terrestrial > Soil > Riparian zone | place: USA: East River... | reverse complement strand
TGGGCCGGAGTGACGGTTGTCTCGGTGGTCTCGGTCGTCTCTCTGCTGATCAGAGCGTCTCGCCGGGCCGGCCGCCGATGCACCGTCGCGACCCTCCGATAAGTGTCGGGACGCACCGGCGGCGTGACTTCTTCCGTGGTGGTCGTCGTCACCACCGGAGGCGGTGGCACCGTGGTCGTAGTCTGCTCCGTCGTAACGGTTCGGGTGACCGGCACCGGCGCACACCCGGCCTGTACGCCCAGACATGACGCCAGCGCCACGCCCGCGAGTAAGCCGAAACGCGTTCTGGTCTCAATCATGCTCTGACTCCGGCCGCGCGAGTGTTGTTGGTCGATGCCCAATACTAACGACCGAACTAACGACCGACGGTGGTTTCGACGGTACGCCGGGTGGTCGTCGTGGCATCGCCGTACGGAGATACCGTGGTGCCGGTCGTGGTTGTCCTGGTGTGGTCCGTCACCACGCCATTGCTTTCGACCGTCCGCTGGCTGGTGGTTTCAGTCATCGGCGCAGGCACCGGGACCATGACCGGCGCCGTCGTTTCGGTCGTAGTCGTTTCGGTGGTGGATTGTGCCGAGGCGGCTCCCGCCATCAACGTGAGCGCCGTCGTCGCAGCGAGCCATATTTTTGTCATATCACGCTCTCCAGTGCATCGCCGATGAGCTGAGATCGCTCTCCGGCCTGTTTCGAACCAACGGACGCGATAACGTTTGGTTCCGGATTGCACGGTGGGCGAGCCGATGGACATTGTAAAAATTTAACTTTCGGTAAATCATCTCGAAACCCACCCGTCGTCATCGCGTGCGCGGCGAAGCATTCTCCATCCGTGGCGGACCAGGAGCTTGCTTCGCTTCGTTCGCGGCGAAACCTGGTTGAATTGTACAACCTGACCGGAAAGTGTTCGCCGCGGCTCGCAGCACCGGTCCGAACAGGATCACTTGTTGACGGCGTTGTTAAATCTTTGTCATGCGGCTGGCGCCTGTCTTGGCGGGGCCCGTGCCCTATTTCGGCGATTTCCCGAGCAAAATGATATTCGGATTCCGTTCCACATCATGGCTGAAATTACGCAGCGCGCTCGCGCTGGCCGCCAGATCGCGCGCCGTGGCTTCAAGGTTGTCGCGCAAAGGCGATCGCGCCGCGGTGATGTCCTTAAGATTGGCCACCACCTTGTCAGCCTGAGCGGCCGCGCGCTCGATGGATGCCGCGACCCGTGCGATGTCCTTGCCGCCGGCGACAACCTGAGCCTCGGTCGTGTTGGCGAGCTTACTCACTGAATTCAGCGTGTGAGACGCATCGGCCTGCAACTGCCGCACCGCCGCCGTGGTGGTATCCAGCGTCGCGCGGGCACCGTCCGAGGTCTGCCGCAAGCTGTCCGCCATTGGACCAACCTTGCCGTTGAGTTCGTTCACGATCTGATTGATCCCGGTCAGCGCGGTGCGCGCCTTTTCCGCGAGGTCAGGCAATTTCAAATCGGCGATCTCATCCTTGATGCGTTGAAAGTCCGATGGGATCGTCGGGATCTCCTCCACGCCATCGGCGCCGCCGGTCACGTTGGCCGGAGTATCCGGATGGAAGTCGAGATTGACGCTGACCTGGCCGGTTACGAGGCTCTGCGTCGCCAGTTGGGCGCGCAGCCCCGCTTTCACCGCCAGCTCCAGATCGGACATATCCGTGTCGCGCGACGTGTTGGTCCAGGAGACCTGGCCGGGCTCGATCCGCATGACGACCCGGATGACCGGAACCAGGTCCGGCAACTTGAGGTAAACCTTCATGCTTTGAACGGTGCCGACCTTGACGCCGCGCAATGTCACCGGAGCGCCGACCGCGAGGCCGGCGACCGAATCCTGAAAGTACGCCACCGCCGGTAGGTTGGGCGTGAAGAAACTCCGCCCGGCGAACAGCAAAATGGCGAACACCCCGAGCACGAGCCCGCCGAGTACGAACGCGCCGACGGCGGTGGATTTACCGATCGCCATGGCCGATCTCCTTGTGCTCGTCGGTCGGCCGCTCCCGGCGCATGAAAGCACGCACCGTCGGATGTTCGCCGGTCTCTCGCAGTTCGCGCGGCGATCCCCTCGCGATCACGGTTTTCGTTTCGGCGTCGAGGAATACGCCGTCATCGCAAATACCCAGCAGGCTGGGGAGCTCGTGACTGACCAGGACCACGGTGACACCGAAGCCGTCGCGCAGGTCCAGGATAAGATCGTCCAGCCGCTTCGCCGCGATCGGATCCAGTCCGGCGGAGGGCTCATCCAAAAACAGCACGTCAGGGTCGAGCGATAGCGCGCGCGCGATGGCGACACGCCGGCGCATCCCCCCGCTGAGTTCCGCCGGCATGGTCGCGGGATCGATATTCAGCCCGACCAACGCCAAATTCAATCGGGCCTGGGCCTTGATCGAAGCATCGTCCTGCCCGGTGAACATGCGTGAAGCGAGCGCCACGTTGTCCTCGGCGGTCATCGAACTCCACAGTGCCCCGCTTTGGAATACGACACCGAACCGGCGGCCGATCTCGGCTCGGCGCGCCTCCGTCGCGCCCCAGTAATCTTCCTCGCCGACATAAATCGATCCGGCACTGGGCTTTAGCAAGCCGATCATGGTCTTCATCAGCGTGCTCTTGCCGCTGCCACTGCCACCCATGATGGCGAAGATCGAGTTGCCGCCGACATCGAACGAAACGCCGCGCTGCACGGTCGTGCCGCCATAGCCAAAGGCGACGCCTTCGACCCGTAGTTTTGGTGTGCTGCCCTGCTGGGTCATCGGCTTAAAAATCCAGGGCGTTCGCACAGATCGCGAACACCGCATCCAACGCGATCACGCCGACGATGCCGACGACCACGGCTTTCGTCGCGGCCTGTCCGACGTCGGCGGCACTGCGTCCGGCGCTCAAACCCGACCGGCAACCGACGATGGCGATCAGCGCGCCAAATGCGACACTTTTGCATAATCCGAATAAAATCTGAGCGCCCGCGACAGCGACGCGGATCTCCTCGATAAAGCCGGCCGGCGATAAATTCAGCATCGTGACCGCGACCAGGAAGCCGCCGAACATGCCGACCGCGCACCCATAAAGATACAACAGCGGCATCATGCCGGTCAGCGCGATGATCCGCGGCAGAATCAGATAGTCGTTGATCGGAATCCCGATCACGCGCAGCGCATCGATTTCCTCATTGCCCAGCATGGTGGCGATGTGGGCGGCATAGGCGCCGCCGGTGCGGCCGGACATGACGATCGCTGTCATCAGCGCGGTCATTTCACGGGCCATCGCGACACCGACCAGATCCGCGACCAGAACGTCGGCGCCAAATCTGCGCAGTTGCACGGCGCCGACGAATGCGACGATGCCGCCGATCAGCACGTTGACGACCGTTACGATCGGCAGCGCCGCGATCCCGGCGTCATAAACGCAGGACAACAGGTCGGCACCGCGCATGCGTACGGTGCCCCGCACCGCCCGGCCGCCGCTGAGAACGGTGTCACCGATCAGCGTCATCACCGCCACGGCCTCGCCGCCGCTATCGATGACCGCCTGACCGGTCCGGCTGACCAGGTTGCTGTTACGCGTGCCGTGCCTCTCGACGGGGGCCGCTTCGGCGACCAGCGTCAGTAGCCGCACCGCCGTTCGCGGAAGGCCCTGGTCGTCGAACCGGATATCGCGTGCCGCGGCGTCATCGCGCAGCCGCGCGACAAACACCAGCAGGCTGCTGTCCCACCGGCCAAGCCGGCTCGAGTCGAACGCGATGCCACCGCCGCTGGAGGTATCGAGAATCCCTTGGACATCACTCGGTGTCGCGGTCCCATCGCCAGACGCGGTCCAGTCGCCGGTGAGGACGACGACCATGCCGCCCCGATCGCCTCGAGCGGTCCAGCCGCGGCCCGTCAACGCTTCGGTCAAGGAACTCCGCCGGCCGTCAACGGGCGATCTTCGCACGGCGCCGCGCCAAGGCCGCGCCTGTCGATCCGCCACCGTATCGGCACATCATATCGAACCGGGAACATTCAGGCTCGCCCTCATGGATCGCGGGACGCCTGGCAACGCCCGAAGCGGCGGCCGCCGCCAGCCCGGTATATGGGCTGGCGGCGGAACCGGCAATGCGTCAGTTCGCCATCGCGTCGATGATGTTGAGTGCCCCGGCGCGATCTCCGTCTCCCAGCGCGTGGAGCGCATTCCGGATTTGCGTGACCGCCGGATTGGGGTCCGGCTGACCGGCCGCGTCGGACGGCACCGACCGTGTGAGCTCCCGCGTCTCAGCCATTTCCAGCGATTGCTGGGCTTCTCCGGTACGTCCGGCGGCGAGGGCGGAGCGCGCTGCTCTCAAGTACTGGAGCGGCGCGGCGTCCGCGCCGACAGTTGGAGTGGGTAAGGCGGGCGCGATGGCCGACCGCGCGTTCCCGGGCACGATGTTGCTCGCCCTGGTGGAGACCGGGTCCCGTCCGGTCCCCAAACCGTCGGGAACGTAACGCTCCTGTGCCTGCGCCAGGAACACGATCGATGTCATCCCAAGCACGGCGGCGGTCATGAGTCGCAACGAACGCATGATGATAACCTCCTGCCGCCGGATGGGCCTGATCCGAACTCGGCGGGCCGGCGGACCGGCCGAGTTCGCGGTGAACCCTGATCGGCGGATCGGGATACTCAGGCTGAGCGTGGCTCCGGGTTGGTAGTACCGGTATGGCGGATAGACCACCGGCGGGGCGCTGTAATAAACATCCGGCCTGTCATAACAGCCGTCCCGCCATCGGGCCGCGGGGCGCTTATCGAATCCCGCGCGGACTGGTTACCGCACCGCCGATGGCGCCGACGCCACCGCCGATCAATGCGCCCGTCGCCGGGCTCCCGCCGGTGACGGCCCCAATCGCCGCGCCCGTGCCGGCACCGATCAAACCGCCCGAGAGTGCTCGTTCGCCGGGCCGGTTTCCGCAGGCGGCCAATACGAACCCGAGGCCAAACACGACCATCAAAGTTGCAATTTTCCGCGACATCATTTGTACCTTTCATGAAATCCAAGGCAACCGCGAATATAATCAGGCGATACCGAGGATGGTTCCGTCATGAGACATCCCCTGGGCCGGCCATTGCCGGTTCGGCTTCAGCGGCGCGCCAGCAACACACCGGCGATCAAACCAAGCGATGCCGCGATGACGACCGACGTCATCGGCTGTGCCTCGACCTGGCGGGCAACGCGCGTTCCCGTTCTGCTGCCGATTTGATAGGCCCCGTCGCTAAGTTCCTTTACCGCGACTGAGGCTTTTCGCCCAGCGTCGCAAAGTACATCGGCGGCTGCCTGAACGCTGCCGCGCAGCTCGCGCATCGCGTCCGAAGCGCCGTTGGCTGCCGTTTCGGCATCGTGGAGAGTGGGTTCGTCAACCTTAGATGAGCTCATCGCTGACTCCTTGAGGAATAATTGAACGGCCGATCTGGCCGGCTGGCGCGATTGATCGACCAGCACGTCGTGCTGCGTGCTCGGTGAACGCGCGGATCGCGAACCGGTTCCGCCGACCCGGAGAACCTGTTTAAGTCCGGTCGCGAAATGTCACCGGCCGCGCTTCCATCCGTCATCGTGAATCGAGCGGAGCAATCCCGGTCAATGGGGAACTTCGCCGCGCTCGACAACAACAGGCCGAACCCTGGATGTCCGAGAATTCACGACGGCGACAACCAACGCCACCGTCGATCAGGGATCCGTGACCAGGCTTTTCGGAAATTCCAACGTCCATCGCAGACCGGAGGCGGCGTAGTCGATGCGGACCTCACCATTCAGAGCGCGTGCGACGGTGCGTTCGATGACGACACGTCCGAAGCCGCGGCGTGACGGCCGCTCGACCGGTGGACCGCCGGACTCCCGCCAGGACAGATGGCACATCGGCGTGCCGTCCGCCGCCGGCGAGACGTGCCAGGAGATATGGACCTTGCCGCCTTGCATCGACAGCGCGCCGTACTTCGCCGCGTTGGTGGCCAGTTCGTGTAGCGCCATCCCGATATGTTGGGCGGCATCGGGACGGATTTGCAACGGTTCCCCGGATAATTCGATCTGCGAGTCGACGCGATCGCCGTAGTGGCCAAGCTGCGAGCGTACCAGCTCGCGCATCGACGCGCCCTGCCAGTCTTCCCGCACCAAAAGGTCATGCGATCCGGCAAGCGATTGGAGGCGCGCCGAAAACCGGGTTTCGAAATCCTCGACTGAAGTACTGTTATTCGCGGTTTGCCGCATGATCGCCTGAATCACCGTCAGCAAATTCTTCGACCGGTGAGTCAGTTCGCGCATCAGCAGCCGGATCCGCGCCTCCTGTTCTTTATAGCGTGTGATGTCGACGGCACCCGCGATAATTCCGGTGATGAAGCCGGTTTCATCCGTTAGCGGATGCACCGTCAGGTCGTACCACGTTTCGGTGCCGTCATGGACGATCCGAACATCGCCGCGCGCGGGTTCCCCGGTTTCGATGACCGCGCGCTTGAGGTTCGCCGCCGCGCCCGGTGCCGTCTCCGGGATCACCTCCGGCTGCGGTTTACCAATGACCTCCCGCGCGGACTGACCGAATATTCCCCGGCTGATCCAGGTGAACACCAGGTCGCGATCCTGGGTCATCACGGTGACCCCGGAGGCGCGCAGCGCCACGTCGAACCGTTGGCTCGCCTCGACCAGTTCCCGGGTGCGCCGGGCGACCCGGCGCTCCAGCATTCGGGCCAGTTGCCTGGCGCTGGTTTCGCTGGCTTCCAGCAGCCGCAAATGCAGCCGTGCGTTTTTCAGCAGCACCGCCCCGAGGCCGGCGGCGCACAGCAGGGCGGCGATGATCGCACCGACCAGCAGGCTGCTCAACCAGGACTGCCGCACCGTGGTCTGCTCGACCTGATCGTTCGCTTCGGCGGTCAGATCATCGACGGTGCGCCGTAGTTCTTCCATCAATGACTTGCCGGTGCCGGACCGTACGATCGCGATGGCATCGTCGTACCGTCCCGCGTTGCCCAGAGCGATCGTCTGATCCAACTCGGCGAATTTCTCCGCCCCGATACGCGCGGCCGCCTCGGTCAGCGTGGCGTGCACCGATCGGCCGGCGAGGCGCAGCCGCAATTCGGCCAGTGCTTGCGCGAAAGCGGCCTTGGCACCGTCATAACGTCCGAGATAGGCCGGATCGCGCATCAGCAAAAAGCCGCGCTGCTCGCTTTCGGCGCCCAGCATCGCTTCGAATGTCAGGGTCGCGTAGCGCCGTGCCTCGCGAGCGTCCGCCACCGCTTCCGTCGCCTGGATGTCGCGCCAGGCCAAGACACCGGCAATCGCGCAGGCAAGCGCCAGCAGCGCGAAGCTCGCGATGATGGCCAGCATCGCACGCCGCCCATCGATGCTCGGGGATGCGGTCTGTTCGACCGGCCGCGCCAGCCGATCAGGCGCCGGACCGGGCGGGAAATCCGCGAGCGTGTCGTCAACGTCGCCGGTCCCGGCCTCGCTCATGGCGGCATGGCTCGGCTTAGGGCATGCCTGTCAACGACGTTCAACATCGGTATCCGCGAAGACTTGGAGCAATCGCCCGCGGTAATCTCCCGATCATAGCCGCGCCAATCAATCTGAATTCTCACCCCGTCCGGAACTTATCGAATTTGTGCGGGTTTTACCAGGGCAGTGCACCGCGCCGCCAACGCGGTCCACCGAGTTCCTCGATCGGCGTTGGCATACCTGCCGGCGGCCCAAAGGGGAAAGCCGGTGCCGTTCTCCCCGGACCGGCGTTCGGCCCGCTGTCCGGACACCGGACAGCGGGCCGGATTGTTCCGGCACACGGGTGATCGAGGGCTTATCTCGAGGCGGTGGCCAACGTCGCGCGGCGGTCGAAAAACAGTGCCTGGCTGACGATGGCCTTCACGGTGTCGGTCCGGAATGGCTTGGTGATCAGGAACGTCGGCTCCGGACGATCGCCGGTCAGCAGACGCTCGGGATAGGCGGTGATGAACACCACCGGCACATCGCAGAACCCCAGTATATCGTTGACCGCGTCAAGGCCGGAACTGCCATCCGCCAACTGGATGTCGGCCAGTACCAGTCCGGGCGCCTCATCGGCGATCGAGGCGACGGCCTCTTTGCGCGTGCGCGCGATCCGCAGCACCGTATGGCCAAGATCGGTCACCATCGCCTCGAGGTCCATGGCGATGATGGGTTCATCCTCGATGATCAGTACGCGAGTACGCAACTGCGAGGCGATCTCGCGGCCGGCCATGTCGAGCAGCTCCTGGATTTCCGTGGCCGGCCGTTGCAGTACCTGGGCGATCTCGGCGGTGGTGAAGCCTTCCAGCGACCGTAACAGAAACGCGACGCGCGGCAACGGCGTAAGTGCCTCCAGCGTCCGGTCGGCGGCGCGCATCGTTGGACTGTCGGACGGGTCGTCGCTGCGTTGATTGACCGCCAGGGAGCCCCAGATCTTCAGGAACACCTGGTACAGCGATTGTTTGGGTTCCAACGGTCCGTCGGCGATTCCGGCATCTTCCGCGATGGCTTCCAGTGTGGCGATGGCATAGGCGTCGCCACTTGCCTGGCTTCCGGTCAAGGCACGAGCAAATCGCCGCAGATAAGGTAGGTTCGCGGCGATCGACAAGCTTTGCGACATGGTGTTCTCCCCTACGTACACAGGTACGGCCCACAGCCCCCAACGCGCCGGACCATCACACCTAATGATTCGCGGCCGGGAATGTTCCATTACCGAGGGAACTTTCCACGGGCGTTCGCATTCAGGACTGGATATCGGCACGCCAGCCGGCTCGGTTTCGCGCGCCCGACCCGTTTTATCTGTTGTCGCTTCGCCGGAACCCAAGGGTCCCTGGCCGCGTTGGAGAATGAGATGGCCGACCAGGACACCGCGAAGCGAAAGCAGGTTTCCCCCATGCAGCCAACACCGAATGCGAACTCGACAGCATCGGAGACCCCTGAGGGCGTGATATTGGCGGCCGAGCTGCAGGCCCATATCGGCCGTCAGTTGCGCGCGGTCTACGATGAAGTCATCAACGAGGCGGTGCCGGATCGCTTCCTGCGTCTGCTCGAGGAACTCGAACGGAAAAAGGCAGAGGGGGCATGAGGACGGCGGTCATGAACACAGGTGGCGGGAACGCGCCGAGTGTGAAGGACGACCTTCTCGCCGCCCTTCCAAGCTTGCGGGCGTTCTCCATTTCGCTGTGCGGCCGCACGTCGCGCGCCGAGGATCTGGTGCAGGAAACCCTGGTCAAGGCTTGGGCCAATCTCGGCTCGTTCCAGCCCGGTTCCAATATGAACGCCTGGCTGTATACGATCCTCCGCAACGAGTACTACTCGGAGTTTCGCAAGCGCCGGCATGAGGTGAGCGATGAGGAGGGCCGGCACGCGGCGCGGATGGCGACCCGGCCGACGCAGGAAGGTCATATGCAGTTCCTGGATTTCCGGGCCGCGCTTGATCGTCTCGCCCCCGATCACCGGGAGGCGTTGATCCTGGTCGGCGCATCCGGGCTGTCCTATGAGGACGCGGCCGCGATGTGTCATTGCGCCGTCGGCACGATGAAAAGCCGGGTCAACCGGGCGCGCGCCAGGCTGGCGGAACTACTCGCGGTGCCGGCGGACAACCACCTGGAACCCGACATGGCCTGGGATGCGGCGGTCGACGCATCATGGAGCGCCAGGTCCCGGTCGTCGCCGGTGGACGTTTGACGCCAGTGACGTCCGGTCCATCCGGAACGTCGCGGGTAAAAACGTCGGCTGCTCGCCCAGATGGGCGCGGTTCGCGGCGAAAATCGCGTGTCCCCGGCGGGGTTGAGGATGGTAAGGCGCGGGTGGAAATGCCGGACCCGGTCACGCTTGTTCGAGAACTCAATCACCGGGTCAAGAACAACCTTCAGATCATCGTCAGCCTGATGAATCTGCAGAAACGCATCATGCCGCTGGAGCGGCGCGAGGACATCCGTTTCATCGAAGAGCACGTCCAGGCCATGTCGGTGGCGTACCGTCTTGTTTATGCCACCGGATCCATGATCGAGGTC
>Ga0193726_1003485_pt1 | contig 9995 bp, 11 predicted proteins | sample H2c1metaG_FD_144928 | JGI IMG/M metagenome (GOLD analysis project Ga0193726, IMG submission 144928) | Soil microbial communities from a riparian zone of the East river system, Colorado, United States - H2c1 | ecosystem: Environmental > Terrestrial > Soil > Riparian zone | place: USA: East River... | reverse complement strand
AGTGCTTCTTCCACGGTGCCCTCCCGTCTGGCTCGTTGCGCCCACCATGTGGTTGGCAGCAACAGTCCACTCGGTGGAGACTACTGTCTGTGTCTCGTACCGCAACACGCTCGATGCGTCTGGCGCCCGATCGCCGAGCGCCAGCGCACGCGCGCACGGCAATATATGAGGTGCTTCGTGAAATCGATCTCATGGACGTGCTCGATGACGCACTCCTGTTGATCACCGAGCTGGTTACGAACGCGGTCATCCATGCCGGCACCGAAGTTGTTCTCAAGATCGATGGCGATGAGACCCACGTCACAGTCGCGGTCGGCGATGGCCGTCGAGGCGATCTTCCCGAGGTCGGACGCGCTGTAGGCGATCTTGCAGCGAATGGGCGCGGCCTGATGCTCGTCGATCGGATCGCGTTTCGTTGGGGCACGACACACGAAGAAGACCGCAAGTCGGTCTGGTTCGAGCTGCGGCCCGTCGATGATCCGCGGCCGTCGCTGGTGCGAGCTTCGACTCCCGAGCCCGACATCGAGTTGCGCGATCCCGCGATCGCGCAACTGCTGGCCGAGAATGAGCGCCTCCGCCGAGCCGATCTGCGACGTCGCGCCTCGTTGACATTCATGGCAGAGGCGAGCGAGTTATTGGCACAGTCGCTCGACATCGATCTGACGATCGCGCTCATCCCGCGCCTCGTCGTGCCACGCCTCGGCGAGTGGTGCGCGGTGCTGCAATTCGGCGACGGCGGCGACCCGGAGGTGGTGTCGGTCGCGCACAGCGTCGAGTCCGAGATCGGAGTGCTGCGAGCGGCTCTGGATGCGGCGTCGCGGCGCCTGATGCGCGCCGACAGCGTCGGACACCACGCGACGCTGACCGAGACCCTGGACGGCATCGCCGTCCCGCTGATGGCTCGGGGTCAGCGCCTCGGCGTCCTTGCCGTCGGCCGACCGGATAAGCGCAGGCACGACGCCGACGAGTTGGCTCTCGTGATGGATCTGGCACGGCGGGCGGCGCTCGCGATTGACAATGCGGCACTGCACGCCGACCGCGCCCGCATCACCGACACGCTGCAGCAGGCGCTGCTTCCACCGGCTCTACCGGTGGTCGACGGGTTTAGCTTCGGCGCCGAATATATCCCGACAATTGGTGCAGCTGATGTTGGCGGAGACTTCTATGATGTGCTGCCGCTTGCCGATGACCGCTGGCTGATGGTGATCGGTGACGTCTCCGGCAAGGGCGTGGCCGCAGCGACCGTGACCGGGCTCGTTCGCGACGTCATCCGGATCCTCGTTCGCGAGGGTCGATCGGTGTCGGAGATCCTGTTGCGGCTCAACGAGACGCTGATCGAGCGTGGTGCCGGCAGGTTCGCGACGCTCGCGGCGGCCGAGGTCGAGACCGATGGGGGCAAGCTGCGAGCTCGGCTCTATCTAGCCGGTCACGACCGACCCATCCTGGTCCGGACGGACGGCGTCACCATGCCGGTCGGCACCTGTGGCACGGCGCTTGGCCTGCTGGAGACCGTGACGACGACGGCTGTCGACATCGCCATGGAACCGGGGGACACGCTCGTGTTCTTCACCGATGGCGTCACCGAGCGGCGTCGTGGTGTAGACCTTTTCGGTCTCGATCGGGCGCATGCGGCGTTGTCGCCGCTAGCCGGCCATGATGCCGACGTCGTCGCGGCCCGGCTCCGGTCGGCCACCATGGCCTTCTCCACCGAATCGCCCCGCGATGACATTGCCATCCTGACGCTGCACAACGATGTCGGGCAGAGCCTCTGAGGCGGCCGGATCCGGGTCTGGTACGTGGTTGAGCACCAGTGCGGCCAGCCCGCCGATCGGGATGATGAGCCAGCAGGACAGCACGCGATAGAGCAACACGGCGGCAGTCGCTGACGCGGCCGATGTGCCGGCCGCGGTGAGGCCGGCGATGAACGCGGTCTCGATGAGGCCCACTCCACCCGGCGTGATCGGCACCTGGCGGACGATCTGCACGACCAGATAGATGCTTGCGAGCGTGGTGACACCGATCGGCAGGCCCAATGCCCGCGTGCATGCAGCGAGGCAGAGGAGATCGGTGAGCCAGTTTGCCGCGGCGAACGCGAGCGCGATGATCCAATCGCGGATGCGCAGCGTGCCGCCCGCGCGCCACGCATTGCGAGCAGTGGCCCACGCCGACGCCGCGTAGCGGGCCCAGCGGCCGGCCGGCTCGGCGGCGACGGCCATCTCCAGGACGGCCGGACCGCGGCGACGGCGCCGGATCGACGACACGATTGCCGCACCGAGGCCGACCAGCATCAGTGCCAGGACCACCGATGTCACCGCGAGCGCGGCCGGCGGCGCGTCCCAAAGCGCGGTCGGGTCATTCATGAGCGTGCCGATTGCACCGACGACGTAAAGAGCTGCTAGGCCACCGAGCGAGACCAGGCCGGACACGACCATCGTGGCCGCGGCGATCTCGCTGCTCGCCCCCGCACGGCGGTAGTGCCGCAACGCATAGGCGGCGGAGACCGCGGCGCCGGCCGGAAGACTGATCGAGATCGCTGATCGGGCGAGCGTGACCGCCGAGGCGCGGCCGAAGGAGACCCGCACACCGAGCGCACCCAACAATGCGCGTTGCTGCAATGCGAAGCCGGCCATCGAGAGCGCCTGCATTGCGGCAGCGCACACGATCCACGCGACGCTCGCCGTACCCATGGCGTTGAGGATTTCCGGAGCGCTCGGCAGCTTGCCGCGCAAAGTCAGCGCCACCAGCGCGAGCAGCGCGATCGAGAAGATCGTGATCCGCCAGAACCGACGCCGCGGCTTACGCTCGCTCACGCGCGCAGGCGGATCGGGTGTGGCTGCAACATCGCTCGTCCAGTCGTGGTAGTAGCTAACACTTTGGTGAACGATATCGCGCCCCGGTTGCCGGCACCGGCTCTGACGTTGTGATCCTTGCCCTTGCGCTGCCTATGCCGGCGCAACGCGGTCTTCTGGCCGTCAGAGGTGCTTCGGGGTCTCTTGCTCTGCTCACATATACGCAACACCGCAGCTTTTCGCTGGGTAGCGGCGATTCATGCAGTTATCCCCACACGGCACAAATCGACCACGTTTGTTGCGCCGGTGTAAGCAGTGCATTAGGACCCCGAAAGGTGAGCCCGGGCCGACTCTCCCGCCTAGAAGCGACCAATCGCCACAAATGCCGCCAGCGCGAACAGCACCACGCAGACCGCGACGCCCTGCGTTTCACGCTTGCGCGCGTGATGGATCGCGGCGAGAACCATGATGACCGCCAGTCCGACCGCGGCCAACGGGGTGAGGATCTTCGCGATGCCGGTAGCCCACGGCAGGACCAGCCCGAGCGCACCGAGGACCTCGGCCGTGCCGATGAGCTTCACGCCGTTTGCCGAATAGTCGTTTACCCAGGGCATCTTCGGCGCAAGCTTCTCCTTCGGCTGGCTGGCCTTGGTGAGGCCGGCCATGCCGAACGCGACGGCGAGCAAAATCGCAACAATCCAGAGTACGAGGTTCACGTGGGCCCTTCGATTAGCGGGGTTGCCAATGACGAAGAACCTAGCTGGTCTTGCCCGTGTCCGTCGGCTGGCTTGTCCCACGGGTGCGGGCATATGCGGCGCCACCGAGCACCGCACCGATCAGGCCGAGCAGCGCACCGATGATGCCCCACGTGTTGCTCGACTTGGTCGTGGTGGCGCTCGCCGACGTCGTGTCGGTGCTGGTCGGAGCGGCTGACGAGGTCGCGGCAGCGCCGTCGACGCCGGCCGGGGTCAGGGTCAGGATGGGAGTCGGGTTGTCCGGCTCGGGCTGGCCGGCAACCGGCGTCTCGATCCAGCTGACGACCTTGCCGTCGGAGTAGGTCTGCAGCACCTTGAACGCGATCGAGTTGGTCGTCGGCAGCGGTCCGAGCTCGATCGGGAACTGCTGGAATTGGCCCGGCTTGATCGCCGTGTCGGCGGAGTCGGCGGTCCAGAGGATCTCGCTCACGGCCGAGGTCACCTCGTCGCCGTCGTCATCCTTGATCGGCGTCTTCAAGGTCTCCTGCGTGACCTTAGCGGTCCAGCCCGGCACCTGCTGCACATCGATGACCGCGATCGGATGCGTGACGTCGAAGTGGAGATCGACCTTGGTCGTCGACGCGGTCGGGCTCTCGGTCGGCACCCGGAATGTGATCACCGCTTCGCTGCCCTGCTCAGCAGCGCTCGGGCTGACCGTGACGTGGGCAAACGCCGCTCCGGCGACGCCGAAGACAGTGATGCCGAAGACAGTGATGCCGAGGGACACGCCGGCTATGAGCACAGCCGCTCGCCGTACACCTGCAATCCGCACTTGATCTCAACCCTTTCCGAACACCGCTGACGGACACGTACGCCAGTCATAGTCGTTTGCGGTCGCTCAGAAGTTCCCGGGTGTCAGTGCGCGTGTTGATGTGGCTTCGCGGCGACCCAATCGGCGGCGGCAGCGGCCCGGTCGCGGAGGGTGAACAAGAGCGCCGAGAGAGCTTCGTGGTCCATGAATGCGGTCTCGGCAATCGAAGCGTTCTGCGCGGTGATCTCGGCGGCCAGCGCGTTGATCTCGGAGACGCTTGCAGAGATGAATTCCTGCTCCTGGGGCGTTAGATCGCACATGCCTTCAAAGGTATGCGGGTCTAGCGAAAAAGTGCAGACTTGCCATTAATCGACAAATGTGGGCGGCGCTAGCTTGTCCGAAGGTGTCGGACCGGGCGGGTCGTCGGCTCGGTTTCGTCGCCCGACTCATCGCCCGAGCGGAAGCCGGCAACGAGCTCGTCGCGGGCGCGGGCGACCCGGGAGCGGATCGTGCCGACCGGCACATCGCAGACCTCGGCGGCCTCGGCATAGCTCAGACCGAGCATCTGCGTGGCGACGAACGCAAGCCGCCGATCGACCGGCAGGGCGTCGATGAGTTCCTGCAGCACGACGCTGTCTTCGAAGCGGGTGCGCGGCGCGGATCGATCGGCGAGTTCGGCCCAGTCATCGCTCGTGGAGACGCGGGGGCGCCGGCTCAAGGTGCGAATGTGATCGGCCGCGACCCGCCTCGCGATCGACAGCAGCCACGTCTTGGCCGACGATTCGGCGGCGAATCTCGGCAGCGAGCGCATCGCGCGCAGGTATGTCTCCTGCATCAGATCTTCGGCTTCGTGCACGTCGACCAGGTGCGCGAGAAACCGGCGGACATCGTGGCGGGTGGCGGCGACGAACGCGGTCGCTGCCGCTCGGTCGCCGCCTTTCGCTGCGAGCGCCCACGCGGTGACGTCGTCCGGCCGGGTCGAAGACATGTCCGCCAGGCTAACCCGGAGACCTGGGAACCATCTGTCTGGCCGGACCGACTATTACCGGTATGCGGTGTGACCAGGTTCGCGATGTGCTGTCGGCGCGCCTTGACGGCGAGGAAATGCCCGGCGAGGGCGTCCCCGCGGAGGCACATCTGATGGGATGCGTTGACTGCAGTCAGTGGTACGACGCCGCAGCTCTCCTGACCCGCATGGTGCGAACGTCGGTGGCCGCCGCCCCGATCGAGCCGGCAGACGACCAACTGCTGGACGTTGTGATCGCAGCCGCGCCGGGCATCGGTTGGAGTCGAGCCGGTCGGCTTCTGCGGATCGCCCTGGGGCTGCTCGGGTTCGGGCAGTTCGTGCTGGGGATCGCCCAGATCGCGTCGATCGGCATGGCCGGCGGAGTCGGCTCGGCCGGCGGCATGACCTCGGATCACCTGCTGCACGAGTCGGCGGCGTGGAACGTGGCAATCGGCGCCGGCTATCTCTGGATCGCAATCCGGCGCGCCCGCCCGTCGGGCGTGCTGCCGATCTTGACCGCGTTCGTCGCCGTGCTGATGTTGTTGTCGATCAGCGACTTGTTGAGCGGCGAGGTCGTCGCGACAACGCTGTTGACGCATGCGCTGGTCGGGCTCGGATATGTCATCCTGCTCGTCCTGCGGCATCCGGGCTTCGACGCGGTGACACCGCCCGGCAGGCGCCGCTGGCGCCTCCGCCTAGACGAGGAGCAACTGGACGACGACCGCGAGGACACCGGACGAGAGATCCGCCAACAGCTGTCAAAGGGAAGGTCGCGAGGTGGCGCGGCGGTGTCTGGACTGAGCCGGAGCACCGCCGAAGGCGCTGCGCAGGCGAGGGAAGACGCCGCCTGAGGGCGCCGCCCGAGCGGGCCTTTCCCCTATTAACAGAGCCACCCGTCCGGCACCCACGGGGGAAGGTGTCGGACGGGCAGTGCGATGAGCATAGCCAATTAGCGCTTGGCTCGCGAGTCGAGGCAGTTGGTCTTTGTGTTCAGCATTCGCGCATCCGACCGACTGGGACAAGCGGCTGCAATGCCCGGCGATATGAACCTTACTGAACGTGGATGGCACGGACAGCCAGGTAGCTCGGCTGAACGGCCAGAACAGGACGAAGGCTCGACCGATCACGGCCTTGATCGCGATCGTCGACGCCGTCATGTCGCCGTGCGTGCCTATGTAGTTTGCGAGCGAGTCGGCCGAGTCGTAGCGGTTGTCGCCCATGACCCAGAGCCGACCGGGCGGAACGGTGATATCGAACGTCTCCGGAGCCGCGTTCTGCTGGCCGTTTCTGAGGATGTATGACTCGTCGATTGCCACGCCATTGATCGTGATGCGACCTTGCGTGTCGCAGCAGATGACGTGATCACCCGGGACGCCGATGACCCGCTTGACGAAGACCTTCTCGTTCGGTGCGCTGCGCCACGACACCGGCGAGTTGAAGACGAGGACCTCGCCCCGATGCGGGTCACGGAAGTCGTAGGCGAGCTTGTTGACCAGCACCCGGTCGTTGATGTTGAGCGTGTGTTCCATCGACCCGGATGGCACGTAGTAGGTCTGGATGACAAAGGTCCGCACCAAGATCGCGACTACAATAGCGGCGCCGAGCAGGATCGGGAGCTCGCGCCAGAAGCTGTTCTTACTCTTGGGCTTCTTGGCGGGCTTTGGCTCAACAACAGTCACGAGGCGAAGCTTACGTGGAGCCCACATATGAACGCTGTCCGTGGCTACTGGGAAGAGTCTGTGAGAGGTGGGTAAGGGCCTTGATGGCCTCGTTGGTGCACTGACGGGCGGTTAATGCGACCTGATCGGCTGGTATCAGTGGAGAAAAATAGGGATTTGTACTAATTGCGTCGAGTATGCCCCTAGACGATCTCCCAGTCAACTCATAGGATCGGCCCGCCCGGCGCGGGCATCGGCCAAACGGCTCGACCTTAAAGGGGAATTCAGGTGTCCTATCCTACGCAGGAGCAGCCGAACGAAGGCGTCCCGCAGCAGCCCTACGGTGCACCAGCACCACAGCAGCCCTACGGCGCACCGCAGCAGCCTTATGGCGCACCGCAACAGCCCTACGGCGCACCGCAGCAGCCTTATGGCGCACCGCAACAGGCCTACGGAGTTCCCGGGCAGCCATATGGCGCACCGCAGGGATTCGTGCCGCCGCCCGGACCGCAGAGCAACGGGTTCGCGACCGCCGGCCTCGTGCTTGGCATCCTGCCGCTGCCGCTGTTCGGCATCATCTTCGGCATCCTCGGCCTTAAGAACGCACCGAAGTACGGCGGCGTCGGCAAGACCCGGTCGATCGTCGGCATCGTTTTGGCGATTATCTGGATCCCGATCCTGGTGCTCTTCTCGATCGGCGTAAACAGCGGGGTCAAGCAGGTTGTCACCTGCAACCAGACCGAGACGCAGGTCGAGAAGTTGGGCAACCAACTGCAGGCGGACACGAGTGACCCCGCCGCGTACCAGAAGGATCTGCAGGCGATTGTCGACGAGCTCAACTCGTCTGCCGGTAAGGTCTCGGACTCGAAGTCGGCCAGCGACATGCGTAAGGCGGCGGCAGACTTCAAGGAGGTCCTGGACGACTCAAAGGCCGGCACGCAACCCTCGGCCGATCTCATTTCCCGGCTCACGACCGACGGTAATGCGGTCGACACCGACTGCGCATAAGGCTCCCTAGATGTAAACGCGGCCTGCGACCGCTAAGTAGCAGGCGCAACCATCCGCAACGGCTAGACATCCGGCCCGCCACGCAACATGTGGCGGGCCGGATGCCGTATGGCCGGTTGGCACGTCGTACCGATGGAGCCTTGTCGTTGAAATTTTGATCTGGCCGTTACAGATCTTGAATGGTCAGCCGGGTAGATTGCCCGAATGCGTAAATCCCTGGCGATCCTCGCGCTTGCTGCCGTGCTCGCTTCCGGCACTGCGGCCTGCAGCAGCTCCGGCGGCAACTCCGCCGCAGCGGCCGGCCCGGTGGCCACCGTCGGCGACGGGAACTGCGGTCTCACCGTCTCCACGACATTGGGTACGAAGCCGAGCGTCACGATCCCGTCATGCGCCGTCAAGCCCGACACCCTCAAGGAGTATGACGTCGTCCCCGGCACGGGCGCGCAGGTCTCCCAGGGACAGTCCGTCACGGTCAACTATGTCGGCGTTGCTTGGTCGACGAAGAAGGAATTCGACTCGTCCTGGAGTCGCAACCAGCCGTTCACCATTGCCGGGCTGGGCTCGGCAAACGTGATCCTGGGCTGGAACGTCGGCCTGATTGGTGCTCATGTCGGTGGACGCCGGGTGCTCGAGCTTCCGCCGGATATGGGCTACGGAACTGACGGGACCACCGGGGTCGGACCAAACGAGACGCTGGTGTTCATCGTCGACGTCATCTCTGCGAAGTAGTGATCATGACATCGCTGGTTGACTCCGCCGCGCTCGCCGCCGCCGAAGCTCGCCTGCGCGGCCGTGTCCTGCGCACACCGCTGCTGCCGAGCCTGCGCCTGAGTGACTCCATCGGCGCGCAGGTCTTCCTCAAGCCGGAAAACCTGCAGCACACCGGTAGCTTCAAGGTGCGCGGAGCGATCAACGCACTCCTCACCCGTGCGGACGCGGGGGCACTCCCAGCCGGCGTCACCACGTTCTCGGCCGGCAACCATGCCGCTGCCACCTCATTCGCTGCGCAAAGCCTTGGCGTCCCGGTGATCGTCTGCATGCCGCCGGGCGCGGTCGCGACGAAGGTCGAGGCGGTCCGGCGTTACGGCGGTGAGATCGTTTTCACCGATGACCTCGTCGGGACGTGGCAGTCGATCGCGGACGAGCGCGGCTACACGGCACTGCACCCATTCGACGACCCCGACGTAATTGCCGGGCACGGATCGGTCGGACTTGAAATCCTCGCCGACGAGCCGGCTCCGGACCTGGTCGTGGTGCCGGTCGGTGGCGGTGGATTGATCAGCGGAGTCGCATCAGCTCTGCGCCTATCCGGGTTTGCCGGCCGCATCATCGGTGTCGAACCGCGCCAGGCAAACGCCGTCACGTACGGGCTGCGGATGGGAGCGCCGGCCTCGCCGCCGGTGAAGCAGTCGTCACTCGCCGACGGCCTGGCACCGCCCTTTGCCGGCGTCAACACGCTGGCGCACATCCGGCAGCACGTCGATGAGATCGTCGAGCTCAGCGAGGACGAGATCCGGGACGGCTGGTGGGCGATGCTCGATGCGTCGAAGATGTTTGTCGAGCCATCCGGTGCCGTCGGTCTCGCGGCGATCCTGGCTGGCCGGATCGACGTTCCGGCCGGCGCGAAGGTCGTCCTCGTACTCTCGGGGGGAAATGCCGGTCGTGCGGCATTAGCGGCACTGGGTGGCTAACACTGCACGTCGGTGCGCACATGCGAGCCGTGATCGCCGAGCACGGTGCCATCGGTGAACTTCACACCGTCGGCGAGCCGCGCCTCGACCTGGCCGGCGCCGAATTGCTCGGTGTAGAGGCGCCAGTAGAGGCCGCCATGTGCCAGCAGCTCGTCGTGCGTGCCCTGCTCGATTAGCTTGCCCTCGTCGAGTCCGAAGATCACGTCGGCCTTCATGATGGTGGAGAGCCGGTGCGCGATCGCGATCGTCGTCCGGTTGTGGGTCGCCTTGTCGAGTGCGTCCTGCACCAGACGCTCGGTCTCGGTATCCAGTGCCGACGTCGCCTCGTCCAGGATCA
>Ga0193726_1003484_pt1 | contig 9997 bp, 10 predicted proteins | sample H2c1metaG_FD_144928 | JGI IMG/M metagenome (GOLD analysis project Ga0193726, IMG submission 144928) | Soil microbial communities from a riparian zone of the East river system, Colorado, United States - H2c1 | ecosystem: Environmental > Terrestrial > Soil > Riparian zone | place: USA: East River... | reverse complement strand
GCGGCGGCAGCAGCAGCACTCGTGTCTTGGCCCCGGGTACGCCGGCCGGCAACTATACCGTGGGGGTGACCGCCGTGAGCGGGAGCATCACGCGCACTCTGAGTGTTGCGGTGACGGTGCAATAGGACCTGCCGAAAGGTGGCTGGCCTTCCCACCCCGAACGCTGGGTTGGACTGTTTCCGGGGCGGCTGCTTTCGGCTGCCGGCACCCGGAAATCTCCGACAACCGGCCGGACTCATGAAAGCCGGATTCATGCAGGAATTGGACGGGCAAACTCACTGCCTGATCCGAATACGGCTCATGTTCTTGAAACGTTCGACGAAGCTCGTAGCAGTGCCCGCTACTCCGAGCAGGGAAGTCGCGTAGGCCACCTTCTGGAAGCTTTCGATCTCTGGATCGGATATTCCGGCAATCACCTCCTTCGGCAATTCTGCAGAGATTCTGGCGGCGAGCTGTACGCATTTCCGCCAGACATGGGTCGACGGCCACATCCCCTTGAAGGCTTGGTTCGGATCGTCGGAGTCATGGTCGCCGGCGTAGAGTTTTTCCGCGATCTTGGCCAATCTCCTGAGGGCTTTTTTCGCGCCCTCCTGGTCGCCCAGATCGAGGAAACTCTGGGGCAGGGTGGTGAGTCCCTGTTCCTGGGAGAGCGATAGCTGGTCTTCCAGCTTTACGAGTTCGTCGAGCGCCGTTTTTGCCGCCCGCGGGTCCCTGCTGCTTACCGGCCCTGGCGCAACGGAAGGTGCGAGACATGCATGCAAACGGCGTCACCGGGTTGAGATTAGAACCCCTTGCGTCCTCACCAACGGTGGCCCGCCCGGGCCCATTTTCTCCCCGGAGACCCGACTGGCTAGGACTTCCGCCACCGCGGCTGAAGCGCCGCAGGCAAGGCGTAGCAAGCCACGTCTCGATTCCCTTGGTCCGAAACCGCCGTCCCGGCCGTCCCACCCATTACTTCTGTGCAAAACTATGTTGACTTTGCACTTGCGTTCCATCATCGATGGGCGGTACGATTGTGTGTTCCCAGCGGCCATGCTTTCTAGCAGGCCTTTCGCGCCCCCTGGCTCCAGGCGCGCCAAACGGACAAAGATCATTCACCAGTGAGTTCCAGCCGCATTGGGTTTTTACGTGCGCGGTATGCGCGATGCGAGGCACCACCCGGAACGCGGTCAGTGCAGGGTAGTAAAATCCAGTCCCCTTTCGGCGGACTTAACGCAGGCTTGTAAAACGAGAACAATATGAATGTAGGACCTGGACCCAGAGGTCCCTCCGGAGGCGGAGGGAGAAACAGGCGGAGACGCGGACGTCGTCCGCCCAATCGTGGCGGGCAGCCCGGTGGTGGGGCCGGCCGCGATCGTCAGCAACCTGGTGGCGGAGTCTATAGCGCCCCCATGGATCACAGTTACCGGGCGGCCATGAACGGCGGCAATGGAGCGCGCCCCGGGCGGCAGCGTCCCGGCTTTGCCGCCGCCTATGCTCCCGTTGATCCCGACCCGTTGCCCCGGCAGGCGGAAGATGCAGCTTCCCGGATTTTCGCCTTTGTCGAAGATTTGTTTTTCCAGGCCAAGATTCAGGAAACCGCGCGCAAGCTCAATGTGAAAGTCGAGTTTGTGAAATCGGAAAAGGATTTGCTCGACCGGGTGAAGCAGAACGGCGAAGAGGCTCCGTCGTTGATCATTTTCGACATGAACAACGCCAGCGCCAAGCCCCTGACGCTGATTCCCAAGCTCAAAACCAAGATGAAGAAGGCTTCGATCATCGGTTTCCTCTCGCACGTGCAGGGGGACCTGAAACAGAAGGCGCACGAAGCGGGATGCGATATGGTCCTGCCGCGCTCGGCGTTTTCGCAGAACCTTCCGCAACTTCTGCGCCGCCACGGTGCGCCTGAAGAGGAAGCGACACAGTAGCCCGGGAAATTAGCCCAGAGATAAACTCAATAGTTAACAATCACTAGCCATGCAAAGATGGGAGTGCCAGGCGGTCGTCTTGAATCGAGTCGAGAGCCCGCTGGTCCTTATTCTTAATCCTTAATCCTTATCCCTAAATCCTTGGCCGTGTCCCGCCCTGAATTGCCGCTGCCGCGGGCCTCGAATCGCCGGGTAACTTCATTTCCGTAAATCAGCAGATGGCGGAAGCCCGGGGAACCTCCGCAGTAATCCCCGAGCGATTGAAAAATACTGAAATGTTGTGATCGCTTTTCCTATCCGGGTGGCCAGCTTAGGTTCCGTCCGCCAATCAAATGGACGTGCAGATGGAAAACGGACTGTCCCGATTTGGGGCCGACGTTGAGCACCGTGCGATAGCCTTCCTCGATGTTGCGGGTACGCGCCAGGTGCGCAGCGGTGAGATGGCAACGTCCCACGATCTCGGCTTCCTCGAGCGTGGCTTCCTTCAAGCCCCGAATGTGTTTCTTGGGAACAATGAGCACGTGGGTTGGCGCCTGCGGATTGAGATCTTCAAACGCGAAGGTGTGCTCGTCCTCGTACACCTTTTTGGCGGGAATTTCGCCGGCGACGATGCGGCAGAATAAACAATCAGTCATGGGATATCCAATAATGGGCTGCAGCAAATATACGAGGCAACCAGGCGTTGGTCGAGCCGGGGGCGCGAAATCAGCGGCAAAATCTTTGCAAGTCCGGAGGCGGAGGAGCGGGAGTTCGGTCGAACTCCCCCGGCCAACCTTCACATCCGTGGGCAGAGGCGTGGCGGTTCGCCGTCTGCTCGACCCCGCGCGCTTTGGTCTTGGCTTGTTCGACTTGGTTGCTGCCCAGGTCAGCCTCCAGGGCTTGTAGATCGTTCGCAGCCGACCGATTGCCGGCATCGGTGCTGACCAGCAACCACACGTATGCCTCAAATTTGTCAATGCTCACTCCCTGGCCTCGCCGGAGAAGCAGGGAGAGCTGTTGTTGGGCTTGGGGCAGTCCTTGCTCGGCGGACTTGCGGAACCATTCGGCTGCTTTCGCGTAGTCGTTGCGTTCGAGCTTAATCATTCCCAGGAGATATTCGGCAAAGGGGTTTTCGTGCGCGGCCGATTTCTGGAGCCAGTTGGCGGCCTCGTTCAGATCGCGCGGCGGAAACGCGCCTGCATAAATCAACTGCCCCAGCCGCCATTGCGCGAGCGGATCATCCTGCAGCGCGGCCTTCTTATACCACTCGGCGGCTTGCGCTGGTTCTGCAACGGCCGCGGTGCCGGTTTCGTAGAAATATCCCAGCACGTCCTGCGACGGAGCGTATCCCATCTCGGCGGAGCGATGGAAGTAGTCCAGAGCATTTGCGGTGCTGCGAGTGGCGCCGCTGCCGTTCAGAGCGTTCATGCCTTGCTCGAATAATTTGGGAGCGTCCGTTCCCGCGGGGGTTTGGGATTGAGCAGGCAGGAAAGCGAAAGTTGCGATGGCAAGAATGACCAGAAATCGAGAGAACATTGGTACCTCCTGAATAGAGCTCATGGTGATCTGAGTTTGTGTTTTTCCCGACTTCCGCTCGGCTAGCTTCGCGTTCGTTTACGTCTCGCGCCTTGCCGAGCAGGTTTGTCAGTCCAATCTCACCAGGAAAATTGAGCCTTGCGCGGTTTGCGTGTCGCGCGCGACATCCTCGGCGCGCTTGCGGTCGTCATTCTGGACCCGTACCCGCACCCACCAATCGCCGGTGGGACTGTTAAAGCTTAGGACTTTGGCGGTGTGATAGCGGCGGGTCAGATGATCCGCCAAGTCCCGGGCGGCGTCCTCTTCGCCGAATGCGCCAATCTGCACGGCCCAGCGTCCGCCGGTGTCGAGCGGGGCGGGCGTCTCCAGGACCTCGAGGCGGACGGTGGCGACACCGACTCCCCAGACGTCGATCTTTCGGGCGGCGGCCAACGACAGATCGAGGATGCGGCCTTGAATAAAGGGCCCGCGGTCGGTGATGCGCACCACCGCCGAACTCCCGGTCTTGACGTTCGTGACTCGTACGATCGAACCGAGAGGCAGCGTGCGATGCGCCGCGGTCATGGCGTTCATGTTATAGGGCTCGCCATTCGATCCGCGGCGATTGTGAAAGGGCGCCCCGTACCAGCTGGCGCGGCCGGTTTCCACTGCCAGGGGTTTGACGTTGGTGGGGACACGGAGAGCTTCGTTGTCGTCCGCGTCCTCGGATGGTTGGGTCGGGGCCGGTTTCCCGGGCGGCGGCTTGGGAGCCGTCGGTGCAGGCCTCTCCGGAATGGGAGGCGGGGGAGGGACTCGCGCCTGCGTCTGCTTGTGCCCGCAACTGGTGAGCAAAAGCCCAGCGATAATGACCAGTACGAATGCGGAAAAGCGCGAGAGGAGCGACTTGCCGTGTTCGCCCGGGCCCGGATAGAGGTCTCCCCGAGGATTCTCGAAATTTGCGAATGGAGGCATTACTTCTTGGGCGAATGCTTTTCCATGTAATCCGCCAGATCGGCCAGTTTTGCCGACGCGACCCGTAGCGCCTTGCTGGAATGTTCGCGAACGGCCGGGATCACTTCATCATTGAGATACTGGATCAACTCCGCGGAGTCCTTCTCCAGCCGCTCGGCGGCTTCGCCGACTGTCTTACTGGCGCGGGCCGATGCTTCTTCCATCTTGCGATTGAAGTCTTTCATAAGAAAATGCTCGAATCTGTGGGGCAAACGGGCCCCGGCTGCGGGATCCGGAATGGTGCGAATGCTCGATGGGTGATTATTTCGTGCTCCGCCCCCGGGGTCAACCGGAATGCACCTGCTTCAACACGGTCGCAGGTCGTGGGTTGTTGGTCCTCGATTCGCGGGAAGGGCATCCTGGTCCGGTTGGCCACGATACAATCACGCGGTGCATGCCGCGTTCAATCCCGTTTCCCTGATCGAGGACGAAAAGGGGAAGCGGGGATTCCGTCAGCAGCTGCTCGCATGGTACGACCAGCACGGGCGCGACCTCCCCTGGCGCCGCGATCACGAGCCTTACCGCGTTTGGATATCCGAGATCATGCTGCAGCAGACGCGCGTCGCTGCGGTGATCGAGCACTATAAGAAATTCCTTCAGCGTTTTCCAACGGTTGAAAAATTGGCAGCGGCGCGGGAGGCGTCGGTGCTCGCGGCGTGGAGCGGACTCGGTTATTACCGCCGGGCACGCATGCTGCACGCGGCGGCGAAAAAAATCGTGAAAGAGCATAAGGGAAAGTTTCCTGCAGCCGCCAAAGACCTGCGTGCACTCCCGGGAATCGGGCGCTACACATCGGCCGCCATTGCCAGCATTGCCTATGGCGGACCGGTCGCGGTCGTGGATGGCAACGTGGAGCGCGTGCTCAGCCGCCTCCTCGGGAGCAGGCTTGGCGATGAACGGTCGTGGCAGACTGCCGAAGAACTATTGGATCGGCCGAGAGCCGGCGATTTCAATCAGGCCATGATGGAGTTGGGAGCGATGGTATGCGTGCCGCGGCAGCCCGCGTGTCTGAAGTGTCCGGTGATCGAATGGTGTGTCACGCGGGGCGAGCTGGAGAAGCTGCAGAAGGGAATTCCGCAGACCAGAACAGAAATCCACTACGCGCTCGATTGCCGCCATGGTTCGGTATTCCTGGTGCAGCGGGCGAAGAATGTTTCCCTGATGCCGGGCATGTGGGAGCTGCCGGAGATTCCCTGTGAGCCGAAGCTCCATCCAAATCACAAGAATAACAATCCCACGGCTGCGTTTTCAGGGACGGTCTTGACCCTGCGGCATTCGATTACGGTGACCGATTATACGGTGCGGGTGAGGCAGGCTGCCGCCCCGGATGAAAGCCTCGGCAAATGGATTGCAAGAAATCGAATTGCGGCCCTGCCACTTACAGGATTGGCGCGAAAGATTCTCCGCGCGTCGAAGATCATTTGAATCGACGTCACCGGTTCGACTCCAGAACCGATTTCCTCCCCCTCTCGGCGTCCGCGCGGTGAGGATTTCAGGCTCTTCCCGTACAATGGGGATTCGCATTTTCCCTTTGCAGGAGTTCCGTAGAATGTGCAAGAACCTGGTTCTCGCCCTTTCCATATTTACGTCCAGTGTGCTGTTGGCGCAGGATCTCCACAAGAGTCGTTCGTCCGACGGGCTGAGTTTGGCGCACCTTCCCGGCCCGGCGATCGCCGCCATGCAGACTGTGAATCCGGAACACATCCGGTGGCAGGTGCGCTTTCTGTCCCACGACCTGCTGGAAGGACGCGGAACCGGCCAGCGCGGTGGCGACATTGCCGCCGAGTACATCGCCACGCAATTCGCGCTCTACGGGCTGAAGCCCATGGGAGACAAGGGAACTTATCTGCAGAAGGTTCCGATGGTCGGCATCACGACGGATGCGGCGACCACCTTTTCCCTGGTTCCGGCGAACGGATCTGCCGTCGATTTGAAACCGCTCGACCAGTACGTTGCTTACGATCAGACGCAGATGCGCGAGTCGGACGTGGACGCTGACATTGTGTTCGTGGGTTACGGCATCGAAGCCCCGGAATACGGGTGGGATGACTACAAGGGCGTGGATGTGAAGGGCAAAGTCCTGCTCATGCTGGTGAATGAGCCGACTTCGGAGGATGCGAAATTTTTCAAAGGCAGAGCGCTTACTTATTACGGCCGCTGGACCTATAAGTACGAAGAGGCGGCGCGCAAGGGCGCAGCGGGCGTGCTCCTGATCCACAAGACCGACATGGCGAGTTACCCATGGGAGGTGGTGAGGAATTCCAACTCGGGGGAGAAGTCGTACCTCAAACTGGATGACACTCCGAAGTTGAGGGTCGCGGCGTGGTTGCAGCTGGATGTTGCCCGCGAGCTGGCGTCGGCTGCCGGAATGAATATTGAAAAGATGCTGAGCGATGCTCGCTCGCGTGAGTTTCAGCCCGTGAGCTTGCCGGTGAAGCTGAAGGCGCACATGGTGAGCAAGGTGCGTCCGTTTGAATCGAACAATGTGGTGGGAATGCTGCCGGGCTCGGATGGGAAGCTGAGAGATGAAGCCGTCCTGTACACCGCGCACTACGATCATTTGGGGGTTCGGCACGATATGCCCGGGGACAATATCTACAATGGTGCTGAGGACAACGCGACCGGCTGCGGCATTCTGCTGGAGATGGCGCGAGTATTTGCCCAGGCGGCGGTAAGGCCCAAACGGTCGATCATCTTTGCGTCCGTCACGGCGGAAGAGCAGGGATTGCTGGGTTCGGAATATTTAGGGAAACATCCGCCGATTGCAGCCGGAAAGATTGCTCTGGATCTTAACTACGACGACATTCCCCCGCTGGGGTCGCCGCAGGAAGTGGAAGTTTCCGGCGCGGACCGCACGACGTTCTATCCCACGGTGGAGGCGGTCGCGAAAGAATTCCGGCTGGCAATTCGTCCTGATGCCCAACCCGAGGCGGGACACTATTACCGCTCCGACCACTTCAGTTTGGCACGCGTGGGGATCCCATCGTTCTCGATTAATTCCGGCATGAAGTACAAGGGGCACGATGAGGCTTGGGGCTTGCAGCAGGCCGAGGAGTACACCACCCAGCACTATCACCAGCCGAGCGATGAATATCATGCCGACATGGACTTCACGGCCGACGCTGTGATGGCGCGCTTCGGATTTGCGCTGGGATGGGAAGCGGCCACGGAGCCCAAGGTTGCGGGCTGGCAGAAGGGCGATGAGTTTGAAGCGGCGCGGGCGAAGGGCGGCAACTGAAGGTGGGTGGCGAGGCTGGGTGGCAAGCCTGGGGTCCGGGACCGCGCATCCGTGTTCGCCCGCGAACCATGATGCTTCGCTCAGCAGGACATGAGTTTTAGAGTTGGGCTTGCGATCAGTCTTGGTTCGGTCACTTTCTGCACATCTTCCGGCGTCAGTCCAGGCGCGATCTCTTCCATCACCAGACCCTCCGGCGTTACCTGGATCACCGCCATCTCGGTGACGATCGTGTGTACCACCCCTACTCCGGTCAGCGGCAGTGTGCATCGGTGTAAAATCTTCGGACGATTGTCTTTGCTGGTGTGCTCCATGGCCACCACCACACGGCGCGCGCTGGCCACCAGGTCCATTGCGCCGCCCATCCCTTTGACCATCTTTCCGGGGATCATCCAGTTGGCCAGATTGCCTTGTTCGTCGACTTCCATGGCGCCGAGGACGCTGAGATCGATGTGGCCGCCGCGGATCATGGCGAAAGAATCGGCGCTCGAAAAATAGGCCGTGCCCGCCATTTCGCTGACGGTCTCCTTGCCGGCGTTGATGAGATCGCAGTCTTCTTCGCCCTCGAGGGGATAAGGGCCGATGCCGAGCATGCCGTTTTCAGATTGGAGAATCACCTCCATGCCGCGCGGAACGTGATTGGCGACGAGCGTCGGCATGCCGATACCAAGATTCACGTAGAAGCCGTCGCGTAGTTCTTGAGCGATGCGGCGGACGATCCGGTCGCGCTTGTCGGTGTCTTTGGGCGGCTTGGAGGTTGTCGACATAAATTTCCGATTGCCGGACTGTGTACCACGGACAGCCGAGTCGGCGGCTCGACCCGATTGCTTACGCCGGCTGGGGCGCTTTTCTTGTGGTTCTTCTTTCGATTGCTTTTTCGAAGGTCTCGCCCTGGAAAATTCGTTTTACGTAGACGCTTGGCGTGTGGATCAAGTCAGGTTCCAATTCACCGACCTCGACCAGGTGTTCAACTTCTGCGATGGTTATTCTCGCGGCGGTGGCCATCATGGGATTGAAATTCCGCGCGGTCTTGCGATACACCAAATTGCCCCACTTGTCACCTTTCCACGCCTTGACGAAGGCGAAGTCGGCTTTCAGCGCGTGTTCCATGACGTAGGGGCGTCCGTCGAATTCGCGGATCTCTTTGCCCTCGGCCACCATCGTGCCAAATCCCGCCGGTGTGAAAAATGCCGGGATGCCTGCGCCACCGGCGCGAATGCGTTCGGAAAACGTTCCCTGCGGCACCAGATCAAGTTTGATCGTGCCCTGCAACACCATCTGTTCCAGCAACCGGTTTTCTCCGACGTAGGTTCCGATGTGATAGCGAATCTGCCCGGCTGCAAGCAGCAGGCCCATGCCCAGCCCGTCCACGCCGACGTTATTGCTGATGGTGTTCAGGTTCTTGACGCCTTTGCGGGCGAGTGCGCGAATCAGATTTTCCGGCATGCCGCAGAGGCCGAAACCGCCAACCATGACGGTGGCTCCGTCAAAGACATCCTTTACAGCTTCATCGGCGTCGGCGACCACTTTGTTCATTCGATTGAGATTCTAGAACAATTTCCCCGGCGAGGCACGGACTCGGCGAGAAAATCCCAAAATCCTGCGCGTTTCCTCAACCCTTCCTTCTTTCTGTGTCCTTGTGTCTCGCTGGCGAAGTTGGTGGCTGGGAAATTTTTCTGAGGTGATGCGCGCGTTCGAATTCCATGGCCAGTTCGCGCGTGTCCAGATTTTCTCGTATGTGGGCGAGGCGCTGTTCCATCTTCTGCAGGGCTTTTTGGATGCTCGCCTTATTGGTGAGAGCGATGTCGCGCCACATCGAGTACGGACTTGCGGAAATGCGGGTCATTTCGCGCAGCGCCCGTCCTCCAGCGTCGAGTAGCGGTGCGTCTTCACCATATTCATCGACCAGGGCGGCGGCCAGGGCGGTCGAGATCAGTTGCGGCAAGTGGCTGATCCAGGCGCAGAGTTGATCGTGCGCTTCTGCGTCCAGGCTGGCGATGCGTGCGCCGACTTTTTCCACCCACTCGATAAATTCGCCGCTCAGGCCTTCGTGAAGGTTCTGTCCGGCGACGGGCGTGAAGAACCACGCTGCTCCCTGGAACAAATCGGGGCTGGCGAAATCCACTCCGGCTTGTTCTTTGCCGGCCATGGGATGTCCGGCCAGAAAACGGCGGCCGACATTTTTGCCGAAGACCCTTTTGGCCTGCGCCAGCACCTCGCTTTTGGTGCTGCCGACATCGGTGAGCAGAGTTCTGGGGGGAAGCGCCGCCCCCAGACGCTCGATCAGTTCGATGATGCCACCGACAGGAGTGGCCAACACGATGACCTGGCTTCCCCGGACGGCGTCCGC
>Ga0193726_1003483_pt1 | contig 9999 bp, 11 predicted proteins | sample H2c1metaG_FD_144928 | JGI IMG/M metagenome (GOLD analysis project Ga0193726, IMG submission 144928) | Soil microbial communities from a riparian zone of the East river system, Colorado, United States - H2c1 | ecosystem: Environmental > Terrestrial > Soil > Riparian zone | place: USA: East River... | reverse complement strand
TCGGCGCCGCATGGTGCTGCGTATTACCGAGCAAGGCGAGAAGTTCGTGCGCGATTTGCTGCCGAAGATGCATGTACCGCTGCGGCGCCTGCTTAAGGACTTTTCCGAGTCCGAACAGCGGCTGATGTGCGCGCACCTCAAAAAACTCGGCGCCGAATTGGATCGAATGGATATCTCCGCACTGACGGAATCCGCGCTATGACCCGGGCCGCGCTCGCCCTGGCGCTGGCAGCGATCGCAGGCTGCGCCGGACTGCCGCAGAAGCACAAGCCGGTGCAGCTGACAGCTACCGCGCCTCTCGATGGATTGGAGGCGCAATCCGGTGGAATTTGGCCGGCGCAGGAATGGTGGAAGCGCTATCAGGATCCGACCTTGGATCAGTTGATCGAGTTGGGCGGCGCCAATTCGCCCACGCTGGCAACGGCCCACGCGCGCTACGACTCGGCGCGTCAGTCGGTGCGTTTAGCGGCCGCCGAATCCGGCGCGCACCTCGATGCGACCGGCGATGCAGATCGTCAGCGCTTGAGCGACAACGGTTTATTTCCGCCGCAGTTGCTCGGATTCACCTGGTACAACCAGTTCGACCTTGGGTTGCAGGCGAGTTACACCTTCGACTGGTGGGGAAAACAGAAGAACGCAGTGGAGGCCGCCGTCGACCAGGCGCATGCCGCACAGGCTGATCGCAGCGCAGCGGCGCTCATGCTCGCCAGTTCAATTGCCGATGCCTATTTCGGTTGGCAGTCCGATCAAAGCCGCGTGATACTCGGCAAGGAAAAGCTGGCGGCGGTCGAATCCCAAGCCAAGGTAACTCACGCCAGGGTGGGCGCGGATCTGGATTCCGCCGACGAGCTCAACAACGCCGATCTTGCGCTTGCGGCCGCGCGTGAGCAGATCGCCATGTTGGAAGGTTCTGCAAAGCTGCGCCTGGTGGCTTTGGCGGCGCTCGTCGGCCGTTCCATCGGCGACTTGCCGCCGCTCTCGCCGAAGCCGTTACCCGCGCTATCCGGCGCTTTGCCCGATGATGTGAAGATCGATCTGATCGCCCGCCGCGCCGACATCACGGCAAGCCGCTGGCGGGTGGAGTCTGCAGAGAAGAGTCTGGCATCCGCGCGCGCTGAGTTCTTTCCCGATATCACGGTCAACGCGCTGCTTGGCGTCTCCAGCCTGGATGTCGGCAGGCTGCTCGAGTATGGCAGCCGAGTGCCGCAGGTTAGCGCGGCAATCCATTTGCCGATCTTCGATGAGGGGCGTCTGAAGGCACGCTACGGCGGCGCGCAGGCGGCCATCGACTCGGCCGTGTCGAGCTATCAGGACACGGTGATCAGCGCCGCCCGCGATGTGGCAACGCAAGCAACAACGCGCGCGCAAATCCAAGCGCAGCGCGCGCAGCGCGCCCTGCAAGTGGCTGCGGCCCTGCGCATGCGCGAGACTGCCGCGGCGCGAGTGCGGCAGGGAATCACGGATTCCCGCAGCGAATTGCTGGCACAGCAATCCTGGATAGAGCAGCGCGACGCGCTGCTGCAGCTTGATTCGGCAGCCCTCTCGGCAGACATCGCCCTACAAAGGGCGCTCGGCGGCGGCTACGAGAATCCGCAGAAGTTCGCCAACTCCTCTTCACCTCAAGCGGCACCATGAACGCGACCATCGAATCTTCGACGACTCCCTCCAACGGCAAACGGCGCAGAATCCTGCTGCTCATCGCCTTGATATTCATCGTGATAGGCGTGCTCTGGGCCGCCTACTGGATACTGGTGCTTGCGAAGCGCGAGAAGACCGACGATGCCTATGTGAACGGCAACCGGGTGGTGATATCGGCGCAGGTTGCGGGCACCGTCGTAGCCGTATTGGCCGACGACACGCAGTTGGTCAATGCCGGGCAGGTGCTGGTGAAGCTCGATCCCATCGATGCGCAAACGGCATTGAGCCGCGCTGCGAGCTCGCTGGCGCAAACCGTGCGGCAAGTTCGCCAGCAAAAAGCCACGGCGGGCCAATTCGATTCCGAGATCGAAACACGCAGGCTGGAACTCGCACGTGCGCAAACCGACCTGGCCAAGCGCGAACCGCTGCTCGCGGATCACGCCATTGCCGGGGAGGAAGTGCGCCATGCGCAAGAAAGCGTGCAACTCGCGCGCGCCGCCCTGCTGCAAGCGGAGCGCCAGTCGCAATCCGCGCACGCGCTGATCGACGGCGCCTCGGTCGAGACCAACCCCGCCGTATTACAGGCAAGAGATGCGTATCGAGATGCCTGGATCGCCGCGCAGCGCAATGCCGTGATCGCGCCGGTGACCGGCTACGTCGCAGAGCGCAGCGTGCAGCTCGGCCAGCACATTCAGGCCGGAGAGGCGCTCATGACGGTGATCCCGTTGCATGCGTTGTGGGTCGATGCCAATTTCAAGGAAGTGCAGCTGCGCAATCTGCGCATCGGGCAGAAGACCGAGGTGCGCAGCGACCTTTACGGCGGGTCATTCATATTTCACGGCCACGTGCAGGGCATGTCGGCCGGCACCGGCGCAGCGTTCTCGCTGCTGCCGCCGCAAAACGCCTCGGGTAATTGGATCAAAGTCGTGCAACGCGTGCCGGTGAGAATCCTGATCGACGACGCCGACCTGGTCAAATCGCCGCTGCGCGTCGGCCTTTCCGCGACTGTGACCGTCGACACGACCAACCGCGAGGGTCCGGTGCTGGCGCTGCAGGCAAACGACAAGCCTGTGGGCGACACGCAGGTGTATACCCAGGACCTCGAGAAAGCCAATGCCGAAGCCGACGCGGTGGTGCGTCGAAATCTCGGCATTGAGCGCTAGCGGCGGCCAGCCAGTGGCAGACGCGCCACCGCCGGCCGCGCCACCGCCGGTCGCCCCGGGTGAATACCCGCCGTTGCACGGCGGCAAGCTGTTTTTCCTGACCGTTGCAATCGCAACCGCCTCGTTCATGGAGATTCTTGACATGACCATCGTCAATGTCTCCGTGCCTTCGATTTCAGGAAGCCTCGGCGTCACGCCTTCGGAAGGAACCTGGGCGGTGAGCTCCTACATGCTTGCGGCCGCCATCATGCAGCCGCTGTCAGGCTGGATCGCCCGGCGCTTCGGCGAAGTCAGGACCTTTCTCACTTCGATCATACTTTTCATGGTGTTCTCCGCCGTTTGCGGCGTCGCCAACAGTCTGCCGATGCTGGTCGTGGCACGGCTCATTCAAGGCTTCGTTTCCGGTCCGATGATGTCGGTCGCGCAGGCGATATTGCTGCGCAATTACCCGCTCGAGAAGCGCGGCATGGCGCTTGGGTTGTGGTCGATGGTGATCATGATTGCGCCGATTTTCGGGCCCATCATCGGCGGCTGGATCACCGACAATTTATCCTGGCCGTGGTTGTTCTACATCAATCTGCCGGTCGGCGCCTTTTCGGCGATCGCCAGTTGGTCCATCCTGCGCCACCGCGAATCGACCACGCTCAAGCTGCCGATCGATGGGGTGGGTCTCATCCTGCTCATCATCGGCGTCGGCAGCCTGCAATTCATGCTGGACAACGGCAACGACAAGGATTGGTTCAACTCGCCGGTCATCTTGGCGGCCGCGGTTACGGCGGTACTTGCCATCGCCTTCTTCATCCCGTGGGAACTCACCGACAAGCATCCGGTGGTCGATCTGCACTTGTTTGCCAAGCGTAATTTTCGCGTCGGCACCGGCACGCTGGCCCTGGCATTTTTCGCATTTTCCGGACTCAACATTATTTTTCCGCTATGGCTGCAGACGACGGTGGGTTACACGGCGACATGGGCCGGGTTGGCGGTGGCGCCCGTGGGGTTGTTGGGGCTCATCGTCGCGCCCATTGTGGGCAGGAACATGGGGAAAATGAATCTTCGCCTCGCGGCCAGCTTCGCGTTCTTGATTTTTGGATTCTCTGTCTTCTGGACTGCCACGCTGAATGAAACCGCCAGCTATTTTCAGCTGGCAAGTCCGAGGTTTGTACAAGGCTTGGGTATGGCTTTCTTTTTTCTGCCCTTGAATCAAATATTGATGTCCGGCGTTTCATCGAACGAATTGGCATCGGCGTCCGGGGTCAGCAATTTCACGCGCACAATGGCGGGAAGTTTTGCAACGGCAATTTCGGTATGGATATGGAACCGGCGCAGCGATTACCATCATGCGGTGCTGACCGAGCACATCAACAATGCCTCGCACTCCTGGGCGCAATATCAGGCGCAGTTGCATTCGCATGGCATCAGCGGTGTCGGCGCCTCTGAATACGTGAATCAAGTCATCTCCAACCAAGCATCGACATTGGGCGTCAACGATGTCTTCAATGTGCTGGGTCTGATTTATCTGGTCTTGATACCCTTGATTTGGTTGGCGAAGCCGCCGTTCGGTGCGCGGGCGACAGAGCCGGCACACTGAAGCGAATAAGAATTCCGTGTAGGATCTTTGCCGTGAGTTCACCTTATATCGTTGCCGTCGGAGGCACGCTTCGCCCAAATTCTTCGACGGAGTGGGCGATGCGCCATGTGCTGAACGCAGCACAGCGCGCGGGTGCGCGAATCAACTTGATCAGCGGCCCGTTGCTGCAATTGCCCCTATATCAGCCGGAGAATCCCGAGCGCGGCGAGGGCGCCAGATCATTGGTGGCAGAGTTGGCACTCGCCGACGGCATCATCATCGGGTCACCCGGATATCACGGCAGCATTTCCGGCCTGGTCAAGAATGCACTCGACTATGCCGAGGACTTGCGCACCGATGTGCGGCCTTATTTCAGCGGACGCGCGGTGGGCTGTATCGCCACGGCCGGTGGTTGGCCGGGGGCGATCAATACCTTAAGCGCACTGCGCGACATCGTGCATGCGTTGCGCGGCTGGCCGACACCTCTGGGCGCGGCCATAAATTCGGCCGAAACCGTTTTCGACCAGGAGGGCCGGTGCGTCGTTCCCAGGGTTGGGCAGGTCCTGGACCTGATGGCCGCAGAAGTCATGAGCTTCGTGCGGCGCGCCTGACGCATGCCGAATCCCGCTATTTGGCGGCAACACCCATGGCGGTTGCGATCGCGGTAATGGCCTTCAAATGCGCGCGCACCGTCGGCAGAGTGGCAGTGGCGAACGCCTTGGCATCGGGATCCTGGCCGGAACTGATTTCCTTCTGGAACAGCGCAATGGTGTCTTCATGCGCGCTGACCTGTCCCTTGACGTAGGACTTGTCGAACGTCTCGCCTGAGAGAACGTTGAGCTTTGCCTTGGCCGCCATTTGCTCGACGCTTGAAGTCGTCGGCAAGGTAACGGTCTTGGAGGATGCCAGCGCCTGCAGCTTGTCATTCGCCGCGGAGTGATCCTTCACCATCATCGCGCCGAAATCCTTGACCTGTTGGCTGTTGCCTTTGTTCTGCGCGAGATGGCCGGCTTCGACTTCGGCAATGCCGCCTTCGGCCGCGTTTTTGTAAAAAGAAGCATCTGGGTTGGCGGCGTATGCAGCGATAGGCAGCGCGAGCATCAGCGCAAAAATCGTACGGTTCATTATTTTCTCCTGGCGGATAAGCAATTGCGGCTGACTATTGCGCATCTTTTCGCGCCGCGGCAGTCGCCCGAATGCGCGAGTCTGCGTAGGAAAACTAGCGCCCGTTTGTAATGTTATGTAAATGAAGGCTTGATTGGCCGGGTTTTCCAGTGCGGCTGGCTTTGCCGACGAGCGTCACACTTGCAGCATGAACTGCGTCGCAGATTGCACAGGCGGCGCGCGAGTCCTACACGCCGTCGGTGTTCGTCCATAGTCGCGCGGCGGTTGACCTGCTAAAAGCCATTCGCATGACGCTCAAATCGGCACCAGAGCAGGGTGACAAACTCAGTGGCAGCGCAGCTGAAGCTGCGCAAATGGCCATTGAGGCGGGACTGATTTACGTCTCCGACACCGAACCCGGCATACGCCGCCTGCGAGTGGGGCGCGGGTTTCGCTACCTCACGCCGGAAAATCGCCGTCTCGCAGCGCAGAAGGATTTGAAGCGCATCGCCAGCCTGGCCATTCCTCCTGCCTATCGCGACGTCTGGATCTCAATGAAGCCGCGCGGCCACTTGCAGGCTACCGGGCGAGATGCGCGCGGACGCAAGCAATACCGCTATCACACGGAATGGCGCGAGCTTCGCGACAGCGCCAAGTTCGAGCGCATGGTCGCTTTCGGCGAACAATTGTCGAAATTGCGGCGCATTCTCAAACGCGACCTGGCGCTGCCCGGCTTGCCGCGCGAAAAAGTTCTGGCAGTGGTGGTGAGCTTGCTCGATGCGACGCGTATTCGCGTGGGCAACAGCGAATACGCGCGCGACAACAAGAGTTTCGGGCTGACCACGCTGCGCAACCGGCATGTCACTTTCATCCGCGACGGCCGCGCGGTGCTGAACTTTCGCGGCAAGGGCGGCGTGCCCCATGAGATTCACATCGACGACAAGCGCATCGCGAAAATCGTGCGCCGCTGCCAGGAGATTCCCGGCCAGCATCTGTTCCAATACATCGCCGACGACGGGCAGCGCAGTCCGATCGACTCGGGTCAGGTGAATGACTATCTACGCGAAGCGATGGGCAATGACTTCACCGCCAAGGATTTTCGCACCTGGGGCGCCACGTTGCACGCCATCACGCTGCTTGCGCGCACGCCCTTGCCCGAGGTGGCGAGCGAACACGCCTTTAAAAAGAAAATCACCGAGGTCGTCAAACAAGTCGCGGCAGAATTGCGCAACACGCCCGCCGTGTGCCGCAAGTCCTATATAAATCCGGCGGTCTTCGACAGCTGGCGCTCGGGGAGCATCCACGAGAAAATCGACGGCAACTTGACCGTGGCCTCTGCTCGAAAGGCGGAAACGTTGGTGCTCGCGTTTTTGCGTCATGAAGGGCGGGCCGCCGCCGCCCCGCGCCGTCAAGCTATCCTACAGAAGGATGCTAGCCTGGAGGACAGACCGGCGTGAGGGGGGAGGCTTATGTTGTGCTGATGCTCAAGCACCTCTCCGCCCGCGGCAGTTTATTTTTATTCGTCCGCACCCATCATCATCTCGAGTATTACTTCAATTTGAACGACATCCGGCTGGCGGCCAATGAGAAGGGCTGCGCGGCGCCGCAATCCCAGCATGGCACGAACGTGGTCGAAATTCGCGCCGCCTCTCAGGTGGGGCTGCGACGGCCTCGCTGGCAGGAAGAGCTATGAACATGACGAGCTTCCTCAAAGGCACGGCGAATCTGCTCATGGCTGCCGGCATGCTGAAGCTGGTCGCGGGCGACCTTGGGTCCGAAATGCGGCGCTCGCCTTATGGGGTGGCGGGGACTGCTGCGGCATTGGGTCTTTTTGCCGGGATGATGGCGGCCCGCCGGCATCGTCGCACGCATAGGACAATTCCTACACCGATTTAATCCCCGCGGCGATGCTGCGCAGAATACCCCTATGTATTCTGCGCCAAACACCGCAGCGGGGATGCCATGCACTTTCATCTCATTGCTTCGGGGGCGATGACCGGCGATATGTTCATCGCGGCCGTTCTCGATGCGTTTCCACGCCTTGAAGGGCGCGTGTTCGCCGCTGTAGACGCCGCCGATTCGCCCTATCCGGTTGCCTGCTCGCTGGTGCCGCACGCTGACTACGAAGTCGCGGGACAGCAGTTCAGGATCGAGCCCTTCGATAAATATTTCGGCCGCATTCCGTTCGCCTTTGCCGAAGAGGGCGCGAGTTGGGACACTCTGCGCCGCCGGCTCAAGGATGCGCCGCTGCAGCCCGGCGTACGAATGCACGCCCACAACATATTTGAATCAATCGTCAAGATTGAATCCAAAATACGGCGCGTTTCCCCCGAGCGGGTGGTGTTCGAGGAGACGACGCTATGGAATTCGATGGCGCAGGTGGTGGGGGCGGCGGCCCTGATCGAAGCTCTGGCACCCGCGCGTTGGTCGGCCTCGCCTTCACAAGCGGAGGCGGCGGATGTCACCGGCGCAGCGATTGTCAGCTATCTATGCCCGGCAGACGCTCAAAGCCAGCCGATCCCGCGCACGCGGCTGGCGCGCAGCGGCGCGGGGTACGGCGTCAGCTCGAACAATGTTCTGCGGCTGCTATGCTTTGAGGGCGCCGAACCCGCGTCCCTGCGAGCGGACGATCTCAGCCGGCCAAAAGAGGCGGCCGACGGCGCTCGACAGCAGCGCAATCAATAGCCAGTCAATAGCCGCGTCGCTGCGGACGCCGACGGTGTAGCATCGGCGCCCGGCATGCAGGACATATCCGGATATTCCGTAGGGGAGGAGGTTTGCGTTCCTTCTCCGCGTCTGCGCGTTCGCGAGAAGCGCTACGCTCTGCCTGCCATTGGCGTCGTGCTGTCCGGCAGCTTCGAATATAGGGCGCAAAACGGTGCCGCCACAGCCGTGCCGGGTACGGTCATCCTCGGCAATCGCACCGAATCCTTTTGCTGTCATCCCCGCGATAGCATCGGCAACCGCCGGCAGGTGGTCAATTTTGGCCAAGAGTTTCTCGATGAAGTCGCCGACAGCTGCGGGTTGGCGGCGGCGCGCTTCCAGGTGGCGGCCATTCCGCCGGGACGATTCTCCGGCGCGGTGTTCGGCAGCATGCGGCGATTGGCGCTGCAGCGCGAGGACCGGGAGGAAGCAGCCTACGACCTTGCGCAGGCGGCATTGCACGCCAACCGCAGCGAAATTGTCTCAATGCCGGTATCCGGCCGAAATCGGCAGCGGGTGCTTTCCATCGTGCGGCATCTCGAGCGGTACTATCCCGAGCCGTGGTCGTTGAAATCGCTCGCCGGCTTGGCGCGTTTGAGCCCGTGCTATTTCCTGCGGGTGTTTCGCACCGTGACCGGCCAGAGCCCGGCTCAGTACCTGATGAACGCACGCCTGCGGGCGGCGGCCAATGATCTTCTGACCACATGCGCGCCGGTGTCCGAGATAGCCTTGCGCACCGGTTTCAACGACATTTCGCATTTCAATGCCAGCTTCCGCAATGTCTTTGGCCGCAGCCCGAGTCATTGGAGACTTTGAGCGCACGCAAAGCTGCGCCGTAGGCAAATGCCGACGCGGCGCGAGGGTGTTCTTCGGCTGTCCGCGCCCGCAAGATCGATCCTAAGGTCCACGCATGGCGACCCGATCCATCCGGCGGCGCAAAACTGGGTCCGCAGCGTTATTGTGGGCCATCGCGCGCGATACGGTTGAGCAGTGGATCAAGCACAACGCCTCGAGCCTGGGCGCCGCCCTCTCGTTCTACACGCTGTTCTCGATAGCGCCCATCTTGGTCATTGCGATGGCAGTTGCCGGGTCCCTATTTGGGCCGCACGTGGCTGAAAGGCATGTCCTGGAGCAAATGCGCGCGCTGCTCGGCGATGCCGGCGCCAACGCCCTGCAGAGCTTGCTGTCCAGCGCTCATCAAAGCGGATTGAAGGGCGTCGCGGCGGCCGTCGGCATCGTCACGCTGCTGATCGGCGCGACCAGTGTGTTTGGCGAACTGCAGAACACGCTCGACTACATCTGGAAATCGCCTGAGAAGGCCGCCGTCGCCTGGTGGCGGATTTTGCGTTCGCGAATCTTGTCCGTCGGCCTGATCCTTGGAGTCGGCTTTCTGCTGATGGTATCGCTTGTCATCAGCGCGGCTCTCGCCGCGCTCGGTTCCTGGTTCCAGACCTTCATGGTGCAGTGGGCCGTGATCCTGCCGGCTTTGGACTTGATCTTGAGCTTGAGTCTGGCCACCGTTTTGTTCGCCATGATCTACAAGTATGTGCCGCGCGAACGGATTGCCTGGGGCGATGTTTGGATCGGCGGGCTCGTCACGGCTTGCCTATTCTCCGTGGGTAAACTGCTGATCGGCCAGTACTTGGGCCGCAGCTCCTTGAGCTCTGCATACGGCGCCGCCGGCTCCATCATGGTGCTGCTGTTGTGGATCTACTATTCGGCGCAGATCTTCCTGCTGGGCGCGGAATTCACGCGTGTATATACCTATGCTGCAGGCTCCCGGGCGCGCAAGCCCTAGCTAGCTAGCTGCGCACGCGCAGCGCG
>Ga0193726_1003482_pt1 | contig 10001 bp, 10 predicted proteins | sample H2c1metaG_FD_144928 | JGI IMG/M metagenome (GOLD analysis project Ga0193726, IMG submission 144928) | Soil microbial communities from a riparian zone of the East river system, Colorado, United States - H2c1 | ecosystem: Environmental > Terrestrial > Soil > Riparian zone | place: USA: East River... | reverse complement strand
AAGGCCGAATTCTGTCGAGCTCGATCGCGTGCAATCTGCCGCTGCCCAAACCTCAACTCGAACCGTAACCGCAAGATTTCTTTGACTTTTCGCATGGACGATCTCCTGGCCGGCACCCTGTTCTCCATATGGATGAAGTTTCAATGCCGTTAATTGTCCAGCGTCGCCGCACCGGCATGACGGGCTTTCAGGACTTCGGCCAGTTCTGCCAACGTGAATCCGATCCGAAGCGCTCTTTGCACGACAAGCACTCTCTCCGTCGCACTTGCCGGATAGACTCGGTAGCCAGACTCCGTTCGCGAGGCTCGCGGGAGAACGCCGATCCGAGACAACTTTCCGCGTCACAACTGGCCGGCCTATCTCGTCATCGTAATGAAGGCCGGAGACCGGCCCGGTGGTGTCGTCATCGCAGCAGTTAGGACCTGGCCAGCCTGTGAACTTCACCGATGGCCCAAATCGTAAGGTTGCGATCGTCGTTGTAGGTCCATAAGGAGGTTTTCATGCAATCTCAAGTACAAACTCTGATGACCGGCATCGCCTTTGGCGAGTCTCCGCGTTGGCATGATAACCGTTTGTGGCTTTCTGATTGGGGTGCGCAGCAGATTCTGGCCGTCGATCTTGAAGGCAAGAGTGAAGTTGTCGTCCGCGTACCGTTTCCGTCAATTCCAATGTGCATCGATTTTCTGTCAGACGGGCGCCTGCTCATTATCTCGACGAGCGAAAAGCTTCTGCTGCGGAGGGAGCCCGATGGCTCGCTAAGGAAACATGCCGATCTGAATGGCCTTTCAGCAATCGGCTTCAACGAGATTGTCATGGATCGACGAGGCAACGCCTACGTCAATGGTGCCGGCTTTGACCTTTTAGCTGGCGAGAAATTCGTGCCCGGAATTATCGCTTTGATCACCCCTGACGGTTCGGTTCGACAGGTGGCCGATGGCGTCGCTTTCCCAAACGGCATGGTTGTAACTCCAGACAACTCAACATTGATCGTGGCGGAGTCTTACGGCAAGAAACTCACAGCATTCGATATTGAGGCTGACGGGACGCTATCAAATCGACGAGTGTGGGCTGACCTTGGCGAAGGCGTTCCAGACGGGATTTGTCTCGATATTGAAAATGCCATTTGGTACGGGGATGTTCCCAACAAACGTTGCATACGTGTCCGCGAAGGTGGCGAAGTGCTGCGAACGATCAATCTTGATCGCGGCTGCTTCTCCTGCGCGCTTGGAGGCGCTGATATGAAGACGCTATGCATGGTAGCAAACGAGTGGCGCGGCCCCGCGAAGATGACGGAGGGACCACGAACGGGCCAAATATTGACCGTAGAGGTAGATTGCCCTGGCGTCTCACATGAACAGATGATCCCTAGCCTTTCATGAACCTGTGATCGGCTCAGGAAGCGAAAACTTCGTGAGCGAAGATTCGGTCGTTAAGTCACCCGGACGGAAAGGCGGCAGCTGATCTGCACGACGCCGTACCGACGAGAAATCTAGTAGCGAGGCCGATCCCGCGTTCCGAATTCACTCGATGCGTCGCTTCAAATCTGTGTTTCACAAGAATAGTCCGAAACAGGCGTCACGGATGGGTGACCCTGGATCGTCAAGCCAATAGAGCAGTTTTAATATGATTGTGGCGGGGGTGCAGGTGTTCAACCGAATTATGTATGTGACGTTATTCGCGTCGGATCAAGATCGGGCTTTGGAGTTTTATACAAAGAGCTTCGGCTTCCACAAGCGCGTTGATTACAGCGGACCTGATGGTCGCTTTCTAACAATAGCGCTCGAAAATCAAGGCTTTGAGGTCCTGTTATGGCTCGGAACCAGCGGCAACGCGGCCAATACATCCGGCGTTGGAACGCTGTTCATTGAATCGGATGATCTTCGCGCCGACTTTGCAAACCTTAAAGCGCAAGGCGTCCAATTTCTTGAGCCGGAACCGCAAGCCTATCCCTTCGGCCTGCGCGTGACCGCCCTTGATCCTGATGGGAATCCCGTCGCACTCCGGCAGACACGAAAATGATATGGCGAGAACGGGAATGGCTTCAGATATGAATAACGAGGATTTGCAAGTCTTCGAAGCGGCACGGCCTCGTTTGCTAGGGCTTGCCTATCGACTTCTCGGCTCCCGAGCAGATGCAGAAGATTGCGTTCAAGATTGTTTTCTCAAGTGGCGTGATGCTGACCGCAACGAGATAAGGACCCCCTTGGCTTGGCTCTCGTCGGTTTGCACGCGCCGTTCGCTCGACGTTCTTCGTGCGGCCGACCGTAAGCGCTTGGAATATGTCGGTCCGTGGCTGCCCGAGCCTATCCATCCCTTGACAGCACCCTCGGTCGAAAGCAAGTTCGCCATGTCGCTGACGGTGGCGTTTTTGTTACTGCTCGAACGTCTGACACCGAAAGAGCGAGCGGCCTACCTACTTTACGAGATCTTCGACCAGTCCTACGGGGAAATTGCAGCGGTATTGGAGATGGACGAAGTTGCCTGTCGGCAGCTGGTCTCAAGGGCCCGTCGAAATATCGACCACGATAAGGTACGCCATGTCACGCCGCTGGAAACGCAGGAAGACTTACTACACGCCTTTCAATCAGCCGTGATGAGCGGTAGCACCACAGAACTCGCTGCTCTATTGTCAGCCGACGTTCGTCTGATAACGGACTCCGGCGGCAAGGCCGTTGCTGCTACGCGAGTCCTTCAAAGTGAGGATGCGCTTAATGCACTGAGGCGAGCGCATGTTTGGTGGAAGAACTGCGATTGGAAGATCGTCGACATGAATGGCGGGCGAGGTGCCATCTTGAGCACGGACGGACAGCCTGGTCTAACGATCACGCTCGCGTCGGATGAGTCGGGAAAACTCAGCGACATTTTTATAACGCTCAACCCCGACAAATTGGTTCACCTTGAGCCTGTCGGCATCCAGTAACGCGACGCACCTCAAAGATTTGTGGGTCGTCTCTCAAAGTCATTCCGCCGTCAGGTTGGTCTGCCGTTACTCCAAAGAGATGTGCAACTTCGGGTTCTCACTCATGATTCGCTTGCGGCGAACCTTCCAGCGCAAGTCGTTTCGAACGACGCAGGCGCGCTCCTTATCCCCTCTTATTAGGATACAGCGCGAACGTGGGCTTGCGGCAAGGGCCAGACGCTATTGCATCATAGTCCTCGAACCTACGAGCGCACTGGGGGAGTCGCGATGATTGAGCATACTGTTGTCATTTCAGGAGGAGGGCCAACGGGGCTGACGTTAGGAGCCGAGTTGGCGTTAGCAGGCGTTGATGTTGCTATCGTTGAGCGGCGCTCGAAGCAGGACCTCGTGGGAGCGTGGGCCGGAGGATTGCACGCCCGTACGATCGAGGTCTTCGATCAGCGCGGAATTGCCAACCGATTCCTTACGGTCGGGCAAAAGCATCCGATGGCGATTAGTTTTCGTAAGACCCGGCTGGATCTCACCGACCTGCCCAGCCGTCACAACTACTTTCTCAGTCTGTGGCAGCAACAGACCGAACGGATTCTTGCCAAATGGGTAGATGAGCTCGGCGTGCAAATTTATAGGGGGCGCGAGCTCAAAGGTTTTGAGCAAAACGAGGCTACCGTCGAGATGGCATTGTCCAATGGTTCATCGTTACGCGCGAAGTATCTTGTCGGATGCGATGGTGGCCGAAGCTTAGTCCGCAAGGCGGCAGGTATCGAATTCGCGGGATGGGAAGCGACTAAGAGTTGGCTGATCGCTGAGCTTCAGTTCACAGACGAGCCAGCGTGGGGTTTTCGCGATGACGCGACCGGCACGCATGCCATAGGCAAGTTGGACGATGGCCCAGGTATGCGCGTCGTGTTGACCGAACAAGAACTCAAGATCGGCGGTGAACCGACGCTAACCGACGTCAGAGAAGCGCTCATTGCCGCTTATGGCAATGACTATGGAAGTCACAGCCCAACCTCGATTTCTAGATTCACCGAAGCAAAATCCCTGGGACAACTGGACTCGACAATGTCGGAGACGTGGACGTGCTGGTATGCTAGCTCCATGTCCCCGACGAGCTCAAGACCCTTGCCCCGGAGTGGATTCCCCCTCAGTTGGCGACAAACGCGGCAATTTGAAGTCTAGAGGAAGGGGGAAAGCGATGCAGGTTCCCTACGCAAAGAAGTGGCAGAATGAAACGGACAAGCTGCGAGAGATTGCGCTAGGCTGCGGCCTGACCGAAGAACTCAAGTGGGGCAAACCCTGCTTCACGTTTCTGAAGAAAAACGTCGCGATCGTTATTCCTCTCAAGGAGTCGTGTGCGCTGGCCTTCTTCAAAGGCGCTCTGCTCAAAGCCCCTAGGCACGTTCTTGAAAAAGCCGGAGAGCACACGCAGGCCGGGCGATGGATAAACTTCACCTCGATCGAGGAGATAACAGCCTTGTTGCCCCTGAGAAGCTGTCTCTACGAAGCCATCGAACTGGAGCAGTCCGGAAAGAAGGTAGAACTCAGGAAGCCGTCCGAGTACACCATTCCCGAGGAACTGCATACCCTGTTGAACAACAACGCGGCTTTGAAGGCATCCTTCAATGCGCTTACACCAGGACGGAGGAAGTCATACGTCTTCCACATCTCAAGCGCTAAGCAGGCAAAAACTAGAGCAGCGCGAGCAGAAAGATGTGTACCAATGATTCAGAGCGGACGAGGGTTCAACGAACTGCCGAGATGAGGCGGGATCGAGCGGCTCATTTCAGGAGCCGCCAGGGACAACTATAGTGCCTTTGACTTGTGACGCCGTGCGCGTTTCCCAGGAGTAATCCTGCCAAACACGAATTGAAATTGGTCATTGGTAGACGACTGGCCAGCGTTCCCGCCAAAAAATACGCAGTGATGGTGCGGCCCACATACCAGACGGCCGAGTTTTTCGAACTATGCGCACCCCGGCAACGTGTTGTTCCGAGTGTAAACAATGGCCTACGATTAATTGCTGCAAGAGTCTCGGCATCTTAGACTCAGGTGTGTACGAGTGCTCTCGCCGTTTTGTCGGTTCGTCCGCGCTCCCATAATCTAGTTGAAGAGGTAATTACATGTTGCATCGCAAGTTAGGAAATACCGGCATATCTGTTGGGAAGATTGCACTTGGAACTATGTACTTCGGCTCCGAGACGCCTCAGGCGGATGCGTTCGCTATCCTCGACACGTTCATCGAAGCCGGCGGCAACCTAGTCGACACGGCCAATGTGTACGTCAATGGCGTTTCGGAAGAGATCATCGGCCGATGGTTTGCTGCCCGCCCCAAGGACGTAACCGATCAAATTGTGCTGGCCACCAAGGGCCGCTTCAATGCAAGCCAGGAGGTGAACTCGGCTGGTCTGACGCGCCGCTGGTTACATCGTTCGTTGAATGCTTCTCTCATGCGCCTGGGCGTTGATACGATCGACCTCTATCAACTCCACGCCTCTGACATGCACACGCCGGTCGAAGAAACGCTGTCTTTCCTCGATGAAGCGGTGAAGGCCGGGAAAATTCATTACATTGGCCTGTCGAATTTCACAGGCTGGCAACTGCAGCTCATCGTTTCCACGGCCAAGGCCATGGGCGTACAGGTGCCGGTGACGCTGCAGCCGCAATATAGCCTGCTTTCTCGAGAAATCGAGTGGGAAGTGATTCCCGCCGCACTGCATAACGGGATTGGGCTGCTGCCGTGGTCGCCTCTGGCTGGCGGCTTTCTCACCGGCAAGTACCAGCGTGGCGGCAAGGCGACCGCAGACACGCGGGCCGGTTCCGAAAAAGCTCTCTATCAATCAATTTCCGAAGAGTATGCGGACTCCGATCGCAACTGGAATACCATCGAGACCGTCGTTCGGATCGCGAAAGAGATTGCCGTGCCGCCGGCGCAAGTCGCCTTGAGCTGGATCGCAGACCGGCCGAGCGTTATTGCCCCGATCGTCGGCGTCCGCACGGTCGAGCATCTGCGCAGCAATCTCGGCGCGGCCGAACTGACGCTAGACAAGGATGCGACGGAAGCTCTTGAGAAGGTCAGCCGTCCACAGTCTGGCGGCTATCCCTATGGGCTCTTTGGCCAATGGCAGCGGGGGCGCGCGTTGCAGGACGGGAATGATGCTCCTTCGTCTCCGGCCGTAGGCTCGACGAACACGCTGGGAAAGAAAACCAATGGGTGACGACTGACACGCTCGAACCGTAAACGAGCAAGCCTCCGAGTTCATGTCGGTCAGCCTGCTCAGCCACAGCAGCAGTGGTGACGCAGGTGATTTGCGAGTCCCGATAAGTCGGCCAGTCCAGCTGTCAACCGCCTCCTTCACCCAGGCACTGGTTCGAGATGATGGATAGGATCGCTTGGGACTGTAAGATGTGAAGAAATCAGTTTCAGTTAGGGACTCTCTGAACAAGTACATTTCTGATCCTGAAATGTAGTGCCTCACGCAATGGCAGGTCGGTGAAGCTCGGCTCCCTCAGGTTTCTTGCCTCCGCCTTCGTTCAGGGTAGCCGGAAGCGGCATCTTCCAGTTAGGCGCTGGTCGCCAACAGTAGCTTCTTTCGGCTGAGAAACAGATTGACCAAATCCACAAATGACAAACAGTTGATGCGCGTTCTTCTTCAGTCCTCGGTAACGCACCTTCACAAATCCGAATTTCAGCTTCATGACTTGAAACGGGTGCTCCACCTTTGACCGCACACTCGATTTCGTCCGATTCTTCGCTCGCTCTTGTTCGTCAATCCCGTTCTTATAACGATAACGACGGTGCGTGTGGTCCTGCGCCAGGGGGGCGCACTCCCGGATCAGTTCGGTTTGTCCGCGATAGGCCTGGTCACCCCATACCCGGGTTTCTTCCCCATGCAGCAAATCTGCCAACACCGTCGAGTCCGCAACATTGGCCGCCGTGGCCACCGCGGCGATGAAGACGCTCGAAGCTAACTGTGCAACAACTGTGCACCAAGAACGCCTTATCGGGATCGCGGAACAATGCGAATCGATAATAGAGCGTGAGCAACAAGTCTCGCTGTCAGAGCGACATACGGGAGTTCTGGCGGAGAGGGGGGGATTCGAACCCCCGATACAGGTGTTAGCCCGTATAACGGTTTAGCAAACTAAGCCGTCCTGGGGCCTGCCGTTCGGATTAAATAACTTAGGTCGGACGAAAAGCCCAGTATTCGGGCAGCTGCTACGGTGTTCGGAGATAACTGTGCAATAACTGTGCACCACGAAATGCCGAAATGTCTCCAAACAAACGTGATCTTGCCAGACGAAGAACCAACCCGCTTGGACGACAACGATTGCGCCAGCGGGAGATGTCGCGACCGGCACGCTGCCGGGTCAGGATCGGCACTACATCGGGCAGCCAATCAGACGTGGATCAAGGCGCACGTCGGACGCCAGATTAGGGCAGGAATCACCCAAGATTTGAGATTGACCGAACGTAACTTTTGGCATCGCGACGAGCGATGTAAGCTCAAAAAAGGCAGCAAAGGACTGTTCACGATTTCTCCCTCGGAAACCCAACGACAGTTCCACGAGACGATAGGAACACCAGGAGGTGATTGTGCGCTTTAGAACTGCCGCTATTTGCTGTTTTGCCCTGATTGGCGGAATGTTCAGTTACCCAGCCATTGTCTGGGCCATCTTCCTTCCGTCTCTTAGACAGGGCCTTCCGGACCCGATTCCAGCCTACCAGAGCATTCTTCTTGGCATTGCCGTTTTCTGCAGTGACTGGAGGTTTATCCTCGTGCTCCCGATCGCAGGGCTGGGCCTGCTATTTACAATTGCCGAGGTGACAGGTCGGGACCGTCCGGGGCTACTTAGGGATAAGCCTCGTGGAGCATAAGTGATGCGGAGGGACGTTTGCCGTTACCTGCGGTCAGCGTCCCAGCCGACGCTCAAGAAGATATATACGAAGCCAGAAAGCAAACAGAAAAGTGGCAAGGCATCTCGCCACTTTGCCTTGCTTGTGACGCAGACTGCAAGGAGAGCAACTCCCGCACACGCCAGCACAATCAGCACCGTTCTACCCAGGACGGCCTCGGAGTAAAAAAGGCTCTTCCCAGCAAACCACTCGAATGCGCAACGCCAGTCCAAACCGAGGCCGATCACAATCCAACATAGTTGAAGCCACCAAGGCTGCTTCGCTCGCGCTGACCTCGCAGTCTCGACACTCTTTTCGCTTCCACTGTGTAAGTCTTCTCGCCTCGGTCTCAATCTGTGCAGCCCAGTCGCTTCTCTACTTCTTCGTGTGCTCTTCTTTGGAGTTCTAACAGCTCATAGGTGTCGCGGCCCCATAGGACCAAGTCCAGTGCCGGAATCCAATGCCCCCATTGCTCGGGTACCTGATGCTCGATGCCATCAAGACCCGACGAAAACCCCACCATTTTCCCGAGAATCTTCACGCGCTCCCAGTCGTATTCTGATTCGACCTCACTAAGTACCACAAGGTATCTGGCATGGGCGCAGGGACACGAGGAAGGCGGTGGGCTCGGAAGGGTCGGTGGCCCGTTATCCGGAACAGGCGGTGCAGGATCTAGTTGGCCATTCCAGTTCAGCGTGTTGTACCAGAGACCGTCGGGGCCCTGGTACGGCGCGTCCTGGTCAGCAGGGACGCAATTGGGCGACTGGGGGGGGCAACCTCCTTGATGGCCCGACGGATCAGTTAGGAGCACAGCCCTATTCCGCGTGTAGGCATAGAAGTTCACTCCGCCCCTGAGCCGGGCCGGGTCTTCGCTAAGGAATCGCCCCGCGCTCGGATCAAAATAGCGCGCACGGTAGTAGTAAATGCCAGTTTCGGGATCGAACTCGCGCCCCGTATACTGGAACGAATTGACGAGTGTGCCGGTTGACGAGGTCAGTCTCCCGTAGCTGTCGTACGTGTATGTATTGGCGAGTCCACCGGCTGAGCTGCTAAGCGACGTAACCGAGCCGAGTCCATCTCGTTGATAGTAGCTCGAGGTTCCAGATCGCGACTCGCTTAACGTCTCGTCCACACTTTCAGTCCGCGTGTAGCGCGCCAGAATATTCCCCGCGCTATCGATTTCCTCAATGACATTAAGCCCATCATAGATGTAATTGGTGGTGCCGAGCGGGCCGGATTTCTGGATGCGTCTGCCGAAGGGATCGTATTTGAAGCTAACCGTGCCGCCGGTACCGGGCAGCGTCACTTGCGTCAACCGGTTCTCGGAGTCCCAGATATATCTCTTGCCGCCGGCGTCGGCGAGGGTGTTACCGTTTGCGTCGTAGCTGTAATTGCCGCTAGGCAGCGAGGTCAGCTCATTCGACGAGTTGTAGTTATAGGTACTCACGCCAGTCGAACTCAATCTATTCCCAACCGGATCGTAAGTGTAGTTCTCTTTCGTCACAGCCCCCTGAGTCACCTGCAATAGTTGATACAGCGCGTCGTAACCATAGTTGAAGGTTACGTTGGCGTGGAGATCGGTTTTGGACGTGCGATTTCCTGCTGCGTCATAAGTGTAAGTTGCGCCATCCACAGTGGTTGCGCCATTCTTGTGGAGCACGCTCAAGAGTCGCGACAAATCGTCGTAGCCATGGTTGGTGTTGATGCCGTTAGGCCGGGTCAACTGCGTCCTCCGGCTGAGAGCATCGTAGCCGAACCCAAAGGCGCCGGTTTCCGAGTTTGCCAAACCGCTGAGCCGGTTCAGGGTGTCATAGGTGTAGGTGTTCGTGTCGCCGTCGGGAGCTGTGAAGCCTGTCCGGTTCGAAGCCGCGTCGTAGGTGTAGGAATTGGTGAACATCGAAGCCGGCGGGAACGAGTACTGGACGGTTGTGCCGATCAGGCGGCCCATGTTGTCATAGGCAAATCCATAGGTGCCCATGGGATCGGTTACCTGCTGGATCTTCCCTACCAGGTCATACATGTACTCGACGTTCGTCGAATCTGGATAGTCTTTGCTGCTGAGACGATTCAGCGCATCGTAAACGTACTGGATCGTCTGCCCCTTGCGGTCGGTTTTGCTGGTCAGGTTGCCGATCGCGTCGTAACCATAGCTTTCGACTGACGACGACGGGAAAGCCGTCTGCGTGA
>Ga0193726_1003481_pt1 | contig 10001 bp, 6 predicted proteins | sample H2c1metaG_FD_144928 | JGI IMG/M metagenome (GOLD analysis project Ga0193726, IMG submission 144928) | Soil microbial communities from a riparian zone of the East river system, Colorado, United States - H2c1 | ecosystem: Environmental > Terrestrial > Soil > Riparian zone | place: USA: East River... | reverse complement strand
TGGGAACGGTAGAGGACTGGCCGGTTTCGGTCTCGATCCTCACGCAGTATGGGGATTCGGACTGCTGCGTTTCTGGAATCATGCGACACACCTCTTTTCTGGTGACGAAAAAATGGCAGGCAAGAATTTTAGCATTTTAGCTCGTCCCGCCGCCCCGTGAGCGATTCGATAATTAAGGAGCGACGCTGCTTTCTCCATGCGGTCTTGCCAGTGAGTGCTAGCCTAAGCAAAAGATGACGGGTTCATTGGCCAGCAGGGGGAATGCGCCGGCCCGCCGTCATATGAGGCCAGCATGCTCCACAGCAACATTGTTCCAATCAAAGACTCGTCCAAGAGGATTCGGCAACCACGTAGCCTAACCGTAGAGGAATTCCGTTTGCTTCTCACTCACCTGAGAGAGCCATTCGGAACTATGGCACTGGTCTGTATCTGCTTCGGGCTTCGCATCAGCGAATGCTTGGCGCTGAGATGGTCCGATGTGGATTGGCTCAATGGTTTGCTTCGCGTCGAACGCGGCATCGTCGAGCAGGAAGTGGATGATGTCAAAACCGCAGAGTCGCGCAAATCGCTGGTTATCGCCAATGACTTGCTCGACCGGCTCAAAATGTGGAAGCAGAGCACGGAGTTTCCAGCGGATAGCGATTGGATTTTCGCCAGTCCTCTAAAACACGGAAGGCTTCCCTACTCCTACACCGGATTCTGGCGAGAGCTAGACCGTGCGGGCAATGCATCGGGAATCGGTCACATCGCCACTCACACATTCAGGCACTCGTATCGAATGTGGATTGACGCAGTAGGGACACCAATCGGAGTGCAGCAGAAACTCATGCGACACGCTGACATCCGCACCACCATGAATATTTATGGGGATGCGGCATCAGCGGATATGCGTGAGGCGCACGGCAAGATTGTGCAACTTGCTCTCGACGGCAGGTGAACGGCAGGTAAGGGTTCGTAAACTACTGGAAAATTGGCTCCTCAGGTAGGACTCGAACCTACAACCCTTCGGTTAACAGCCGAATGCTCTGCCATTGAGCTACTGAGGAGTGTCGCGGGACGCGCATGGTAAGCGTCGCTTGATCGTCGTTATTCATAATATCATCCGCCCCGACTACTGAAAACCTGGACTTTCGACGCTTATGGCATCAGGGTCCGCTTGGGCCCGACCGCGTTCCGAGGTGGCCATTTTTTGTTACCCTTAATGTCGCACGGCGGGAGCCCGCCCTGAAAGTTTGCTCTCAATCCAGCGAGGTGTTTATGCCAGGAGGTTTGCGTTTGTTCTGGACTCTTGCTTGCCTTTTTCTGTTCGTCGCCGCAATCTCAGCCGAAGATAACTCCGCGTCGGCGGGCGCCACCCCCACGACTCCGCCTAACGTGAAGACCGACAGCGTAGAGGACACTGTCCAGGGTCATAGGATTTCTGATCCCTATCGCTGGCTGGAAGATCCGAACAGTACCGACACACAGGAATACGTGCGCCACGAACTCGCCTACACCCGCAGCATCCTCGATCCGCTGGCCGGGCGCGAGCCAATCCAGAAGAGGCTGACGCAGCTGCTCTCGATTGGCACCATCACGGCGCCGCAAGTCGCCGGTCCGTACTATTTCTACACGCGGCGCGAAGGCGCACAGAACCAGCCGACGCTTCTTGTCCGTGAAGGCGTTCATGGCAAAGATCGCGCGCTGGTAAACGTGAACCAGCTGGCATCCGACGGAACGGTTGCGTTGGATTGGTGGTTCCCTTCCGATGACGGCAAGTACGTCGCTTACGGCACTTCAGCCAGCGGCTCCGAAGAGAGCACGCTACACCTGATTGAGAGCGCAACCGGCAAGCTTCTCGCGGACACAATTGATCGCACCCGTTTTGCCAGCGTCGCGTGGAAAAAAGATAATTCCGGGTTCTATTACACGCGTCATCCGAAGAAAGGTGACGTGCCTGCGGGGGAAGAAGTCTACCACGTCAAAGTCTTCTATCACGCGCTGGGAAGCGATACGGCAAAGGACCCGCTCACCTTCGATCCTATGACCTTTGAGACTGGTCATACGCCGCAGGATATTCCGTCGGTGCAGCTTGCCGATGACGACGATCGTTGGCTGCTGACCAATGTGTTCGAGGGTTGGGCAAAGACTGAATTGTACTTGCAGGACCTGAAGGCTGGTACGCCGCCGATAAAGCTAACCGTCGGCAAGAATTTCCTCTACAGCGGTGAGGTTTTTCAAGGAAAGCTATACATCGTTACGAATGAAGATGCATCGCGGTATCGGGTGTTCAGCGTGGATGCGGCCGATCCCAAGCGCGAGAACTGGAAGGAGATTATTCCCCAGTCCGACGCAGTGTTGCAGAATGTAAGCGTGCTTGGCGGTAAGCTGTTCGCGCAATATGAAAAGAACGCGAGCTCACAGCTCAGGCAGTTCGATCTCCAGGGCAAGCCTGCCGGCGACATTTCCCTGCCTGCGATCGGGACCGTTTCCGGCATTTTTGGAAAGTGGGACCGCAAGGAAACCTTCTTCGGTTTCCAATCGTTCACTGTGCCCCCTTCGGTTTATCAGGTCGATTTCACCACCCGGCGGACTTCGCTTTGGGACAAGGTTGACGCGCCGGGAATCGATCCGTCGGCATACGAGGTCAAGCAGGTTTGGTACGCCTCGAAAGATGGGACCAAGGTTCCGATGTTCGTTTTTCACAAAAAAGGCATTGCGCTCGATGGCAAAAATCCCGCGCTGCTGACCGGCTACGGAGGCTTCAACATCAGCCTGACACCTAGTTTTGTCGGCGGGCGCTATCTTTGGTTGGAACACGGCGGCGTGTTCGCGGTCGCCAATCTGCGAGGCGGCGCCGAATTTGGCGAAGACTGGCATCGCGCCGGCATGCTGGAGAAAAAGCAAAATGTATTTGATGACTTTATCGGCGCCGCCGAGTTCCTGATTTCAGATAAGATCACCGACAAGGATCATCTTGCGATCCAGGGAGGATCGAATGGCGGCCTGCTGATGGGCGTGATGATGACTCAGCGGCCGGATTTATTCCGCGCCATCGTCTGCCAAGTGCCCTTGCTCGACATGCTGCGTTACCAGAATTTCCAGATTGCCAAGCTGTGGATTCCGGAATACGGTTCGGCGGATGATCCCCAGCAATTCGAATGGCTGTACGCCTATTCTCCCTATCATCACGTGAAGGCGGGCACCGAATATCCGGCCATCATGTTCATGACGGCCGACACCGATACGCGCGTCGATCCCATGCATGCGAAGAAAATGGCAGCACTCATGCAGGCTGAGGCGGCCAATGGACAAAGCCATGAACGGCCCATCCTCTTGCGCATCGAGCCGAAGGCCGGCCATGGGGCCGGGAAGCCAATTGCAAAGCAGATCGAGGAAGGCACGGACGTCTACTCCTTCCTGTTCTGGCAGTTGGGCGTGAAGTGAGCAGCGAGCATGAAGAAACGCTCTTTCGCTCGATGGGGTTTGTCGCGTTCCCGATTTTTCCCGCGCTTACGCCGTGGGCTTTCGTCTTGCGCCGTTCCCGGCGAGCGGCGACCGGGCAGAGCTTTCTGCGTATTAAATCGTAACAATAGCCAGGATTTGCGCATAATCGGCACATCCGCTATTCTCGCAGTGAATCTCGTAGCATAGTCGGGATTTACCTCGAGGAGAATTCATGCGCGCGATCTTCGCGATTCCGATGCTCCCTGTTCTGATGCTTTCTGCAATGTTTGTCCAACCCTCTGTTGCGCAAGCGCCGACTCAACTCAATCTCATGCCGGCTCCAGCAAGCTTGCAAATGGGGACGGGACAACTTGTCGTCGATCGCGCCTTTTCGGTCGCCGTGAACAGCTCTCGCGACCCGGAACTGAGCCGCGCGGTGGAGCGTTTTCTGAACGATCTTCGCCGGCAGACCGGAATGCTCCCCCTGGACATGAGCGTAGGTGAAGCATCGAAAGCCACGCTGCTGGTCAGCGCCGACCATGCCAGCAAAGACGTCGTCGAACTGGGCGAGGATGAGTCCTACACACTGCAGATCACTGCCTCGGGGGCAAAGCTGACTGCGCCGACTTCATTGGGCGCGATGCATGGTCTGCAAACATTCTTGCAGTTGGTGGTGAACACGCCCTCCGGATTTGCTGTTCCGGTTCTGAGCATCCAGGATAAGCCCCGCTTTCCCTGGCGCGGATTGATGATTGACTCGGGGAGGCACTTCATCCCGCTCGACGTACTCAAGCGCAATCTCGACGGCATGGCGGCGGTAAAGATGAATGTCTTTCACTGGCATCTCTCAGAAAACCAGGGATTCCGCGTCGAAAGCAAGAAATTCCCCAAACTGCATGAGATGGGCTCGGACGGCCTCTATTACACGCAGGACGAAATTCGAGATTTCATCGCATTTGCGCACGACCGCGGAATTCGCGTAATTCCGGAATTCGATATGCCAGGACATAGCACGGCATGGTTTGTGGGATATCCCGAACTGGCGAGCGCGCCAGGGCCATACACGGTCGAACGCAAGTGGGGCGTCTTCGATCCCGCCATGGATCCGACGCGGGAAAGCACCTATAAATTTCTCGACACATTTATTGGCGAAATGGCCAAGCTCTTTCCCGACAAGTTTTTCCACATCGGAGGTGATGAGGTAAACGGAAAGCAGTGGGACGCGAATCCGAAGATCCAGGAATTCATGCATGCGCATGACATCAAGGACAACGCCGGCCTGCAGCAGTATTTCACCGCGCGGGTGCAGAAGATTGTGAGCAAGCACGGAAAGACCATGCTCGGCTGGGATGAAATCCTTCAGCCCGGATTCCCAAAAGATGTGGTCATTCAATCCTGGCGCGGCCAGGAATCCCTGGCACAAGCCGCCAAGCTCGGTTATCGCGGCCTGCTTTCGTCCGGCTATTACATTGATCTGATGCAACCGGCGTCGCAACACTATGCCGTGGATCCAGCTTCTGGTGCGGCGGCAAACCTTAGTCCGGAAGAGAGTGGGCGGATTCTGGGCGGCGAAGACACCATGTGGTCGGAGTATGTGTCACCCGAAAATGTTGATTCGCGCATTTGGCCACGCACCGCGCCGATCGCCGAGCGGTTGTGGTCGCCGCAGGACGTGACCGACGTGAATTCCATGTATCAACGCATGGACGAGATCAGCCGACGGCTGGATTGGCTGGGTCTGACTCACAACTCGAGCTACGCTTCCATGCTGCGACGCATCGCCGGAAACGATGACATCGCCGCTCTGCGGGTGCTGGTGGACGTCGCCGAACCGGTAAAAGGCTACAAACGCGGGGAAACCAGTCCGGCCGAACCGACCAGTCTGATGCCGCTCAACCGCCCGGTGGACGCGGCTCGTCCGGAGAGTTCGACGGCCCGCCATTTTGCCAATCTGGTGAATTCGCTGCTCGCAGGATCGGCGGATGCGGGCACCAAGGCAGAGATCCGCAAGTGGCTGGTTCTCTGGAAGGAAAACGACGCAAAGCTTCAGCCCCTCGAGAGCCAGTCGTTTCTGCTCAGAGAAGTTGCGCCGCTCTCGCAAAATCTCTCCACGCTGGCAGCTTCCGGTCTGGAAGCCATGGACTATCTCGATCGCGGCGAGCAGCCTTCCGAGGAGTGGAAAACCCAACAGCTCGCGGCGGCGAAGCAGGCACAAGCGTCCCAAGCCCAGCTCCTGATCATGATTGCGCCGTCGATTCAAAGGCTGATTGATCCGAATGCGGTGATCGCGACACCGCCTAAAGTGGGCCACTGACGCGCCCGGGAATCACATAAAATGAAGCGTGGCCGTGCCGAATAGTGTCTAATGTGGCAGTGCCTCCCGACCGCAAATCAGCCAAAGACCAGCTTCCCAAGGGCCAAAGGCTACGTGCGGTACTTCCCCTCGTCTGGGAATTGATTCGTCCGCGACGCGGGTTGCTGGCTCTCGGCTTCGTGCTGATGGTGATCAATCGCGTGTGTGGATTAGTCCTTCCCTACTCGCAAAAATTCCTGATCGATACCGTCATCGTCAAACACCACCTGGAAGGTCTCAAACCCCTGGTGTTGACCGTATTGGCGGCGACCCTTATGCAGGGCGTCACCTCATTCTCCCTGACCCAACTCTTGTCGAAGGCGGCGCAGCGTCTCATTACCGAACTCCGTCAAAAGGTGCAGGCGCACATTGGCCGGCTGCCGGTGTCGTTCCACGATTCCACCAAGACCGGGATATTGGTGTCGCGCATCATGAGCGACGTCGAGGGCGTTCGCAATCTGATCGGCACAGGATTGGTGGAGTTTGCTGGCGGGTTGGTCACGGCCGGGATTGCTCTGGCGGTGTTGCTGCGCATCAGTTCGCTGATGACCGTCCTCGCGTTTGGATTTTTATTGTGCTTTGGTTTGGCTCTGGGCAAAGCGTTTGGAACGCTTCGCCCTATCTTTCGCCAGCGCGGCAAGATCAATGCCGAAGTAACCGGACGTCTTTCGGAATCTCTGGGCGGAGTGCGCGTGGTCAAGGGATATCACGCCGAAGGGCGTGAAGAGAAGGTTTTTGCCACAGGAGTGCAACGCCTTCTGGCGAACGTGATGCGCACTCTGACCGCGACCTCTTTAATGAGCCTCTCGGCCAGCCTGCTTACGGGCGTGGTTGGCGCCATGATTATGTATATCGGCGTCCACCAAATCAGTGCCGGTACCCTTACCATTGGCGGATTCTTTACCTACACCTTGATGCTTGGTTTTCTGGTGATACCGATTGTTCAAATTGTTCAGATCGGAACCCAGCTCACGGAAGCGCTGGCGGGACTAGAGCGGACCCAGGAAATCCTGAGCGAGCGTCAGGAAGATAAAGATCCGCGACGGACAGTGGAACTACCTGAGATAAAAGGCAATCTCGATTTCGAGCACGTGAGTTTCAGCTATGACGGCAAGCGGACCGTGCTGCACGACGTATCGTTCCATTCCGCGCCAGGAACGGTCACGGCGTTGGTCGGCTCATCGGGCTCGGGGAAGTCCACGACCATCGGATTGATCTCTGCGTTTTACGTGCCGACGGAAGGTACCGTTCTAGTCGACGGAATTGATCTCAGTACGGTAAAGCTGGATTCTTACCGAACCTTGCTCGGGGTGGTCTTGCAGGAATCGTTTCTGTTTGATGGATCGATTCGCGACAATGTGGCGTTTGCGCGGCCAAATGCGAGCCAAGCGGACGTGATCCGGGCTTGCCAGATTGCGCGCGTAGACGAATTTGCCGAGAGCTTTGATGAAAGGTACGACACCGTCGTCGGAGAACGGGGCGTAAAGCTTTCGGGCGGACAGAGACAGCGAATCTCTATCGCCCGCGCAATTCTCGCCGAGCCGCGAATCTTAATTCTGGACGAAGCGACTTCCAGTCTGGACTCGGAATCCGAGTCCTTAATCCAGCACGGCCTGTCCTATCTCATGCAGGGACGCACAACCTTCGTGATCGCGCACCGGCTTTCCACCATCCGTCGCGCCGACCAGATTCTGGTGATGGAACAAGGGAGAATCGTCGAGCGGGGCACGCACGAACAGTTGTACGCGCTGCGCGGCCGCTATTACGACCTCTACACGAAACAGCATGGAGTCGAAACCAATCTGTTCCTGGCGCCAGGTGAGGGCGATCCGAAGCCCGCGCAGAATGGTGATGACAACGGGGACAAAGATCCCAAGGTTGCCGATGCCCTGCGGCTGGTAAGGGGAGAAATCCGTTAGCGCATGCGTGAGGACAATGCCAGCTTGAACCGGCCTGCGGCAATCCACATCGAAAGCCTTTCGCGCCACTATCAAATGGGGGAGGCCCTGATTCGTGCTCTGGACGGCATCTCGCTGCAGATCAGGGGGGGAGAGTTTGTCGCGCTCCTGGGAACGTCCGGGTCGGGGAAGTCTTCCCTACTCAATCTTGTCGCCGGACTTGATCGTCCGACTTCCGGCAGCGTGGTCGTCGAAGGCAGGGATTTGGCGGAGCTTTCGCGCGAGGATCTGGCCAAGCATCGCTTGCACACCGTCGGCATGGTTTTTCAGTCATTCAATTTGATTCCCAGCATGAATTTGATGGAAAACGTGGAGCTGCCGATGCGCTTTGCGGAAGTGGACCGAAGCAAACGCGAGGGCATGGTTCGCAAATCCCTGGAGCGGGTTGGGCTGGGGGCGCGGGTTCATCATCGACCGACAGAACTCTCGGGCGGGGAGCAGCAGCGGGCGTCCCTGGCTCGGGCGTTGATCAATCAGCCTAGGCTTCTGCTGGCTGACGAGCCAACCGGGAATCTCGACAGTCGTACCGGCACCGAGATCATGAATTTTATTCGTGAGTTCAATGAAACCCTGGGAATGACCGTGGTCATGGTGACGCATGAGCGCGCGCTGGCCGAGCGCTATGCCAAGCGAATGATTTTTCTGGCGGACGGCAAGCTGATTGACGATCAGCCCAATCGCGGGCCAGTGCACCCCGGAGGTGGATTGTGAAGCTCTACGACTCGGCCGAGCTTGCCGTGCGTAATCTACGTGAATCTGTTTTGCGAAATTCGCTCACCACCATCGGCATCTCCGTTGGCGTGGCTTCGCTGGTGGCAATGCTTTCGCTGGGCATCGGCCTGCAACAAATGGCCGGACGCCGGCTGCAGAAGTCCGGATTGTTTGACACCGTAATCGTCACCTCGCGCCGCGATCTGCGCAGCTATAACCGTGAGCAGGAGGAAAACGGCCCCTCGCCTGCCGAGAGTCCGGTGCTGGATGAAGGGGCCCGGCAGAAAATTGCACAGTTGCCGAATGTGCTGGAGGCGTATCCCGATATCCGATTTATCACTGAGCTTCGGTTCGAAGATAAGCCACACCTCAGCACCGTGGCCGGACTTCCCTCTTCGGCTCGGAACCATGACGCGTTTGACGGGATGCAGGGGAAGTTTTTCTCCTCGGAGAATGCGCCGGAAGCGATCCTGCAAAAGGCCTTCGCCGAGGAATTGCTCAACCAGAGGCCAAAAAGAGGCGCCGACGAAGTCGGCGTTGCTGGGTTGGCGGGGCCGTTGCTCGGCAAGGAACTGATCATGCAATATGCGGAGCGAACGGCATCTCCAGCGCCATCAGACGGCGTGGACAATTCAGCCGCGTACTCAGTGGTTTCACACGAACTGAAACTGACCGTGGTCGGCATTGCCGATTTGGATCCGGAAAGCATGCGTGGAGCGAGTCGCGCTCGTGTGTTTGTTCCTTTGCAGCTTGCCGAAGGCTTGCACGTAATGCAGCCGAACGACCTCCGAGGCACCACTCGTAATGCGGAGGGCACGTCCGCCTACGGTGCAGTGAGCGCGCGCGTGAAAAAGCCCAATGATATTCAGCCGGTCGAAGACGCCGTCAAGAGGATGGGATTCAACGCGTTTTCGATCATTGACGCGACCAACAGCGTGAAGCAATTCTTCAACGTGCTGGATATTTTCCTGCTGATCTTTGGAAGTCTGGCTCTGACCGTTTCCTCAATCGGAATCGTAAATACTCTGGTGATGGCCGTCCTCGAACGACGGCGGGAAATCGGAATCATGAAGGCTCTGGGCGCGAGCGACTCGGATGTCAAGGGTCTTTTTTTTGCTGAAGCCGGCGCCATGGGAGTGGTGGGCGGAGTGCTCGGAATTGCGCTGGGATGGCTGATCGGACAGGTGATCAATCTGGGAACGAACATTTATCTGAGGCGGCAGCACTTCAGTCCGGAACAGATCTGGTCGGTGCCATGGTGGCTGGTGCTGCTGGCAATTGTATTTTCGATTCTGCTCAGTCTGCTTTCCGGCTTGTATCCAGCAAGCCGCGCCGCGAAACTCGATCCGGTGCAGGCGTTGAGATACGAATAAGAGCACCCTGCATGGTTGCAACAGAATTGCGGCTTTTTGGTGCCCACCCGAGATTCAGCCCGGCTCGAGAATTCCACGGGGTCGCAGTGGCGACGCTTCCCAGGTACAAGCCGGCGCAATTTACAATCCTGGGATGGGAAGTTTCGCAGGTTCAGAACAGAGTGTCGGAGCAAGGCAAAA
>Ga0193726_1003480_pt1 | contig 10002 bp, 11 predicted proteins | sample H2c1metaG_FD_144928 | JGI IMG/M metagenome (GOLD analysis project Ga0193726, IMG submission 144928) | Soil microbial communities from a riparian zone of the East river system, Colorado, United States - H2c1 | ecosystem: Environmental > Terrestrial > Soil > Riparian zone | place: USA: East River... | reverse complement strand
CACGACCTTGCCGGTCATCTTCGGGTGAATCGAACAGAAGTACGGAAACGTTCCCGCCTTGTCGAAGGTGAAGGAGAACGTCTCGTCCGTGTCCAGCACCTTCGATTTGAACAGCTTGTCCGTGCTGACCACGGTATGAGGAATGTCGTCGTGATTCGTCCACGTGACCGTGGTGCCGACGGCCACCGTCAGCTCCTGCGGCCCGAACACAAAGTTGTCGATCTTGACGTCCACAGCGGCGGGCTTCGGCTGCGCGCCGGCGAGCCCGAGTCCCAACACCGCGAAGAACACGATCGCGCACACACTTCGTCTCATGTCTTGCTTCCTTCTCTGCTGTCGTGATTACGCTTTCATCTCGTCTTCGAGCGGTACGTCGGTGATCGCGATCGGCGACTTGACATCGTGGAACGACATCCGGGCGATGCCGAGCACCTTCTTCAGCCGGTCCGCTTCCACTTTCATCGGCCCGGGCGAGGGCGCGGTGCCGGGCGCCGGCTGCGGAAACGCGGTCGACATCGCGGTGTGGAACGAGACGTGGCCTTCCACCTTCTGCATCACCTGATGAATGTGCCCGTTCAGCACCGATACGGATCCGAAGCGTTTGAGGTACGAGAGCGCCTGCGCACTGTCGTCGGTGCCCCAGCCCCACTCCGGATAGATCGACCACAGCGGAATGTGCGCGAAGACGACGATCGGCGTGCTGCTCTTGAGATGCTTGACGTCCTTCTCCAGCCACTCGAGCTGTTCGGTGCCGAGGCTGCCAAGCCCGCCGGCCTTGAGGTTGACCACGTTGACGAGGCCAATGAAGTGCACGCCGTCCTTGTCGAAGCTTTGCCAGCCGGCGCCCTGCGTGCCCTTGCCGAACCGCTCCAGGTAGCTCTTGCCATCGTCGCCGAGCACGTCGTGCTCGCCGGGAACGTAGAACACCGGCACCGACAGCTCTTTCAGCGACTGCTCCAGCGTGTCGAACTCGGCAGGCTTCGAGAGATGGGTGAGATCGCCGGTGTGCAGGATGAAGGACGGCTGCTCGGGCGCCGCCTTGATCTTCGCGATGGCGGCGCGCAGCGTGGCCGTGACGTCGGTGTTCGCCGGCTTGTCGAAGCCGATGTGGCTGTCGCTGATTTGGGCGAAGCGTAATCCGCCCATGCCGTGCCCCATGCCCATCGCCCCGCGTGCCGCCTGTTCAATCGATACGCCCTTGAGCACGCCGCTCGACAAGCTCCACATCGCGCCGGTGCCGACCCACGCCATACACTGCAGAAACCCCCGACGGTCCCAGGCTTTCTCGTCTTCCTTGTTCGCCACACCCGCCTCCTTAACTGGTCCGAATCACGACGTTGCCCATAGAGACCGCAGGGCAGGCGGCTTTATTCCCGAGTCAGAACGTGGGCGAGCACGAAGGCGGCGACGTCGCTCCCGAGACGTCCGCCGCTCGTCAGGTCCGTACGAAAGTGCACCCCGGCGAACACGCGGCTGATCGCCGCCTCTTCTGCGGCCGCCGAGAAGCTCGAAAACGAACGCTCGACGCCGGGAAGCAGCTCGGAGGTGACGGCGAGATCGAAATGATCGCGCTCGAAGAACGTGATCAGCACCGCTGCGCCAGCGGCGCTGACGACGGCGTGTGCGCCCGGGTACGACGGGTCGGCCGGTGTGTTGCCGGCGTCCGGGAGCCAGTTCGGATCGGCTGCGGTATCCGGGTTGCCATCGGCCTCGGCCGCGCGGATCGCGGTCACCGGACGCCAGACGTTGTACGCGTACTTCGCGTCGTAGAACGCGATGACGCCATCCGCGATGCTCACGTTGAGCAGGGCGAACAGCCGGGCGTTCTGGAGCGTGGTCAGGTGCCGCGCAATCGACGCGGTCTGCGCGATCTCGTTCCAGTAGTTTTGAATCGGAGCGCCCCAGAAACGTCCGATCGCCGTTTCGTCCGGCGTGGCGGTGGTGCCGCCCGCCAGGCCCAGCGATCGGACCTCATTGAACGCGCTGGAGTAGGCGTCACTGGCGAGCGCCGGCGGCGGCACTGGACGAAACTCGTCGGCGCGGCCAAGGGCGAATGGCGTTACCGATAACCAGTGCGTGAACACGGGCTGCTTCGGACAATTCGGCGGCGTCGACTGGTAGTCGCCAGGCGCGCTGCCAAACGTGTACGCGGGAGGCTGCGCATCCGCTCCGTCCCCACTGCGCGCCGCGAGGATCTGATCGGCGGCGGCTTCCCCGATTCGGATCCCCTCGGCCTCGCGCCAGTCCGGCGCGTGCGCCAGCGATTGCTGAAGCTCCGCGTCGAGAGCGGCCTTCAAGGCGGGATACAGAACGACCAGCACCCTGTGCGCCGCCGCGGCCGCCGCCGCGGACGGAGACGCGTCGTGCGACGCGGGCGATACGAAGGCGACGTACGGCGCGTGCGTCCGGACGATCGAGTTGACCGCGTCGTAGATCGCCAGATGCATCATGGCGAAACTGCGCGTGGGATGAACCGTGGCCGGCTGCGCGCCCGGCGTGCGGACGATCGACAGCAAGGTCCGGTTCCATTGCACGACGACATCAACGGACCGCTCGTCCGCGGCCCTCGCGGACCGGGGGATAATCAGAACGGACATCAGGCAGAGGAGACACAACACGCGCGTCATGAGACAGATCCTTTCCGCGTTGAACGACGGCATCCAGGCTCAGCGGCCCGGCGCCGAAATAGCTGATCACGAGCGCGCCGCCGAGCATCGTCACGTTCTTCAGGAACATCGCTTTTTCGATTTGCGCGGAGATCACGTCTGGCGCCGACCAGAAGTTGTGCATCATCACGGTGACGGGGACGAGAAAGATCACCAGCAGCCACGCTCCCAGTCGCGTCTGATAGCCAAGCAGGACGCTGAGGCCTCCCAGCAGCGCGATGATGCCGGAGACAGGGACCAGCAGACCCGGCAGCGGCACGCCATGCCGGGCGGCCGCCTCAATCGTCTGCGGACTGAAATGCCCGGCGGACGCGATGATGAAGATGATCGAGAACAACTGTCGTCCGGCGAGAGCGGCGTACCTCACGACGCGCCCGCGGAGGCCGTGCAGCGATTGGGAAGATGCGCCATTCGCTATACAGACCGAGGCCGGCACCGATATATTCCTGAAGCGATGAATCCGGGCGCCGGGAATAACCGCGGTACGATCCCAGTCTTATGAAGGTAACGATGCCTCCCCGTGCATTTGAGGAAGTCGTCCTGCCTCATCTGGACGCGGCGTTCAACTATGCGCGCTGGCTGACGAAGAGCGAGGCGGACGCGGAGGACGTCGTGCAGGATGCGGCTGTGCGGGCGCTCCGGTTTTTTCCGTCCCTGCGAAACGACGACGCCCGTGCCTGGCTGCTGACGATCGTGCGAAACACGTGGTATGCCCGGTTTTCGAAGGTCGGCAGTGCCGATCGCCATGCGGTGTTTGACGAGATGAAAGACGATCGCCCTGACGAACAGCTCGATCCGGAAGCGTTGGTGGTGCAGCGCCAGGCCGTCGAGCGGGTGCAACGCGCCATCGAGGTACTCCCCGTGGATTTTCGAGAAGTGATCGTGCTGCGGGAGCTCGAGGGCTTGTCGTACAAAGAGATCGCCGCGGTCGTCGGGGTTCCAATCGGAACCGTGATGTCGAGGCTGGCGCGGGGACGCGAGCGGCTGCTGGCCCTGCTGGATCCCGAGCCGACGATGGGAGGTGCGGGTGAATTGTCCTGAGGTCGAGCGCGTGCTGGACGCCTACAGCGACGGCGAGCTGACGCCCGCCGAAGCTGCCGAAGTCGGTACGCATCTCGATGCTTGTCCGGCCTGTCGCAAACGGGTCGCGGATCGCGCCGCCCTCGGACGGCTGATCCGCCGCGTCCCGTACTACACGTCGCCCGATCGCCTGCGCACGGCGGTCGCCACGACGCGCCGGCCCGCGCGAATCACTCCGCAACTGCTCGCGTGGGCGGCAATGGTCACGCTCGCCGTGTCATTGGGCGGGATGAGCGCGGTGCGGACGGTCCGCGCGAGGCAGGCGGCCAACGTCACCGCCGCCGAGGCGCAGGACGTCGTCTCCAGCCACGTGCGCGCGATGATGGACGCGCATCTGTTCGATGTCCGATCATCGGATCAGCACACCGTCAAGCCGTGGTTCCAGGGCAAACTGGACTTCTCGCCGCCGGTCGACGACCTGGCGTCGCTCGGCTTTCCCCTGGTCGGAGGGCGGCTGGACCATCTGGCCGGACGCCCCGTCGCCGCGCTCGTGTATCAGCGCCGGCAGCACGTCATCAATGTCTTCGTGTGGCCCGCCTCGGACACCGGCGCCGCACCGGCCGATGCGCGTACGATCCGCGGGTTTCAAGTGCGCCACTGGACGCGCAGCGGCATGGCGTTCTGGGCCGTCTCCGATCTGAACGACACCGAGCTCGATCAATTCGTCGCCGCGCTCAGACCATAAATGGAGGTGCAATGAAAGCGTTCGCGATGCTCACGCTCAGTCTGGTTGCGTTCGTGGCGACCCGACACTTCTCCGCCGCAACCGAACTGAAGGTCGGCGATGCGGCGCCGGATTTTACCCTGCAGGCCTCGGACGGCAAGACGTATAAGGTCTCGGACTTCAAAGACAAGCAAGCGATCGTGCTCGCCTGGTTCCCAAAGGCGTACACACGCGGCTGCACCCTCGAGTGCAAGTCGCTCGCGGAGCACGGCGACCTGATCAGGGCATACGACGTCGCCTACTTCATGATCAGCGTCGATCCCCTCGAGGAGAACAAGGGATTCGCCGAGCAACAGCACGCCGATTTCCCGCTGCTGAGCGACCCGACGAAGAGGACCGCCGACGCGTACGGCGTGCTCGGCACGATCGGGATGGCGAACCGCTGGACGTTCTACATCGGCAAGGACGGGACGATTCAGGCGATCGACAAGAACGTCAACGCGGCCACGTCGGCTGAGGACATGGCCGGCCGACTCCAGCAACTCGGTGTTCCGATGCGCGGTCAGTAATCGGGAAGGACGGCGCCGGCGACGGCCGGCGCCGCGATGGGCGGGAGCGAGTAAAGCGTCAGTCGCAATAAGCGCCTTGGCAAGGCGGGGCCGGAGCCTGGTCCTGGTTGATGCTGCCGATCATCTCCGGGTGGATCGTGCAATGGTACTGACCGTCCGTCATCGTTATCGGCGCGCTCGAACTGCCCGGCGCGAGATCACCCGTATCCACCGAGCCGTCGTTGAGGATGACGTGGTGAGTCACCGTGTCGGCGTTCTGCCACACGACCATCTGGCCTGCGGGCACCGCCGACGGATTCGGTGAGAAGGACTGCGCGCCGCGGATCGCAACAATCTTGATGATGACGATGCCGGCGCCGGATGTGGCGGGGGTCGTCGGACTGCTCGGATTTCCGCCAGGGCTAGTCCCGTACCCGCCCGAACCGCAGCCGCAAAGACCAAGCCCCAGCGTGACGAACAAGCCTGCGGACACATATGCGCGCATGAGTCTCCTCTCTCATAGGTGTGTGATGACCGACTTCACTTGAACAGACTGCGCCGATCGTCGAAATATTCCGCGCGTCGCCGTGGAATAAGCGTGCGGCCGCCGGTGGTGGCGATCGGATGACGATGGCCATTTCGCCGACGGTGTCATTCGCGCCGGCGAATCTCGAGGTCCGCGTTCACGTGATGCCGGACGACGTGAACCGGGGGCTCGACGTGATCGCCGAGTCCGGGGAGTACTACCGGAGCAGTCATGTGCAGCTCGATGGGAAGGACGCGCCGAACAATACTCGTGTGGAACTTCGGAGCCTTCCCGGCAGGACCTACGGCGTCCGCGATTCACGCTGACGGCTCATATACCTGGACAGACTGCCGAGCGATCGCGTCCGCCAGTTCCGCCATCAGATCTTCTACCGTCGCGCAGTCGCCGTCGTAGATGGCGATCTGAATCGCGTCGAACAACGCGTGGACACGCTTGCGTTCCGCGGCGTGCCGCCGCGTCCGGGAATGGGCTCGAAAATCGGCCTCGGTGAGATTCGCGAACATCGCCTTCACGGTCCGGCTCCTCCCCCTCCGACAAATAGACCGCGGCCGCGGACGAGTTATTCCAGCGGCGATCACGTGCCTCGCGCATGCAACGTCGACGCTGTTGGGAATAAAGGTCTGGAGACAGGGGTCTCAAGCAGTATGTGAGCGGAGTCGATGCCATTCCGATGTCGACCGTTGTCGAAGGGCAGCTCGCGCTGACCGAACGCCTCTTCACCCCTTGACGGCATCAGGATTAACGAACCGTCCGGCGGCTGGATCACGGAGGTCCTCGGGATTCACGTGATCCGCGAGGAGCGGTGGGTGCAGAGCATGGTCACCGTCGTTCCCGGACTGCGGTAGCAGGCTGCGGCGTCCCTCACTCGGGACGGGCTGTTCGCGACAGCATCAAGGCCGCGCCGCCGCGCGTCGGCACCGGGACCAGTGTCCAATCATTGCGGCCGTGTTGTGTGACGGTCCGCCCGCTGATCGTCCCGACCGCAGCGCCGAACACGACGTCGCTCGCGTAGTGCACGTTGTCGTGGAGGCGCGACGTCGAGACGTAAGCCGCGACGCCGTAGGCGAGGCCGGACAACGGAAGATCACCAGAGATACGTGACCCGTCCCCACACCGTGTTCGCCGTATAGGGGCGGTACAGATAACCCAGCGCCAGATACGACGGCAGCGCGATCGTGCTCAGGGTCGCCGGGCTGAACGAGTAATCGTTCACGTCGTACTTCTCGTACCAATACACGAGGCCGAGGCCGAGACGCCGCGTCAGCATGTAGCGCCCGTCCACCGAGACGCGGTTCCGCGTGTTCGTCACCGGCGGCAGCTGCGACACCTGGGCGAGCGGTGAGTTCGGCGCAAGGCCGTACACGTAGGTCGACTGCGCGCGGCTGAAATCGTACGCGAATCGCACGTCGGTCTTCGGCCACAGCTTCAGCAGATCGGCCGACACGGTGACGGTGTGCGCGTGATCCGCGCTGTCGTCCGTCCAATCGCGCGTCGGATCGTCGAACTGCGCGCCCGGGGTCGCCTGCCTGGACGCCTGCAGCGCGCTGTACCGCTCGTATTCGTACGACGCGCCGATCGACACGGCGTCGCCCGGGACGAAATCGAATCCGGCCGACCCGCCGGTGCTGTCATTGCTGCGAAGGCCGAACGCCACCCCCGGCCGATCCTCACGTCCGACGAACGTCGTCGCATTGAACGACAGCGAGGACATGGGCGTGACGATCGCGATCGCGGAGAGGCGGTTGGAGTTGCGATCGGAAATGTCGAACTGGCGCAGCGAGACCTGCTCGCCGATGTCGTCGAGCGCCTGCTCGTCCACGCCGGTCCCGACCCGCTTCGCGTGCTCGTAGACCGCCCGGAGGGTCAGCCAGCGGATGCCGGCCGCGTCCGCCGACAGCCGGAGCGTGTTCTCGGTCGTCGTATCGAACGTGCGGAACGTCTGGCCGACCGTTTCGCGCGTGTAGCCGGCGCGGAACGCCGCGAAGGTGATCGGCGTCCAGGAGACGTCGAGATCGAGCGCTTTGCGCGTGAAGCTGTACGGACTCGTCCCGCCTTCGGCGAACGTCGTCAACGTCGTGTCGTAGGACACGGTCGTCGGCACATGAAAAATCGGCGTGCGGTTGTCGAAATCGTACGAACGGAACCGCGCGTTCAGCCAGAGATGATCGACCGGCCGTGAGTTGAACGTGAACGCTGTGGACGTCACGCGCGCGCTCGCGTCGGCGGTCTGGCGATCGAGCGCCGGGGACGCGATCGCCGAGTTGATCGTGAACGGGAGCAGCGGATCGTTCTGCGACCAGTTGCCGAGCGAGACGTACGCGGTCGCCTGGCTGTTGGCCGGCAGCTTGGCGAGCCCGCTGATGGATCCCGAGTTGATGCTGCTGTTTGGCCAGAGCGACTCGCGCCCCTGCGACGGCCCCGCCGTCGCCGAATCGGTGAAGCGCACCGGGTTGTCCCACATGATCGTGGTGATGCTGTTGCGGAAGAACGAGCCGTCGTAGCCGACGCGCACCTCCCCGCGATTGTTGGTCCACTCGGCGGCCGCGCCGACGTCGGTGGTCCGGGTGTCGACCGGCGCCGGCAGCTCCACGCCGTTGCCGAGCCCGAACGTGCCCGCCCACGGCTGCGAGCCGGTCTTCTGCGTGTTCTTGAACGACAGATTCACATCGAGGTTGGGGGTCGCGCTGTAGGTCAGCCGGACATCGGCGATGCTCCGCTTCAACTGGAGATCGAACGGCGTGGCCTGCGCGTTGTAGATGGCGGTGGTCGCCGCGCCCGTCTGCACCAGACGCGGGAGATCACCCAGCCGGAACACGCCGGTGGACGTCTCCGAGTACACGGTCCGCGTGTCCTGGCTGAAGAAGAGCGGAATCTGCGTCCACTCGAACGACGTTTTGAACTTGCCGAAGTCGTTGTAGTTCGCCGCGTACTGCTGATCGCGATAGCCGACGTGCGTCGCGCGCACGTCCCACGACTTCGTGTCGGTCGCCTTGCCCCAGCGGAATCCCTCGATGAAGGGGCCGTTGCGCAGGTCGCGGAAGCGCTGGTAGCGCGCCTCGTCCGAGTTGTCGCCGAAGATCGTGCCGCGGAAGCCGAAGTCGACCTGGCCCTGGCCGGGCAGCGTCGAGAGTCCGGTGTCCTCGTTGACCTGCGGCGGCGGGGTGTTCGGCTGCTGCGCGCTCGCCATGGAGGCCGAGAGCCACAGCACAATCACGATGCTCGATCGCATGATGCGCATGATGGTCACCTCCTCAGCGAAGGAACGCGTTGCCGGCCGGGCTGTTGGATCCGTGGATCTGCGCGTGGCAGTTCACGCAGCCGCGGCCGATGATGCGGCTGCTCTTCGCCGCCAGCTGATTCGCGTCGTAGATCGTCGACGGATGGCGCGTGCCGATGTGGCAGCGCTGGCAGAGCATCGGCAGCTTGGCGACCAGCATCCGGTCGTTGTTCGACCCGTGCGGATCGTGGCAGGTGTTGCACGCCTCGCGAACCGGCGCGTGATCCCAGAGGAACGGCCCGCGCTTCTCCGCGTGGCACGACACGCACGTCTCGTTGATCCAGTTGCCCACGCGCAGCATGCGCGCGTTCGTCGTCCCATGCGGGTTGTGGCACGACGTGCAGGTCATCTTCCCTTCGCGCACCGGCATGTGGCCGGAGCGCTGCAGCTTCGCCACTTCGGTCTTGTGGCACGTCGCGCACGTCTCGATGACGGTCGCCGTCTTCAGCTGGGCCTTGTCGGACTTCGGGTTGTGGATCGAGTGGCAGGTGATGCACGACAGATTGCGCGCATCGTGCATGCTCCCCTTCCACTGCGTGTGATTGCCGCGGCTGTGGCAGGTCAGGCACGTCGCGGAGGCTTCGCGGGGCGCGAGCAGGGGAAACCGCTTGATCGATCCCGGCTTCGACGGATCGTCGACGTGCGCCTTCCCGGGGCCGTGGCACGTCTCGCAGCCCTGCGCGCCCTCGGGCGTGCGCGTGTTCTGCGCCTTGCCGTGGAGCGTCTGATGCAGCGCCTTGCCTTCGGCGTCGTGGCAGCCGACGCAGGTCGCTTCGCCGACGTAGTTGCCTGATTGCGCTGACGCCGGGACGGCCGTCAGCAGGAGGAGTACTCCACCCAGGCCGAATGCTCGCAGCATCGAGATACGCTCCCTCACCCGCCCGAGGATCGTAGGGCGGGTAAGGGAGTGTATGCAGAAGACGAAAGGGCTAGCTGTTCTATTTTGGACTGAAGCCGACGGTGACCGCGAGCGACACACTACGGCCGGCCATCAGCGTCAGGACGTCGGCGGCGGCCGGCGCGTTCGATGCGGTCGACGCTGGTGACACCGCGGTGATGGCGTGGCTGTCCGTGAGGTTGTTCACGGCCAGGCGGATCTTCGTCGACGCGAAACGGGACGATCCGCGCATCGTGTAGTTCAGGAACAGATTCGTGATGTTGAACGGATCGATGGCGACTGCCTGATGGTTCGCGCCGTTGTCGTTATAGAGCTTTCCGAC
>Ga0193726_1003479_pt1 | contig 10003 bp, 12 predicted proteins | sample H2c1metaG_FD_144928 | JGI IMG/M metagenome (GOLD analysis project Ga0193726, IMG submission 144928) | Soil microbial communities from a riparian zone of the East river system, Colorado, United States - H2c1 | ecosystem: Environmental > Terrestrial > Soil > Riparian zone | place: USA: East River... | reverse complement strand
ACGCGGTGAACGACGCGCTGCGGCCGCTCGGAGGCAAGGTGACGAGCCAGCCGATCACCCCGGAGCTGGTGCTGCGGGCCCTCGGAAAAACGGCATGAACCGATGAACGTCTCTGCGAAAATCTCTTTCTGGATTGCCATGGTTTTCTCGCTGTTCTGTTTCGCGTACGCGCTCACCGGCGCATTTTCCATGGACAGCATCACCGACGCGCAAGCACGTGCCGACGCCCAGGGCTATATGTGGTTCTGGCTCTTCCTGGCCGGCGTCGGGGTCGCATTCGGTACGCTTTCCTGGTTCATGGCAAAAGGCAAGTTTGAAAACACTGAGGGGGAATGAGCATGAAACAAGGTATAGCAATGTGTCGGACTATCGCAGCCGTGACCGCAGTTATGCTTGTAGTGGTCGGCTGCGCACAGTCGCCGACGCGCGAAGGCGCCGGAGCAGGCTATGCGATCGACGCGGCCTGGCCGAAACCCCTGCCGAACAACTGGACTCTCGGGCAGGTGGCAGGCATCGCGGTCGATGCGCGCGACCACGTGTGGCTGATCCACCGTCCGAAAACGCTCATCGACGAAGAAAAAGGCGCCGCGCTCAGTCCGCCGCGCGCCAAATGCTGCGTGGCCGCGCCGCCGGTGATCGAGTTCGACGCCGAGGGTAATCTGCTCCGGGCCTGGGGCGGGCCGGGACAGGGCTACGAATGGTTCGAGAACGAGCACGGCATCTACGTCGACGGCCAGGGCAACATCTGGGTCGGCGGCAACGATCCCAAGGATCACCAGCTCCTCAAGTTCACACCCGACGGAAAATTCCTGATGCAGGTCGGCCGCGCCGAACAGACGGGCGGCAGCAATTCTACGACCCTGCTCGGGCGCCCCGCGCACATGCAGATCGACGCCGCGACCAACGAGCTCTACATCGCCGACGGCTACGGCAACAAGCGCGTGATCGTGCTCGATGCAACAACGGGCGCGTACAAGCGCCATTGGGGCGCCTACGGAAAAGCGCCGAGCGATGAGAAGCTTCCGATGTACAACCCGCAGTCGCCGCAGTTCGCCAATCCGGTGCACTGCGTGCGCCTCGCGAACGACGGCCTCGTCTACGTCTGCGACCGCGCCAACAACCGCGTGCAGGTGTTCAAAAAAGACGGCACGTTCGTGAAGCAGTTCGTGTTCGAGGACAAGTCGCTCGGCTCGGGCTCGTCCTTCGATCTGGTGTTCTCGAACGACGCGCAGCAGAAGTATTTCTATCTCGCCGACGGCACCAACGACCAGGTGCTCACGGTTGAGCGCGAGTCGGGACGGGTGCTCTCCTCCTTCGGCCGCCCCGGCCGCTACGCCGGGCAGTTCCTGGTGCTGCACAACATCGGCATCGACTCGAAGGGCAACCTGTATACCGCCGAGGTCGGCAGCGGCAAGCGCGCGCAGAAATTCAGGCCGGCGGACTAGCTTCTAGTCGGCTGAATTCAGCGGTCCTTTGGGGGTGCCGCCACCGGACGGATGAGAAGGCCGGTGGTTGACACGCGCAGTTCGAGCTCGACCGGCTCGCTCACGGGCACGAAGGTGGCCGAGCCGTACTCGGCGTCGAAAAAAGGCGAGAGAAACGCGTAGCGCCGGCGCAGATCGAACAGGTCGACCGGCTTCTCCTGCTTGAGCGCGTACAGCGTGCGCGGCGCGTTGCGCTCCTGTTCGATCTCGCGGAAGCGCCCGCCGACGCGATCGAGCTCGTAGGCGGTGTTCAGGCCGAGCACGTTCGCCAGCGCGTGCCACTTCAGGATCTTCGCGTCTACGTAAATTTCGTCCCCCGCGAGCGAGTAGCTCTCCCGGCGTCCGTCGGGAAAGTTGAGGATCGCAATGAAGTGCTGCGGCGTGGTGGGCTGCACCGCGATGCGCGCGGCGAGGTCCTCGCGGGCCAGCGCGCGGTAGCCCTGGATGCCTACCGTGATCGTTCCTTCCAGGAACCCGAGTGAAATGAGCAGCAGCCCGAGGAGCGTTCGGGTCATGAAACGCAGCGGATGCAGGCCGAAGAGCGCCGTGAGTCCGGCGAGGACCAGAATCGCGCCCAGCGACATAAGCACCGCTGCCCCGAGCAGCCACGGCAGGCTCGCGGATTGCGAAAGGAAACCCAAGTCAGGCAGTCCAGCCATGTGGAGTTCTAATCCGTAGTTACGAAATCAGGCCTCATTTGCCTGCCGGCCGAGTCGGCAAGCATTTTTCCGTGTTCGTCGAGCGCCGTGATGTCGAAAAAATAGGAATAGCCCTTTTTCAGCATCGTGCCCCGCTCGGACAGATTGAAGGAAGTGCCGGAAACGCTCGGACCTCTGCAACATTCGAAAAGTTGCTTGCGGGTGGCATAGTCGCGCGGGTCCTGGGCTTCGGTGATCTGAACCTGGTAGGTGGCTGCGGCAGGATACGGCTCCCATTCAAGAATGACCGGCTTCGAAAGGGACACTTCGCCCCGGGGCCCTTTCTTTCTCACCGGGTCGACATATTCGAGGTCCGGCCCGCGTCCTGCCTTTCCGTCGGCGACCACGATAATATCGTCCGAGCGGTATTGGTTATTCTGAGGGGAGTCGGTCTTTCCGCCCAACACGGCATCCACGACGGAATAGTCCAGGTTGTAACCGTCTATTCGGTATTTTCCGTAAGGCAGGCCGATCGCGTACTTTCCCGCAGCATCCGTAGTCGCCCACTCGCTCATTACGCCGTCGTTCAGCGCGAGGCGCAACCGCAAACCCTGCACGGGCTTGCCGCTGGATGTCACCCTACCAGTAATTCTCCCCGGGCCGGTCGCAAGGACCTTGTTCCGGTCATGGGGAAAACTGCCGGAATAACTCCCTTGAGTCCCGAGAAAACGCTCCTTGATCTCCGGCGGAGTGGAAATTACCTCCTCGGAAGAACGCGGGCGCGACGGAAACGAAATTCCGGCTGGCGAGTTGAGTTCGGAAAACTTGTAGCCGATATATACGGCAACCACTGCAATGAATACGAGAATCCCTCCGATCGCCGAACCTACGACGATCAGAACCGTCTTTACGGTTGCGCGTTCCATCACAACCCCATGTAGAGCTTGTGGACCAGCTCGTTGTTGGCGAGCTCCTCGCGCGAGCGGCCCTCGTATTCGATCCTGCCGTGCACGATGACGTAGCCGCGGTCGGCAATGCGGATCGCCTGGTTGAAATTCTGCTCGGCCATAAGCACCGTGAGGCGATAGCTTTCCTTCAGTTCCCTGATCTTGTCAATAGTGTGGATGACGAGGATGGGCGCGAGGCCGACCGAAGGCTCGTCGATCAGCAGGATCTTGGGCGCGGTCATGAGGGCGCGGGCGAGCGTCAGCATCTGCTGCTCGCCGCCGCTCATGCTGCCGGCGAGCTGCTTGCGCCGCTCGGCAAGGCGCGGAAAAGTCGCGAAGCAGAACTCGAGATTCTTCGAGATCGCCGCGCGCGCACTGCGGCGATAGGCGCCGAGCAGGAGGTTCTCCACCACGGTGAGGCGCGGAAACAGCCGGCGCCCCTCGGGCACGAGCGCGATGCCGAGGTCCACGATTTGCTCGGGCGCACGGCCTACCAGGTCGTGCTCGACACCGTCGACGATCGCGCTGATGCGTCCGGCGCTCGGCGGAACGATGCCCATGATGCACTTCATGAGCGTGCTCTTGCCGTTGCCGTTGGTGCCAAGCAGCGTGACCGTTTCGCCGTCGTTGACCGAGAGCGAAATCCGGTCGAGCACCTGCACCGCGCCGTAGCCCGCGCAAAGACCTTCGACGCGGAGGCTATTCTCCAAGGTAGGCCTTGATCACGTCGGCGTTGCCGACCACCGACTGCGGGTCGCCGTCGGCGATCTTGCGTCCGGCGACGAGCACTGCGATGCGCTCGGAGAATTTCATCACCGCGCGCATCACGTGCTCGATCATGATGACGGCGACGCCCCTCTCCTTGAGACCTGAAAGGAGCGCGAGGATTTCGTCCACCTCGGAAGCGGACAGGCCGGCCATCGCCTCGTCCGAGATGAGGAGCTTCGGCTTCGCCGCCATCGCCCGCGCGAGCTCGAGCTTGCGCATGTCCACCTGGGTGAGGCCGCCCGACATCGCGCGCGCCTTGCTCTCGAGGCCGACTTGCCCGAGGATGTGCATCGCTTCCTCGACGACCCGGCCGGGAGCGAACTTCTCGTGCTTTCGCGCAGCGAAAAGGAGCGGCACGCAAAGATTGTCGAGCACGCTCATGCTGGTGAAAGGCTTGGGAATCTGGAAGCTGCGTGCGAGTCCCAGGCGAATGCGCCGGTGCGCGGCATACCCGCAGATGTCCTGCCCCTCGAACCGGATGCTCCCTTCCTCGTTCCTGAGCGTTCCGGTGATGCAATTGACGAGCGTGCTCTTGCCCGAGCCGTTGGGTCCTATGAGACCGACACGCTCGCCCGGCCGCACGCTGAAATCGACGCCGTCCAGCGCCGTGAAGCCGCCGAATCTTTTCGTAACGCCCGAGACTTCGAGCAGGGTGCCGGCCATCATCGTTCTTTCCGGCGCCGCCAGGCGTAGACCCAGCCCATGATGCCGTTCGGGGCGAGCGTGACGAAGAGCACCAGCAGCACGCCGACGATGAGCAGGTTCCAGGCCGACGACACCGTCACCTGCACTAGCTGCTGCACGCTGCCGAGCAGCACCGCGCCGATCAGCGGTCCCATCCAGCTCATCATGCCGCCGATCAGCGGCATGGCGATGCTGTTCACCGCGTAGGAGAGGCTGAACGCCGAGCTCGGCTCGATGTAGGAAATGAAGTACGGCAGCGTCGTCCCCGCCATGCCCATCAGCGCGCAGCTCACCATGGTCGAAAAAATCTTGAGCCTGAGCGTCGGCACGCCCGAGCATTCGGCCGCGAGCTCGTCGTCGCGGATGGCCGCGAGCCCGCGCCCCAGGGTGGAAGTCTCGATGGCGCGCGCGATGACGAGGGCGAACGCCGCCATCAGCACCATGGCGATGTAGAGCAGGTGGATGTAGCGGGACAGGCCGAAAGGCCCCTCGCGCGGCAGAATGATGTAGGCGCCGCGCGCGCCGCCGACGTAGTCCCAGTTGACGACGAAGGTGTAGAGCACCACCGATAGCGCGAGCGTGGCGATGGCGAAGAACACGCCGCGCAGACGCAGCGTGAGATAGCCCACGCCCAGACCCACGAGGCCCGCGGTCACGGTCCCGGCGACGATCACCACGGGCAGCGGCGCCTTGAAGGCGTTGTAGAGCGCCACCGAGGTGTAGGCGCCGACAGCGAAAAAAGAGGCCGAGCCGAAATTGACGTAGCCGGTTTAGCCGCCGAGGATATTCCAGGCCGTGGCGAGAATCACGAACTGCAGCACCGTGTAGGCCGCGACGAAGAAGTATTCGTTCCCGATCAGCTGGCTGGCGGCGGCGATCGCGATGGCGACGGCAAAGGCGATTGCGGCGAAGGCGCGGTTGCTCATCGGCCGAGGATCCCGGAGGGCCGGAACGCGAGCGTGGCGAGCAGCAAGCCGAAGGAGACCGCCGGCGCCCACGAGGGCCCGACGAAAGTCGAGGTGAAGGACTCGGCGACGCCCAGCACGAGGGCGCCGATGAGCGTCCCCCAGATCGAGCCCATTCCGCCCAGCACACAGACGGCAAACACCAGGCCGATATATTCGCGCCCGATCGAGGGCTGCACCGGCTGGATGACGATGAGGAAGGCGCCGGCGACGCTCGCGGTGGCGATCGAAAGCGCAAAGGCGAGCCCCTTGATCCTCACCGGATCGACGCCCATCAAACGCAGCGCCAGCTGGTCCTGCGCGACCGCCAGCACGGCCCGCCCAAAAAAAGTGTGCGTGAAAAAGACCTGCAGGCCCGCCACCATCGCCATCGAAACGGCGAAGGGTACGACCAGCCGCAGCGGAAAATCGATTCCGCCGAGCCGCAGCGTGGTGTCCGTGTAGGCCGTCGACGCCGTGCGGTAGTCCACGCCGAAAATCAGCACCAGGGCTACTTCGGTGATAAAGAGGATGCCGAAGAAAAAGGCGAGGCCGCGCAAGGATTCCTGCCCGCGCCGCTCGAAGCAGACGTAATAGACGCGGTAGATTCCGAGCCCGAGCGCGAAGAACAGCGGCGACACCACGAGCGATACCAGGATCGGATCGAAGCCGAAACGATCGTTGACGATGTAGGCGATGTAGGAGCCGACGAGGATGAACGCCGGGTGCGCGATGTTGACGACGTCGAGCATCCCGAACGAGATCGAGACGCCCACGCTGACCGCGGCGTAGAAGCCGCCGATCAGCAGCCCGGCGATGACGGCGTTGAGGATCAGCGCCGGTGTGATTTCCATGGGATCAAAGCGAAACCGGCGGGGATCTCCCGCCGGCTGTCGCATCGCGTGCCCGTCCTGCTATTTCCTGGCGTCCTGGAACGGGGCTACCACCGGACCGGTCTTGTATGCATTCGGTTCCAGCACCGTAAGCACACCCGGCTTTTTCCATTGGTCGACGCCGTTGCCGCTGATACCGTGGAACTGAACCATCATGACCCGCGGGACCGCCCACTCGCCGTTCTTGGCGAAATTCACCTTGCCAACATAGGTATCGAAGCTGCTTTTGTGGATGTAGTCCGCGAGCTTCGTCTGGTCGAGCCCGCCCGTAGCCACGATCGCCTGGTCGAGCACCTGCATCATGGCGTAGGCGTAAGGCGGCAGGTAGAACCCGAGCGGATCCACGCCCGCGGCCGCCGCGCGCTCCTGGTACCTGGCGATGAACTTGTCCAGGAACGGGAACTTGCCGGAAAGCTCGGGAGCATAAAGCTCGTAGTTCACCACGCCGTTCAGAAGAGGCCCGAGCTGGGTCTTGAGCGCCGCAAACTGCGGGCCGACCATGCCGCCGCCGAACATGCGCGTCTTCAGGCCGATCTCGTTGGCTGCGCGCACCATGCCCGCGGAGTCCGGCGGATACGAGGCGACATAGACCAGGTCCGGGTTGCTCGCCTGGATCGCACGCACGATCGGCGAGTAGTCCACCGTGTTGGGCGGATAACTTTTGTCGTACACGACCTTCAGGCCGAGACGCTGCACGTGGGTGCGCGCGCCTTCGAGCGCGAGGTGCGGATATTCCGCATCGGCACCCACCAGCGCGATGGTCTTCGGCTTGGGGTTCAGCGTCATCGCCGCGTCGAAGAAGCCGCGCGTCCAACCGACCGCAGGCTCGGGGCCTGCCGGCATGATCTGGAAGTAGCGGTCGTAGTTGAATTTCGAGTTGACGTTCAGCCCGAACAGCGTCATGAAGGTGAGGTTCCGCTGCATCATGAGCGGCATCGCCGGGGCGATGACGGCGGTGCCGTAGCCCGAGACGACGAGGTCCACCTTGTCGACGTCGAGCAGCTTGGTGTAGATGCCGGGGACCGTGGACGGGTTGGTCTGGTCGTCGTAGTAAACGAACTCGACCTTGCGCCCGAGGATCCCGCCCTTCGCGTTGACGTCCTCGCGCCAGATTTCCATGGCGATCAGCGCTGCCTTGCCGTTTCCGGCGAGCGGTCCGGTCAGGCTCATGCCGAAACCGATCTTGAGCGTGGGCGGCTGCTGCGCAAAGGCCGCGCCGGTGAGCGCGAGCCCGATGAACAGGGCGCCCAGCGCGCGCCTTAGAGTGGTCACAACAGTTTTGACTAGCATGGTCTCCTCCTCGGTTTGCGGAAAATAGGCGCAGGGGTTTCGAGACTTCGCCCTCGTGCCCGCTTTCCCCTTGGGCCTGTCCCGGCGATTATGAAAGCGCCCCGCTATTTGTCAAGCGATACCCCTACCACAGGCGCTCGCCGCGCTCGAGCGCGGCGAGCATTTCGATCTGGAATTCCCTTGGGCCGAAGCCGAACCGCTCGCCCCCCCGCTCGTAGAAGAACGGTCGATCGGTCTTCACGCTGAATTCCTGCATCCACGCAAGCAGCGCCTCGTCCGGGTCGCGCCCCGCCGAGCGCAGGATATAGGCGGTTTTCTCTCGCCAGCGCACCGCTATGATCAGCACGCCAAGCCGGTCGGGTTTGAATTCCTCCGGGAACGGGCTCTCCGCCTGCAGCCATCCGCAGACGAAGTCCCGGCAGGGGTCGACCGGACGACGCTCATGAATCGTGCAGCATCCCTCGCCGCGAAAGTGGCATGGCTGGCCCGGGTACATTTCGTGGCCGAATACCGTGCCCTTGACCCAACCGTCGCAGCACGCCGTGCAAGTGCCGCATTGCCGCGCTTCTGCGGTCGTCGCCCGCGCCGGGACCTGCTTGAGCGGCACCACCGCGCCGCAGCACTTCTTGTATTTCTTTCCGCTACCGCAGGGACAGGGATCGTTTCTTCCGAAGAGCATCGGGAGAGTCTAGCGCACCTGTTCTGGGCCAATGCAGCGTTTCTGCCGGCGGGCGGAATCGTTCCGGCGAAGGATCTTCCGTCGTTCAACCGCGATCGCGCCGATGCGGCCGGGGCGCGCGGCACGGGGTCAGAGCAGCCCGGGAATCCAGCGCTTCACGCGCGCGAGATACCCGCGGTAGGGATCCCCGAAAAGAGAAGCGAGGCGCACTTCGTCATCGCGCACTCTCCGGTGGAACCACGCAAGGTGCAACGCGAACACCGCCGCGGCGAGCCATGAGTCGAGCGCGAAAGCGAGCCCCGCGAGGAAAATCAGATGTCCGAGATACATCGGATTGCGGCAGTAGCGGTACGGCCCGCCGGTCACCAAGTGCTCCGGCGGAATCGAGAGGCCGGGCCCGCCGCCCCCTTCGCGCACGCGGTAGTTGCCGATGAGGCGGTACTGCAGATAACCCCACACGAGCAAAGGCAGCGCCCAGAGATGAATCTCCGGAAGCCCTTGCTGCAACACGGCCTCGGCTGCAAACAGCAGGACCGGCCAGAGAACGAAAGTGCGGTTCGAGGTGCTGGAGAGCCATCTCGCCGCGGCGCGGCCGGCCCCGCTCACGCTCTCGCCGGCTCGGTCTTGGGCATGAACAGGATGAAGAGGTTCGCCGCAACGATCGTTACGGCGAGGAAGTTGAACGTCGCGATAAGGCCGTAGCGGTCGGCGACCATTCCTCCGAGGAGCGGACCGATCGAGGAGCCGAGCGCCTGTGCGCCGAACAGGACCCCGATGCTCGTTCCACCCATGTTCCTGGGCGTGGTCTCGAGGAGCCAGGCCTGCAGCACCGGCCGGATCGCATAAAGAAAAAACCCGAGGACCGTGACGAAAAACACGAATGCGAGCGATTTGCCCGCGAGCGCCATGAAGACAAGCACTACGGCCGTCATCGCCATGCTGGTCATCATGACGCTCTTGCGGCCCATGCGGTCAGACAGGTGCCCGGCGACGGGCGCAGCCGCGAAACCCGCGGCCTGCAGCGCGAACATGCAGGCGCCCACCCAGAAAGGCGAATAGCCCATTTCGTAGGCGAGATACACGGGCAGGAAAGTGAGCAAAGCGTTCTGCGTCATCGACCGGAACGCCGAGCTCGCCGAAAGGAGGAGCAAGCCGCGGTTGCGGAACAACTCCGGCACGCCGCGGAAATAGTCGCGCAAAGACTGGCTGCCTGCGTCGGCCGTGGTCTCGCGCTTCTTGGCGCCCAGATGTAGCGTGCCTAGAAAAACGAACAGGAGGAAAGCAATCACGATACCGGGAACAACGTTCATGATCACCACTTCGCGCCACGAGAACGTCGCGAGCAGCGCCCCCACGACGATGGGCGCGATCGCGTCGCCGACGTTTCCGCCCATGCCGTGCAGCGAGAGCACCAGGCCCTTCCTCTCGGGGAAACGGCGCGCCAGCGTGGGAATCGCGGTCGGATGCCACAGGCTGTTGCCGAATCCCACCAGCGCCACGCAGCCGATCAGCATCAGGTAGCTGTGGGTGAATCCCATCAGCAGATACGGGAATCCCACCCAGAAAAGCGACACCGCCATCAGCATGCCCTTGCGTCCGACCGTGTCGACCAGCACTCCGCCGGGGATGTTCGCCACCGCGCCCGCGATGTACTGGCAAGTCATGATGAGACCGAT
>Ga0193726_1003478_pt1 | contig 10005 bp, 7 predicted proteins | sample H2c1metaG_FD_144928 | JGI IMG/M metagenome (GOLD analysis project Ga0193726, IMG submission 144928) | Soil microbial communities from a riparian zone of the East river system, Colorado, United States - H2c1 | ecosystem: Environmental > Terrestrial > Soil > Riparian zone | place: USA: East River... | reverse complement strand
ATCACGCAGATCCAAATGGATGCCGTGAACGCAGGTTCCGGATATTACAGCGGTTCCAACATTCCCAATTTTCCTGTCGGGGTCACAATTGCCGAGAACATGGTTGGCACCGTTGTAACGGCGCCCGCGGTTGGAGACTGCGGCGACAATACTCAGTTTTTGTACCACGCGGACTGTTTTGACACGCTGAATATTATCGCCACCGATCCCTTGACGGCTCCGCAACATCCCGCCACGGGTACAAATACGTCCACCGGCGCGATGGCGTTGTACACCCCCGCTATTACCACCAACGCTCAAGCGGTGGCTCTTGCGACGTTCTACAAGGCGGGTGACACACTGCTTGTTTTGGCGTTAGACGGATCAACGATGACCACCGTGAAACTTACGGCGACGCCAACTACGGTTTCGGGATCCACTCTGACCCTGCATTTCACGGCCACGTCTACCGCCGGCGTAAATCCTCAGGACGCACTTCTGTTGACAACCCACAGCGGTGGAACCACAGACAATTCGCACACGCAGCTCAGTTCCACGTATGACACATCGAGCTGGGTGTTAAGACTTCAGCCGATAACGTACAGCGTGGACGATACAAATCCGGCGGACCCGAAGCTAATCCGAACAGTCGCCGGAACTTCAAACGTAATCGCCGAGCAGATCGTCGGGTTCAAGGTTGGGGCCTCGCTGGCGAACCAGGCCGATACAATTGACGGTACGTACAAATATGACGCCTCGGTATTTGGAGCCTCACCCGGGTTTGATTTCAGCATCATCCGTTCCATACGCGTGACTGTGATTGGGCGTACTCCGCCAAGTGCGAGCAGCGCCAGCACGGTGCTGAATTCGTATGATAACGGGCCATACAAGATTCAGGGGCTTTCAGTGATAGTCAATCCGCGCAATATAAGCATGGGCGATAATTGAGGCCAAAATGAAAAATATAAACTCAACTGCACTCAGACAGAATCGTTCGTCACGGGATAATTCCCGAGGCGTGGCGTTGATCTTCACTCTTCTGATCTTGGCGCTAATGATGGTTTTGTCGCTGGGAATGGTGATCGCGCTTAGCTCGCAGACATTTATCAGCGGCTACTATCGAAATTATCGAGGTGCGTTCTACGCGGCCGACTCTGGAGTGACGGTGACCCGAGTGGCCATGATCAATCAGATTACCGCACTTGTGCCGACAACAATTGCGTTGGCGGCACAGCCTTTGACTGCTGGTCAAGCTACCGGCGTTCAGACGGCCATCAATACCACATACGGCGGGAGCTGGACTTCTCTGAACTCTGGACAGGCCGCCGGATCGTGGCCGGGTAAGTGCGAGCTAAGTTCTTCGGTACCCGCTACATTTTCGCAAACGGGTTGCGTTCTGAATTATAACTGGGCGTCATCACCCACTCCGGGGCCTGTGCTTCCGGATCCAAATCCAACTCCGGGTGTCCCCTATACCTGCCCATTGCCGCCTCCACCAGCTAAACTCTGCTCGACCGCAGCAGGCCTGACGAACAACTGCTACGTGATCAATAATTTCCAATATGCGTACACGTACACTATCGATGTGCTGGGGCAAGTTCAGAATAGCGAACAAGCTGAAATCCGGGATACCGGAAACGTAACGATTACCGTAAACATTAGCCAACCATCGGCAGTGACCAAGAATCAGAGTTTCGCTGCCTGGGGAATGTTTATTGATCAATCGCCAATTTGCAGCGGAAGCACGCTGGTGAATGGAACCTTGACGGGCCCTGTGTTTACCAATGGATCGTGGAATTTCAATACAGGTTCTTATATTTTTACTGATTCGGTCGGGCAGCAAGGGGCGCAGGCGGGCGCTAGTTTCTCGGATGGAACGTGCAATCAGGCATCGACGCTTCCTAACAACCATTCCGGCCAGACAGTGGCCCCCACTTTTAATAATCAATTTCAGATGGGTCAGGCGCACGTAACTCCTCCACCCAATAGCTTCAGCCAGATGTGGGCTGCGGTGGATGGCAAAGGTACTGGAGAAGCCGACCCGAGTCCGACCGGTACGGACATGAACAACGCGAACATGAAGAACGCAGCTGGCACTTTGTGGCCGCCTTCGACCAGCGGTCAACCATCGAGCGGTGTTTACATGCCGTTTGTGCCTGTCGGCGGTACGCTACCGAACGGAACGACATGCGCTGGTACGCACAGTTGCGTGAGTGGAGGCGGAATCTACGTGAAGGGAAACGCGACCGTTACGATGCAAGCGTCCGGCACCAGCAATCAGATTTTTACGATTGTGAATAACAGTCAGACAACGACAGTAACTGTCACTCTTCCCTCTGGTCCTACGACGTTCCAGACCGGCGGAAATACTCAAACACTTACCGGCGTGCCATCGAATTTCAACGTAAACCCACCGACCGAAGCCGCGATGGTTTATGTCGACGGTAACATCACTTCGATTGCCGGAGCTGGGAGTGCATCAATCCAGGACACTTCGGCGGTAACAGTTACGGCGAACGGAGACATGACGGTTACGGGTAACATTACATATAAAACCGAGCCTGTAACGACGACGCAGAATCAGATTGTGACCGGCACTTCACCAGCATGCTGCAATGGCACCCCGGCTGACACGTTGATTCCCGGCGCCAATAATGGGCAGGTCTTAGGTCTTTTCACGGCCAGCGGAAATGTGAATCTGGCCGTTGGCTCTAACGGACAGAATCTCGAAATTGATGCTTCCGTCGCAGCGATCGGTGGTGCGGGTACCGGCGGTATGGTGAACAACGGCAATAGCATTAATACGTTGAACATCGTTGGCGGCCGTATTCAAAGCACGATTCAAAACATCGGCGCGACCACGCGAAACGTTTTCTTTGACCGGCGATTCGCGCAGGGAAACTTCGCACCGCCGTGGTTTCCTTCGACGTCGATTACAAGTACGCCTTCGGGTGTTGAGAATTCGACTGTCTCGATTTCAAATCCGCAGCGCATCGAATGGAGATGTCTATCCTGCCAGTAGAGCGGAAGCGTAACTCGCTGGTAGTTCTGCGCTAAAAGACAACTAAACCTCCATTACGCCGCCGGAGCTTCTTGCCCCGGCGGCGTTTTTATTTTCGGGCGATTATCCGGGCGCACGAATTCGTGCGGTGAAGTTTCTGTTTACGGCGGGAACTGTGCAGGAAAATTGTGTGGGCCAGTTCGCGTCTGTGAATCCATTGCGGCAAAGTTTAGTGAGCGCGCCGGCTACGTCGGAGGAATCTTCCGGGCCGGTGTAGGGCTCGACGTAGATTTGATAATTTTGCGATGCGCTGACGGAAAGTTTTTGCAGGGTATAGGAGCCGTCGAATGTTGGAGGGCCGCTGGTCGTGCAGGACCAGCCGGCTTGTGTGGCGGCGGCGACGGAGCCGGTGGCGTTGTCTACGGCGACGACTTGCGCGGCGAAAATTCCTGTCACGCTGCCGAGGCCGACGAGGGATAACGGATTTGCGGGAAGGATGCGCCCGCTAATTGTTCCGACGTGCGTTGTCTCACTTGGATTGGGATAGAGGACACGGAGGCCGGAGCGATCGTCATCGGAGAGAGGCGCGTCGGGAGTTTGCGGACTTGGGCGTGGGGCGTCGAATGATCCTGCTGGAGGAACGAACGGGAACATCACCGCGCTCCAAACGGCCGTGTGCGCGAAGCCGAAGAAATGGCCCATCTCGTGATTGAGCACGGATTCCAAATCATTGGCTTGCGGATTGGCGGACAGCACTGCGGGCGTTGCGAAGACTTCGAGTTTGTCCGAGGGATTCAAAAGAATATCGGCGTCCACAATTTCGCCGATGAAAGTTGATGGCGCGTGATTTGGGACAGATTGTTCGCCGATCGAATCTTCGGTGGTGACGCGAGTGAATGAAATTACTCCGGATGTGAAGGCGGCGTCATTTTGGTTAAAGCAAATTGTGTTGAGGCCGTCCGCTGAGGAGCATGCGATGGCCGTGGGCGTCCGCGCGAGAGCTGCGAGCGAAGCGGGAAGCAGGGTTGTGCCGGAGACTCCCGTCCACACGCCGAAAGATTGCGCGATTACCGCTTCGATTTCATTTAGCTTTCCAGTGGGCGTGGGATCCTGTGTGAGGATCGTGACAGGACTGATGCTGAGCGACGTGCTCCAACGATTGTTGATGCCGCCGGCGAGCGAGCTGTTCCAGTGGTCGGCTTGGGGACACGCAGAGCCGCCGGACTGCGCGGAAGGCAGGCGCATGTCCGCAACTGTGTAGGCGAACGCGTAGGCTTGCGCGGCTGGGGCGAGGGCTACGTAGCTTGCGAGTGATACTGCCAAAAATATTCTTGCGAGCGTGAGTACGGAATTCCTGTTTACGTGGAGTTGGATCATTGTTTGCTCCCGGAATGCAATTTGCCGTTTGTTGATGGAGTGGCGAGAGCGGTTGCTAATTGGATGCGGAAATCGCTGATTGGAAGATTTCGTACGCCTACTGTTGCGAATTGGCGTGTGCTCGGATCGAAGACGGCAAAATGGCTGGTATCTTGAGTTAAGCGCGCATCGCCAGTTTTTTCGCGGTGAATTCGGAATGTGCCTTGCGCCCAACTGGTGACGCCGTAATCTCCCGCTGAAGTTTTTTCGACGAACAAAACTGTCTCTTCGCCGGTGGCGAACATTGGCACACCTTCGATTCTGACTTCTGTGTGATTTATGCGGCCCCCGGGCAATCGCACGCGAAGATTCTGTGGTGGCGCGCCCTTGAATGTTTCGAGAACGGCGAAATCGTCGAAAGTCCAGATGGTTTCGGATTCCCAGCGAGTTTCTGAATGTATGCAGCGCGCGCGAACGATAATTTCGGCGCAATTTGCGAGCGCGTTCAAGTCCATGCGGACCAGCGTTGTGGCGCTGGCGGCGAACGCCAGGCTACACACGAGAAAAAGGGAAGCGATCACTTGCAGAAATTTCCGATTGCGATGAATCATTGAACCTCCAGCACGCCGGTGGCGACGGCTTTATCTTGATTTGGATTTTGAATCAAAATGGAACGCAAGCCCTTCAACGACGAAGCTGGAATTGTGAGCGTCAGATCGACAATACCGAGACCGAGCGGCTGCTTGCCGATGATGGCGATGTCACCTGCCGCGGGACCGGTGATGGAATATGTGAATGAAGGGTCGAGCCCGCTGACGGAAAAAACGCAAATGTCCAAAGTTGCTGTGCCGGTTGCGGGTCGAGTGATGAGGAGCGAACCAGCGCCGAGTGTGCAAGTGTTCAGCGCTGGCGAAAAAATTCCCATTGCGGCGACTGCGATGGTTACGTCGGGCTGCGGCGCGATTGAGCCGGCGGTGGAAGGCTCGACGACGATGATGTCCTTGCCGGTGACGTTGGGATTTGTTGGAGTGAGAGGAATGATGTCGACCGGGCCGATGTTGGCGACAACGATAAAATTCACAGTGTTGGAAAGCGTCAAATCCGGATTCTGAATTGTGATGGGTAAATTTCCTGCATTGGCCAAATCATTTGAGTTTAGAGCGGTGGTGCAGGTGCCATTGGAAATGCAGTTTGTTGTGCGCGGATTTCCGTTGATGAGAATTGTTGAGCCGGGGCCGGGACTGGTCGGCGCGAAATTTCCTCCGAGAACTTCTAACGTGAAACTGCCGACGCCACCGGCAGTTGCGCTTGCGGGCAGAAGGCTAACGATGGTGACTGCGTTGGTGATTGTGACGCTGGCGTTGCCGGTGCGCGAAGAATCTTCGGAACTGGTGGCAAGAATGTTGATCGCGTTGGGTGAAGGCGTGGAAGTTGGCGCGGTGTAGAGGCCGTTGGCGTCGATGAGTCCGCATGGCAAACCTGCGCCGCTGCATGCTGTGCCCGTCGTGTTCCAGGTGACAGTTTGATTTGTGGTGCCGAGAATATTTGTCGTGAACTGTTGTGTGGTGGCGGGCGCGAGACTCGCGCTGGCAGGAGAAACGGTAACGATGATGTGAGGAAGAATTGTGATTTGCGCGGATTGAATTTGCGCCGGGAACGCTTGGCTGGATACGCTGAGAGTCACCGGACTAGGCGAGGGAATTGACGCAGGCGCGAGATATTCCACACTGCCCGCGGGCGCGATGCTCACGGCCTGACAGGGATTTGATGCGACGGCACAGATTTGCCCGACGATGGTGTTTCCTCCGGGAATCCCAGCGACTTGCCAAATTACATTTGTGTTTGAACTTCCTGAAATTGTTACGTTGAACGGTTGACGGTGGCTGACCGCGCTGGTTGCGCTCGTCGGCGTCAACACCAGCGCGCCGGGAGTCGTGAAAGTGATTGTGGCTTGGCCAGCAGCTGTCGGATTCGCGACGCTGACGGCGTGGACGATTACGCTGGATGACGCGGGTAAAGTGGCGGGCGCAGTATATGTGGTGGTTGAGCCTGGAATATTTATTACCGTGCCTACCGTCGCGTTTCCGCCGACAACACCGTTCACGTCCCATGTGACGTTTGTGTTTGCGCTTCCGGTGACTTGAGCCGAGAAAGGTTGCGTGCCGGAAAGCGGAACGGATGCGCTGCCCGGAGTTACGACGACCGTGACTGGCGCAACGATTGATACGGCAATCGAAAACGCTTTGGTTGGGTCGGCTGTTGGAGTTGCGGTAATAGAGACGGTGAGAGGAGTCGGCACTGATATGGGTGCTTGATAGATTGCCGTTGCGCTACTCGGCGAAATTATTCCGCATGCCGCGCCCGTGCAGCCTGCGCCGGAAACTGTCCACGTGATTCCGGGGTTTGGATTGGAGTTTGCGATTGGCGTGAGCGTCGCGGTGTAGTTGCCCGTCGCGCCAGCGTTCACTGATGTTGGGCCTGTGACGCCCAGCGTAAATCGGCTGGTGATTGTTATGGGAACAGTCGCGGTTTTGCCAGGGTCGGCGACGCTACGAGCTGTGACTATTACAGCCGCGGGCATTGGCAAGATTCCGGGCGCGGTGTAATTTCCGTTTGCGTCAATTGTTCCGCATGCGGTGTTCGCGCAGCCCGTGCCGGTAACCATCCATGTGACCGCAGCACTAGGATTTCCGGCGCTCGCAATGTGGGGAATGAAAATTTGCGCGGCGCCGAGTTCCACGCTGGCGCTCGGTGGAATCGCGCTGACTGCAATGTCGCTTGTAATAGTGACTGGTACAGTCGAACTTGCAGCTGAATCGGCCACGCTAACGGCTTGAACGGTGGCGCTGGCTGGTTGAGGCAATATCTGCGGCGCGGTAAAAAGTCCCGTCGCGGAAATTGTTCCGACGAGAGTATTTCCTCCGGCGATTCCATTCACATTCCACGTCACCGATTGATTTACCGCGTTGTTCACCGTAGCGGTGAATTGTTGCGTGGCACCCAGCACAACGTTTCCGCTCAGCGGAGCAATCGTCACCGTAACAGTTGTGCCGCCAACAATCGCAATTAGCGCCGATCCGGCTGTAGTTCCATCCGCTTGGCTGACAGCTTGCACGGTTACAGAAGCTTGCTGAGGCAAAATTTGCGGCGCGGTGTAAAGTCCGCTTGTTGAAATAGTCCCGACCGTGGAATTTCCGGCCGCAATTCCATTCACGTTCCAAGTGACGGAAAGATTTGTTGTGTTCGTGACAGTCGTCGTGAATTGTTGCGTAGCTGCGAGCGTTACTGACGCGCTCGCCGGCGAAACGCTCACGCCAATTGCCGGCGGCGGTGGCGGGTTCGTCGTGCCTCCTCCTCCACACGATGAAAGAAGCAGCATGCAGATTAGGGAGAAAACAAGAAACATGACGCCGAGCAATAGAGTCTGAGGTTTCTCGGCGCGATTGTGATTTTCAATGAGAGGTTTGTTGGTCACGCAACGCATGAAGCAAGAACGTGGCCAGTGTTTCGAGTCGGTACATGTTGAGGTTAGAGCGAAGTGAACGGCGCTCGACGAATGTGCTCCAACTGGCTGAATCTAGTCGAGTTGCCTTCTTCGATTTCCTGGCAATGGTAGTCGTAAGAAAATTTTTGCACGTTTCAATACGAGGCAGTATTTCGCGCAACTCGTCCCATATCGGGAATGGTTGACCGTGAAGAATTCCAAAATGGTTCTGCGAGATGGACGACGAGAAGTAATTGACGTTAAACGCCGCGATCATCGCGCCAAGCGAATTGACATCTCCACATGCCCGGCGAATAATTGCAACATGGCACGTCCCGAAGTTGCGCATCGCATCAAGAGCTATTCGGCTGCAACCGGATTCGTTTATCAATATCAATTCGTGGAAGTCCAGAAGGCGCGCCGCGGACTCTCGCTTGGCAACGAGTACGTTTACATCGTGTCCGTCGATCGCAAAGAAAATTTCCCGCTGACGGTTTTTGTGAAGCAGTCCGCAGAAGACAAATGGGCCAAGCGCGAAGGCCGAAAGCTGAGCGGCACCGAAGAATATGCCGTGGCGAAGATGCGTTTGTTTCAAGCGTTTGACGAGGCAGAAGATCTAGCAGCGACGAAGCCCGATTTGCTGGTGGATGATTCCAACCTGGAAGCACTGCTAAAAACTCTCGACCTGTAAGCCCTTCGCATCATGAAAGCTACGTCCACAATCGAACTTCCCACTGAACTTTTGGCGCGGTTGCGGCGTCTTGGCATTGGGACCGAGATGCAGTCACTTGAAGCGACATTGCCGGGGAACGTAGTGCAGCGAGACGGCGAGACGAACGAGTTTGTTCGCGAAACTGCGGCGGCTCGTGAATTTGAAGAACAACTAGCTGATGGCGCGTCGATGGCATTTCGCCTGGCGATGAGCGTGCTTCGCAATCGCGCGGACGCGGAAGACGTGGCGCAGGATGCGCTGTTGCGGGCGTATCGCGGCTTCGCAAAATTGCGCGAACGCGGCGCGTTTCGCGGATGGTTGTGCCGAATAACCTGGCGATTGGCGCTGGATAAGCAGCGCGGGACTCGTCGACGCGAAAAGCGCGAGACGGCTTCAACATTTGTTCCGGGAACGCCAGAGCGAAGCGTTGAGCAAATGGCGGTGGCCAACGAATTCGATCGGCATCTTGCGAAGGCAATGGACGAGCTGCCGGAAAAATTGCGTCAGGCGCTGGTGTTGGCGGCAATTCAGGGACACAGCACACGCGAAGTAGCGGAGATGTTGGATTTGCCGGAGGGCACGGTGAAATCCCGTGTGCATCTGGCACGGAAACAGTTGACGGAGAAACTGCAATGGCTTGCGAAGGATTTGAAACAAGGCTGATCGAAAGGGTTCTTGCGGATACCGATCCCGCGCTGACTGCGCATTTGGCGCAGTGCGCCGATTGTCGCGCGGAGCTTGCCGCGCAGAGCGAATTGCAACAGCGCATAGCGAATGGAATTGCCGCGATGATAGCGGACGAGCCTTCGCCGGCCCTGTTAACGCGAGTTCGTGCGGAAATTGCTTCAATGGAAGCACCACGTTCTGCGAATTGGATGCAGTGGGCTTTTGCTGGCGTGACGGTTAGTGCGTTCGCAATTGTTGCGATGTGGATGATGGGTCGGCCATCAGCGCGTATTAGCGGGACGGGAAACTTGCCCGCGCAGACTGCGACGAGTGCGCCGTCCTCGGTTGCGCCTCCCCCGGTGCAAATTGCGTCATCGAAGAAGATGATCACTCGTGAACATCGTTCGATGCGAGGCGCTTCACACGCGAATTCGCCGCTCGTCGTTCCGTCGGTGGCGAAAGCTTCGCAACCTGTGATGACTGCCGCCGCAAATAATTCTTCTTCCGAAATTATCGTTCCCGCCGGACAACGTGAGGCAGTTCTGCGTCTTGTGAACGCGCTGAGAACTGGACGCGTTGACGCGGCGTCTCTTATGCGTACAACCCAGCCTGGTGAAGTCGCTCCGCTGGCGATTGCTCCGCTGGAAGTGAAACCTTTGAACGGCGGAGGTAGTGAAGGACCAGGGGACGAGTTCGAGATTGAGTTCTAACTCGCCGCACCGACGCAAGTCGACAATTCGCGAGACGAACCATCTCCACGAATGATTCTCGCAATCTGCTGGCCCGATATTTCTCGGAGGATCAAGA
>Ga0193726_1003477_pt1 | contig 10007 bp, 5 predicted proteins | sample H2c1metaG_FD_144928 | JGI IMG/M metagenome (GOLD analysis project Ga0193726, IMG submission 144928) | Soil microbial communities from a riparian zone of the East river system, Colorado, United States - H2c1 | ecosystem: Environmental > Terrestrial > Soil > Riparian zone | place: USA: East River... | reverse complement strand
CGTCCGCCGCACACGCCCCGAAGTGCCAGCAGCGATGACCGTCTACTCCAGCCGCGCCAGAGCCGACAGCGGGGCCGACGTAACCGGGGACCGGTCGCCGGCGGCCCAGACAACCGGCTTCCTGAGTGCACAGAACCCGGTTGGCCACTGGCTACGCCGGCTCGTTACCTTCTGCGCACTCGTTGTCGTGGCGATGTTGTTCCTGGTCGAGGCATACACCAACGCGTCGTTCACACCCGACGGAGCATCCGTCGCCAAGCAATCCGGTGCCGGTGTGCCACCGGCGATCAGCCACGGCGGACCCGTGATCGACACGGCCGGACCGCGGCCGACCACGTACCGACCGCCTGCGCACACGATCGCTCTGACCTTCGACGACGGACCCGATCCGACGTGGACGCCGCGGATCCTGGACATCCTTGCCCGGTATCACGTCCGGGCAACGTTCTTCGTCGTGGGATCGCAGGTCGCCCGCTATCCCTCGCTGGCCCGCCGCATCGTCGATGACGGCCACCAGATCGGCGTCCACACGTTCAGCCACCCCAACCTCGACGCCATCCCGACCTGGCGGCGGAACCTCGAGTATTCGCAGGCCCAGATGGCCATCGCCGGAGCCACGGGCGTCAAGACATCATTGCTGCGACCGCCGTACTCGTCCTCGCCCGAGGCGATCGAAGACTCGGACTGGCAGGTCATGCGGCAGATCGGTGCGCAGGGCTACATCAGCGTGCTCGAGAACGTGGACAGCGACGACTGGGCCCGCCCTGGCGTGTCGAAGATCGTGACGAACGCGACTCCCCACAACGGCAACGGCGCGATCGTGCTCATGCATGACGCCGGTGGGGACCGAGCGGAGACCGTCGCGGCGCTGCAGCGCTACATCCCGGCGATGCAGGCGCGCGGTTACACCTTCACCAGTGTCTCGCAGGCGGTCCAGCCGCATTTGGCGACGCCGGTGAACGTCAAGGCTTCGACGTCCGAGCGCTGGCGCGGCCGCGCGCTCGTCTGGACCGTACAGGCGGCCGACGGCTTCATGCGGGTGCTGTGGTGGCTGTTGCTGGCGATCGGTGCGCTTACGGTTTTGCGCGCGCTGCTGCTGTTCGGTGTCGCGGCCTGGCATGCCCGCCGCCGCCGGTCGCCGACCTGGTCGTGGGGCCCGCCGGTCAACGAGCCGATCTCGGTCATCGTGCCGGCCTTCAACGAGCAGGACACGATCGCCGCAACCGTACGGACGCTCGCGGCGTCTACGCACCGGCAGCTGGACATCGTCGTGGTCGACGACGACTCCACGGATGCCACGGCGGATCGCGTCGAAGCGCTCAGCCTCGACAACGTACGGCTGGTCCGCGTGCCGTCGGGCGGCAAGGCCACGGCCTTGAACACCGGCGTCGCGTTGGCGCGCCACGACTTGATCGTGATGGTCGACGCGGACACCATCGTCGACCCGGACGCGTTGCACGAACTCGTCCAGCCGTTCGGTGACCCCTCGGTCGGTGCGGTCGCCGGCAACGTCAAGGTCGGCAACCGGCGTCGGCTCCTGGGTCGCTGGCAACACATCGAATACGTCATCGGATTCAACCTCGATCGGCGCCTCTACGATGCTCTCGGTTGCATCCCGACGATCCCCGGTGCCCTCGGTGCGTTCCGGCGACGTACGTTGCAGGAAACCGGCGGGCTCAGCCACGACACCCTCGCCGAGGACACCGACCTGACCATGGCCATCCTGCGCGGCGGGTGGCGCGTCGTGTATCAGGAAAACGCGCGCGCACGCACCGAGGCGCCGGCCACGCTGCGGCAGCTATCGCAACAGCGGTACCGATGGAGCTACGGCACGATGCAGGCGATGTGGAAACATCGCCGGTCGATCGTCGAACGCGGCGCATCTGGCCGGTTCGGCCGCCGGGGGCTACCGCTGATCGGCCTGTTCACGGTCGTCCTGCCGATGTTCGCGCCGCTGCTGGACGTGCTCACCGTCTTTGGCGCGTTCTTCCTCGACCGCTGGATCACCATCATCGGATGGTTGGCCGTCCTCGCGGTTCAGACAATCACGGCCATCCTCGCGTTCCGGCTCGACCGCGAACCGCTGCGGCCGCTGTGGGCACTCCCCCTGCAACAGCTGGTGTACCGCCAGCTCATGTACACCGTGCTCGTACGCTCCGCCTTCACGGCGTTGACCGGCCGTCGGCTGCGATGGCAGAAACTGAAGCGAAGTGCCGAAGTAGCCGTGGACGTGGTTTGACGCGCCGGCGCCCCGTGGGTCTTCCCGGGTGCGCCGGCGCGCGGTCGGCCTTCTACGCCGTTACTTCTGGATCGCGGCTCCGGCCGGCGAAACGAGCCACCAGAGACCGCCGAATTGGTTCAAGCCCTGGCCGGTCGTCTGTCCAGCGGCGGTATCCGCCGCGTAGTAGTAGAGCGGGTGCCCGTTGTACACCACCTGTGTCGAGCCGTCACTCCGCGTGAACGTGGTCAACATTGAGCCGGTCGCGCCACTGCCGGCCGTCGGCTTGCCGCTCGTGGTCAACGGCGGCCAGGCGGCCGCGCACGCGCCATTGCAGACCGACTTACCGCCGGTGTCGGCAACGAACAGATAAAGAGACTTGCCCGAGCCGTCGGTCAGATAAGTCCCGGCCGATCCGGTCTTGGTCATCACCACGGCGGGTCCGCTGGGCGCTGACGGCGTAGTTCCACCGGCCGCCCCTGCGTTCGGGTTGGAGTTTTGGCCAGTGGTGCTACTACTGCCGTTGCTACTGCTCCCGCACGCCACGAGTAACAGACTCGCGAACACGAGCACCGCGGCGGCACGCCAACCATGCAAGTGCGCTCTTAACTTGGGTGATATTGCGTATCGCATGCCTCGGCCCTTTCTCCAGATTGAGGAAGTTGTGGGCAGCACCACGCTCACAGCCGCGGGCGTTCACGCGGGCCGTGTTCGTAAGACCGTCGCCGCCGTCGAGATTCAATCGGGCGGCGGGATCATGAATGGGTCCCGGACCCGAAGACCCTCACCGTTGAGGCGTGCTTTCTTCGCCGTGGTCCAAGCGGCCGGGCACCCATTTATCGCCGTTCCAGCCCAGGGTAGGCGCGTTGACCGGACGGAGTGCAGGATCGCGATATCGGAGCCGGCCCCGTCGCCCACGCGGCTTTCGGCGCTTTTGTACGCCCCGACACGCACGCGTGCGGTCCGGCACGACCTACCGTCCCGCCGGCGCCGGCCCCGCACAGCAACGAGTCGGTTACGTGCGGCCGCGTACCTGTTACCAGCCCGACCAAGATCTTTCGCGCTGAATCAGACCGTACTTGCCGTGCCGCTACGCTGGCGCGACCGTCTGTGCCGCCGTCGTCTCCTCCGGTGCGCGCTGTGCCGGGACGACATTGTTCGCGTCGTGCCGGGCGTGGTTGCCGTCAGCCGTCGGCGTTTCCGGCCGCAATGCGGCGTCTTCGGCAGCCTCCGGTTCGATGGCCACGTCCGACTCAATAGCCGTGGCCGGATCGATAATGTCCGGTTCGATAGCCATGTCCGGTTCGATAGCCATGTCCGGTTCGATAGCCATGTCCGGTTCGATATCCGTGGCCGGTTCGATATCCGTGGCCGGTTCGGTAGCCATGGCTGCGCGCGGATCGGTTGCTCGGTCCGATCCCGGCTCAGCGGCGTCCGGGCCCTGCGCGGCTGCGTTGTCCGGGTCCAGCTGGGTTTCGGTGTTCGGCTCTGGCCGGGTTGCCGTGTCGGCGACCGGTTCGGACGCGGCGTCGACCGCTCGCCTGGCCTCCGGCGCCAACACGACCTGGGGATACTCGCCGGTGTCGCCGCTGCTCGCCGCGGCCGCCATCACCGCTGCCGCGGCCAGGTCCGCTACCCGCTTCGCCTCGCGCTGCACGCGAGCTCGCACCTCTTTCGCGTGCCGGTCGGCGGAGTCGGCCGCCCGGCGCGTTTCGTCCAGCCGTGCCAGCTCCGCGGTCAGTTCCTCCCGGGCCTCGCCCAGGCGCTGCTGCAATTGGCTCATTTGGGCGTTCGTGGTGTTCGCCTCATGACGTGACCGCGACAGCTGCTGCTCGGCGGTCTCCAGCTCGGTCTGCATCTGAGCCAAAGCGTGCCTACGCGTCTGAATCTGCTGCTGGACGCCGGCAAGCTTCTGCTGGTGAGCGGCGGTTTGCTCATCGGCGCGCCGGCGCAAATCCACGGCCCGTCGCTGTGCGTCCGCCTGAAGCGCTGCATTCTTCTGATCGGCGACGGTCCGCTGCTCGGCCATGTCCTGCTCGGCCGCCGCGCGCTGCTCACCGATCTCGCGTTCAAGGTTGGCCTTGGCCTGCGCGCGCTCTTGCTCTATCTGGGCGCGACCGGCCTCGATCTCCTGCTGAACCTGCGCACGTGCCGCCTCGACCGCCGCCTCGGCCTCAGCATGGGCCCGTTCGACCTGCTCGGCGCTGCGTTCGCCGACCTGTTTGGCCTCCTGCTCGGCGCGCTCCCGAGCGGCGGCACCTTCCGTCCGCAGCTTGTCGGCGTGTTCGCGGCTCTCGGCCAGCATCCGCTCCGCTTCGGCCTGGTGGTGGGCAACGCGCTGCTCGGTCAGGTCGCTGATGGCATCGGCCTGCTTCTCGGCGAGCGACAGGATCTGGTCGACCATCGGGCCGAGGTGGCGGAACGATGCTCGATCGACCTGGGGCGGTCGCTCGCGCATCTCGGTCAGCTCGCCTTCGATATGGCGGATCTGCGCCCCGAGAACCTGAATCTGGTCGTACGCCCGCTCACGCTCTGCCGTGAGCGTCGAGATCTCGCTCGCCAGCTGCGAGACGTACTCATCGACCTGACGTTTGTCGTAACCGCGCATCGCCACCGCGAAGCTGGGCAACATCGGAGCGTCGTCGCTGAGCGCGAGCAACCCATTGTCATGCGACATGCGTAATCCTCCAACCGATCGCGGCGCGCGATGCCGACCGATGAGCGGCGCCGCAGGGCACAGTGGAGAGCAGCCGACTATTCAGTCACCCGCCTGCGCCTCCACGAGATTATCGCCGTAGGCGAGTGTGCATCAGGCCACCCCGGCGGGGCGACCTCAGAGCGTGCGGCCGTGCGCGATTTCGGTCAACGTGGCACGTCGTTCATTCAGGCATACATGTCCGTTAGTACTGCCTCGCCGCCCAGGCCCGTAGCCACGTCGACCACATACCAACGGATGCGCCAGCCGTGACCACGATGTGGGCGAGTTAGATTGCCCGATTCGCTGGTCGCTTGTCACGGCTTTCACTTTGTCTCTTTGTGCTCGTTCGTGGCGAGGGAGCCGTTCAGCGCATTGTGCCAATCACAGTCGGTTCATGTGTTGCGCCGATGCGGGTAGCGTCCGCGTCGATCATCGGCGCGACACGCGCGATGTCATGACTGTTGTTGGCCCGTTCATAGGCACCATGAACGCGGTCAGCTCGGCGACAAGATCCGACACCAGACAGGTCCTCTCCAGGCACACGTCTCCCGGCCGCTGCGCCCGCGGCACGGCTCCGCACGCGCAGACCGTGAATCTGCCGTCACTGGCGGCCCCATGGCATCGGCGTCTTGGCCTGGCAATCGGGATGACCGCGACCCGGCCACTCGCGGCCGAACGAGCGGTTACACGGGCATCGAATCGGCGTATTGGCATTGTTCAACACTCGAAACCTCGGCGGCTTGAGCCGGGAACCGTAATCCAGGCGCGCACCCGTCAGCACGGCAAGCGCCGCCGGGCTAACCACGAGACGAGCGCCCTCGCAGCCGAATCCCTCATCGGCCGCAGCCTCGTCGGCAACGTCAATCACATAAGCCGTGCCGGAACACCCCAACGCGGCGAGATCGATGCGGACCGAGCCGTGACGACCGATTTCGTCGATCGCCGCTTTGGTTACATCAAAGGGAGGAAATCGCATGCGATATGGCTTACCAACCGCCACCGACATCGTCAGGCGATAGCTGCGGTCCACAGTGAGCCCGTTGGATATTGCTGCGGGTGATGTCTCCTGCGCGTAGCGGATCGGGCGATCATTGTGGACGTTCGGTTCCGCCACGTGCAACGGCCCGGCTCCCGATCGGGAGCCGGGCCGCTGTTGATGGCACTACGGAGCGACGACGCTGCCGTCGGAGTCTCGGTAGTTGCCGGTCCACGTGATGCCGGCGTGGTTGCACGCGTCGGTGAGCCCGTATGCGGCACTGTAGACGCCGGACTTCGGCGGAACGAACCGGTTGTCGCGTACCACCCAGTTCGTACCCTGCTCCGGGCAGTACAGCGTGTAGGCGCCGCCGCCCATGAAGTTGTCCTCGACTACCCACCCGTTGTTCTGCGTCGGGTTGGTGATGATCGCCGAGGTCACCGGATTAGTCTCCAGGAGGCTGTTATGGCGGATCGTCACGTTGTTTCCATCCTGGGACTGAATTCCGTCGCCGTGAGCGCTCGAGGTGCCCTCGCGCGCCGACACGACCGAGTCAACCAACGACGAATTGGCGTTGATCTCCAGCCCGTTCTCGCAGTCGTGGATGTAGACGGCGTGGGCGGCGAAGTTGGGTCCGGCGAGGCCGGTACCACTGCCGCTCACGCAGTTGATTTCGACTCGGTCCAGGGTGGTCGTGCCGCCGGCCGAGTAGGTGCTCACACCGTAGGCACACGGGCCGATGATCCGCGTGTTGCGGATGGTGACGTTGGAGGCACGCACATCGATGCAGCCGTGGATTTCCTTACCGCTGACCACCGCACCGTTCGTGGTGACGGTGAGGCCGCCGTTGACGACCGTGAGCGCGGTGCCCGCCGGTACGCCGGCGGTGGCCGTTGTCGGGTAGCCGCAGGCGGCCGGGTTGCTCGCGCAGCCATGCTCCGAGGGGCTGGCTGACGGGGGCGTCGAACCGCCCGACGAACCTCCACCCGATGGGGAACCGGTCGGGGTCGGCGCGGCGGTAGGGCCGCTAGGGTTCGGCGCGGCGGTCGGGCCGGTCGTCGTCTTGCCGGGGGGGCCGGTTGTCGGCGCACCCGGGCCTGACGGACTCGGGGTCGCACCCGGGGTCGACGGCCCCGGAGTCGGGGTACTGGGCGTGCCCACGGTGAAGGATTGCCGGGGGTTGAGGCTGACCCAATGACCGCCCTTCTTATACGTGAACCAGTACGTGTAAGTGCCCGCCCGGTTGAATGCCCTACTCCCGGTGAACACCTTCTGCGACGTGCCGAGCTTCCACGCGTGCGCGCGTGCGAAGTCGACTCTGATTCCGTCCGGACCCTTCACCGTGAGGGCGACGTCGGACAGCGTGGTCTCGCTAGCGGCGACGACCTTGGCGCCAGCCGTCACCGTTTGACCGACGGCGGCTTTGCTGACGTCCACGCCCAACGCCTGGACTGTCACGGGAGAGGCAACCCTGAAGTGGATTCCACCGGCGCCGGTCGCCGCCAACGCGATGCCACCAGTGAGAACCGCGGCCATCGCGGCAACCGGTATGAGCAGCCACTTCTTCTTTCCGGCGCCACGCCTGACGCGACGATGCTCACCTCGCCGGATGTCGCGACGCTGCGGAGTGCGGCCCTCCGCAGCGCGACGGTGCGTACCGCCGAGGCCGGGCGCGCCATGCGCGCTGTGGCCGTAGATGGTTGTTGGTTGGCCGGACGTGTCGTCGCCATCGTTCCAGAAGCGAGCGAAGCGGTCCTCGGCGTTGCCCGGGTCAATACGATGATCTTGGCGGGGCACTGCGCCTGGGCGCGCTGAAGGATTGCCCTGGCTGTCGCCGGGCAGGGTGTATCGATGCACAGCTATCCCTTCGTACGCCTGCGAGGTGAGCTGTCGGGTTCGGGCGCGAAGGTTGCCCGGCCGGGAAGTCCCGGCTTCACCCCAAGGCACCGCAATCGCGATGCCGTCGAGGGTTCCCCCACTCCTGTCCTTGCTCAATTTCCTGGGGGCGCACCGCCCGGTGGACAGGACTCGGCGTATCCGGGAGGCGCGGCCGGCCCTGCTCAGCCAGCACATCTTGATAACACAACGTCGCGATCATGATTTGGTCACGCGCTGCTCCGTGCCAGGACCGATAGGTCACCCTGAGAAGTCAACCGCCCGAAATGCGATCACGTTCGGTGGCGAAGCCACCACGGGGCGCCTACGCCCCCTCGAAATTCGATGTGACGCGAGTCACAAAGATACCCGAACGAATGACGATCTCCTCAGGCGATCGGCGTCGATCCAGCCGCCGCGGCTGACCCGCGACTCGTCCCACGATGCTCGCCCACGCAGGTCAACCAGGTCGGGCCCTTGCCAGCTCCCGGGTCGCTCAGCGCTGCGCCGCGGTCGCGACTTGCTCTCGGTCGACGGGCGACGGCGGCGCGACCGTGGGGCGGACGGCGAGATATCCCAGCCCCGCCGCGACCAGCGCGGTGGCCGCAAGTGCGCCGTTGGTCACGGCGAAGGCGTGAGTGGCCGCGGCCGCGCCGACGCGACCACCGACGACGGCGAGATACGCGGTGCCGAACGTTGCCACGCCGAGCACCGCGGAGACCTGCGCGGTCGTGGTCACCAGGCCGCTGAGATCGGCGGCAAACCGGGGCGGTACGGCCGCACTGAGGTGGGCAAGCGTGGCGCTGAAACCGCACCCGAGCCCCAACCCGCCGAGCCCGAGCGTCGCGACCAGCAGCGGGCCCGAAGGCTGTCCCGCCATGCCCAGCAATGCGTACGCACCGGCAAGCAAGAGACACCCGGCAGGAACGAGGTATGGCACGAGCCGCGACGGGACGCGGCGAAGAACGGGCCCGGCTGCCCCGAACGCGGCCACCCACGACACCAGGGCGAGCCCGGAGAACAACGGGCTATGCCCCAGCCCGCGCTGTAGGTACAGCGCAAGCACGAACAGCATCGAAAAGTACGTACCGCTGGCGGCCGCGTTCGACAGCAGCGCTTGCCATACCGGCCTGGTCAGGATGGACAGGTTGACCAGCGGATGGTGGGCATGAGCCGCAGCGGCTCGTTGGGTGACGATGAACGCGGCGAGCGCGAGACCGCTCGCCGCCAGACAGATCCACACCCACAGCGGCCAGTGCAGGTCGCGACCCAGTATGAGGGGCAGCACGGTGAGCATCGCTGTCGCCGACAGCGTTGCCACGCCCGCGAAGTCCAGCCGATCGCGCCGGTGTTCACCGTCCGGCGGCAGCAGCCTCGAGGCGGCGAGCAGTAGCACGATCCCGATCGGCACGTTGATGAGAAAAACGGGTCGCCAGGTGGTGTGGAACAGGTCGGCCCAGACCAGCACGCCGCCGAGTATTTGACCCACGACGGCGCCACCGGACAGCGCGGCCGCGTACCAGCCGAGCGCCCGGAGCCGGCCGGCACCGTCCGGGAAGGCGCGCTGGATGCCGGTCAGCACCTGCGGCACCATCAGTGCTGCACCGACGCCTTGGACGACCCGGGCGGCGATCAGCGGGACAGCCGCTGGCGCAAGTCCACAGGCCAGCGACGCCAGCGTGAAAATCGCGAGCCCGCCCAAGAAGGTCCGCCGGTAGCCGCGCAGGTCACCCAGTCGCGCTCCGGTGATAAGCAGCATGGCGTACGCGAGCACATATCCGGACACGATCAGCTGAAGTTCGGCGCCGCTGGCCGAAAGGCCGGCCCCGATCGACGGGCCGGCAACGTTGACGATCGCGACATCGATGTTGTTCATGACCATGCCGGCGAGCAGGACGGCCAGAAGCAGGCCGCGGTGACGGGCGGGAGGTTCAGACATCGCTCAAAGATGCCCAGCGACTGGCGCGAATGCTGGCGGTATCCGGACATCAGGTTCCGCCGGCAACTGGCTCGCGCACGGTGTGACCAAGCGTCGCTAGCAAACGTATGTACAAGTGCGCTCGCCGCTGATTGACGCGACGCCGCTGGCCGGGCGGCAGTTCACGACGGAGCCGTTGCGTGCCGAGGTGGATCGTGGCCGGGTAGCGCACGGGATCTAGCCATGGCCCGGATGTACGCGCGGCGCGGCCGTGATATCTACAGCGCGTCACGCCAAACCCGACAGCGGCGGCCGCCGTCAG
>Ga0193726_1003476_pt1 | contig 10007 bp, 24 predicted proteins | sample H2c1metaG_FD_144928 | JGI IMG/M metagenome (GOLD analysis project Ga0193726, IMG submission 144928) | Soil microbial communities from a riparian zone of the East river system, Colorado, United States - H2c1 | ecosystem: Environmental > Terrestrial > Soil > Riparian zone | place: USA: East River... | reverse complement strand
TTAATGCTACACATACTAACGCGCCCAATGCTAGGAGCGCGATCACTGTGAGTACTATAGGCACTAAAACAATAATAGTGATGATTTTCATAATAATTTCTTGATAATTTGAGTTAATTCTTCAGCGTGTCTACGAAATATAACCATCACTTCATCATGAGAAGCCTTTCTCTCTGAGTCAGAGATTCTAATATCAAGAGTCAAACTGATAGTGCATCCATCGTTACAGTCGGGATTACTTGGATTAGGATCAATCATGTAACGTTCAGTAGTAATATGCACATTATCGAGATTCATAGTTTACCTTAATTATCAAACCAGAAAATTATTCTATCAATATGCAGATCTTGCAGTTCTCTAAGATCATTAAAGAATCGCTCACCAAGAAATTCTCTAAATGTTGTTTGTTGCCCCTCTCCTGGTTCACAAGTACAACCACCACTTAACCAGCCATCAGACAGCATTCTTGTAACCCTTCTATTCTCCATTGGAGCATCGTAATCGAAGTCAGTAAGTTCTTGAACTGTTAACCACGAAGATGAATGCCAATCAATACCATCGCCATATTCATTTCTAATTAATTCACTCATGTCATTTGGAAGACCACGTGGTAATGATATAGGTGGCACATCTGAATAGTTTCTTATGTCGGCTAAGAAACCGAATACACCATATATGCGGTCGCTGAATGGTGATATATCTACACATATCCAACCATTTGGTGTTAGTTTCTCACAGTAACTATGTATGTCGCATCCCATGATTAAATATTAACCTCTTGCCTGTTACCAATAGTTCTCTGGAGACGTATGTACCAGTTATTTTGAATATAATGTTGGAGCATCAGTGTTTCTCCGAAAGTTATATTCAAATTCTCATAGAATCTCTTATTATCATCAAAGGTTCCTCGCATGAAAACCTGATCCTTGATTCCCTCATTCTTGTGAGACAATAATACTCTTACGTTTCGTTTATGCTTCATCAGGGAACTCCACTTCAAAAGTTACATATTTACCTGGATTGAAACGTTGACAACAAACATCTATAAATTCTTTTGTGCATCCCTTCAAAATATCACGAATATATTGCGTGTTAGGTATCGGATCGCCGCCGAGTTTTTGGACCTGTAATATCCAGTGCGTATATTCATATTTGGCAATTTGTGGAAAGGGATTCTGTGATAACCCGAATTTATGATAAGGATTTTCATTCATCCCATTAAGCTGAACTCTGAATTTCATATTATTCCTTTAAATAGGGAGAAGATTCTTTAATACCTACTAACTGTTCCCATTCTAATTCTTTACTTCGATTGTTATTCATTTGACTTGGTGGTACACACCATACCATTTTGTCACGAGATATAGCCGACATATTACCATTATAACAAACACCATAAATAGTATTAATTATATTAAGACCAAAAGTCTTAGCACTCGAATCACTGATTCGTAAATAAGCGAAACCATTTGCTCCAGCAGTTCGCTTAACAAAGAATTGTCCTTCTTGAATATCATTTGCTTTAACTAAGATCCAATTTTTCATAATAATCTTTCTAAATAAAACTCGCCTGCGGTGCACTACTTCCGATATCGTGAAATATATCCTCATGTCATTTCATGAGTCAGGCGAGCTACCCCTCGAATAGGTATTAAACGTACGGTGTGTATTTTTTATCTTCCTGATCTACCCATCCATGATCCTCGACATAATCTTGGAGAGTAGCTTTCTCATCGGCCTTGATGACAATATTGTCAAACAAGTCGAGAACCTCCTTCCTTGATCGACGAGTAATAATATACTCTTTACCCTCCTTGTTTGTGATGATGATACGTGTGCGACGATTCTGATATCGAGTCATAACGCTCATAATTATTCTCCTTTCTTTCTATACCATTGAAACTTGTGTAAGGGAATAAAACCGGATTTTTGTTTTAAGTTTGAACCCGATTAAAACAAACTATCATAGCTGACCCAGGCGTTGATTAGAGTCACTATGATTTGCAGGGTTAATACCTGACAGAGCCCGTATGAAACTCCACCAAGCACACTTAAGCCTATACTCCTGCATAATTACGGCTAAAGTGAAACACTGAGTATATCATCAACCTGAAACGGTGGAATAGGATTACAATATTTTTTGAGATCATCTGTTATCGTAGTATCCGGCCCATCTTCTATAATTCCTAGTCGGCGAAACAAATTAAGTACAGGTTCTGCTAATTCATCAGGTAGCTTTTCATCAGTTAAACAACAACCATTGAGAGCATGAATATCTACATTTTTCAATTCACTTAGAGGCACAAGAGCATAATATATTATGTCATCTTTAGCGATAATTAATATATTCTTTGTTAAAGCAGTTTTAAAATGTTTATTGATGACTGTTTCTAATTCCTTGGAGGGAAGAGTCATTGCATCTTTTCTAAAATTCAATTGGGAATCAACAGGAATCTTCGCAAGAATAAGTGCATTATAACTACTAATCATTCTTGCATCGATAAGATCAGCAATCTCTGGATGGAACGGATTGGCATTGCAATTCAAAAGTAAATTCTTCAAAGACATTGTGTATCCTTTCTAGGAGATTGAGAATATATCCTGATTAACATTAATCAAGATTCTTGATAGATTCCCTCGGATAAGTTGTCATCCCATTTAAACCATTCACACTTATGAGAGTTAAAATACAATTCTCTGAAGTAGTGATTCTAATTAAATTATGATCATCGCCGATTCGTAATATATGACCTGATTGCTTATGTTTAATAAAGATTTCTCCTGAACCATTATAATAGACTTTTAACCCAGTTGTCTCATATAATTTATTCTCGTCTTCAAATAACATTATTGTCTCCAGTGAATAAATTAATCATCCATGACTAGGCAGTAAAGTCTTGAAGTCTTCAAGACTTATAGTATCGAAACCATCTAAACAACCGCATCCCTCATTGTACCAATGAGGTATCGGTGTTAAGGAAAAGCCATGAATAATGGTTCTTGGATCATCTATGCTTGTTATATAGAAACGCCCTAGCCAGTCTTTCTCTTCTTGAACCCTTGCACACCAGTTTTCGGCTTCCTTCTCATCAATAAATGGCCCGAAAACTTCCTTTTGTAAATCATTCTCATAAATGACACAAAACATTGTAGTCTCCTTATATCTTGGATAGTGAGTTCAACTGTTGTGTTGACTTCGATGTTTGACTGCCATTCATGTATATGTCACTGAAATACTGACGGGCATCCATCGAATTGTAAAATAGGTCGTAAACGATTCGTGGTGTAGTTGCTCCCGCACCGATGGCTTCAAAACCTGCCGCGATTTTCTGTCTGTTGCTCCCCTCTAGAACAGCTTTCGTTTCCTCAAGACAGTGCTGCCACACATTTGGTTCATCTCGAAGACGATACATATAAATTATAGTCCAGATACCATCCTCAAATCTGAAACTATCACCTATGTTGTATCGTCGTTTAGGGGCTTTACCGCCCTTGATTACATTGATTGGTCTACCCTGCGCTCGAGCACCACTCAAACTTGCAAGACGGCTTGGTGTCTGCAATTTCTTCTGCATAACATCCCCTTATCGCCCGCTTGCCAATCTTTATATGATTTACCACCTAATAAACCAAAACGGCAATTAAAACATTCACATGCATCAGTTGCTTCGAGGTAATCGTGTTCACCTGCATCAAGGATCAAGCCATATTCTCCACAAGCTGGGCAAGCGAAACGCGCTATAACACATTTATGATCACTTCCATCTGGTTGAATTGTATTATTAATTTCTGTATCTCGACCATCTGTTTCAAGATACATCATTAATGGCCATTGGCCATTGTATCTTGTGAATTCCTTATTATATGTGATCATGGAACGTAAAAGAATATTGCTTTCTGAAATAGTCATCATACATCTCCTTGAGTAAGGGAATAATTAATCACAATGGGCAGAGAAGGAATCGAACCTCCGACACCACAAATAGGTACCTATTTGCATGCTCTACCAACTGAGCTATCTGCCCGTGTCTTTATCTACTCTGTAAGATGTACTCTAGGACTAGGTACATTAATTATTAAACTGGCTACATTATTATCAAAATCATATTCAAATATTTTTTCTCGAATAAATGTCATTAATAACATTCCTTGCTCTTCTATAGTGAATTCTTCCTTACTAAGGAAATCTTCTATATCAAAACTAGCGAACTCACTCATCAACATAATGAAATCTTCACGAGCTATTGATACTTTTACTTGCATTGTACATCTCCTTGCGTAAGGGAATAAGTGAATCACATAGGCTAGGGAAGGAATTGAACCTTCGACCTATAGGTAATCGCTACCTATACACTCTAACCACTGAGTTACCTAGCCATTGATCAGTGATGACCGTTCCGACATATAAGTCCTTGTGCGGACGTTATCTCATCCTCAAGATAACGTTTGACTGCTCCTTCATCTGTGATGATTCTTTGAAGGATGCCTCTGGCAGTTTGCAGTCGTTTAATAGATTGCAAAATATTTATTGAATCATCAACTGGTTGCAACTCAATATGAGCGACCAATTTCTGTTTCAATTTGAGAGTCATGGCATCGAGATCTCTAAGAATATAACCAAACAACATACGTCTCCTCTTGAGAATAAGTGAATCACGAAATATGATTCACAACAGGCACGACCAGAGTCGAACTGGCTTGCCCTAGCGTAGCATACGGGTTAGGTATGGTCTCTCTACGCTAGCTCGATCCGACCGATTCCCGTGCCTACTGTTTCATTAAGCCGCTTCTTGATCCATTTCTTATATTGTTTTATTGGCATTATTACTGGAATAGGGCAGTAAGAATTAAATTGTCTTGCAGTGAAATCAATCACTACGCCTTCATAATAATTTGCAATATGTATTATAATGCGATTATTACATTCTATAGTATCGATCTTGATCCCACGTTCTTTACAGTATTTCTTAAATAATTCCTAGTAGTCACCACAATATGTACACATATTCTTTGTAAGATCATATTGACTCTTGAATTCATTAATATATTGACGTATCATCTAATATCTCCTTTCGAGAATAAATGAATCACAGTCTGGGTGAATGGATTGGAACCATTGACCTCTCGCTCCCAAGGCGAGTGCTCTTACCATGCTGAGCTACACCCAGAAAGTTTTTTCGCGATGTCGTGAGCTGTTGGATAATTAAGTTCATCTGGCATTCGGCATCTCCTTTTGTGATTAATGGATTGATTAAATTAATCCTAACCATTTAATCACTCTAGGGAATAAATGGTTAGTGCTTCCGCAACTCCATTGTCTCATAAGCAAGCGCGAATGTCAAGACGAATTTTCAAAGAATTTCCTCACAGATTGATTAATTCACTTTGATTAATTTAATTTAAGGAACTTGAATATCTTTCAGTATTTGATTATTCATTTTACTATACAGTTTAGTTTTTAATTTTGCCTCTAGGTCTTCTAGAGCATTCCTAGCTGTGGAACCGAATCCAGTGCAATCAGTCATTACTGCTTCATAATGTTTTTGACCATCGTGGTCATCACATTCTGTGAAATGTACCCCATTAATCTCGTATTGATTGATTATCATATTTTACCTCTTGATTTGACATAAAGCCAGAGTAGATGCCTACCCTGGCTTTATGTGGTTAATTAAATTAAAGAATCGACCGACTCACTTAGTTGGTATTGGCGGCATCACTGGTGGATTCTGTGGTGTAGGTGTCACGGGTACAGGTACTGGACATACAGGTCCAGGTGGGCATACAGGTACACATATCACAACTTGTGGTACGTAAGTTTGCTGTTGATAACAAACTTGCTTGTGATGCCTCTTGAATAATTTACCGAAACAACATGCATTAGCATCGGTAGCTGTGAGAAGCACCGCTACTAACATCATTAATCGAATCATCATCGTTCTCCTAAGAATTAGTTACTTGTCAAGACCACGATCAACGTTCTCTGGCATTGTGCCAGGATAGGGAGTGACAGGTTGCGACATTTGGTTGTAAAGCTCTTCGATACCTTTATCATGCTCATACTTGGCACGATTGGCACCTAGAGATCTCAAAGTCATCTCAGTATTGAATCCTCTACCCATGTCCTTGAGTTCGATTGTAGGATCATCAGAGTCTTTATTACCTAAAACTGTTTTCGGTGATCCTGAGCTGCCTTCAATCTGTTCTGACATTTGTTTCCACCTTTCAAAGATTACCTGGTGGTTGTTGAAAATCAAAACTGGCTTTCGCACTTCTATCCATCTTGTATATGAGACGATTCTGATTCAATTGATTCATAGCCACAGTGGAATTAATACCGTTACCTAGATCTGAATAAGTTAAATTACTATTTTTATTACTTCCGTAAGTGTTGGGAACCTTTCCATTTGATCCCTGAATCTGTGAACCATCGTAGGCCATGATCACCTCGAAAAATTCAATTGATTAAATCGTTGATCAGCACTAGGTACTTGATAGGTAGAAGTCCTTGTTGAACTAGTTTGTGGGTTAGGTTGGCTATTGGCAGCCCTATTTCTGTTAGCATTGTACGACTTCATTGCTACGTTAGTATTGTAACCGCTTTTATAGCCAAATCCGCCTGTTGCAGGCATTGTCTTTTCTCCTTTACGTAACAATCACTGTTCCACTCATTCCGATGCCACCAGGTTTACCGTGCAACTTACAGTAATATGGAAAGGTTCCTACAGTATTGAATACATGCTCAAAAGTAACTGCATTAGTTATATCCATTTTCTTGATGCCTGAATCAAATGATCCATCATCAGCTGTGACAGTATGTATACCTGAAAACCATTTCCAACATATCGTGTCACCTTTCTTGATTGTGATAGCTGTAGGATTGAATGGTATACCTCCTCCCACTTCTATCAATTCTTTAGCCATTTATTTATCCTTACTTGTAAATTTGATTAATATCGACTATTTTAGCAGCTTTCAAACGATTACATTTATAGTGAGAAAGAACTATATTTTTATATGATGATTCTCCTCCTTTAGAAAGGGGAATTAAATGATCTTTTGTTGGTGCATTATTATGCGGTACTCTCTTAGTTAAATCTACTGGTTTCCCGCAGTAAACACATATTCCACCGAAATCCTTAACTAAATTTGAAATGTGAAATTTTCGAGTTGATCTCCGCTGTTTACTTTGTTTTCCTCTTCTACATTTATTTGAGCAATATCTATAATTTAATCTTTTACTTGTTGCTAATCTAATAAAACTATTACCACATCTGTGACAAATAAATTTTTTCCATCCACCACCTTTACGAATAATAAATTCCCATTTCAATAAATCTGATATTTTCATAACAGGTATCAAATTAGAGATTTTGATTAATTTAATTAGCTAGTTATCGATTGATCTTTCGGAATATTTGGCGTAGTGCCTCCAGACTCTGTTCGGTCAGGATCTGGCATAATTAAATAACGTGCATCAGCACCGAGATCACGCTCGTAAAGCGTCTTATTGACATCGAGCCATCGCATCGCGGTTGCTGTGTTTTCACCTTGTCCAAGGTCGTGCAACTCAATATTCGGATCATCATCTTTAGTGGCACCATTAACATTGTTGGCTCTACCCGCTGTTCCTTCGATTTGATCTGCCATTTCAATTCTCCCGAATTAACTAGAAACTTTGTAAATCTTATCGAAACGCTTCTCAATATTCTGAACCATAATAGATATAGAAGACTGCGAATAACCAACGAGTGGCTCAATCTCTTTATATGAGTATCCCTCAGCCCTTAATCTAATAATCTTTTTCTCAATGAAATTGGTTGTGACTTTATCTAATAACTCTAACACTTCAGATTTTGAATGATCATCTAAAGTTTCCAACATAATATATTCACCATTGAAATCGCTTGGACCTTCATATTCGTCCATATTAATAGCTAATGTACCTTTCTGAGCCAGATAAATTTCTGTAGGTATCTTATCTAATTTACTGCTACCTGTTACTGCATAATATCTGACTGTTCTTCCAGGCATACATACTATTCTATCTTCCTCAAGAAATTTAGATAACCTACTATGAATATGGGTAATAATAAATGGTGTTATCTCATTATTATAACTTGCTCCGGAACAGAAACGCCCTACACTTTCAACTAAACATAACAGCATCTCACCTACAATATCTTCAACTTTGAATTTAACTTTGAACGCGAATCTTCCTGCTATAGTCAAACCTAATCGAATATGCCCTTCAACGATTTTATTTCTTGTGTCACTATCTTTATTTTCAGATTGTTTAAGTTTGATTACTAAATCTTCTAATACTTTTCCGTCTAGTTGTGGAGGAATGTTACCTAACTTAATTGGCAGAAACTTAGCTCTCCCTAAACTTTTAATCTTACGCTGGAAGGGCGTCGTCATCACCTGTTCTCCATAGGTGGTAAGGTAAATTATTACCTTTTGTTAGTAAGTGTCATTTCCAAAAGCATCATTGCTCTAACATGATAAGTCTCGAATAAGTAGAAATGTTTCTATAGCGAAGAAACCTTTCGCATACTTAGTCCCGTTAGGATCATAGATAGCTTGAGTAATATTATCCCATGCTACCGCATGATCTTTACTATTTTTTGTTTGACCAAGTATTATTCCTTTACTATCTTGCATCAATACATAAATATATTCTATATCATCACTAAATGATATTGTGACTCCCTCATTATGATGGATATTTACATATCTATCGAATTGAATAAGAGCCTTACGTCTCCTATAACATATTTTTGTCAACTCCTGAATATGGAAACCCTTCTTGGTTTTCGCTCGTAAAGAGAACTCTATATCCTCCGATCCGTTATGACCGATCTCTTTGATAAGCTCTTCCACAGGTTCATCTAACACCATTGCTAAAGCTGTTGGTAGACAGGACCATGAATTAGGTTGTAGTAGTATTCTCAATGGTGACCTCCTCTTCTAATTCTTCATCATTCCTTATTTCAAGGAGATCATCAGTAATTTCGTACCACTCATCACAGTTATTCTTTAATTCACGTGAAATGTTGCATGCATTAACTACGACTTTAATACCTTTCTCTTTAAGATAATTAAATAATGGTATAAAATTAATATTGTTGCTACCTATCACGACCACGTCAATTCTATCTATCATACGAAGGATATCCATAGCGATATCCATCGTTCTATCAGTATATTTAATAACAGCTTTACTATTAAATTTCCTCGCTGGTACATATTTTGTTTCAAATCCATTGCCTCTTAAACAACGAATAAAATCTTGTGCTTCATTGCTAATTGAAGCACCATAAGCTATAGCTCGATAAATATTATATTTTTCTCTTAATTTATCTAAATAATTTTTATAATCGAGTTTTTGTTGAGGGTAGACATAATTGATATTATAAAATAAAGATATAATATCAACAAAAACTGCCGTTCTCATGTTTTCAAGCATAATATATTACCTCATAAGTTAAGGAACCTGAATTTCACATATGTCGCTGTTACAGAACTTTTCGTCCTGTCCGTCTGATCCTGAGAATTGACTCCAATCAATTTGCTTAATTCTTGTTGATCTTAATTCATATTCCTCTTCAGTTATACCCTCTTCAGGTTGTTGCTTGTAGGCACCTTTAGGGCTATGTGGAAGTAATGACACTGATTTTATCAGTGGACAAATACTTGCTAACACTGGTTCTATATCATCTTCTTCATGTCGTGGATCATACTCATATAATTTTATTTCCAATGGTTCATAATCATCAGTACATTTCATTTGTAATTTATATTTATCATTGATGTCACCATCGGGTGTACACATGGCATCAAGAAAGAAGTCATGATCAAATTTATCAGCATTCTTTATGACCCATTTTCTTGCTTCACTTTCTGGATCTATACTACCATTGAAAATCGAGAATGCCTTGATAAGTTTCCATTTCGGACGAAACATTAATGTGTTAGATACACTATTATTGCTCCACTCTCGCTGA
>Ga0193726_1003475_pt1 | contig 10012 bp, 6 predicted proteins | sample H2c1metaG_FD_144928 | JGI IMG/M metagenome (GOLD analysis project Ga0193726, IMG submission 144928) | Soil microbial communities from a riparian zone of the East river system, Colorado, United States - H2c1 | ecosystem: Environmental > Terrestrial > Soil > Riparian zone | place: USA: East River... | reverse complement strand
CGTCAGTAACGTCTCGAGGACGCTGCCTCCGCCTACCCCGGAATCTTCACCGGGTCGGCCTCCAGCGTTGCTGATAAACAGCCGGCTCGGAACCAGCGGTTGCACGCTCTTCGAGAATTGATCCGCAAACACATTAAGCGCGTAGAGACGCGGATCACGATACGCGCCGACCTTTTGCAAGGTGACGGCCGCTTCGGCCAGGCCGACCTGCGCGATCCGCGACGATTCGCCTTTGCCGATCAGTTCCTTTGACCGTGCCTCGCCCTCGGCCAGCGTGACTTGCTTCTTCGCCAGCTGTTCCGCCTCCGCGAATTCAGCCTGGCCACGATTCGCCGCTATCTCGACCGCGATTGCGCTCTGTGTCAGTTCGGTTTGGCGTTCGGCCTTCGCCTTGGCTTGGTTGAGCGCGACCTGTTGCCTGGCCGCCTCCTCCTGTGTCGCATAGGTGACCCGTTGCTCGTCGGCGAGCCGCCGCATGCGCAGCTGGTCGAAAAGCGTCTCAATCGGGTCGGCTTGTCCTGCGGCAATCTCGCGCGATTCCGGCCGGCCAATCAGCACCGCGACGACGTTGATGTCATAACGCGTGAAACGTGTGCCCAGTTCATCCGTGGCGTGCTTCTGGATTTCCTCACGCTTGGTCAACAAGTCGAGCATGTTCGATGTCTGCGCGACGTCGCGGAAGTAAGCCGTGAGAATCGGATCAAGCGTTTGCGTGATGAGCCGCTTCACATCGCCGAAGCGCTGCACGACCGACGGTGCCTTCTGATAGTCTATATGTAAGACTAACGACAAGGGCAGTCGCGGTTCATAACCGTCCGCTGTGATCAGGTCGATGCTGGTCAGGTCCTCGTCGTAATGGTGCGCTTCGGTCTGGCCGCTGATCCAGCGCAGGACAAAGTTGATCGTCGGAACGAGCTCCACTTTTACCGCGTAGGGATTCAGCGCGTATTTGCCGGGCGCGAGCGCCGAGCGCCAGACACCGCGGTGGCCGGTTTCCACCTGTTCGCCGTAACGGAACGATTCACCGGTCGTATCGTCTCCGGCCGCACCGTGATAGGAAACCACCACGCCGACATAGCCAATCGGTATGAGGGTCTTGGCCTTAATCTCGACCGTGCCAAACCAGCGATTGATGAAGAACGTGCCATCAGTCAACACCTGTAACTGTTTGCCACGCCGGCCTCCCAGTTCGAGAAACACTTCCGGATCCTGGAAGTAGTTGTGATCTCTTCCCGCCACCGCCTTTACTTCAGGAGCGATAATCTCGCCCGAACCAATCGTCGGCCCATCCTGGATGCTCACCACGCCGATGGTATCGACGTTCGGATCGAACTCGGGTGTTTCTTTGCGTAACGCCGGCCGCGCACCGGCTTCACTCGCACTCGAGTCGCCAATGCCAAGTCCGAGACGGCTCTGCCCGCCCGCGCCAGTTCCGATGACCACGGGATCAAACGCGCGCATGGAAGCGAGTTGTGCCTTCCACGATGCATAACGATCAGTGGCCTCCCGCACCGGCCCGGAGAAGACGCGGTCGTCGGTGATGACAACGAACAGTCCCAGGTTAATGGCGTAGACACCCTCGCGCAGAATCCCGCGTTGCCGGCCTCGTTGACCCTGCGCTTCGAGGAAGCGGAGCGCATCCTGGAAGTGATTGGAATCGACATTGCGGCCCAGCGTTTGGACGGGTTCGAGTGGAACACCATCCCGCGCATAGATGTAGGCCATCTTGCCTTCGGCTACGACGACGAGTGGCTCCTTGTGAATGCGGTATTGCCACGGATACAAGCCGAAGTGAATTCCGCCTCGCAAGAATCTGGCCTGAAGACCAGCCTCACCATGCCGGGCAATGATCTGACCCTCCCGAAGCGAGCCTTTGCTGCTCCAGATCTTTTCGATGATACCGACGTGCGTGTACGGTATGTAAACAACTCCCAACAACCGCGGCAGGCAGAACAGCAGCACCACAATTGCGAGGGCTCCGACCCAAATAAGCCACGGAGCTTCTGTAGGTAAGAGATTTAGAGCGATGGTATTCATTTTTGTTAATCCTTTTTTAACTGTCGCTCATTTAGACAGCGCCGAATCGCGCCAGCGCATGCGCGTTCAACGGATTTTTAGTGATATTTTTGCGAGACTGGCACGCCGGTAGTTGAACGGAGGTTCAACAAAAACTCTTTACCCAGATTGCGGCCTGCGTTCCCCTTAGGGGCATGAAGCGATTCGCATTTCTCCTTTTGGCGTCGTGCGCCCTGGCGAACGATACCGCCCTTCATGATGGGAACGACGGACCTGCTCCCATTGGCGATCGGCGCGGGCCAGAAAGCGTTATCCGCATGGTGCGCGAGCATCTCGACATCACTTTCGGCAAAGAGAAGACTGCGGTGCGCGCCACTTTTGTTTTTCTCAATAGCAAACCGGACGCGCCCGCGCATCAGACTGTAGGTTTCCCTGACCGGACCGCGATGGCGAGCGAGGGCACCTTCGAAGGTGATTTCAGCGGCCCGCTCGAAAACCTCGTCACCCTCGTGGATGGTCAGGAGCGCAAATCGCGCAAACTTCGCGCCTGGGTGCTCGAGCGCGACGGTTTTGATGAGCCCGCGAAACCCGGCGAGAAAGGCTCGTTCGAACGCATCTGGCACGCGATCGATGTTGAGTTTCCCGTGGGCAAAGAAGTCGTCATCGAACGACGTTATCAGGTGCGCAATGGAAGCAGCGTCGCTTCCGATCCGGAGGTTTTCTTTGAATACACCACTGCCACCGGCGGCGTCTGGAAGGGAACCATCGGCGAAATGATCGCAGACGTTACCCTGAGCGACGGCCTCACGATCGATGACCTTCTCTGGAAAGGCTCCCTTGGAGCAGGTGTTTCACCCTCCCGCGAGCATTGGCGCTCTAACTCGCCCACCAAAATGCAGCTGATTTGGAAGGATTTCGAGCCGCGGACCGAACCCGACCATCGCGGTTTCCGCATCGCCCGCCCCGCGCAATCGGACAAGTAAGAGCACACCGGCCCAGAACCGGGCGGGGCGACGGAGCGCGGTTGCTACAGCACGCTTCTGCGTTCTCAGATCCCTTGACGCTCCTGACGTCGACGATTTGCTGGCCGTCTACTAGCCAGACTTTGTCGTCGCCGGTTTCTGATCCTTAATCCATCGCTCCACGCGCTCCTGGAGCAGGTCCAGCGGCATCGCTCCGCCGTTCAGCACTTCGTCGTGGAATGCCTTGATATCGAATTTCGATCCGAGCTGCGCCCTCGCTTCGTCGCGTAACTTGCGAATCATGAGCTGCCCCATCTTGTAGGCCAGCGCCTGCCCCGGCCAGGCGATGTAGCGGTCGGTCTCAGTTTGCGCCAGGGCGTCGTTCACGTCGTTCGCGTGCATGAACTCGATCACCTTCTCGCGGCTCCAGTTCTTGTCGTGAATGCCCGTATCGACCACGAGTCGCACAGCGCGAAAGAGCTCGGAATTCAGCCGGCCATAGTCAGAGACCGGATCCTTGTAGAAACCGATCTCCTTGCCGAGTTCCTCCGAGTAAAGCGCCCAACCCTCCGCGTAGGCGGAGTAACCGCCGCGGAGGCGGAACTTCGGTAAACCCTCCAAAGTCTGGGCGATGCTGATCTGCATGTGATGCCCCGGGACGCCTTCGTGGTAGGCGACCGCTTCATCCAAAACCAGCGTCCGCGTCGTCGGGTCGGCCACGGCCACCACCACGCGTCCCGGACGCTTGCCATCCGGCGTGCCCGCGACGTAGTGCGTCGCCTCGGCTTTCGCGAAGCCTGGGATCGGTTCCACCGTCACCGGCGATTTCGGTAGCAACCCGAATAGCTCGGGCAGTTTCGGCTCCATCTGGTGGATGTATTTTGCGAAATCATCCACGATCTGCTGCTCGCTTTGCGGCTTCCACTTGGGGTCGTTGTTGATCGACTCCCGGAAGCTGGCGAGATCCTTCTTCCCCTGCGCCTGGGCCAGTTTCGTCATTTCCGCTGTGATGCGCTCCACTTCCTTCAGCCCGATCTCATGCACCTCGGCGGGCGTGACGTTCATGGTGGTCATCATCTTCACGGCTTCCGCGTAGCGCCGCTTGCCATCCGGCAGGCTTTCGATCGAGAGCTCGTTCCGCCCCTTCGGGTCGTAATCGGTCCGCAGGAATTCCGCGAACTTCTTGTAAGCGGGAACGACATCCTCGTTGATCGCTTTCGTGATCTCGTCGGTCAGCCGCTTTTTGTCCGCGTCTGAAAAGTCCGCTGGGAATTTCTTTGTTGGCAGGAGGAATGGGTTCGCGGTGACGACGCCGTCGCATTGGCCGGGCAGCTTCTCGAGCACGAGCTTGGGCGGCATCAACCCGTCCTTGAGGCCTTGTCGCATCACCTGGGACGTTTGATCGAGCACGCGCGGGATTTGGTGCAGACGGGAAATGTAATCCTGGTAGTGCGGCACGGAATCGAAAGGTACGCTGAGCGCCAAATCGGCCAGCCGGGTGTGGACGCCGTTCTGCTGATTCACCGGCATCTCGTAGTTTTTCAGGCTGTAGTTGATGTCCTCTCGCTCCAGTTGCCGCTCCAGTAGACGATGGCTCAGCAAGTCGTTGTCGCCCATTCCGTCGGTCGGGATCGCTTTCAGCCGTTTTAGAAAATCATCCGCTTCCGCATGTTGGCGGGCGAGCTCCTCCAACGAATATTGTCCAAGCAGCGAGTTGTAGCGGTAATCGCCAAACGATGTCGCACGCTCAGGCGAATTCTTCAGCCCCGTCTGATAGAACTCCTCGAATAACGCGTTCTGCTTCGAGACGCGCTCTGCAACAGGCGCCGGCTGCCCAAACGCCGACGACGCCAGCGCCAGAATGAATACCAAAACCATGTGTTTCATACTTTTAACGGTAGCAGAGTTGCGCTTATGACGCATGCGCGAGCAGTGAGAAGGGCACGTTTGGCCCATCCGTTCCGCCTCCGTTCTCGCGATAATAGCCCAGCACTGCCACGGTGGGATTATTGCGATTCTTCACCATCCGTGATCCTCTTCGGACGAAAATCTGTCGCCCTGCCGATCGAAGCGTGAGTGCCGCAACCAGATTTCGGCGCCTGAGCCATCGTCGCTCGCGGAAGTTCTAGCGCGGCTTAAAATCGCTCGCCCGTTTTTGTGCCTCCGCCATCTGCTCCGTGGTTAGATCCCTGGCCAACCAAACCATCTCGCGCTTGGCATCCTTATCGCCTTTCTTCGCTGCCAGCAGCAACCACTTGTAACCCTCCACCAGATCCTTCGCCGCGCCGTCGCCTTTACAGAGCGCGACACCCAAACTGTATTGTGATGAGGCGAAATTCTGCTCGGCGGCTTTGCGCTCCCATTTCAGGGCCTCCGCGTGGTCCTTTGGCATGCCGCCGGAGCCATAAAAATAGCGAGTGGCCAAAAAGGCTTGAGCCGCGGCGTAACCCTGCTCGGCGGCTTTGCGATACCACTTCACCGCCTCCACCTGATCTTTCGCCACGCCTTCACCCTCGCGGTAACAGCGTCCAAGGTTGTCCTGAGCCTGTGGGGAATTTTGCTCGGCGGCTTTGCGATACCATTTCATCGCTTCCGCCGGGTCCTTCGTTACACCTAAGCCGTTGGCGTAGAACCAGCCCAACTTGAATTGAGCGTCGTCAATACCCTGCTCGGCCGCCTTGCGATACCATTTCACCGCCTCCGCGTCATCCCTCGTCACGCCGTAGCCATTCGAATAGCAGAAGCCGAGACCGTATTGAGCCGCGGCGAAATTCTGTTCGGCGGCTTTGCGAAACCATTTCACTGCCTCCGCCTGATCTTTCGCCACCCCCTCACCCTTGAGGTAGCAGCGTCCGAGACTATCCTGGGCCTCGGGGAAATTTTGCTCGGCGGCTTTGCGATACCACTTTACCGCTTCCGCCACATCCTTCGTTACACCTATGCCGTTGGCGTAGCAGTGACCGAGATTGAATTGGGAGTCGGCCAGGTTCTGATCGGCGGCTTTGCGATACCACTTCGCCGCCTCCACCAGATCCTTCGCCACCCCTTCGCCCCTTTCGTAGGAGTAGCCCATACTGTTTTGGCCTCGGGCGAAATTCTGGTCGGCGGCTTTGCGAAACCATTTCACTGCCTCCGCCTGATCTTTCTTCACGCCGTAGCCATTGGCGTAGCAGACGCCCAAACTGGATTGAGCGTCGGCGTAATTCTGTTCCGCAGCTTTGCGAAACCATTTGGCCGCCTCCGTCAGATCTTTCGCAACACCCAAGCCGTTGCAGTAAAGGCGTCCCAACTCGTTTTGAGCCGCGGCGAAATTTTGCTCAACCGCCTTCCGATACCACTTTGCCGCCTCCGCATAATCCTGTCCCACGCCGGTGCCAGTGGCGTACGAGTTGGCCAAATCATATTGAGCCTGAGCTACGTTCTGTTCAGCGGCCTTACGATACCACTTTACCGCCTCCACCAGATCTTTCTTCACACCGCGGCCATTTGCGTAGCAGATGCCCAAATTAGATTGAGCGTCGGCGTAATTCTGCTCCGCAGCTTTGCGAAACCATTTGGCCGCCTCGACCAGATCCCTCCCAACGCCGGCGCCGTTAGCGTAAAGGCGGCCCAAATCGTCTTGCGCCTCGGGGAGATTTTGCTCGGCCGCTCTCCGATACCACTTTGCCGCCTCCGCATAATCCCGTCCCACGCCTGTACCAGCGGTGTACGAGGCGGCCAAATCATATTGAGCCCGGGCCAGATTCTGCTCGGCGGCCTTGCGATACCACTTCACCGCTTCCACCTGATCTTTCGCCACGCCTTCACCGTTGTCGTAGCGGCGGCCGAGCTCGCACTGGGAATCTGCGTCACCAGCGCCTGCCTTTGCCTTCACTTCCTCCAGCGGTCGTGGGTCGCTCTTGCCCGGTTGCGCGGCGAGCTGGAAAACAGCAGCACCCGAGAGCAACGAAATCAAGAACACCAATCGATTCGCTTTCATAAAACGAGATTAGTTAGTTCCCGCTCGAAGGAAAGAGGCGAGTCTTTCGATTAGGAACCCTCTCAATCGTCGTACCGATCGTGGCGCCGCACCCAATCCATCCCCTCGCCCTTCTCTTCCCCCCGGCCGAGAGGCGTCAGGTCGAGGAAGTTGTATGTGCCAATTAACAGGTCGCCTCCACGCGCGTATGACGAATAGGTGTGGAATATGTCGCCGCTTTCGTCTTTGTAGAACACGCTGATGCCGGGCTGCTCCTCGCCTCCTTCGGTCATCTCGTAGTTATAATATATTTTGCCCTTCGCGATCTCCTTCTCGGTAAACGAAACGTGATAGTCGAAGTTGAAATCGCTGCCAAACGACGACACCCATTTGAACTGCCATCCCATACGCTTTTTGTAGGCTTCAAGGTGAGACAGCGGCGCTCGCGAAATCGCCAGCAACGTCACATCATGATGCTCCAGGTGCGCGAGCGTGCCGTCGATGTGATCGCACAGGAATGAACAGCTTGGACAACCCTCCTCCCAATCAGGGCCGAACATGAAATGATAGACGATCAATTGACTGCGTCCGTCGAAGAGATCGGCCAGCGTCTCCTTTCCCTTCGGACCGTCGAAGACGTACTCCTTATCGATCTTGACCCACGGCAGCTTGCGCCGCTCGGCGCTCAGTGAGTCTCGTTGCTGCGTGAATTCCTTCTCCTTTTTCAGCAGCTCCTTGCGAGCAACAACCCACTCAGCTTCCGAGACAACTTTTGGACGTTCATTTATTTTGTCGGGCAGTTTCATCTTGCCCATTCAACCCCTCAATCCTCAACAATCAACTCTCAACGATCATGAAAATCGAGTGTCGCTAGTAAGCTCTGACCTCTTTTCCCTCTGTTCGCGTTTGGCTTAAAATATCTCGTCCCGTGTCACTAATCTCTCATCACCTTCCTCGTCACCACGATCACATCTTAAGCGGGTTTATTGATGCAATGTTGATTGATTTGGCATTTCTCCGGGTCTCTGAATCGTCACGGCACCTTCCGCGCGACGATGCTGCTCTCCTCCCGGATCGATTGCCGATCTTGCGGCTGAACGTTGCGTTCAGATGGGTAATAGCATGCCGAAACAGCTGCGACTTGATCAACTGCAGGCCGTTGGTTGTTTACTTTTTTGCTTCACCCGAACGCAGAGATTTGAACGCGGCGCGCAGCTCGCCAACGAACAATTCCGGTTGTTCCCAGGTCGCAAAGTGCCCGCCTTTGTCGAGCTTGTTGTAATGGATGAGTTTGGGATACGCCCGCTCCGTCCAACTCCGCGGGGCTTGATAGAGCTCGTCTGGAAAGGCGCTGACCGCCACCGGGATGGCAATCCCCTTGGGGGCGAAGAAAGGCAGCTTGCTTTCCCAATAGAGACGAGCCGAAGAGACTGTCGTATTCGTCAGCCAGTAGAGCGTGGCGTTATCGAGGATGTCGTCTCGCGTGAGCCCCTCGCGCTGGCCGTCGAAGACGCGCGCCATGAGCGCGTAACTGACCGCGTCGTGGTCGATCATCCACGCCGCCATCCCGACCGGCGAATCCCCGACCCCGTAAAGCGTCTGCGGGCGGTTCGCCATCTCGTTGGCGTAACCCAGCCCATGCTTGTAGAAATACGCGAGCTGATCGTACGCATGTTTTTCATCGGCCGAAAGATCCGATGGTGCCGGAGCACCGGCAAAAGCCACCTTGTCGATGTCGGGCGGTACGGTGGCAGGCATGTTGGTGTGAATGCCGATCAATTCTGGCGGTGCCAGCAGGGCCATCTGCTCCGTAATGGCGTTCCCCCAGTCGCCGCCTTGCGCAGTAAACTTCGTGTATCCGAGGCGCTTCATCAGCACGATCCACGCACGTGCGATGCGAATCGGATCCCAGCCGGTCGTGGTCGGCTTTCCGGAAAACCCGTAGCCCGGCAGCGAGGGAATTACGACATCAAAAGCATCTTCAGCCTTTTCACCATGGGCAACGGGATCGGTGAGTGGAGCAATGATCTTCAATTGTTCGACGATCGAGCCGGGCCAACCGTGCGTGATAATGATCGGCAGCGCGTTGGGATTCTTCGACCGGACGTGAATGAAATGAATGTCCAGCCCATCGATCGTCGTGACAAAGTTCGGCAACGCTTTCAGTTTCGCTTCGCACTTGCGCCAGTCGTAATCCTTCCCCCAATAACTTGCGACTTTCTGCATCGTGGCGAGCTGCACGCCCTCTGATTGATCTGTGACGGTTTCTTTATCAGGCCAACGCGTCGTCGTAATGCGTCGGCGCAGATCATCGAGCGCGGCCTGAGGGACAATTGGAATCGTGAAAGGCCGGATCGCGGCCGAATCCTGGGCAGCAGTGGCCGCGGTTGATGTTTGGATAGCGACCACTGACATGATGGCGGCTGCAAAAGATATTGCAGACCCGAAAGCAAAGGTAGTTTTCATAGAGACCTCCAGCAGTGCGAACGCCCCAATCGCTCGCGGTTCCCCAGCGGAAAGCGGGTCAGGCGGAGCTCTTTCTTGCGGAGACGCCTGAACTTAGCGCTGAGAGACTTTTCTAAAACCTTGGGACGAAAGTAAAGTCACAATTGCGTTACGAGGAAATACGCACCGGGCCTCTTGCCTTTTTGTCGCAGCCATAACTCTCTGAATTTCGGCTATTCCTGTTCGCTAATCGTTTGCGCATAATTCGTCCCGTAGGGATAAAAGAGTTCCTTTTGGCCTCGCTGCCAGGCAGCTCTCATTTCAGGGGCGGTGATATCCCAATCCGGCCGGCATTTCCTGATCACCGTCCTGAGGTCCTGCCGCAAATCTTCCACAGTCGGGCGGCCGAAGAACCAATAGCCCATGTAGATCTTGTAAATGACCAGGCCGGGCTCGAGCACAATCGTGTGCGGAATCATCGGATTGTGCTGCGGATCGGTATACTCGGCGATATCGAGCTCCTTTTGAATGATGCGGCGCGGATCCGAAAGAAATGGCCAATGCGCACCGACCCCAGTCCGGAATTCATTCGTGTCAGTAATGTTGTCTGTACTGATCGTCACCAGCCGGC
>Ga0193726_1003474_pt1 | contig 10012 bp, 9 predicted proteins | sample H2c1metaG_FD_144928 | JGI IMG/M metagenome (GOLD analysis project Ga0193726, IMG submission 144928) | Soil microbial communities from a riparian zone of the East river system, Colorado, United States - H2c1 | ecosystem: Environmental > Terrestrial > Soil > Riparian zone | place: USA: East River... | reverse complement strand
GCCGTACCGGCGAAGTCATCGGGTCACGGCCGTACAGCAAGGTGAAGATCGTCGCCGCCGTGCTGGCCGCGCTGATCGTCGTCGCCGCAGTGATCGTCGCGCTAGTCGTGGCGCATCGCGGCGGCTAGTAGCCGAGAAGCTCCTACTCGGCATCGGCCAGGATGGCGTAGAGCTTGCGCTTGGTGTCGTTGAGCACCTCGACCGCGCGGTTCCACCGCTCCTGGTCGCGCTCGTATCCGATCTGGCGCAGTGCCATCGCGATCCCGGCGATCGCCTCGCGGGTGTCGTGGCCACTGGCCACCGTCTCGGCGCTGAAGTCGGCCCACGGCGCGTTCGCGGCCGCGGCGGTGGCCTCGGTCTGGCCGGCCTCGGTCAGCGTGTACGACTTCCGGCCGCCGCCCTCGTCGCTCTTGATGAGCCCCTCGTCCTCGAGAAGCTGCAGCGTCGGGTAGACCGAACCGGGGCTCGGTCGCCAGACACCGCCGGTGCGCTGATCGAGCTCTTGGATCATTTCGTACCCGTGCATGGGTCGTTCGGTGAGCAGGGCGAGGATCGCGGCGCGGACGTTGCCCCGCCGACCGCCTCGACCGCCACGGCCGTGATGGCGCGGGCCGAAGCCGGGACCGAAGCCCGGGCCGCCGGGAAAGCCGGGGCCGCCGGGGCCGCCCGGACCGAAGCCGGAGAACGATGGGCCGAAGCCGCCGCCGCGGCGCATGCGCCGACCGCGCTCGCGGGACTCGTGGCCGTGCTCGTGTTCATGGTGCTCGTGATGGTGGTAATTCATGATCATTCCTCCTATGGACTGTTCTTGGATGTGTCGACGATATATCGGTAAGCTATCGCGTGCAAGCGGCCACCAGAACTTGAGACGAGCGCCACACTGGATGCTGCGTCCGCGCTCCGGTTCTGGCACGCTTGATGTGTGTTGACGGCGGACGTACGGCTGCTCGGGGACGCCGAGCGTGCCGCGGTAGAACGCGTCCTCGATCGTGCGCCCTATGCGGCGGCGCCGGTGGCTGAACAGGTGGCCGCGCACGGCCTGGAGTGGTGGCGGGCCGAGGCCCGGGTGTTCGGTTACGGCCCGCGACGGCAGCTGGAATCCGTGTGTTGGCTGGGCGCGAACGTGATCCCGGTCGAGGCGACGCCGCCGGCCATCATCGCATTCGCCGATCTCGCCGCCATCAATCCGCGGCAATGTTCGTCCATCGTCGGACCGGCCGATGCCGTCCTAGGCTTCTGGGATCGAATCGCTCCGGTGTGGGGGAGTGCACGTGAGGTGCGCGCATGCCAGCCACTGCTGGCCGTGGACGCACCGCCGGCGGTTCAGGCCGATCCAGCGGTACGACTGGTACGGCCGGACGAAATCAACGCGCTCTTCCCGGCCGCGGTCGCGATGTATACCGAGGAGGTCGGCGTTTCGCCGTTGGCCGATCGAGGCGAACACCGCTACCGCCAACGGATCGCCGATCTCGTACACGGGCGGCGGGCGTACGCGCGCTTTATCGACGGCCGCGTCGTGTTCAAGGCCGAGCTTGCCGTCGTCACCAAGCACACCGCTCAGGTGCAGGGCGTCTGGGTCGATCCGGCGTACCGCGGCCGGGGGCTGGCGGTGACCGGGATGGCCGCCGTCGTCCGCGACACACTGCGCCGCGTGGCCCCCACGGTCAGCTTGTACGTCAACGATTTCAACGAACCGGCCCGGCGGGCGTACGCGCGGACCGGTTTCCGTGAGGTCGGCACGTTCGCGACCGTCCTGTTCTGACGCGCGACCGTCCTGTTCTCCAGTCCCGGGCGCAACGTGTGGACGCTGGCCCGTCGGCGCATCAACTAATGGTCTATTTCTGAGGGATTTACGCCCGCGGCTCATTGACAGGCATATCGCGCCGGTCGATCATCAGCCTCACGCGGTGACATCCGTCACACGCGCACCAACTCCACGGGCACTTCATCTGCGAGCGCTATCTCCGCGGCACCTGTATCCCGACATGTGCCGTGTTCACTGGATTCGGCGTCTGGAGTCAACGATGAGCGATCCCATTTCCGCAACGTCATCATCCGCCGGGTCGGCGGCCGTCCTCGACGACGAGGCCCGCCTGGCGGAACTCGGTTACAAGCAGGAGCTTCACCGCCGGTTGTCCGGCTTCTCGAACTTCGCGGTCTCGTTCTCGATCATCTCGATCCTGGCCGGCTGCATTACGTCGTACGGCATCGCGATGCACAACGGCGGCCCGGCCGCCATCACCATCGGCTGGCTGGTCGTCGGTGGCCTCGTCACTTTGGTCGCTCTGGCCATGGGCGAGGTGTGCTCGGTCTATCCGACGGCTGGTGGCCTCTACTGGTGGGCGTACGCCGTCGCCACGAAGAACAAGGCGCAATGGGCCTGGTTCGCCGGCTGGTTCAACTTCCTCGGCCAGGTCGCGGTCACCGCTGCCATCGACTACGGCGCCGCCTGGACGACGACGACGTTCTTCGGGCTCGTTTTCGGCTTGAAGTACACCCTGTTGAACACATTCATCGTGTTCCTGTGCATCATCGCGCTGCACGGCCTGCTGAACACGTTCGGCGTGAACCTCGTGAAGCTGTTGTCCGATATCAGCGTGTGGTGGCACATCGCCGGCGTGGTCGTCATCCTTGCCATCCTCTGGGTCGTGCCGGATCACCACTACCCGATCGGCCAGGTGTTCACCGGCACGTTCAACAGCACGGGGCTGCACGGCGGCGGCGCCGCGATCTACGCATTCCTCATCGGTTTGCTGATGGCGCAGTACACGTACACCGGCTACGACGCGAGCGCGCACCTGTCGGAGGAGACCCACGACGCGGCGCGCAAGGCACCGCAAGGCATCGTGATGTCCGTTGTCGTGTCGGTCGTCGCCGGATTCTTCCTGCTCTTCGCGGTCACCTGGGCGATCCAGGATTACGCGGGTGAGCTGAACGCGGCGTTCCCGCCGGCGCAGATCTTCATCGATGCGGCCGGCCGCCACACCGGTGAGTTCCTGCTGTTCATCTGTGTCCTGGCGCAATTCTTCTGCGGCATGGCGTCGGTAACCGCGAATTCGCGCATGGCGTTCGCCTTCAGCCGGGACGGCGCGCTGCCGGGTTCGCGGTGGTGGAGCCGGGTGAATACGCGGACTGGTACACCCACGAACTCGATCTGGCTGTGCGTCGTGTGCTCGACGATCCTCGTGTTGCCTGCGCTGCACAGCATCATCGCGTACGCGGCAACGACGGCGATCGCGGTCATCGGGCTCTACGTGGCGTACGTCATCCCGGTCTACCTTCGGTTGCGGGACAAGGATTTCCGGGTCGGTCCCTGGAACCTGGGCCGGTGGAGCAAGCCGATCGGTTGGACGGCGGTCGTCTGGGTCGGGATCATCTGCATCCTCTTCATCGTTCCCACGACCTATCCGATCACCGGCTCGAACTTCAACTACACGATCGTGGCCGTGGCGGTCGTGCTCGGCGGGGCGTGGCTCTGGTGGGTGACCTCGGCCAAGAAGTGGTTCACCGGTCCGCGGCAGAACATCGACGGCGCCGTGCTTGCCGATGCGGCCGGCGTGCCGGTGCCACGCGAGTCCGGCGTCGGTGCCGGCTCGGCCGATCTGGCCGGGGCGGGGACGACCACGGATGCGTCGGACGGCGACGACCCGACGATGTAACACCGACCGCACGAACGATGCCGGGCGGGCGCGGCTCTCGCGTCCGCCCGGCATAGGGTCGAGGCGACGGCCGAGGAGTGCGGGGGCATGGGTGAGCCAACGACGGTGAGCGTCGAGCGAATGGGCAGCGAGGCGAGACCGAGCGTCGCCCTCGCCGGCCGCACCGTACCGTCCGGAGCCGGGGCGGCGGCGGTCTGGCGTCCGGTGCGCGGCGGCAACGCGTTCGAGATCACGGTCGCCCGCCTCGCACAGGCGATCCGGCTGGGCATGGTGGCGGCCGGCGATCAGCTCCCGCCCGAACGCGAACTGGCCGAGCGGCTTGCCGTCAGTCGAGTGACGTTGCGCGAAGCGATCGCGGCGCTGCGCGACGCGGGCTATCTCGAGACGCGCCGTGGCCGGGCCGGTGGAACGTTCGTCGTCTATCGCGACGCGCTGCGACCGACCGCTGGGCCGGACGACGCCGCCGCGCTTGCCCGCGAAATGGGCGACCAGTTGCATGACGTCCTCGACTTCCGCCGCGTCGTCGAGCCGGGGGCCGCGGGGCTGGCGGCCACCCGTACCCTCGCCGCGGGCGAGCGCGCCCACCTGTCGGCCTGCCTGGCCGCGGCGGGCGACCACGACGCGGCCGACCGCCGCGTCGCCGACTCCCGGCTGCACCTCGCGATCGCGTCAGTCAGTGGCTCGCCATCGCTCGCCGCGGCGGTCGCGGACGTCCAGGTGACGATCGACCGGCTGCTCGCGTTGATTCCGGTGATCGAACGGAACCTGGCCCACTCCGATGCCCAGCACCGCCGGATCGTGGAGGCCATCCTCGTGGGCGACGCGAGAGCCGCGCGAACGGCGATGGAGGAGCATTGCGACGGCACCGCCGAGTTGTTGCTCGGTCTGCTGGCGTGACGGGCCATCGACGGTGACCCGCGTCAGCCCGCCGGGAGTTCAGCCGGTGATCGGATTGACGGCGTAATGGTTCGGTAGTAGACCTTAAGCAACGCCGGCTCGGCCGGCCCGCCAGGTGCGGAGGTGATCGATCCGATGGGTGCGACGGACCAGCGTCGGGAGCCGAGCCTGGGCGTCGCCGATCTTCGCCTGCGGGTCGAGGACGGCACGATCGACACGGTCGTGGTCGCTATCACCGACATGCAGGGACGCCTGCAGGGCAAGCGATTCCACGCGCCGTTCTTCCTGAACGAGGTGCTCGCGAACGGTACGGAGGGCTGCAACTACCTCCTCGCGGTCGACGTCGACATGAACACCGTGGACGGATATGCGATGTCGTCCTGGTCGTCCGGGTACGGCGACCTGGCGATGCGTCCGGACCTCGCGACGCTGCATCTCGTGCCGTGGCAGCCGGGGACCGCAATGGTGCTCGCGGACGTGGCCTGGCTCGACGGCTCCGACGTGGTGGCCTCGCCGCGGCAGATCCTGCGCCGGCAGCTGGATCGGTTGGCCGAGCACGGATTGACCGCGTTCACCGGCACCGAGCTCGAATTCATCGTCTACCGCGACTCGTACGAGGCGGCGTGGCAGCGTGGCTACCGCGAGCTGACGCCGGCGAACCAGTACAACGTCGACTACTCGCTGCTCGGTACGGCGCGCGTAGAACCGCTGCTGCGCCGCATCCGTAACGGGATGGCCGGCGCCGGGCTCACGCCGGAGAGCGCCAAGGGCGAATGCAATCTCGGCCAGCACGAGATCGCCTTCCGCTACGACGAGGCCCTCGCGTGCGCCGACCAACACGTCATCTACAAGAACGGCGCCAAGGAGATCGCCGCGCAGGAAGGCATGGCGTTGACCTTCATGGCCAAGCCGAACCAGCGCGAGGGCAACTCCTGCCACATCCACTTCTCGCTACGCGATCGCGATGGCGGCCGGGCGATGGCCGGCGACCGGCCGGCGCACCTGTCGCGCCTCGGTGAGTCGGTGCTGGCCGGGATGCTCGCGAGCATGCGGGACTTCAGCGTGCTCTACGCGCCGAACGTGAACTCGTATAAGCGCTATCAACCCGGGTCGTTCGCGCCGATCGCGCTGCGGTGGGGGCGCGACAACCGCACGTGTGCGCTGCGGATGGTCGGGCACTCGGCGGAGTCCGTACGGGTGGAAAACCGTACGCCCGGCGGGGATGTGAACCCGTACCTGGCGATCGCCGGCATGGTGGCCGCCGCGCTCCACGGCATCGAACACGACCTGACCCTGGAGCCGGAGTACCCCGGCAACGCGTACGGCGACACCGAGGGCCTCCGGATGCCGTCGACGCTGCGAGAGGCCCTGAGCGCGTGGGAGTCGTCGCCGGTCGCGGCGGCCGCGTTCGGCGACGAGGTCGTCGCGCACTACGCGAACAACGCGCGCGTGGAGCTGGCCGCGTTCGACGCCGCGGTCACCGACTGGGAACTCATGCGTGGCTTCGAACGGCTGTGAGCGGGGCGATGGACGGGCGCTGCGACGCGGACCGCGCGGGGGAAGAGGCGACCGGCCGCTGGTGGGGCGGCCGGGCGGTGGGGGGAACAGGTCCTGGGGAGGCATCGGGATGAGTGGTCATAACGAAGTGGTCGGTGGCGGACGACCGACCGGGCGGCCGGGATGCAGCTGATCAATCCGGCCACCGGAACGGCACTCCGGACGGTGGAGCCGACCTCGCTGGCCGAGACCGACGCGGCCATCGAGCGTTCGAGGGGGGCGTTCGATGGTTGGCGTCGGGTCTCGCCCGGCGATCGGGCGCGCCTCCTGCGTCGCTTCGCGGCTGTTGTGGACGCCCATATCGAGGAGCTCGCTGCCCTAGAGGTCGCGAATTCCGGGCACACCATCGGCAACGCGCGGTGGGAGGCGGGAAACGTACGCGATGTACTCGACTTCTTCGCCGGTGCGCCGGAACGCCTGCACGGCAAGCAGATCCCGGTGCCGGGCGGCGTCGACATAACGTTCCACGAACCACTCGGCGTCGTCGGCGTCATCGTGCCGTGGAACTTTCCGATGCCCATCGCCGGCTGGGGATTTGGACCGGCGCTCGCGGCCGGCAACACCGTCGTGCTGAAGCCGGCCGAGGTCACCCCCCTGACCGCGATGCGCCTGGCCGAACTCGCGCTTGACGCCGGTCTGCCCGAATACGTCTTCACTGTATTGCCGGGAAAGGGATCGGTCGTCGGGCAACGGCTCGTCACGCATCCGGCCGTACGCAAAGTGTGCTTCACCGGCTCCACCGAGGTCGGCAAACAGATCATGGCCGGCTGTGCCGATCAGGTGAAGCGCGTGACGCTCGAACTCGGCGGCAAGTCGGCCAACATCGTGTTCGCCGACGCGGATCTGGATAAGGCGGCCGCGGCCGCGCCGGGTGGCGTGTTCGACAACGCCGGTCAGGATTGTTGTGCGCGTTCCCGGATTCTGGTCGAGGCGTCCGCGTACGAGAAGTTCATGGCGTTGCTCGAACCGGCGGTCGCGGCGTACCGATGTGAAGATCCGAAGCTGGAGACGGCGCAGATGGGTCCGCTCATCACCGCGGCACAGCGCGACGTCGTCGCCGGCTACGTCGACGGCGCGCATGTGGCGTTTCGGGGCTCGTGCCCGGCGGGCGAGGGTTTCTGGTTCGCGCCGACGGTTCTGGCCACCGAGTCGGCCGACGAACGCCACTGGCGGGAGGAGATCTTCGGTCCGGTCGTCTCCGTGCTGCCGTTCCGCGACGAGGACGAGGCGATCCGGCTCGCCAACGACACGGAATACGGCCTGTCCGGGTCGGTGTGGACCCGCGATGTCGGTCGCGCCTTGCGCGTCGCGCGGGCCGTCGAGACGGGTACGTTGAGCGTCAATTCCCACTCGTCGGTGCGGTATTGGACGCCGTTCGGCGGCATGAAGCAGTCCGGTCTCGGCCGGGAACTCGGCCCGGACGCGCTGCACGCGTTCACCGACGTGAAGAACGTATTTCTTTCGAGTGACTGAGCTGGCCAGCGATTGAGCATCGCGACCGCGAAGAGGGTGTGAAGACAACGTGACGGAGCGTCTGCAGGCTGCTCGTCTAGAAGGTCGCATCGCGGTGATCACCGGTGGTGCGAGCGGGATCGGCCTGGCCACCGCACGACGGTTCCGGGACGAGGGCGCGACGGTCGTCGTGGTCGATGTGTCAGCGGCGGCGGGAGCGGCGGCGGCCGCCGAGGTCGGCGGCGAGTTCGTCGCGGTCGATGTCACCGACGAAGCGGCCGTACGTGATCTCTTCGCGCACGTTGTCGCCACGCACGGGCGGCTGGACATCGCCTTCAACAACGCCGGAATCTCCCCGCCGGACGACGACTCGATCCTCGACACCGGCCTCGATGCGTGGGAGCGCGTGCAACGGGTCAACCTGACGAGCGTCTACCTGTGTTGCAAATACGCCATCCCGCATATGCGGGCACAGGGCAACGGTTCGATCATCAATACCGCGTCGTTCGTCGCGCTGATGGGTGCGGCCACCTCGCAGATCTCGTACACGGCGAGCAAGGGTGGCGTTCTCGCGCTGACGCGCGAACTCGGTGTCCAGTTCGCCCGCGAGGGCATTCGAGTCAACGCACTGTGCCCGGGACCGGTGAACACGCCATTGCTGCGCGAACTGTTCGCGAAGGACCCGGAACGGGCTGCGCGGCGGCTTGTACACATCCCGATGGGTCGGTTCGCCGAGCCCGAGGAGATCGCGGCCGCGGTCGCGTTCCTGGCCAGCGACGACTCGTCGTTCATGACCGCGAACACGTTTGTCGTCGACGGCGGCCTCTCCGGCGCGTACGTCACGCCGCTGTAAGGAGATCGGCCATGCGCCCACTGATCGGATTGACGACGTACGGCGAGGTCGTGAAGCTCGGCGCCGGTGACATCTACGCCGCGGCGCTGTCGATGTCCTACGTCCGCGCGGTGCACGCGAGCGGCGGGCGCGCGGTCCTCGTCACCGAGGACGATCCGGGTACGGATGTCCTCGACGCGCTGGACGGCATCGTGTTCAGCGGTGGCGCCGACGTTGCTCCGGACCTCTACGGCGAGGCCGCGCACGAGCGCACGTACACCCGGCCGGCTCGCGACACCTCGGAGATGATGCTGCTGCGGGCGGCCCTGGAGCGGGACATGCCGGTGCTCGCGATCTGTCGCGGCATGCAACTGATGTCGGTGGCCTACGGCGGCCGCCTCTACCAGCACCTGCCCGACGTGCTCGCGCACGAGAAGCACCGGCCGGCCGCCGGGTACGGCTCCCACGACGTACGCTTCGCGTCCGGCTCGGCCTGCGCGGCCATCCTCGGCGACCGTACGACCGTGAACTCTCTCCACCACCAGGGCGTGGCGGCCGTCGGCACTTTGGTCGCGACCGGTTGGGCCGTGGACGACGAGGCCGATGGCGTGGAACTCGTGGAGGCGGTCGAGGATCCCGCGAAGCAGTTCGCCATCGGCGTCCAATGGCATCCGGAGGAGACGAGCGACTGGCGACTATTCGCCGCGCTGGTCGACGCCGCCCGCTCGCGACGCCCGGACTCGCTGTCGATGGCCGAGTAACCGGTCCACTGCCGGTTGTCGGTGGGTACGTCTACCGTGGCTGGACCGGAGCACAGTGAGTGAGGAGCGACCATGACGACACTCGAAAATCGGCCGAACACCGCACTGCTCGTCATCGACGTCCAGAACGGCGTCGTCGCGGGGACTTATGAGCGCGACGCCGTCGTGGCGAACGTCGACAGCCTGGTCGAGAAGGCGCGGCGGGAGCGGGTCCCCGTTGTCTGGGTCCAGCATTCCGACGACCACATTGCCAAGGGGAGCGACGACTGGCGGATCGTCCCGGAGCTAATCCCGGGCGGCGCCGAGCCGCTCGTCGAGAAGAGCTATGCCGACTCCTTCGAGGACACCAACCTCGAGTCCGTGCTCTCCGGTCTCGGAGTTGGGCGACTCGTCGTCGTCGGGGCACAGACCGATGAGTGCATCCGCTCGACGCTCCACGGCGCGGTCGTCCGCGGCTACGACGCGACCCTCGTCAAGGACGCCCACACGACGGAGGATCAGACGGAATGGGGCGCGCCTCCGCCGGAGAAGGTCATCGCGCATACGAACCTCTACTGGACCAACCATCGGGCGCCGGGTCGGGCGGCCGGGACGGTGGACACCAAAGAGGTCGACTTCGGCGCCAAAATCTGAGGCCGGTCCGAGGCGATGGAAACGCCGTCGGACCTCACCGGGTCCCGGTCAGGCGTGCAGGCGATGCCGGCTCGGCGGATGGGGCGGCCGCCAGTCAGGCGGTGGTGCGGTAGTGCAGATGCACGACGCCGTTGCCGAACCGGCGCTCGTCGAGCAGTTCAAGGCCGACCCGTACGTGATCCGGAAGTGCTTGCGTGCCGCCGCCGACCGAAGCGTCGATC
>Ga0193726_1003473_pt1 | contig 10012 bp, 7 predicted proteins | sample H2c1metaG_FD_144928 | JGI IMG/M metagenome (GOLD analysis project Ga0193726, IMG submission 144928) | Soil microbial communities from a riparian zone of the East river system, Colorado, United States - H2c1 | ecosystem: Environmental > Terrestrial > Soil > Riparian zone | place: USA: East River... | reverse complement strand
GCTCAGGCCACCGATGTTCTCGGCGGGAGAGCCAATTCTTACACCTGTGCCGAATACGTCAGCGGCGAGCTCGCCCACGCCCTGCATCGCCGCTGCGCCGCCCGTGATCACCACGCCTCCGTTCAAGCGCTGCGCGAAGCCGGCTCTTTCGATCTCGCTCAGGACCAGGTTGAAGATCTCGTCCATGCGTTGATGGATTATGTGCGCTAGCACCTCGCGCGGTACCTGTCGGTCGCCTTGGGCGACCGTGCTCGGGAGCTGGATGATGTCGGACGGATCGACCAGCGGCTCGTAGGCGCAGCCGTATCGCTCCTTCAGCCGCTCAGCGTCGGCCTGTGTGACGCCGATGCCCTGCACGATGTCGCTGGTGACGTTGTTTCCGCCGTAGTTCACCGTCCCGAGGTGGCGAATTTTTCCCTCGTGGAAGACCGCAATGTCCGTCGTGCCGGCGCCCATCTCGACCAACGCGACGCCCAGCTCCTTTTCGTCTTCCGTCAGCACGCTGAGCGAGCTGGCGAGTGGCTCGAGCACGAGCTCGCGCACGTGGTAGCCCGCCCTTTCGACGGACTTCCGAAGGTTCATTGCCGGGGACGCGCCGATCGTGACGAGGTACATCTCCGTCTCGAGCCGGGTGCCGATCATCCCGATAGGGTCGCGGATGCCCTGATTCTTGTCGACCGAATACTCCTGCGGAATCGCGTGCAGCAGCTCTCGGTCCTGCGCCACGGGTTGGGCGCGCGCCACGTCGTTCGCGCGATCGACGTCGGCTTTCGAGATCTCGTCGCCGTTTACGGCCACGATTCCCTTGCTGATCATCGCCCGCACGTGCTCGCCCGCGATCCCGGCGTAGATCGTGTCGATCTTGATCCCCGACATTCGCCTCTGCATCCTAATTGCTTTCTTGATCGACTTGGTCGTCTCCTCGATGTCGGAGACGACGCCGCGGCGGAGGCCCGTTGTGCGAGCTTGTCCGACGCCAAGAATCTTAAGCGTCGGGCCGCGCTTGCTGTCACCGCCGCCGACTGCCTGTGCGATCAGGGCGGTCGTCTTCGAGGAACCGATGTCCAGGCCAGCGATGATGCGTTCGGGATTCATTGAAGCCTTGCGATGACTTGATCGCGATAGCGGAAATCGAGCTCGCCAACATGTACCTGTCGGCGAGCGAGATCGTTTTCAACCGGAAAGATATCGGCCAAACGCTCCACTGACAGTCCTACCGGAACACGCACGAGCAGAGTTCGACTCTCCGGCGCCGAAAAATCGCCCGCGACACGTGGGCCGCGAGAGAGCGTGAGTAGGATTTCACCCCCGCCCGATCGCCTCACCTCTTCGATGCGCGCGAACAAACGCGGCTCGGTCGCTCGAATCGCTCCGACGAGCTTAAGAAGAACCGGATCGGTACTCGCAACAATCGGGAGGTCGAGCGATGTGCTCGCGGGGTCGATCGGAAGCTGTCTGCCGAGCGAATCATACGGGAGCAATCCGGTGGGCGTCTGCACCAGCGCAACGGGAAGGTTTTCCCTTATTGTCACGACCAGCGTGCCCGGCATTCGCCGAGTGATGTCGACGGCGGAAACCTGCGGATGCTTCAAGACGCGCTGGCGGTACGGCTCGATATCATCCCACAGAGACGCGACCGTATCGATCTTCAGGCGAGACACGATATCATTCGCCTGGAGATAGCGGACGCCCTTGATCTCGACATTGCGCACCCGGAAGAAAGCCATCTGCCGAGCGGCGGCGCGCGTGCCCCACGCGCCGGCCATGATCACCGCGACGAGAAACAGCAGCCCAAGGATCTTCCAGCCGGGCCTTCCGAGTCGCTCCCGGGAAATCATTTCCGTCCTTCTGATCGGGCCGTGAGGTCGACCTTCGTGCTTCGCATTTCCAGTCGTGTCTTGAGCTCCGGCCCCGTGCGCGTAATGTCTCCCGCGCCGATCGTGATCACGACATCGCCGGTCATCACGAACGGCGCGAGCGCGTCGGCGAGATCTGAGCGCGCACCCTGCCAGATCACGGCGCGTCCCGCGAGCTTCATCGAGGACGCAACCAGCTCCGACGTGATTCCTGGAATCGGCTGCTCTCGCGCGGGATATATCTCCGCCAGGAAAACGCAGTCCGCACCGCAGAGGGCGGCACCAAAGGCAGCGGAAAAGTCGCGCGTGCGTGAGAAGAGATGTGGTTGGAAGGCCGCCACGATGCGCCGGCCCGGATACGACGCGCGGGCGGCCTGCAGCGTCGCCGCGATCTCGGTCGGGTGATGCGCGTAATCGTCCACGATGGTCACGCCAGCGATATCATAGAGGCGCTGAAAGCGGCGATCGACGCCCCCGAACTGGAGAAGTCCATCACGCATCACATCGAGCGTGGCGCCGAGCGCGAACCCGGCACCAATCGCCGCCAGCGCGTTCTGAACGTTGTGGATGCCCGGCACGCGGAGAGCGACATCGCCAAGGCCGCTGCCATCGTAACTGACGGAGAACGTCGTCGAATGGCCATCCGAGCGCACATCACCCGCGACAAGCCGCGCGTCGCGTGACTTTAGGCCGTAGCGAATGACTTCTGCGCTCGCCGGAAGAATCAGGGACCTCGCGCCCGCGTCGTCGTCGCAGAGAACGATTGCCGCGGCGTCCCGCACATAGCGCGAGAAGGTGGTCCTGATGTCGTCGAGATCGCGGTAGATGTCGAGATGGTCCGCCTCCACGTTCGTCACGACGGCGACGGTCGGCGACAGCGCCAGGAAGGATCGATCGTATTCGTCCGCTTCGACGACGAACAGCTCGTCCGATTCGTAGTGAAGGTTTCCCTTCCACTCGGCGACGCGCCCACCCGCGATCCCCGTCGGCTTGAGACCAGCCGCCGCGAGCGCGGCGGTCGTCATCACGGTCGTCGTCGTCTTGCCGTGGGTACCGGCGATCCCGACGACTCGTCCGGCTGCGACCGCGCGCCCAAGTGCGATGGCGCGCTTCGTAATCGGAATTCCGAGCTCCCGCGCACGCACGAGCTCGGGATGATTCACGGAAATCGCCGAGGTGATGATCAGCTCGCGCGCGCCTTCAACGTGCTCAGCGCTATGACCCAGTGCGACGCTGATACCGAGGGATTCCAAATCTTCGGTCGGACCCGGATTCGCGTCGCACCCCGTAACGGCGACCCCACGCCGAGCGAGCAGCTCGGCGAGCGCACGCATCCCGGCGCCGGCGATTCCGACGAAGTGAACCGGGCGCTGGTCGGAGTTGTCAGATTGAGTCATCGGCGATTGAGCGGCAATTCGACTCGCGTCAGCGCCGCTGTTTCTCGCTCTCGACGAGACGAAGTATGTGCTGGGCGATGTCGGCGGCCGCGGTGGGTCTCGCGCGCTCGAGGGCCTTTGCGCGCAAGCTCGCGAGCTTCGCGGGATTCGAAAGCATCGACTCGACGGCACTGGAGAGCGAATCGGTGTTGAGGTCCGACTGACGGATCATCTCCGCTGCTCCGGCGGCGGCCAGCGCCTTTGCGTTGGCTGTCTGATGATCAGCGGCCGCGGTGGGCAGCGGCACCACGATTGCCGGAATCCCCCAGGCACACAGCTCCGCCGTCGCCATCGCACCGGCTCTCGTGAGCGCGAAGTCCGCGGCGCGATACGCCTCCGAGATGGGAGCGATGTACGCTCTTACCTTCACGCGGGAGCTTTCGTAGCGGGCCAGCGAGTCATAGTTCGCCTTGCCCGTCGCCCAGATCACGAAGAGGTCGGACGGCAGGCCCTGATCGATCCAGGCGCCGACGACGTCGTTGATCGCCTTTGATCCCTGGCTTCCACCGTATACCAGGAGCACGCCTCCGCCGGCCTCGGCGAATCCCCATTTGGCCCGAGCCGGCGCCTTCTCGAATGCGTCGGCTGGCGGTGGCTCGATGGGGTTTCCGGAATCGAACACCTCGGTTTTCTTCGACGGAGAGATGTGGCGCCGCGCCTCGGGAAATCCGAGATGGATTTGCGAAGCGAAGCGGCTGAAGAAGCGCGTGGTGATGCCCGGAAACGTATTCTGCTCCTGTAGCACAAACGGAATGTCGTGCGCGGCGGCGTAGGCCAACGCCAACCCCGACGCGTACCCTCCCGTTGCGACTACGCAGGCCGGAGCCTCGCTGCGAACTTCGCCGGCAATCATTCGCCACGCGCTCATCGCGCCGCGGATCGTCTTCCAGTTCTCCCATGGGCGCGATCGATAGAGCGGGTGCAGGTCGAGCAGCTCGAACGCCCATCCGACCTGCGGTAGCACGTCGCGCTCGATGCCACGCTTGGCTCCGATGAAAAAGGGCTCGACCAGAGGGTCAGCTTTTTTCAGCGCGCGCGCGATCGCGAGTCCCGGGTAGAGGTGTCCACCCGTACCGCCTCCCGCAAAGATGACCCTCATCTGGCCGGAAGCGCGCGAAGAGCGAGTGGATCTGTCGCTGCTCCGCCAAATACCCTTTCACGAGAACTGCCGATGTTGACAAGGATTCCGGTCATGACAAGAGAGAGAATGAGATTCGAGCGGCCATAGGAGATGAACGGTAGTGTCAATCCGGTGGTCGGAAGCAATCCCGTTGCCACACCGATATGAAGATACGCGGTCAACACCATAGTTACCGTCAATCCCACAGCCACCAGCTGCAAAAAGGGCGTCCGCGCCTTGCGCGCGATCCTGAACCCCAGCGCCGCGTACAGCGCGAAGGCCAGCACGAGCAGGACGAGCCCGATGAACCCCCACTCCTCCCCGATGTGTCCGGCGATGAAGTCGTCGTAGCCGAACGGGAGAAACCCGTACTGCTGACGCCCTTTTCCAAACCCGACCCCAAAGATCTGCCCCGATCCAACGGCTATCAGCGACTGGCGCAACTGGTAGCTGACTTCGAGCGGCGCGGCTCCCGGATCGAAGAACGCCGACATCCGGAGCAGGATGTAATTGAGCCGCTCGATCTTCACGTACAGGAGCGGGATCAACATCACGCCGAGCGCGACGAAGTGTCCGATGCGCACGCCGCCGGCGAAAAGAATGATCCCCAGCACCAGGGTGAACATCATCGCGGTCGAGACATCAGGCTCGAGCATCACGAGGATGTCCAGCGCTCCGATCACCACGAGAAACGGCAGGATGCCTTTCGTGAGTCGCCTCAGCGCGGGCCCCTTCTTGATGAGCAGCATCGACGTCCAGAGCACCACGGCGAGCTTCGCCAGCTCCGACGGCTGCACAGACCCGCCAAACAGATACCTGCGCGAGCCGTGAATACGGGGAGCGATCCCTGCCGTGAACGGAAGGATCACGACCACCAGGAGAACGAGCGAAAGAATCATGATGGGCCACGCCCACTTTTCCCAGACTTCCGCGTCCATCTTGGCGGCGACGGCGAAGAGGGTGATGCCGATGGCCATCCCCACAACCTGCCGAATAAGGAGGTGGGCGTGACCGTAACCCGACTGCATCTCGACGATCGCACTCGCACTGTAGACGGTCGCGAGACCGAACGCCAGCAGAATGCCGGTGAGTATGACCAGCGCCCGGGCCTCGAAGCCCATGTGCCAGCGGTGAACCAGATTCGCTGATGCTTCCATTACGCTTCCTTGGCCGCCAGCGCCCGAAAGCGCTCGCCTCTTTCCTCGTAGTTCGAGAACATGTCGTAGCTGGAGCACGCCGGGGAAAGCAGCACCGCCTCGCCCACGCCCGCTGCCGCCCGCGCGGCTCGCATGACCTCTTCGAAATCGTCGCCGAGTCGCACGACGTCGACCACGGGACGAAGGTCAGTCGCGATTATCGTCGCCGCTTCTCCGTACGCGATCACCTTCTTCACTTTTCTGCGCACTGCGTCCGCCAGAGATGCGTAGGTTTCTCCCTTGTGCCTGCCCCCAAGCAATAGGACGGTCGGACGCTCCATACCGTCAATTGCGACTGCGGTAGAGCTTACGTTGGTGGCCTTGGAATCATTGATCCACTGCACTCCGCCGAATTCTCCGACCAGCTCGAGCCGGTGTGGCAAGGAGCGAAACGTCGTCAGCGCCTTGGCAATTCCCTTCCTGGCCTTCGGCGTCTGGTGCGAGCGATCCGCGGCCATCACCGCGAGCGACGCCGCGAGAGCGTTCCCGACATTGTGCTGACCCAGAAGCGGAAAATCGGCGCGCGCCAGCAACGGCGCTCCAAGCACCACCAACTGCCCAGTACGTGCATCAAGCGATGCGTCGACCTTCTTCGATACCGAGAACCAGTGCTTGTGACCGCCGACGTCGCGCACCATGCGCATGACAGCCTTGTCGTCCTTGTTCACAACCCAAACCGATTCCGCGTCGGCGTTCGCGAAGAGGCGCGCCTTGTCGGCGAAGTACTCCTCAACGCTCGAATACCGATCGAGGTGGTCCGGGCTCAGGTTCGTGAGCACCCCCACCGCCGGCTTGAGGCTCGGCGTGTCGTGCAGCTGGAACGACGACATCTCCAGCGAGATCCATTTCGGCTGCTGCTCGCGCAACGCGATCTCGGACAACGGCGTTCCAATGTTGCCGGCCTCGGCCGCATCGATGTCCAGTCCGCGCAGGAGATGGGCGATGAGCGCCGTCGTGGTCGTCTTGCCGTTCGTGCCGGTAACGGCGATGATGCGGGGGCCGTCGAGGAAATTGAGCGCGACCTCGACCTCGCTCGCTATCGGGACGTTATCCTCGCGCGCGTACTCCAGCGGCTTCGCTGAGGGCGGGACGCCCGGGCTCGTCACGACAAGCCCTGCGCGCGCGATGCGCTCCACGTGATGCCGCCCGACATCGACGACAGCGCCCAGCCCGCGAAGCTCCTCCGCCACCCTTCCGGTTTCGGGTGAAGTGGCGACGTCGGAAGCGTAAACGCTGTAGCCGTGCTTTCGAAGCAGCTTGACCACGGCGCGACCGCTCCGCGCGAGACCGATCACGGCGATCTCGCGCTCGCGCGGCACGAGCTCGCGCGGCGTCATCTCAATTTCAGAGTGCTCAGGGCAATGAAGGCGGCCAACACTCCGAGGATCCAGAATCGCACCACGACCTGAGCTTCATCCCAGCCCTTCACTTCGAAATGATGATGCAGTGGCGCTCGCTTGAACACCCGGTGTTCCCGCGCGTACTCGATTCCGTATCGTCGCTTGCGATACTTGAACACGAAGCGCTGAATGATCACCGACATCATCTCGGCCACGAAAACCGCCCCGACCAACACGAGGAGAAACTCGGATTTGAGAAGAATCGCGACTGCTGCGAGTGCTCCGCCCAGCGCCAGCGACCCCGTGTCGCCCATAAAGACTTCGGCGGGATGCGTGTTGTACCAGAGAAATCCTATACACGCGCCCATGAGGGCCGCGCAAAAGACCGTGAGCTCGCCGGACCCTCGGAGGAAATACACGTGGAGATACTGGCTCGCATCGACGCGTCCGACGACGTACGCGTAGAACGCGAACGTGAGTGCGGCGATCGCAGTGAGGCCCGCAGCCAGGCCATCCAGACCGTCGGTGACGTTGACGGCATTGCTCGTCCCGGTCATCACGAACGTCACGAACAGGACGTACAACCATCCCATTCCGGCCGTGAGCGGAACGATCAGTATGTATTTGTAAAAAGGCAACGTCGTTGACGCGCCCGGAAGGTTGGATAACGGATGCTTCCACAGGTAGTAGCCGACGGCAAAGCCGAGCGTCACCTGACCCACGAGCTTGTACTTCTCGACGAGTCCTGTGTTCTTCTTGCCGGCCAGCTTTTGTTTGAGCTTGAGGTAGTCATCCAGGAAACCGATCGCTCCCATCCACGCCATGCAGACCATGGCGATGAGGACGTAGCGATTGTCCAGACGCGCCCACAGTAATGTGCTGGTGAGCGTCGCTCCGAGGATTATCAACCCGCCCATGGTCGGTGTTCGACCTTTCTGCTGGTGGGCGTCGGGCGTTCCTTCGCGTATGACCTGGTGCAACCGCATGCGGCGCAGGCGACGCATGATTCCCGGGCCGACGATCCAGGTGAGAAGGATCGCGCTCACTGCCGCCCCGGCCGCGCGAAAAGTTATCCACTGGAATAGTCGCAGAAACCCGAAGTGCGGCAGCTCTACGAAAGGAACGAGTAGATAGTTCAGCACTATGCGGTTGCCCAGGTAGTTAGATGTGGAACGAGACGCTCGAGCTGCACACCCCGTGATGCCTTGAGCAAGATGATCGCGTTGCGTTGCAGCCTGGCCTGGAGCTGCGGCCAGAGATCTTCGACATCAGGCGCCGTTATCACGCGCTCGCGCTCGTTCTGCCTTTCGAGCGCGGGCGCGAACTCACCGATGCCGGCCACGATATCCGCCCCAGATGCCAACGCGAGACCCGCGATGTCGGCGTGGCACTGCTCCGACGCCGCCCCCAGCTCTCGCATCGTACCTAGGACGATTACCCTCTGCCGTCCGCTACCTGTTCCTTGTAACAACTCGATCGCAGCCCGAGTGGATCCAGGATTTGCGTTGTACGCATCGTTGATCAGCGTGACGTCACCGACTTGCTCCCACGCCGAGCGCATCTTGGGCTGCGGCATCCCGGCGATCCCCTGGGCGGCGTCCTCGTAGCTCACGCCACACTCGCGGGCAACCGCGAGCGCCAGCATCGCGTTTCTGAGATTGTGGAGACCGCGCACGGGCGGGCGCACCGTGACGCCCGCAATCTCGATCACGCCGAGTCCGTCCGGCCCGATCTCCCATCGGTCCGGCTTCAGATCCGCAATGCTATCGAGGCCCGCGACGACCACGCGCTTCGCCCTGGTGCGCGCCGCCGCCGCGATTTCTGGTTGTGCCGAAGGAGCGATGGCGACTGCAATCCCGTCGTAGACGGCGGCCTCTTCGCGCAACACACCCGCGAGGTCGCCGAGACCTTCGAGGTGCTCCTCCGCGATGGACGTGACCAGAGCGATGTCGGGCTCAGCGATGTCCCGGAGAATCGCGACCTCGCCCGGCAGGCTCGTGCCGAGCTCGATCACCGCCACCTCGGCCTCGTGTGGCAGCGCGAGCAACGTGAGCGGAACTCCAACCCGGTTGTTCAGATTGCCGGTCGTCGCGTGGACGTCGTAGGAGCGACCGAGCGCGGCTCTGAGGAGATCCTTCGTGCTCGTCTTGCCATTGCTCCCGGCTACGCCGACGATCGTCTTCCCCCAGGCCCGGCGCCAGTAGTGCGCGAGCGCGCCCAGAGCAATGAGTGTATCGCGCACTTCGAAGATCGGGACACCCAGCGTGTCGAGCTTGGGAGCGCGCGAAACGACGAGTGCCGCGGCGCCATCCCGAACTGCGTCGCGGAGATAGTCGTGGCCATCGAACCGCTCCCCGCGCAGCGCGACGAATACGTTTCCCTTTCCGATCTTGCGCGTGTCGGTTGTGATTCCCGTCAGCTCGGCGGGTCCGCGAGGCAGTTTCCCGGCGGCCTGATCCGCAAGCGCAGCGGCAACCCGATCCAGCGTCCAGAAGCCCGTGCTCAAGCGTGGCTCCCCGTCATCTCTCTCACGATTTCCTTCTCGTCGAATGGATACGCAGTAGTTCCGCGAATCTGGTACGTCTCGTGTCCCTTGCCGGCGAGCAGCACGATATCGCCGTCTTCGGCAAGAGCTATCGCGCGCTGAATTGCGCTGAGCCGATCGGTCACGCGCTGATGTTTCGAGCCACGCATTCCGGCTTCAATATCGTCGATGATGGCATCAGGATCTTCGGTTCGCGGGTTGTCACTGGTAACGATAGCGCAATCGGCGCCGCGTTCGGCGATCTCGCCCATCAGCGGTCTCTTCCCCTTGTCACGGTCGCCGCCGCATCCGAACACCACGATCAGCTTGCCGCGGGTGAAGGCGCGTGCGGTGGTGAGGGTTCGCTCGAGCGCGTCGGGGGTGTGAGCGTAGTCCCGGAGCACAGTCGGGCGCGTCGATATGATCTCGAGCCTGCCCGAGACCTGCGGCACGGTGCGCAGACGGCTGGCGATAGCGGCAGGTGCTTGTCCGAGTGCGAACGCCGCGGCGGCAGCCGCGAGTGCGTTCTCGACATTGATG
>Ga0193726_1003472_pt1 | contig 10019 bp, 8 predicted proteins | sample H2c1metaG_FD_144928 | JGI IMG/M metagenome (GOLD analysis project Ga0193726, IMG submission 144928) | Soil microbial communities from a riparian zone of the East river system, Colorado, United States - H2c1 | ecosystem: Environmental > Terrestrial > Soil > Riparian zone | place: USA: East River... | reverse complement strand
CGTCAGGCCCCTGGCCGCCGGACATCGGCAGGTAGGCGATCTCGCCTGCCACCCCGTGCATGCCGCGGTGCAGGCGGCCGCCGACGACCAGGCCCATGCCGATCCCGCTGCCCACTGACACGAAGGCGAAGTTGTCCGTGGCCTGGCCGTGGCCGTGGGCGCGCTCGGCCAGCGCGGCCGCGTCCACGTCGTTCTCTACCACCAGTGACTGGCCGAACGCCGCCCGGAGGTCGGCCAGGACGGCTGGCCGGTCCCACCCAGGCAGACCGCCGGTGAGCGCCATCGAGTTGCGCCGCGGGTCGTAGACCCCGGGGCTGCCGATAACGGTCTGGGTGAGATCCGGCCGCGAGATCCCGGCGGCGCTGCACAGCTCGTCGGCGAGCCGGACCAGTTCCGCGACGCGGCCGTGCCCGCTGGAGGCGCGCGACCGGGCCGAGGACGAAGCCAGGATGCCGCCGGCCAGGTCGGACAACGCGCCCCGGACGTACTGGTGCCCGATATCGAGGCCGAGGACGAAGCCTGCCTCCGGGCGGACCTCGTACAGCCGGGACGACCGGCCGGGCAGCCCGGTGCGCTGGCCGGCCACGCGCAACAGCCCGGCCCGCTCGAGCGCGGCCAGGGCCAGCGACACGGTCGGCTTAGACAGCCCGGACAGCCGGGCCAGGTCGGCACGCGAGCACGGGCCGAGGTCGCGGATGTGGCCCAGCAGGAACTGCTCGTTCATGGCGCGGATCAGCGGCGGGCGGGCCGCCGACCCCGGCTGGCCCGGCTGCCGCAGCCGCGGCTGAGCCAGGCTCCCGCCGGATGCGGCGGCCTGGGGCGGGTTCGAGCCGGATGCCGCGCCGGCCGGCCCCGGGTCCGCTGGGCCGCCGGCCGTGGTGACTGTCACTGCCGCCTCCTCTCGTCATCCTGCCACGGCACCGGGGAAGAGCGCGCCGGCCCACCCGCGGCCGGCCGCCCAAAACGTGACAGTTTTGTGATATCTGGACGCTCTTATGAAGTTAGGATACGGTCCTAACAATCTCGGAAAGGCCCGGAATGGCGCTTTTAACAGGGCAGGCATAATGACCCGCGCCGCGGTGCTCCTCGGGCTTGATTTCGGCGGCACTAAGATCGCCGCCGCGGTCTGCGGGCTGGCCGGGAACCGGCTCGGCTCGGCCACCGTCAGCAGCGCCGCCGGGCTCGGCGCCCGCGCCAGCTTCGACTGGGGCATCGGCGTGGCGCGGGACCTGCTGGCGAGCGCGGCGCCGGGCGCGGAGCCCGTTGCCGTCGGGGTGTCCACCTTCGGGATCCCGTTCGAGGACCGGGTCGAGCTGGCCCCGGCCATCGCCGGCTGGGAGGAACTGCCCCTCGGGCGGGAGCTGCGCGCGGCCTTCCCCGGCGCCGAGATCCGGATGGCGACCGACGCCAAGGCGGCGGCCCTGGCCGAGGTGCGCTGGGGCGCGCTGGCGGGCTGCGATCCGGCCATCTACCTGAACCTCGGCACCGGGCTGTCGGCCGCCCTGATCGTCGGCGGCCAGGTCATCGGCGGCGCGAACGGCGCGGCCGGCGAGATCGGCTACAACCTGCGCACCCTGTCCGACGTGGGCCTGGCCCTCGAGGCCCGGCTCCTGCTGGAGGACATGATCAGCGGCCGGGCAGTGGCCCGGCGGGCCGCGCCGATGAGCGCCCCGGGCCGCCGGGCCCGGACCGCCGAGGAGGTCTTCGGGGCCAGCCCCGGCGAGCCGCCGCTGGACCGCCTGGTCAGCGAGTTCGTCACCGAGCTGGCCTTCCACGTGGTCAACCTGGCCATCGGCCTGAACCCGGCCCGGATCGCCGTAGGCGGCGGCATGGTCGGCTCGTGGGACCGGCTGCGGCCCGGCCTGGCCCGCGCGCTGGAGGCCGGGACCCCGTTCCCGCCCGAGCTGGTCGCCGCCCGGTTTCCCGCTGATGCCCCGCTGCTCGGCGCGCTGGCCCTCGCCGCCGACGCGGCCGGCGCCGGGCCAGCCATGGACGCCCCGGCCATGCCCCCCGTACTCCGCCATCCCGAAACCCTCACCGAAAGGCTTCAGTCATGAGACGCCTGACCGCGATAGGGAGCCTCCTCACCGCCGGCTTGCTGGCGGCCGCCTGCAGCGCGGGCGCCGGCCCGTCCGGCAACGGCACCAGCGCCGCGAAGAACGTGGTGACCATCTCGAATGAGAACGGCGCCCTCTGGACGTGCGACTTCAGCCCGTTCAACGGTTCGGACACCCTGCTGTCGGTCGGCTTCGTCTACGAGACGCTGGCGTACGACAACCCGCTGCAGAGCGGCAAGACCACGCCCATGCTGGCCAGCTCCTGGCAGTGGGGGGCGGGCAACAAGTCGATCACCTTCACCATCCGCAAGGGCGTCAAGTTCAGCGACGGCACCCCGATGTCGGCCGCCGACGTGGCGTTCACCTTCAACCTGCTGAAGAAGTACCCGGCCCTGGACCTGACCGGCGTCTGGTCGGTGCTGTCCAGCGTCAGCCAGTCCGGTTCTGACCAGGTCGTCATGAACTTCAAGTCCGCGGCCGTGCCCGCGTTCTACTTCATCGCCGGGCAGACCCCGATCGTGCCCGCGCACATCTGGTCGAAGATCGCCAACCCGGTCGCCTACCCGGACACCAAGCCCATCGGCACGGGCCCGTACGTGGTGAACCCGTGCACCAAGGCGAACATCACCTACACGGCCAACCCGCATTACTGGCAGCCGGGGGAGCCGCACATCGCCAAGGTCGAGTACCCGGCCTACACCAGCAACAACACGGCCAACGACCAGCTGGCCAGCGGCCAGGCCCAGTGGGGCTCGCAGTACATCCCGGGCATCAAGTCGTTCTACACGGCCAAGAGCCCCAACTTCCACTACTGGTTCCCGCCCACCGTGAACGTCTCGCTGGTGCCGAACCTGAAGAACTCCCTGCTCAGCAACGTCAAGGTCCGCGAGGCCATGTCGTACGCGATCGACCGGTCCAAGGTCTCCACCATCGGCGAGTCGGGCTATGAGCCGCCCGCCAGCCAGTCCGGCATCGTCAGCCCGACGTTCTCCAGCTGGCTCGACACCGCGGCCGTGGCCAAGTTCGGCACCGCCTACGACCCGGCCAAGGCGAAGCAGCTGCTGGCCTCGGCCGGCTTCAAGCCCGGCTCGGACGGCATCATGGCCAACGCCCAGGGCCAGAAGCTCTCCTTCTCCGTCATCAACATCGGCGACTACTCCGACTGGGTCGCCTCGATGCAGGTGGTCACCCAGGACCTCAAGGCGGTCGGCATCCAGCTGACGCCCGACAACCTGACCAACACCGACTTCGTCGCCGACCTGTACTACGGCAAGTACCAGCTCGCGTTCTACGACCAGCAGACCTTCGGCCCGAGCCCGTACTACGAGCTGCGGAACTGGCTGGACTCGGCGGGCAGCGCCCCGATCGGCAAGCCGGCCGCCACCAACTACGAGCGCTACAGCAGCCCGGCCACCGACGCGCTGTTCGACCAGTACGCGGCGTCGACCAGCTCGGCGCAGCAGCACGCGATCATCAACCAGATCGAGGGGGTCATGCTGAACGACCTGCCCATCATCCCGGTCGTGCAGGCGGTGGACTGGTTCCAGTACGACACCACCTCGCTGACCGGCTGGCCGACGCCGAGCAACCCTTACGCCCAGCCGTCGGCCTACGCCTACCCGGACATGGAGCAGGTCCTGCTGCACCTGCGATCGAAGTGACGAATTGAGGTTCGCGCTGCGCCGCCTGGGGTTCTTCGTCTTCACGCTGTGGGCGGCGCTGACCCTCAACTTCCTGCTCCCGCGGCTCATGCCGGGCAACCCCGCCCTGGCCATGCTGTCCAAGTTCCACGGGCAGCTCGGCCCCGGCGCGCTGCACGCCCTGGAGATCCTCTTCGGGGTCAACACCGACAAGAGCCTGCCCGCGCAGTACGTCAGCTATCTGCACCAGATCGCGACCGGCAACCTGGGGGTGTCGCTGGAGTTCTACCCGGCGTCGGTCACCTCCGTGATCGGCAGCGCGGTCTGGTGGACCCTCGGCCTGGTCGGCGTGACCACGGTCCTGGCGTTCGCCCTCGGCACCGGGCTGGGCATCGTGTCCGCCTGGCGCCGGGGCGGGCGGCTGGACAGCGTGCTGCCGCCGGTGTTCGTGATCACCTCGGCAATCCCGTACTTCTGGGTGGGCATGGTGCTGGTGCTGATCTTCGGGATCACGCTGAAGTGGCTGCCCACCCAGGGCGGGTTCTACGTCTCGACCGACACGCCGTCCTTGTCGCTCATCTACTTCGAGGACGTGCTGTCGCACGCCGCGCTGCCCGCCATCACGCTGCTCATCACCACGATCGGCACCTGGATCCTGACCATGCGCAACACGATGATCACCACCCTGGCCGAGGACTACGTGCGGATGGCCCGGGCCAAGGGGCTGCCCGGCCGCCGCATCATGGTCGACTACGCGGCCCGCAACGCGATCCTGCCCAACCTCACCGGCTTCGCCATGTCGCTGGGCTTCGTGGTCAGCGGCGCCATCCTGATCGAGTACGTGTTCAACTACCCGGGGGTGGGCTACATGCTGCTCCAGGCCGTGCAGAGCGAGGACTTCCCGCTGATGCAGGCCCTGTTCCTGCTCATCACGGTCGCGGTGCTGCTGGCCATCCTGATCGCCGACATCGCCACGGCGCTGCTGGACCCGCGGACCAGGATGGCGGGCTAGCGATGTCCCTGCCGATTTCCGGCGGCCCGGTCATCCTCGACCCGGCGGCCCAGGAGCCCGCCGGGACCGACCGGTTCCGGCCGCCCGCCACCCACGCCCTGGCCCGGATGGCCCGCGCCGTGCGGTCCAACCGCAAGGCCACGGTCGGCACCGCGCTGCTGGTCATCTTCCTGCTGGCGTCGCTGTTCCCGGGGGTGATCGCCCGCGACAGCCCCAGCGCGGACGCCTACACCCCGCGGCTCGGCCTGTCCACGGCCCACCTGCTCGGCACCACCGCGCAGGGCCAGGACATGTGGGCGCAGCTGGTCTGGGGCACCCGCAGCGTGATGATCATCGCGTTCGCGGTCGGGCTCGCCGCCACCGCGATCGCGGTCCTCATCGGCGTCGCGGCCGCCTACCTGGGCGGGCTGTGGGACGGCACGCTCAGCGTGCTGACCGACGTGCTGCTGGTCATCCCGCTGTTCCCGCTGCTGATCGTCATCGCCGGCTACGCGCACGGCGGCGGCACGCTGGTGCTGATCCTGGTCATCACCGTCACGAGCTGGTCCTACACCGCGCGCCAGCTGCGCGCCCAGGCGCTGTCGCTGCGCCACCGGGACTTCCTGGAGGCGGCCCGGGTCCGCGGCGAGCGGCGGCTCTACATCATCGTGGTGGAGGTCATCCCCACCATGACCTCGCTGATCGTGGCGAGCTTCCTGACCAACGCCCTGTACGCGGTGCTGTTCGCCTCGAGCCTGCAGTACATCGGCCTGGGCAACCCCAGCAGCCAGAGCTGGGGGACGATGCTGTACTGGGCGCAGAACGAGGCCGCCCTGCAGACCGGCCAGCCCATGTGGGCGCTCGCTCCGGGCGCCTGCATCGCCGCGCTCGGCGCGGCGTTCGCCCTGCTCAACTACGCCTTCGACGAGATCGGCAACCCCGCGCTGCGCCCGGTCCGCAAGCCCGCCCGGCGCGCGAGGCAGGTGCCCGGTGCCTGACCGCCCGGACCGCCAGCGCCGCCCGGACGGCCCGGACCGCGAGGCCCGCCCGCCCGGCGCGCCGATCCTCGAGGTCGCCGGCCTCACCGTCGACTACGCCACCGAGCGCGCGGGCGTCCGCGCCGTCGACGACGTCAGCTTCGAGCTGGCCGCCGGGGAGTTCCTCGGCATCGTCGGCGAGTCGGGCTGCGGCAAGTCGACCCTGCTGTTCGCCATCGCCCAGCTGCTGGTCGCGCCCGCGGCCGTCACTGCCGGGAGCGTGACCTTCCAGGGCGCCAGCCTGGTCGGGCTGACCGACCGCCAGCTGGCCGCCGTGCGGTGGCGGGACCTGTCAGTGGTCATGCAGAGCGCCATGAATGCGCTCAACCCGGTCAAGTCGATCGGCGCCCAGTTCAAGGACGCGATGCGGGCGCACGGCGCCGGGTCCGCGAAGGACGTCGCGAGCCGGTCGGCCGAGGTGCTGGCCATGGTCGGCATCGACCCGCAGCACCTGCGCAGCTACCCGCACCAGCTGTCGGGCGGCATGCGGCAGCGGGCCATGATCGCCATGGCCATGCTGTTCACCCCGGACCTGGTCATCATGGACGAGCCGACCTCCGCGCTGGACGTGGTGGCCCAGCGCTCGCTGATGGTGCAGATCAAGGAACTGCAGCGCCAGCTCGGCTTCGCCATCATCTTCGTCACCCACGACATGTCGCTGGTCAGCCACTTCTCGGACCGGCTGATGGTGATGTACGCGGGCCAGGTCGCCGAGCTCGGCGCGACCCGGCAGGTGTTCGACTCGCCGCTGCACCCCTACAGCACCGGCCTGCTGGAGGCGTTCCCGTCGATCCGCGGCCCGCGGGTGCCGCTGACCGGCATCCCCGGCAGCCCGCCCGACCTGGCCCGCCCCCCGGCCGGCTGCCGCTTCGCGCCGCGCTGCCCGAAGGTGATGGCGCGGTGCGGCACCGACCGGCCCGCCCTGTACGACGCCGCCGGCGGCGTGCAGGTCCGCTGTTTCCTGCACGGAGGCACGAATGAGTGACCCCGGCCCGGACGGCCCCGAGCCCCTGCTGCGGACCGACGGCCTGAGCAAGCACTTCCGGATCGGGAACGCGCTGTCCCGGCGCACCCTGCACGCCGTCGACGGCGTCAGTCTGGCCATCGACGAGCGCGAGATCGTGGCCCTGGCCGGGGAGAGCGGCAGCGGCAAGAGCACCATCGCCCGGCTGCTGGCCAAGCTGTACAAGCCGACCGCGGGCGAGATCTACTTCCAGGGCCAGCCGGTCTCGGGGCTGCGCTCGCGCGCGGACACGCTGCGCTACACCGGCCTGGTCCCGATGGTGTTCCAGGACCCGTTCAGCTCGATCAACCCGGTGCTGCGGATCTCGCACGGCATCCTGCGCGGCCTCAAGCTGCACCGCCCCGACCTGTCCGCCGCGCAGCGCCGCGACGAGGCGGAACGGGTCTTCGAGGTGGTCGGCCTGGCCCCGGCCGCCGAGGTCCTGCAGCGCTACCCGCATGAGCTGAGCGGCGGCCAGCGCCAGCGGGTCGGCTTCGCGCAGGCCCTCGCGCTGCGCCCGAAGCTGATCCTGGCCGACGAGCCGGTGTCCATGCTGGACGTCTCGATCCGGATCGGGCTGCTCAACCTGATGACCGGCCTGCGCGACGCCGAGGGCGTGTCGATCCTGTACATCACCCACGGCCTCGCCAGCGCCCGGTACATCGCCGACCGGCTCATTGTCATGTACGCGGGCCAGATCGCCGAGTCCGGCCCCGTGGAACAGGTGCTGGCGCAGCCCCGGCATCCCTACACCCAGCTGCTGCTGTCGGCGGTGCCCGACCCCCGCGCCCCGCTGGACGTCACCGCGGAGGCCGGCCGGGGCGAGCCGCCGCGGGTCATCGACCCGTCGCCGGGCTGCCGGTTCCGCTGGCGCTGCCCGCTGGCCATCGACACCTGCCACCGCGTCACGCCGGAGCTGACCGAGCTGGCGCCCGGCCAGGCGGTGGCCTGCCACGTCGCGCAGGCCGGAGCGAAAGTGAGGGCGTTCGGATGAAGGTGGCAGTGGTCGGCGGCGGCTCGACCTACACGCCCGAGCTCGTCGACGGGGTGGCCCGGCTGGCCGGCGCGGTGAAGGTCACCGAGCTGGTCCTGGTCGACCCCGACGAGACCCGGCTCGCGGCCGTCGGCCCGGTGTCCGCGCGGATCATGCGCCGCTACGGCCATCCGGCCCGGGTGCGCTGGACGACCGGCCTGGACGAGGGCCTCGACGGCGCCGGCGCCGTACTGCTCCAGTTGCGGGTCGGCGGGCAGGCCGCGCGCCACCAAGACGAAACGTGGCCCTTGGCGTGCGGCTGCGTCGGACAGGAGACCACCGGCGCCGGCGGCCTGGCCAAGGCGCTGCGCACCGTCCCGGTCGTCCTGGACATCGCCGAGCGCGCCCGCCGCCGGGCCGACCCGGGCGCCTGGATCATCGACTTCACCAACCCGGTCGGCATTGTCACCCGCGCGCTGCTGGACGCCGGGCACCGGGCGGTGGGCCTGTGCAACGTGGCCATCGGCTTCCAGCGGCTGTTCGCCCGGCTGCTCGGCTTGGAGCCCGCGCAGGTGGCCCTGGATCACGTCGGCCTCAACCACCTGACCTGGGAGCGGGCCGTGGTGGTGGACGGCACCGACCGGCTGCCGGCTTTGATCGCCGGGCACGGCGCCGAGATCGCGGAGCACACCGGCCTGCCGGCCAGCGTTCTGGAGGATGTGGGTGCCGTCCCGTCGTACTACCTGCGTTACTTCTGGGCGCACGACGCCGTCGTGCGCGCGGAGCGGGGGCGCCCGACGCGGGCCCAGGAGGTGGCGCGGATCGAGCGGGAGCTGCTGGCCATGTACGCCGACCCGGCGCTGGACACCAAGCCGGAGCTGCTGGGCGAGCGCGGCGGCGCGTTCTACTCCGAGGCGGCGGTGGCCCTGCTCGCCGCGCTGGTCAGCGACGCGGGCGACACGCAGGTGGTCAACGTGCGGAACGCGGGCACGATGGAGTTCCTGGCCGACGACGCGGTGATCGAGGTGCCGGCGGTGATCGGTTCGGCCGGGCCGCGGCCGGTGCCGATCGCGCCGCTGCCGCCGCTGATGCGGGGCCTGGTGGCGCACGTGTCCGCCTACGAGGAGCTGGCCGTGGACGCCGCGCTGCGCGGCGGCCGGGACCGCGTCCGGGCCGCGCTGCTGGCCCATCCCCTGGTCGGCCAGCTGGAGCTGGCCGACGGGCTGGCCGACCGGCTGCTCGCGGCCAACCAGGCCTTCCTGCCGTGGGCCAGCCGGTGACCGGCCTGCCGCCGGCCGGCCGCCGGTGACCAGCGGGCGGGCGGCCGTCCTGGCCATCGACGGCGGGAACAGCAAGACCGACGTGGCCCTGGTCGCCGCCGACGGGACCCTGCTGGCCAGCGGGCGCGGGCCGGGATCGCCCGAGTTCCTGACGGCGGAGGAGATCGCCGTCATCGGCGCGACGATCGCGGCCGCGGCGCGGGAGGCGGGGCTGCCGCCCGGCTGGCCGGCCGCGGACGCCGTGGTGGCCTGCATGGCCAACGCCGACCTGCCCGAGGAGGAGGAGCAGCTGACCGCGCTGCTCGCCGAGCAGGGGTGGGGCGCGAGCACCACGGTGGCCAACGACACCTTCGCGGTGTTCCGGGCCGGGCTGGTCACCCCGGTCGGGGCGCCGTGGGGCGTCGCGGTGACCTGCGGCGCCGGCATCAACTGCGTGGGCGTCGCCCCGGACGGGCGGACCACCGGCTTCCTCGCCCTCGGCGACATCACCGGCGACTGGGGCGGGGGCCTGCTGCTCGGTTGCGAGGTGCTGTGGTGGGCCATCCGGGCCGAGGACGGCCGGGGACCGCAGACGGCACTGCGGGAGGCGGTCGCCGCGCATTTCGGCCGGCCGGCCGTCCGCGACGTCGCGATCGCGATTCACCAGGGCAAGATCGGCACCGACGACCTGCAGGAGCTGACCCCGGCGCTGTTCGCCGCGGCCGCCCAGCGCGATCAGGTGGCCCTGGACCTGCTCAGCCGGCTGGCCGACGAGGTCGTGGCCATGGCCGCGACGGTCCTGCGCCGGCTGGACCTGGCCGGGACGGCCGCCCCGGTGGTCCTCGGCGGCGGGCTGCTCACCGCCCGCGACCCGCAGCTGACGGCGTGGATCACCGAGCGCCTGGCCGCGCAGGCCCCGCTGGCGCAGGTCAGCGTCCTGGCGGTGCCGCCCATCGCCGGCGCGGCCCTGCTCGGGCTGGACCGCGCGGGCGCGGGCCCGGCCGCCGAGAAGCGGCTGCGCGCCGCCTACCGGTAGGGCGCCGAGCCTGGCCGCGGGGG
>Ga0193726_1003471_pt1 | contig 10019 bp, 5 predicted proteins | sample H2c1metaG_FD_144928 | JGI IMG/M metagenome (GOLD analysis project Ga0193726, IMG submission 144928) | Soil microbial communities from a riparian zone of the East river system, Colorado, United States - H2c1 | ecosystem: Environmental > Terrestrial > Soil > Riparian zone | place: USA: East River... | reverse complement strand
CGGTCATCCTCCTTCGCCAAGGCTTCGGCGGAGAAACTAGACCGCCGCGAGCAGGGAACTTCGCGCAATCTCTCGAGAGCTTGCCGTGAATCCCGTCAAAGCCCCCGTTGCTAAAAATCGCGACAAACATCATGCGGCTGGCTTTTGAACGGCGACGATCCCAAAACTGCGTGGAAGTCGCCCGCGACTGCCTCGCGCAAACTCTCGAAATCGGGTTTTCACCCAATCACGCGGAGCAGATCCGCGATGTCGCTTATTCCGCCGAAGGCCTGGATCCTGACGTCCGCGATTTGTTATCTGGATTGTTTGGTCGGACCCTCGTTGTCGATTACCTTCACCGTCACAGAATTCGACACCGTACTATTATTCGCCGGGTCGCGCGCCACGGCCGTCAAGGTGTGCTCTCCAGGTCCCCCCGGAACGGTGCTCCAATTTACCGAGTAGGGGGAGGACGTGTCAGTCCCAATCGGGCTACCATCGACCTTGAATTGAACGTCAACGACACGGTGGTTATCGGACGCCGTGGCCGTCACAACCACAGTCCCGGATACCGTTTGGCCGTTGCCGGGCGCGGTAATGGAGACTTGCGGCGGCACGTCGTCCAAATCCAGGAAATAGGCTCCACGGCCATAGGTCGCCGCGATTAGCTGGCGGCTGATCGCATTGAAGGAGAGCCAGGTGATGGACATTCCTGCCGGCATTCCGGCGTTAAGGCCAGTCCAGTTTGTCCCGTCATAGACAAAAATGCCGGCCGTGCGGGAAGCGGCAAAGATACGACCGGGATGGTTGGGATCGAGCGCCAGGGTTGGGTAGAAGAGGTTGAGAGGCGCCGGGGTTAGATTCGTCCAGGAGCCACCCGTGTCGGTAGTCCTGTACACACCCGAGTTGGCTGAGAGGTAGGCCGTTTGCGGGTCGGTGGCGTGGACGGCGAGGCCCCAGATTGAGGTTCCCGCTGGAAGGTTGCTGGTTTTCTCCGTCCAAGTGGCATTTATGCCATTCTGAGCATTGGAGGTTACGTAAACATGCTGGCCCCAGTCGTTGGCAACAGCATAAATGACGTTGGGATTGCTCGGCGCCTCGCAGACCGCGGAAACCGAACCCGCGGAACCGTTAATGCCAGAGCCCACCGCGGGTCCGATCGTCGTCCAGTTACTTCCGTCAATCCCTCCCCCTTCGGTGCTCCGCACGACGCGTTGACAAGCAGCCAGGACGTTCTGCGGGGAAGATGGGTTCAAACTAAATGGAGGAAGAGGGTGGCACTGCGCGTCTCCTCCATCAGCCAACTGGGTTGGCGTGATCCAGATGTTAGTCGGCTGCCCATAGATGTATTTATAAAACCGCCTCAGGCCAGCCATATTGAAGTAAGCGGGCGATCCATCGGGATGGATCGTTACACGGCCGCCATCGCCACCTTCGCGGATATTCCAGGGTGTTGCTTGGTAAGTGTAAAGGACCCCGTTATCCTGCGTCCCTGCCACGATGGAATCGTCTTTACCTAGAGCGACAGTCTCGAGTAGCGCCCCGGGCAGGTTTACATTGAGATTCGCCCATGACCCGCTTGCTCCACTGCTCAGAGACTTTTTAATGCCTCCGTCGTTGCCTGAAAAAACCAGGCCGGGCGAGACTGACGAAAAAACGATCGCTCGCTGGTCTGCATGAAGGTCTTCCGGAGTCATTGCGGTCCATGTCGGCGTCGGAGAGGTTGCGTTGGTCGTGCGAAACAGCACCTGGTTTCCTACCAGGGCAATCGCGGGATTACTGGGATCCACGGCGAAGATCCCCCAGGGGTTGATAGAATTTCCTTGGTAAAGGGTCGGAATTTCAGTCCATTGCTGGCTCGCCACACTATACTTGTACAGTCTGGAAACGAGTGGATTGCCTGAGAGGCCCAGGAGATAGGGTACCGAGTTCACTACGCTGAGTGTGCCGCCGTACCCGGGCCAGTTGCCCACAAAGATGTGGGTCCAAGTCCAGGTTTGGGATAAGGGGGAATAAACGCCCCGGTACACGCCGTCCACTTCGGAGGTATAAAGAGTGGAGGGATTGGTCGAGGCATCGATGGCAACATCGATGGTTCCGTAAGACGAGGGCGCCCGCAACAGGCTCCAAGTCACCCCGCTATCGACCGAACGCCACAATCCGGCCGTATTGGCCACGTAAACAATTGTGCTCCTCTTCGAACCGGAACCGAGCGGATCGATCGCGACCTTCCTGATGAGAGTCCCTTGAAAAGCAGTCGTGCCGATGGGAGACCAGTTGGCTCCTCCGTCGAAGGAACGATAAAGGCCGACACCCGCCAGCTCATTGTTCCTTCCGGTGCCAACGTAGAGGTAGTTGGCCGCGGTGGGATCGACGGCGATCGAGCTGACTTCCTGGGAAAGCCAGGTGTCTGAGATATACTGCCAGTGGTCCCCACTGTCAGTGGACTTGGCCAGCCCACCATAGTTTCCTGCGTAAACAATGGAGCTGTTAGCCGGATCAGTGCCGACAGCATGAACCATCGCGCTCGCGTCGCCCCCGTAACTTGGATACGTGTGAATCGGAGGCAATATCGGAAAGGACCAAAGCGGCCAGACCACGGTGACAGTCGCTGGCTCTTGGGGCGACACGGGCGTCCACTCACCCTGCATCAGTGGGCTGGGGGGCAAGGCGCGCGCTGCGGCGACATTTCTGGCATAGGCAGCCGGCGATACACCTGGGGGAAAGCTGCCAAGGAGCCGGTGCAAATACTCGCGACGTGCCGCAATGTAATCAGCATCGTTGTCAGAAAAAGAGGCGGGACTGAGGACCTCCGCCAGAGGCGAAACACTGGTCAGGCCACTCTCCTTTTGAGTGCCGGCTTGCAAAGAGATCGTGATCGCGCTGTAAAAACAGATTAACGATACGGTCGTAAGTATTACCGAGAGTGAGAGAACTGCTTTGGTGCGAGTCTTGAATAGGGCTTTCATAGGGCAATGGGGTTGAGGGTTGCTGAACGCCTTGATTGTGAAAATCGCGAACGTGCGTGTCAAGCATCGACTTCATTACTATTTTATCACCTTCACCGTCACCGTAGCCGAGGTCCTAGCAGTGCGAGCTGGGTCACGCGCCACAGCCGTCAGGTCATGTCTTCCGTTTATAGGACTGGCGTTCCAGACTATTGAACAAGGCGGCGGGGTGTCTTCGCCAACAGCCTGTTCTTTGACGCCGGAGTGAGCGATAAGGACTCGTTAGGTCAGCACCACTATCTCAATTCCACACTGAACGAGAACGAGCGCGAGGATGACGGACGCAACTCCTGGCCATTTGGACACGATGGTTCGGTCGAGCAAAAGAAAGCCGGCCCAGAAAAAATAGAGGAGCGGCACCATGATCAAACGTGTCGTCCAGGCCCCATCGCGTGCGCTCCACATACAGTACGGGACAGCTAGAAACAGGAGCAGGAAGTAGGCAATTCCAAGAAGAGCCGTGATATCCTCCCGCTCGAGATTGTTTCTCCAAAGGTGTTTGATCGCTCCAACCAGAATCAAGGGTGTGCCGAGCAAGGCCAGCAGCGTCCAGAGAGCACCAAATGAAACCGACGCCACGTTCCACGGCGTTTTCCAGTCGCGGCGCACCTTGAAGTCGGGGATAAGAAAATTGTCGACGCCTTGGGGATTGGGCAAATCCTGAAACAGATTCTGCGTATCTGTAAAAGCCATCATGTGAGATAGCGCCAGGTAGCTATGCTTATGAGCTAGGCGGTAACCTATATGGTAGTTGGGCCCATCTTCCGGTTCGTGTTTGAAGAACTGGGGAGCTTTGAAGAGTTCCAGGTCAGCCCCCTTTACCAGGAACAGGTCTTTCCAAACCATCTCCGGCTGCCCCGGTGCGCCATTCTTTGGAATCCAAACCGTCCTGGCCGTGGCGTTTGGCAACCGGTGACTTTGCCAAAAATCATGAAGCACCAGCCCTGAAGGAAGGACCAGACTCAAAGCGCAGATCGTGACGAACCGCATGAGGCTCCATGAACGCTTCCACCACAGAATTGCAAAAATAACGAAGATGGCGGGAACCAGGGCCATGAAACTGTACTTACTCCAAATCCCCACGGCCAGGGCCAGACCGACGAGGGCCGCATTCTTCAGCGTTGAAGTTTCCTCGGACCTGAACTTGTCAAAAAAGAAAAGCACGAGCACAAACGCAGGAATCGTCATCCAGTCGGTCCCGCTCGTGACGGAGTGGATCATTCGGACCGGGAGGAAGATCAGAAAAAGAACAAGGGCCAAATGAAGAATTGGCGATTTAAAGCGACGTTCCGAGTAGAGAAAAAACCACCACAGCGCCAGGGCGTTAATGGCCGCCTGGACGATTGCCAAAGTGATGGGAAACCCATTGTTCTTTCCTATGAGTCGGAAAAGCCCGTGACCGATCAGAATGTAAATGGGGGGGTCCGCCGTCGAGAAGTCGAACAATCTCGTCGCGTCGATCATCCGCGCCAAATGGTTGTTGTAGTCGGGGCCGACATAACCGCCGCGAAAAGCGGCATAGGCCTGGATCACGAATGACACAAACAGGGCGCAGGCCCAGGAAATCCTGAACAATAGCCGCTTCTCAATTGGAGTTGCTCGCGCCTCGGTCGACTCGTGAACCATTGGGCAGAGGATTACTCGGCTCGCGCCGGTTTGGCTACTGAAAACGTCCTCCGCCGAACAGCGAGGGGTTTCCGGTTTAGAATTGCCTTTGAAAGGAGTTGGAAAAAGGTTAGCGGTCTTTTCAGCACCATGAAGGCCCAGAAAATAAGAGAGCAGCCACCGCACCCGGTCCGGGCCGGAGGTTGAAGATCCCGAGCATCGGATGAAACTCGAGGAGCAGGGTCTGACAGACCCCGGGACGCAGCCCACGGGACATGGATCACCGCTTATTTCGGTGATCATTCCGCTTTATTGCGAGGGGGCCAACTTGCGCGCGTTTCTGGCGGACGTGCGCACAGCCATGGCCAGGACCGATTGTCCTTTTGAATTGATCCTCATTGATGACGGTTCGCCGGACGATACCTGGAAGGCCATCTCGGAAGAGGCCGCGACGTCGCCGGCGATTCGCGCGGTGCGTTTGAGCCGAAATTTTGGGAAGGAATTGGCGCTCTGTGCGGGTTTGGAAAGCGCGCGCGGCGAGGCAATGGTCTTGATGGATGGGGACGGGCAGCATCCCCCGGCGCTCCTGCCGGATATGCTCCGCCTGTGGCAAACGACGGGAGCCGACATAGTCGAAGCGGTAAAGGTCAAACGGGGACCAGAATCTTTGTCCGGCAAACTCGGCGCTCTGCTCTTTTATATCATCCTGAACAAACTCTCCGGATTTGATTTGAGAGGCGCATCGGATTTCAAGCTGATGAACCGGAAAGCCATCAATGCCTGGCTCGAAATGCAGGAGCGCAACGTCTTCTTTCGCGGCATGACTGCCTGGCTGGGCTTCACGACGGTGCGAATTCCTTTTGAGGTGGTTCCGCGCGCGGCTGGCAAGTCCAGCTGGTCCTATCTGAAGCGCTTGCGACTTGCCGTCACGGGACTGACGGCCTTTTCATCTTTCCCGTTGCAACTGGTGACGTTGGCGGGCGCGCTCTTCTTTGTCTTCGCCGTCCTTTTGGGAGCACAGACACTCTATCTGAAGCTGGCCGGCCGTGCTGTCAGTGGTTTCGCGACGGTGATTCTGCTGGAACTCATTATCGGAAGTTCGCTCATGATAAGCCTTGGCATCGTGGGCGAATACCTTGCCCGAATCTACGAAGAAGTGAAAGGCCGGCCCCGTTACGTGGTGGCGCAATCAATCGAGAGCGCGGCAAGTCCAAGTGTAAAGAAAGACGCCTAACGACGCGAGGACACTATGGGGCCGTCTCGCTAAAGCGACTTGTAAAGCTGATAGACGCCAGCGCTCGTCACCGGTGCACATTGCTGGCATCCCTCGGCCGAGCTAATCACAAGCTTCCCCGGCGGAGCCTTCGCACCAGGCGCGAGATGGACAAACTCTGATCTCTTTCTCTTCTCTATCGTCGCATACCACAAGGCATGGATATAGGCCGGACCCCACTTTCCGTCCTCAAGATAGATTGGCCGGATGGGTTGCTTCGTCGCTGCGTCGTAAACTGTCTTGTACGGAACGTCAAAATCAAACGAGCGATTTGGTCCATTTAGGCGAAAGGCAGTCTGAAACCAATACGTTTCCACGGCCGTAAGGCCCAGCAAAAGGACCAGGACCCCCAGGCGAACAGAGCGGGGCGCACCACCTTCCACAAAAGCGGGTCGGAGGCGCTGCTCTTCCAGCGACAGGGGTAGGTCATCGCCGGCCGAGGGCAACGATGCCAGACTCATCTGGCTTTCAGGCCGGGCGAAGAGCCATTGGAGCGCCGGCACAGTTAGAAGCAGAAGAAACACTGGATAGGCGATCAGCCGCATTCCGTGGAAAGGCTCGACCGAGATCGCACCGGGGACAACCGAGGCGGCAAGTCCAAAGAGGACAAAACGCCACCACGGATCGCGCCAGCGGCGGGCCAGGACAACAGTGAGGCCGATCAACGCCAGGATGAAAGTTGCAAAAAACAGCGCCCCCCCAGACCCCGGCACATGGTGACGTGGATGATAGTCTCCGTTCAGGAGGAGCACCATCAGGCTTTGGTCCTCCAGATAACGTTTAACAAATTGAGACGCCACATCAGCCAACGGTACGCCCGGCCTGGCGTATGAAACCTCGTACAATCGCTTCGTCAGGGCTCCAGGATGGCGCCAGTTGAAAACAAAGGCGGGAATCAGTGTCAGGCCGTAGACAAACCAGGCTTTGATCACGCCAACCAAGCGTTGCTTCGTTGTGGCAAAGAGCAAAAGGCCTCCGGCCATCAATACGACGAGAAGGCGCCCACCCTGATAGCAATAAGTTATTAGCGTCAGGCCTGCGGCCACCCTGACAACGTCACGCCAGCTCCATTTCTCTTTTGTCTGGGCGCGATAGACTGCCAGCAGAAAGAGCACTAGGGCCATCGGAACAAAATGCGGCTCGAGCAGTAAACGACTTACTTCAAATAGCCAGGGCATCGTCAGACCTATGGCGGTGACAACGATGCCAACCTTGAGCTGGCCGGAAATACGCTTGGCCAAAACACCAAGCAGGAGGCATGCGCTAAAGACCCAGAATGCGGCAAACAACCGTGCCAGGAGGATGCTCGGCGGCAGGAAACGAAACACAACCGCGAGCAGGTAAACCTGGGTGGGGCTAACGTATTGGGACCAACTATCGGCAAAGAACTGAAAATAGATCGGAAAGTGCGGAGGAAACTCGCCAGCTCCGGTGTGCGCCACCTGGTAAGCATTGTAGGCCAGGGCCGACTCATCGACATAGAAACCTGGCGGATTGGTTGAAAGTCCGGAGGTGTAGAGGGCGAAAAGCAAAGCAAGGCCCACCAACCAGGCCGCTTTCCGCAAGCGAATACGCGTCCGTTTTTCCATCAGGATAAGATCGATTTCGACATGTCAGTTCCGGAAATTTGGGCAACTGTGACCTCGTTGCAGTATTGCAGCAAGGAATTTTGAAGCCGGCTCGCGGCAGTTGCTGACCCTCCCCACCCGACGAAAGAACGAGAATCGCGACGGAGGCGTGACTGCGCCATTACCGGGTTCCGTCTCGGAATCCCTCTCAATCATGGAATTTGCTATCGTCCGGAAGTAAAATCTGGCAGGAGCTTGACCGACCGAATATAAGCAGGCGGCCGAGACGGTTGGGTCGAGGCTGCCTTCCATGAAAAAATGCGCGTTGAACCTGACGGAGAGGGCAATTAGATAAGGCACGCGCTCGCCGGCCAGAACGCCCGTCCTTTCATTCATTATCCCGATCTTCAATGAGGAGGAGACTATCGAGGAGACCTATCGCCGGCTGGCGCTCATCCTCAACGGTCTGAACGACGGCAGTGAAATCATTTTGGTCGACGACGGCAGTCGCGATCGTTCCCTGGAAATAATGCGCGATTTGCGCCGGCGTGATCCGAGGGTGTGCTACGTAAGCCTGGCCCGTAACTTCGGCCATCAGATTGCCGTGACAGCCGGGTTGCGTTTTGCCCAGGGCGATGCCGTGGTAGTCCTGGATGCTGACTTGCAGGATCCGCCCGAGTTAATCCCGAAGATGATCGACAAGTGGCGGGCAGGATATCACGTCGTCTACGCGCAACGCACGGCGCGCCAGCGCGAGGGTCCAACGAAGAAGCTTTTCGCCTACCTTTTCTACCGGATCCTGCGGGTGCTGACAGACGTCGATATCCCGGCCGATACAGGAGACTTTTGCTTAATGGACCGTCAGGTGGTGGACGTCCTGAATACGCTACCGGAGCGAGGCCGCTACCTCAGGGGATTGCGGGCCTGGATCGGCTTTCGTCAAACCGCTGTCCCATTCGAACGGGAACCGCGCTTCGCGGGTGAAGTTAAGTATACCTTTCGCAAGTCATTTGGCCTGGCGGTCAATGGCATTGTCTCCTTTTCGAGGGTCCCACTCCGTCTTGCCACTTACCTGGGGCTCCTCGTAGCCGGCTTTGCGCTGGTCATGATCATGCTGGTCCTTTACTGGCGAATCTTTCATCCCGCCGCGCCTCTCATTGGTTATACGATCATAACCTCTGCGATTTTCTTCCTCGCCGCCGTCCAGTTGTTCTGTCTGGGAATCCTGGGCGAATACCTTGGCCGAGTCTACGACGAGGTCAAAGGCCGCCCGCTTTTCACCTTAAAAGAAGTGGCCGGGATCGAAGACCGTGGTGAGGAGAACACCGCTCAGCGAGCTTTCAGGCGATCCGCTCTTCCCCAACGAGAACAGGCCGGCTTCGAACCTGAGCGATAAGCGCGCTGGTCTGGCGACACTTTTCAAAGTGTTCCGCAATCGACCTAGACCGCGCACCTGACACCCGGAAAGTAGAGCTGGACTGGAGTGTGGCCCCGGACCAGGCCCATTTGCCTTGCCTGCTCAAACTGCACGCCGATACTGCGAACTGAACGCAAGACAGATGGATTACTCCCTCTACTTCCCGCAACCGATCTCTTATTATCTCCTCGCCGGCGCTGGTCTGACTGCCTTCATCGTGCTCGCCATAATTCCGCTTCCGCGTGTTCTGCGAGAAACGGTATTCGAACGCGCGTTTCTCCTCTCAGCCTGGATGGCTCTCTTCGTTTGTCGCTGGCCCATTCTTCGGTGGCCTGACCCGATCAACCCCGATGAGGGTGCCTTTGTTGCTTGCGCTCTAAAATCCAGGTTTGACTGGATTCCGTGGCGAGGCTTCGACGCCGGCAGCAGCGGGCCCTTGAACTGTGACGTTCTCGCGCTCCCCGCTCTTTTCGGCGCTCCCTTGGGGTTCGTCTCTGCGCGGGTGACCGGACTCTGTCTAATCGCGGGAGCCATCTGTGCCTTCTACTATGTCGTAAAATGGACGTATGGAACAACTGTAGCCCGGTTGTCACTTGTGCCCTCGGTCTTGCTGCTTTCCCTCACCAAGACTCTCGACTTTGTCCACTACTCGAGCGAACACTTCCCAATATTTCTCACGACCGTTGCCCTGGCGGCGGCGGCTTATCTGGCCAGGGGCATCGGCTCCAAAATGTCCCGCTTGACCGCCTGTACGGTCGGCGGATTTTGTCTTGGCAGCACGCCCTTCGCAAAACTCCAGGCGGCGCCTATCGCACTGGCTGTCCTTTCCTCTCTCGTCGCGGCTCTGTTCGTCCCGCGACCCCGCTTGGCGGTTAACCGAAGACTGGAAGTTTTCACCCTCCTCGCCGCCTTATTCATCGTGCCTGTCGCGATCCTGACCAGTCTTTGTGCAACGGGGACCTTACAGGATGCAATCATCTCGTACTTTACGATGGCATTCGACTACATCGGAAGTCGACCGCCTGTCGGGATCTCTTATTTTTTTGTTAGCGCCCAGGATTACACAGGCTTCCTCATCGGCTCGCTCGTGGTTATCCTGGCAGCCGGCGGGATGCTGTATTCGCGGCTTCGCCTCGATCGCATTTCTGTTTGGGCCTCCATCTCCTTCG
>Ga0193726_1003470_pt1 | contig 10019 bp, 12 predicted proteins | sample H2c1metaG_FD_144928 | JGI IMG/M metagenome (GOLD analysis project Ga0193726, IMG submission 144928) | Soil microbial communities from a riparian zone of the East river system, Colorado, United States - H2c1 | ecosystem: Environmental > Terrestrial > Soil > Riparian zone | place: USA: East River... | reverse complement strand
CCTCCCCGCTCTCTATTTCAATTAATTCCAACAGAAACCGACCCTGCGCGTTCCGAAGCTTCGCCTGATCCGGATAGTAAAACGTTCCTTGCGATTTAAACATCCTCGCCCTCACATCCATGCTCTTTAAGTGAGATAAAGCATGTCGTCAATCTCGTTTGAGTTGAGCAGAGTACCGTCAATGTCGAGAATCACAGCGTGCATCGCGGGGCGCCTAACGACGAATGTTGTTGATCACAAGCCATCTTCCACGAAAAGCGTGCTGGCCGGCGCGGCGCCGCCAAGCGGCGATGGCTATCAAGCTCAACGCCCCACGAGAACGGGCACATTGCCGAACCGCGCGTAAGGCGTCAGACCCGTCAGGCGGAAGTTTGCGGCCGCAAGGCTCTTGCGCTCGCCAGCAGCGATCAACGTGCGCTCAGCGGCGCCGGTCATCTATTGGCCGATGCGCTGCGCACGCAGGGCCGCAATCAGGAAGCGAGTGAGGTCGAGAGCCGGCGGTGATACCGTGCAGGCGACGCGTCATCGGGACGAAGAAAATGCTTTCAGCCCTGATGGATCTGGATCACGTTCCCGATGCGCCCGGCATCGCGGCGATCGCGCTCGAATTCAAGGATACCCGCGCCTTCGCCGGGCGCTGCGGGATCAGTTCTTGGTCAAGTCGGGGCAGTCAAGGTTCTGCCCCGTTGCCCAGCCCGTTATCGCCTTGACGAGGGCATCGGCGCCGCGCGACGGGCCGTAGATGTCGATGCGCGTGCGCGCCTTGTCGAGCACCGTGGCGTCGACGACCAGCGCGTAAAGACCGCCTTCGGGCTCCTTGCCGGGAATCACGACGTTCCCCTGGTAGTGGCGCTGCACATGGAGCTCGGCCTTGCTCTCGCCGACAACGACAGTCGGTTTGTAGGTGGTCACGACCTTCGAGTAGTAGCTCCCGCTGCCCTGCTCCACCGCGCGAACGCTGACGTTGAGGCATTCCGGAGCTTTCTCCTGGAAGGTCCTGGCCACTTCGCGGAACGGCCGGTTGGCCTCGAAGGTCTGCACCTTTCCCATCAGCGCTCCGGGAACCTGCCGCCGGAACTCCTCCGCGCTCTGCGAATACTGCGTCGCGCAGCCCGCCAGCAGCGCGGCAAGACCGGCGCCGATCGCCACCACAAAAGCTTCCCTCATCGCCGCGCCCTCCTTCGAGAAAGATCGCAGCGTATATTTATTTCCGGGATCTGCGCAAGAACGAGCGCCGATCAGAACATGGGGGCATAGGAAGAATAAACCCCCTATTGGATAAAGGCGAAGTACTCGTGGGGGTCCGCACTACCATGTGATCACCATCGTTAGCGCTATAAGCACGAGGCCGCCGATATTCCACCAATACGGCGGCTTATCATCGGGATGGTAGGCTCTATTTGTCACGATCATCCATAATCCGAAGAAAATGAATAGCACACCAAAATAACCGATTCGATTCAATCCAAAGCCTTGATATACGTGGCTCGAAGACCCCTTCCAAACCAAGACCATCATCACTCCGCACGCCGAAATGAGAGCTCCTGCAAGGCGCGGATTCTCATATGCCCAGTCCTGGAATCGGCTGCCCCAAGAGCTTGGCGCATCCGAGTGGCCAGGCGACGCAGCGGAACGACGCACGGCAGAGCCATGATCCTCAGGTAGCATGAGGTTGTAACTTCGAAAATCCGAGCGTCCTATTGAGGACGTTGAGGCACGCGCCGCAGCGGCGTTAATTTCCTGCAGCTTACGGTAATGACTCCAAAATTCCTTTTCATACTTGGAATACGCTTTGCGAACATCGTCTGGGTTGAGATTGTGCAGCGGCGCACTAACGCCGTCGAAGCGGCTGAGTTCGGCAACAGTCGCCAGCCAAAGCTCCATTGATCTTTGCATTGGCATGCGAACGCGTCCCAGCAAATCACGACCAACAGAGGTCAAGAGGTAGCGACTCTCTTGTACCTGCACCAAGCGGCAGTGGATGAGCCAGCCCAAGCCCTTTTGTAATTCCGCGCCGGAAGGAATCGTATGCATGATGGCATCGGCATTCGCGATCAAGTCCTGCAATGTGCCGCCGCGATCCGGAACGGAAATCAGTATCCATGCGAAGATTTGTGGGTCCGTCATCAGACACTTCTATGTACGTTGTGCGGCGCGGACGCAGGGACTAGCGTCCAGTGACTTTACCCTGCCAGCGATGCGCAAAAATGTGATCTAAGCGGGAATCTCCGCCGTGGGGCAGTCATTTGACCATACACTGCGCTGCCGATCCGGCTGTGGAGCCTTGAATTGCCCGCTGCACATCGGGCCCGTGTGACAATAAGCGCATAGATTTGCTTGAGGGGATCCCGAAGATCATGAGCCGGCGCGGCGCCGCCAAGCCGCGATTGCCAGCAAGCTCAAAGCTCCCAGGACAACGGGATAATTGCCGACCCGCGCGTAAGGCGTCAGACCCGTCATGGGCTGCACACTCGCGCGCAGCACGCCCTCTTTGAATTGCGGCAACTGTGCGACGATTTTCCCGCGAGGATCGATCGCTGCGGTGATGCCGTCGTTCGCGGCACGTATCAAGAAGCGCCCTGCTTCGAGCGCGCGCATGCGCGCAATTTGCAGGTGCTGATGCCGCGCCGCGGAGTCCCCGAACCAGGCATCATTCGTCACGTTGATGAGCAAGTTCGCCTGGCGCAAAACTTTGAGCTGTTGGCTGCCGAACGCGTCTTCATAGCAAATCGTCAAGCCAAGCTTTTGCCCAGCCGCGCTCAATAGCGGCTGATGCGAGCTGCCCGCCGTGAAATCGTCATAGGGCAAACTCATCAGCCGCAACCAGGCGCGCACGAAGGCAGGCACGGGGAAGTATTCGCCGAAAGGCACCAAGTGCCGCTTGTAGTACCAACCCTCGCCGGCCTGGTTGAGCACCAGGATCCCATTGAAGTATTGCGTGGTTTCCGGCAGATAGTTCACGAGCCCGATTGCAAAATCGGCATCGTGAGCGCGTCCCAGCTCCTTCAGGTTCATCAAATAGTCCGGAATATTGGGCGCCAACGCAGGCAACGCAGCTTCCGGCCAGATGATCAGGCGGGAGCCCCACGCATCGCCGGTAAGGCGCAAATAGCGCTGCATGGTGAGCTCGCGATTTTTCACCTGCCACTTCTGATCCTGCGGCACGGCGCCCTGCACGGCGGCGATCGCGACAGGCGCGCCGGCCGCTTGCGTCCAGGCGTGTCGCGCCAGCAGCGCAGGCACGGCAAACAGCATCACGGCCACGGCTATACTTAAGCAGCGGCGCGAGAACAGCACGGCCGGCATGAACGCGACAGTGATCGCCACTGAAACCGCGGCCGCCGCCCAGGTCACTGCATACACACCGAAGATCGGCGCCCAACCGGACAAGGGCGAATCGATCATCGCGTAGCCGGTCGACAGCCAGGGAAAACCGCTCAACAGCCAACCCCGCAACCACTCGAGCAAGACCCACAGCGCCGGCAACACCAGCCAATCCCGGGTCGCGCCGGGCTTGAGCCAGAAACGATTCGCGACATAGCACAGCGCGGCCAAGTACAGGGACATGAGGGCGACCAGAACGGTCTGCAGCACCAGGGTAAGCCAGATCGGGACGAGGCCGAACACGTGCAGGCAGGTGTAGAGCCAGTAGGTGCCGAAGCCGAACAGACCGACACCGAATGCCGCGCCGGCGCCGAAGGCACGGCGAGGCGGTAGACCGCGTATCAGCGCAAAGAGCGCCGCCGGTGCCAGCAACGCGAAGGGCCACCAACCGAAAGGCGCAAAGCCGATATTGAAACTTGCCCCCGCGGCAAATGCGGCCGTCAAGCGTGCGACGACCGGATTCCATTGCGCGACCCTGAGGCCGCGCACAGCGACGCTCAAGGAATCGACTCGGCGGGCGGCGGCTCGATATCGTAGGGAACGGTCACGCGCAACAAATCAATGCGGCGCCGATCCGCGCGCAAGATACGAAACTCCAGGTCTCCAACCTTGATGGTTTCGCCGCGACGGGGCAGCCGGCCGAACTCTTGCATCAGCAAGCCGCCGATGGTGTCGTATTCCTCGTCGGAGAACGCCGTAGAAAAATACTGGTTGAAGTCGGCGATCGGCGTCAAAGCCCGCACCGTGAATTCGCGCGGCCGCTCCTTGCGGATGGTTTGGTCATCCTCGACATCGTGCTCATCGTCGATCTCGCCGACGATTTGCTCGATGACATCTTCGATGGTGACCAACCCGCACACGCCGCCATACTCGTCGACCACCATGGCGATGTGATTGTGGCTGCGGCGAAATTCCTTCAGCAGCACGTTGAGCCGCTTGCTCTCGGGAACGAATACCACCGGGCGCATGTATTCTCGAATTTCGAAATCCTCGTCGCCCGCGGCCTGCAGGCGCAGCAAATCCTTGGCCAGCAGAATACCTAAGATTTGATCACGATCCTCGCCGATCACCGGGAAGCGCGAATGGCCTGACTCGACTACCAGCTCGACCAGCTTGTCCGGCGGCTCATCACGCTCGACGAACACCATTTGCGAACGCGGCACCATGATGTCGCGAACCTGCATGTCCGCCACCGCCAGCACGCCCTCGAGCATCACCAGCGCATCGCCGTCGAAGAGGCCGCGCTCACTGGCCTCGCGCAGATTCTCGACCAACTCCGCAAGATCCCGGGGCTCGCCGGTCATCGACTGGGTAATTCGCTTTAACCAGCGGCCGGTGGTGCCGCCATGAGGCTGTTCAGACATGGGGGCAGAGCATACCGGATCAGCGATACGGGTCTGAAAAACCAAGCCGATCAAGGATTTGAATCTCGCGGGATGCCATTTTTGCCGCTTCGGCAGCGCGTTCGTGATCGAATCCAAGCAGGTGCAGTACCCCGTGGACCGTCATGTGCGCCCAATGCGCTTGCAGAGACTTGCCTTGGGCGCGCGCCTCGAGGGCGACCACAGGCGCGCAGATCACCAATTCGCCCAAGAAATATCGACCGTCGGGAGCATTCCCCGCGCCCGCAAATGACAGCACATTGGTGGGCTTGTCCCTATGCCGATAGTGCGCGTTCAGGCTGCGGCTGCGCGCCTTGCCGACGATGCGCACCGACAGCACCGCGGGCTTTGTCGTGGGCTTTCTCGTGGGACTCAGCGCCGCCGCGGCCCACTTGGCCAGAAGCCGCGCACCCGGAACCCAGGGGCTGCGTGAGGCGTAACTCACATCGAGTTCGAGTCGCTGCGCCAACTTAACCGCAGTCGTCAAGCTAACCGCCGTCGTTGGGAGCGCTCGCCTCGTAGGCTTGAACGATTCTCTGCACCAGCGGGTGACGCACCACGTCGCGCGAGGTAAACATGGTGAAGGCGATGCCACGCACGCCGCGCAATATATTGATCACGGTACGCAGGCCGGACTGCTTGGAGTTCGGCAGGTCCACCTGCGTGATGTCGCCGGTGACCACGGCCTTGGAGCCGAAGCCAATGCGGGTCAAGAACATTTTCATCTGCTCATTGGTCGTGTTCTGCGCTTCATCCAAGATCACGAAGGAATCGTTCAAGGAACGTCCGCGCATGAATGCCAGCGGCGCGACCTCGATCACGTTGCGCTCGATCAGCTTGGCGACGCGTTCGAAGCCCAGCATTTCGTACAGGGCGTCATACATCGGCCGCAGATAAGGATCGACTTTTTGCGACAGATCGCCGGGGAGAAAACCCAACCGCTCGCCGGCCTCAACCGCCGGCCGCACCAGAACGATGCGCCGTACCTTTTCCGATTGCAGCGCCTCCACCGCGCACGCGACCGCGAGGTAGGTTTTCCCCGTACCGGCCGGTCCGATGCCGAAGGTCAGATCATGAGTACGCACATTGTTCAGGTACTCGGTTTGATTGGCGCCGCGCGCGCGTACCGCGCCGCGGGCAGTGCGGACCTTCAATTCGTCCGAATCCGTCGCGGCCTCGCTATTGCTGCTGTCCATGTCCAGTTCTTGCAGCGCAATGTGCACGCGCTCCGAGTCCACGGGCTCGCGCTGCGCGCGCGCGTACAGGTCCTGCAATACCGATTCCGCGCGCTGAACCGCCGGCGCCAATCCGACCAATTGAAAACGATTGCCGCGCCGTCTCACCTCCACGCCCAATCTGGATTCAATCAGACGCAAGTGCTCATCGAGGGGGCCGCAAAGTTCGACAAGGCGGACATTGTCGGCGGGCGCGAGCAACACATCCCGAGTCATCGGTACGGAACTCACAGTGCTCCCGCGCCGGCGAGGCGCCCTCGAAGGGAATTCGGCATCGCCTCGGTAATGACGACGTCCGCAAATCGGTTCATGAGCTTTGTGGGATCCTCGGCAGGACCGTCGAAATTGACCCAGCGGTTATTGTCGGTGCGGCCGGCCAATTGCGCAGGGTTGCGCTTGGCGGGCCGCTCGACCAGCACCCGTTGACGGCTTCCCACCATGCGCGCGGAGATCGCACGCGCCTGGCCGTTCAATCGCTGCTGCAACAGTTCGAGGCGTTGCTGCTTGACCTCATGCGGCACCTCGTCGGGCAACGCGGCCGCCGGTGTACCGGGCCTGCGGCTGTAGAGAAAACTGAACGATTGATCGAATCCGACATCGGCCACCAAATTCATGGTCGCCATGAAATCCTGTTCCGTTTCTCCGGGGAACCCGACGATCAAGTCGGTCGATATGCAGATATCCGGCCGCACGGCGCGCAGCTTGCGCAGCTTCTGCTTGTATTCCAGCACCGTATGCCCGCGCTTCATGGCGGCCAGAATGCGGTCCGAGCCGCTTTGCACCGGCAGGTGCAAATAGTTATTGAGCTGCGGCACGTTGGCGTACGCTTCGATCAAGCTATCGTTGAAATCCAGCGGGTGCGATGTCGTGAAGCGAATACGCTCGACACCCTCGATGCCGGCCACGTAATGAATCAACGTCGACAAGTCCGCGAGCGTGCCGTCCGCCATGGGACCGGCATAGGCGTTGACGTTCTGGCCGAGCAGCGTGATCTCGCGCACGCCGCACGCTGCCAATCCTTCGACCTCAGCCAGCACCTGATCGAACGGGCGGCTGATTTCCTCGCCGCGCGTGTACGGCACGACACAAAACGTGCAGTACTTGCTGCAGCCTTCCATGATGGAAACAAATGCCGTGGAAGCCGTGGGGCGCGCCTGCGGTAGCCGATCGAATTTCTCGATTTCCGGAAAACTGATGTCGATTTGCGACCGGCCGGACTGCTTCAAGCCGTCGAGCATGGCCGGCAGGCGGTGCAGGGTTTGCGGTCCGAACACCAGATCGACGAAGGGCGCGCGCGCGGTGATCCCCTCCCCTTCCTGGCTGGCGACACAGCCGCCGACGCCGATGACCACATGCGGGCGCTGCTGCTTGAACAGCCGCCATTCCCCCAACAGGGAAAACACCTTCTCTTGCGCCTTTTCACGCACCGAGCACGTATTGACCAGCAAAACATCCGCTTCGGCCGGATTCTCGGTCCTCGTCATGCCCTGCGCGGATTCGAGCACGTCCCGCATCTTGGCGGAATCGTACTCGTTCATCTGGCAGCCGAAGGTTTTTATGTATAAAAGACCGGGCATTTACAACATGGGCTCATGGGGAAAAGGCCGCTAAGATACTAGGAACCATGGCAATACGCGAAGTTCTCAAAATGGGCGACCCCCGCCTCCTGGCCGTAGCGCAGCCGGTAGGCCGGTTTGGCACGCCCGAACTCGAAAACCTGCTAACCGATATGCAGGACACCATGCGCAGTCTCAATGGCGCCGGGCTCGCCGCACCGCAAATTGGGGTCGGGCTGCGAGTGGTGATATTCGGCTTCGAGCACAGCCCACGCTACCCGGACGCGGAGTCCGTCCCTTTCACGATCCTCATCAACCCGCAGATCACGCCGCTGGGGGAGACCTTGGACGAGGACTGGGAGGGATGCCTATCGGTTCCCGGCATGCGCGGCCTGGTGCCCCGCTATCGCGAACTGCGCTATACCGGCTTCGATACCGCGGGAGCCCCCATCGATCGCACCGTCAAGGACTTCCACGCCCGTGTGGTGCAGCACGAAGTCGACCACTTGGATGGCATCCTCTATCCCCGCCGCATTCGCGATCTCACCCAGTTCGGCTTCAACGACGCGCTGTTTCCCGGGGAAACGGTCGTCGACGAGTAGTATGCGCGATATCCCGGCCAGAACGCCGCTGCGCGCCTCGGAACAGTCTTACCGACGATGGTACTGATCTACGCAATTTTACTACCTCGCTACCTTAAGCTGACGGGCTCCGCAATCAGTACCGTGCTACTCGGTGGTCTGACGTATGCGGCCATGCACATCGTCAAAGGATGGTCGGCGTTTGATTCTCCGCGGAATGCAGCGCTCTCGCTGCTTGGGCCAGCCGATTGCGGCCGGAAACCGTCGAGGTCCTTGAAGGTCTCACGAATGAGTACTGCCGACCCCAAGCCGTCGGTGGTCAGTGTCGGCTTTGTGGCATCAGACGATTCGCTGGAACCGATTGTCAGGTTGGCGTAGCGGGTTTGCAGCGTCTACCGGGAATGACTAACAAGCGAAAGTACATGCGATCATCCCACCCGCTAAGTGTCTCGAAGTCAATTGTTGCGCCAGGGGTAATCGTCGTCGGCAGCGAAGGAGCCACATTATGGACAGCGTCGAGAGGTGTAAGAGTTATTTGAGCTTAGCAATGGCCGTTGGGAACAATCTCCATTCTGAACACCGTTACACTTGCACCGTGTGGCTCGGTCCGACGGAACGCGAACTTGGGCCTGGTGTCCGACAAGACTCCCACCCTTCTAAACTGATCTTGGCTGTAGCTTCGCATCGATATTTGCACGAGCAGACCGTGTCGCGCAGGGGCATTAGCAAAGCTCAATGGACCTGAGGCCGACAGTAGGAGAGCTAGCGCGAAGTGTCGCATGTGCAACCTAACGATGAGGTTTGAGCGACGCGGGTTGCGCCGACATCCAACAAAGCTGATTTATCCCAATCATCGACCCTCTCCTTGGCTCACCGAAGGCCCTACCCCGCAATCTGTTAGACGACGTTGGAGCCAACCCCCCAGCCACGCCAATGCTACGGCGGGCGCTATTTCCACGCCAACGTCGAGAAGAATTTTGAGTACTAATACACCGTGATTAGCATACGGGTGTAGAAAGTGGTGAACGTCTCCAAAAATAACTAACGACGCAAGAGAGTCTTCAAATCCGTACGGTCCGTGCCCATTGAAAGTAGAGAACAACGGCGCACAGCACATATGCAGCACCACTGAGCAACATCGGCTTGCTCTTTGCAAAGAAGCCTATGGCCAGCGCCGGCAGATACATGAAGGCGCGCCACATCCACCACAGACGCACGTAGAAGTCCCGCTGTGAGTCTTCCAAAAATGGGACTTCAAAAAAGCCCGCGTGCGCTTCCCTACTCTCATGGACGGCCAATAGAATCGTTGCGACGCCGCCAAGCACGAGCCCAGTATTGCGATACCAAGGTCTCAGAGTGGTCTAACTGCTAGCTATGCGCCCGAAAACATCATCATGACACTGGACGGAGATATTCCATGACATTTCGCGCTCTCCCTGTGCTACGGCTGGCGGTGTTAGCTTATCGCAAGATGCGAATGCCCGCTTCGTGGCAGGGAATTCGAGGCGGTCAATGACGGGTCTTGGCCGAGGCCGTGTGAAAACTGCCGGTCGGGACTTGAGTTGTTGTATATACGTATATACACTATCTAAGTGGACATCAGCTTCGATGCCGCGAAGAACGCCCTGAACATTGCAGCGCGGGGGATCTCATTTGAGCAGGCGCTCTTATTTGAATGGGACAGCGCGTTAATCGTTGCGGACACGCGCAGAGATTATGGCGAAAACCGATTTCAGGCATTTGGGCTGATTGCGGAGCGGCTGCATGTCTTGGTATTCACGCCGAGATCTGGAAAAACGCACATCATCAGTCTACGTAAGGCCAACAAACGTGAGGTGGAGCAGTATGAAGCGCAAGCGCAATCCTGAACGGGCGGATCGT
>Ga0193726_1003469_pt1 | contig 10020 bp, 7 predicted proteins | sample H2c1metaG_FD_144928 | JGI IMG/M metagenome (GOLD analysis project Ga0193726, IMG submission 144928) | Soil microbial communities from a riparian zone of the East river system, Colorado, United States - H2c1 | ecosystem: Environmental > Terrestrial > Soil > Riparian zone | place: USA: East River... | reverse complement strand
ATGGTCGCGGCCGGCATGTTCGGCGCGTTCTTGGCGGTGTTGATGCCGCCCAGTGCGTGTGCGGTGCGCTTCTGCACATCGGCTTCGGTCTGCGCGCTGGCGATGTCGTCGTTGTCGCCGAGATTCCACTTGAAACTGGAATCGCTGAGATTGAGCGCGAGCTGGATCGCGAAGAACGCGATCAGGCAGAGGAAGAAAAACAGGCGAAACGGCGTCACGTAACGCACGCGCCGGCCGGCGAAGTATTCGACGGTCAGATAGCCGGGCCGGAGATACAGCGGAACGATGCTGCGGAAAACCCGCGAATCGATATTGAAGACGGTATCGAGCACGTCCGACAGCACGCTCGCGAGCTGGCGGATCAAGCCTTTCTCGGGCTGGCCGCACGCGTAGCAGTACGGGCCGTGCATCGGCGCACCGCAGTTCGCGCAAGGATGTGTCGGATGCGGCGTCGCGGGCGGTGGCGTCTGCGACGTGATGTCCAGGGCAGTGTTCATGCAGGGAGCGGATTCATAGGCCGGCGATCACTCGGTTAGACTCTGCGAGCAAGTTCCCATGTCGACCATTCTACCCGCCCAACGGCTGCGCCTCGCGCGCGAGCTGAAAGACATGTTGCGCCTCGCGCTGCCGCTGGTGTTCGGGCAGCTGTCGGCGATCGGCATGAACGTCATTGACGCGGTGCTGGCGGGCCATCTCGATGCACACACGCTCGGCGCGGTCGCGGTCGGCACCAGTGTGTGGTCGCTCGCGCTCGTCGCCGCGATCGGCGTGATGCTGGCGCTGCCGCCGTCGGTCGCGCAGTTGAACGGCGGCGGCCGGCAACGCGAAATCGGTTCGCTGTTCCGCCAGGCGCTGTGGCTTGCGTTCTCGCTGGGCATCCTGCTCTGGATCGGCGTCTATTTCGGCGGGCCGCTGCTGGTCGGCGCGATCGGCGTCGATGCGCGACTGGTGCCCGACGTCGCACGTTTTCTGCATGCGATTTCGTTCGGCGCGCCGGCGCTGACGCTGTTCTTCGCATTGCGCGGTCTCAGCGAAGGCTTCGGCATGACCCGGCCGACGATGTATTTCAGCGTGCTCGGGCTCGCGCTGCTGGGTCCCGTCGGTTATGTGCTGATGTACGGCCGGCTCGGAGTGCCGCCGCTCGGCGCGCTCGGCAGCGGCATCGCAACCGCGTGCGTATTGTGGATCGAGGCGCTCGCGTTTCTCGCCTATGTCGCGACGCGCCGCCACTACCGCGAGCTCCAGCTCTTCACGCATTTCGAGACGCCGAATCCGGCCGCGATCCGTGCGCTTCTGCATATCGGCGTGCCGATGGGCGTGTCGGTGTTCATGGAGGCGAGCCTCTTCGTCGCGGTCGCTCTGGCGATCGGCACGCTCGGCACCGATGTCGTCGCGAGTCACCAGATCGCGATCAACGTCGCCTCGGTCACCTTCATGGTGCCGCTCGGCATCGCGATGGCGACGACCGTGCGCGTCGGCCACGCGGTCGGACGCGGCGATGCCGAAGGCGTGCGCGGCGCGGGACTTGCCGGATTGCTGCTGACCTTGATTACGCAGGGCGTTTCCGCGCTCCTGATGCTGACCCTGCCGCGACATATCGCCGCGCTCTACACGACGGACGCGACGGTGATCGCGCTGGCGGCACAGCTGCTGATTCTTGCCGGCTTTTTCCAGTTTTCCGACGGCTTCCAGGTCGCCGCCAGCGGCGCCTTGCGCGGGCTCAAAGACACGCGCGTGCCGATGCTGATCACGACGTTCGCGTACTGGGGCGTCGGCATGCCGGTCGGCTGGTGGCTCGCGTTCCCGGTCGGCTACGGCGCGCGCGGCATGTGGATGGGATTGATCGCCGGGCTCAGCATGGCGGCGGCGTTGCTGTCGCTGCGTTTCTGGCGCCTCGCGCGGTCGCCGGCTGCGCTCGGCCTGGCGTGAGATTCGCAGCCCGTAGCCGATTTATCGGGTAGGCTGTCCATAACCAGCCGTTGGAAAACGCCGCGCAGGCATCATGTCGAACCTGCGGATTTTGCGGTCCGCCGACGGGGCGCTTCGCATACACCGGCCGAATACTCAGGAACGTTCGATGTCCAAGGACCAACCCGGCATTTTCGTGCGTCTGCTGCGCGGCGTGTGGAACGCGCTCAACTTCACGCGCCTGCTGATATTCAATCTGATCTTCGTGATCATCCTGATCGCGTTCTTCGTGGCGATGTTCGGATCGCGCCCGGCGCTGCAGTCGCGCACGACGCTGGTGCTGGATCCGAAAGGTTCGATCGTCGAGCAGTACACGATCGATCCGACGCAGCGCGCGCTCGGCAATCTCGCCGGGGAGCCGCCGAAGGAAGTGCAGCTGCGCGATGTGTTGCGCGTGATCGACACCGCGGCGAAGGACGCGCGCATCGAACGCCTCGTGCTGATTCCCGACGAAATCTCCGGCGCCGGCCTCGCGACGCTGCACGAGATCGGCAATGCGCTCGATCGCTTCCGCGCGGCGGGCAAGGAAGTCGTCGCGGTCGCCGGCGACATGGGCCAGAGCCAGTATCTCCTCGCCGCGCACGCCGACAAGATCATGCTGGATCCGGACGGCGCCGTCGTCATCGAGGGTCTTGCGAGCTACCGCAGCTACTTCAAGGATGCGCTCGACAAGCTCGGCGTCGAGGTGCATCTGATCAAGGTCGGCCAGTACAAATCGGCGGCCGAGCCGTACGTGCTCAACGAAGCATCCGAAGCCTCCAAGGAAGCCGACCGCTACTGGATGGGCGGCATCTGGCAGGACTATCTCGCCGAAGTCGCCGGCCAGCGCAAGATCGAGGTGTCGGCGATCAGCGATGACATCGCGCATTACGACGAGCGCGTCGCCGCGCATCAGGGCGATCTCGCCAAGCTCGCGCTCGAGCAGAAGCTCGTCGACCAGCTCGCGACGCGCGCCGACGCACGCAAATACCTGCGCGAAAAAGGCGTCGCGGACGGCGACGAAGGCTTCCGCCAGATCGACTTCAAGAATTATCTCGGCATGCTCGCGCCGGATGGGCTTGCGCATTTCGGATCGCAAGTCGCCGTCGTCGTCGCGCAGGGCGAAATCGTGCCCGGCGAACAGCCGCCCGGCAGGGTCGGCGGCCGCTCTGCAGCGCAGCTGGTTCGCGCCGCGCGCGAGGACAACCGCGTCAAGGCGGTCGTGTTGCGTGTCGATTCGCCCGGCGGCGATGCCTATTCGTCCGAGCTGATCCGCCGCGAAATCGCGCAGACACGCGCGGCCGGCAAACCGGTCATCGTCTCGATGGGCGACGTCGCCGCGAGCGGCGGCTACTGGATCGCGATGGACGGCGACGAGATCTGGGCCGAACCGACCACGATCACGGGATCGATCGGCATCTTCGGCCTGGTGCTCACGGTGCCGGACACGCTCGCGAAGATCGGCGTGCACACCGACGGCATCGGCACGACGCCGCTCGCCGGCACGTTCGACATCCGCCGTCCGCTGTCGCCGCAGCTCGAATCGATTCTCAACAGCGTGATCCGGCACGGCTACGACGAATTCATCGGTCGCGTCGCGAAAGCGCGCAAGCGCACACCCGAAGAAATCGACGCGATCGCGCAAGGCCGCGTCTGGAGCGGCAGCCAGGCCAAGGAACGCGGACTCGTCGACAAGCTCGGCGGTCTTGGCGATGCAATTGCCTCCGCCGCCGCGCGCGCGAAACTCGGCAGCGACTATCAGGTGCGCTACGTCGAGCGCGAACCGAGCACCTGGGAACGGTTCCTGATGAGCTTCGGCGACAGCCAGACGATGACGCGCATTGCGCGCGCGGTTGGCTTCAGCCTGCCACCCGGCTGGATCGATCGCGGCGAGATTGCGGAAATCGCCGGCATCGTCGAATCATTGCAAAACAAGCGGTATGGCGCGTTCGCGCATTGTTTCTGCGAGTTGCGTTGATGACAGTTTGACGAAGCCGCATCAACGATGCGGCGTTTGCGCCGCCGTACGTCAAAACCCGCCGCATCACCCTTAATTCCGTCATCCCGGCGAAGGCCGGGATCCAGCGTCTTCGTCGGTGCGCAACCTAAAAGCCAGGAACTGGATCCCGGCCTTCGCCGGGATGACGAGGTGGTGGGGTTGTCGCGAGAAACGCAGTGAAAGCGTTGCTGACCTAGCGCAACGACGCGTTGATCTTGTCCAGCGTCGCCGCACCCGGACAAAGCTCATCCGCCTCCAGCCTGTTGAACGGCGCCGCCACCGTATTCAAATGCTGGTGCATATCGCGCGCCTTGCGGTCGATATAAAGCAAACCCGTTACGACTTCGCCGCGCGCCTGGTGTTCGTGGATGAAATTCATCGCGGCGATGCGATCGCCGGGATCGTAGCTCGCCGACAACTTGCGCAGACGCAAAACAGTGCCGTCGTGCTGCTCGACCTCGATCGCTTCGCCTTCGGGATAGCCGACGGAAATCTCGGCGCGAGGCGCGATCATGTCGAGCCGGTTTACCGCCTCGTTGTGCTCTCGCACGTAGTCGTAGCTCTTCGTGCTGCCGGCGTGATTGTTGAACGCGACGCACGGGCTGACCACGTCGAGGAACGCCGAGCCGCGATGCGCGATCGCAGCCTGGATCAGCGGCACGAGCTGCTGCTTGTCGCCGGAAAATCCGCGCGCGACATAAGTCGCGCCAAGTTGCAGCGCGAGCCCGACGAGATCGATCGGCGCGTCGCTGTTGACGACGCCTTTCTTCGACACCGAGCCCTGATCCGCCGTTGCCGAGAACTGCCCTTTCGTCAGGCCGTACACGCCGTTGTTCTCGACGATGTAGACCATGTTCACGCCGCGCCGGATCGCGTGCACGAACTGGCCGATGCCGATCGATGCCGAATCGCCGTCTCCGGATACGCCAAGATAAATGAGATCGCGTCCGTGAACCGTATTGAATCCATGCGATTGACCGAGGAAATAATCCGGCGTCTTCGAGCTGCAGCCGATGCCGGAGAGCTTGGCGACGCGATGCGGCTCGATATCGAGCTCCCAGCAGGCCTGGATGATCGCCGCCGAGATCGAGTCGTGGCCGCAACCGGCGCACAACGTCGAGATCTTGCCCTCGTAGTCGCGACGAGTGAACCCGATCGCGTTGCAGGCGAGGGCGGGGTGATGCAGTTTCGGTTTGGCGATGTACGTCATTGGATCACGGCTTTCCTGGATGTTTCGATCGCGTAACCGAGCAGGCCACCGGCGAACACGAGCGCGGCGATCGTCCATAGCGGAAATAGTGGAGACATGCTCCGCGCAACACCTGGCGCGATGACGATCACGATGTTGAATGCGAATGCCGCGATCTCGCCGGCGATCGCGACAATCAGCCAGACGGACCGGCTCATGCGCCAGAGCAGCGCCAGCGCGATCAACACCATCAGCGTCACCGCGATCGGCGCCAGCAACTGCAAACCGGGAATAAGGCCACCCTGCATGAACGTCTCCTCTAGGCGACCTTGTCGCGGTCGCGCGGCACGCGCGCCGCTGCGCCCATGAATTGCCCGATCGCGCCGGCGATGAATCGCGCCGTGATCGGCGTGCCGTCGTAGTGCAATACCGGAACGAGGCGGGCCGGATCGATGCCGAATTCGTTGACCAGCAGCGTACGCAACTGGCCGTCGCGATTCTGCTCGACGACGAACACGTGCTCGTGCGCCGCGATGAAATCCGCGATGGTGTTGGCGAACGGAAACGCGCGGATGCGCAGCGTGTCGACATGCACGTGCGACTCTTCGAGCACCTCGATCGCCTCGCTCATCGCCGGCGCCGTCGAGCCGAAATAAAGCGCGCCGTACTTCGTGCGCTGCGGCGCCTTGCGCACGATCGGCTGCGGAACCAGCGCCTTCGCAGTGTCGAATTTCTTCAGCAGCCGTTCCATGTTGTAGACGTAATCCGGTCCACGCTCCGAATAGCGCGCGTACGGATCACGCGACGTGCCGCGCGTGAAATAACTGCCGCGCGCCGGATGCGCGCCAGGATAGGTGCGATACGGGATGCCGTCGCCGTCGACATCCTTGTAGCGGCCGAAATCCTTGCCAGCCTCGAGCTCTTCGGCCGTCATGACCTTGCCGCGGTCATAGCTGCGCGATTCGTCCCACGTGAACGGCGCCGCGAGACGCTGGTTCATGCCGATGTCGAGATCGCTCATGACGAAAATCGGCGCCTGCAGACGGTCGGCGAGATCGAGTGCTTGCGCTGCGAACTCGAAGCATTCGTGCGGACCTTCGGGAAACAGCAACACGTGCTTGGTGTCGCCGTGCGAGGCGTATGCGCACGAAAGAATATCCGCCTGCTGCGTGCGCGTCGGCATGCCGGTCGATGGGCCGCCGCGCTGCACATCGATGATCGTGATCGGAATCTCGGCGAAATAGGCGAGGCCGATGAACTCGGTCATCAGCGAGATGCCGGGGCCCGATGTCGTCGTGAAAGCGCGCGCACCGTTCCAGCCGGCGCCGACGATCATGCCGATCGAGGCGATCTCGTCTTCCGCCTGCACGATCGCATAGCGATGCTTGCCGGTATCAGGATCGACGCGGAGCTTTTGACAATATTTCTGGAACGCTTCGGCGAGCGACGACGACGGCGTGATCGGATACCACGCGCAGACGGTCGCGCCGCCATAGACGCAGCCGAGCGCGGCAGCGGTGTTGCCGTCGACGAAGATGCGGTCGCCGACCGCGTCCGCATGCCGCACCTGCAAGCCGAGCGGATGCGCGAGATGCTCGATCACGTAATCGCGGCCGAGATGCAGCGCCTGCTTGTTCGCGTCGAGCAGACGTTCCTTGCCTTTGTATTGTTCGCCGAGCAGCTTTTCGATCACGCCGATGTCGAGATCGACCAGTGCCGACAGCGCACCGATATACATGATGTTCTTGAACAGCTGCCGCTGGCGCGCGTCGGTGTAGGTGCGGTTGGAGATTTCGGTGAGCGGCACGCCGATCGGCTGCACGTCGTCGCGGAATTTAGATTTCGGCAGCGGCTTGGTCGAGTCGTAGAAGAGATAACCGCCGGGCTCGATCTCCTTGAGATCGGCGTCCCAGGTCTGCGGATTCATCGCGACCATCAGATCGACGCCGCCGCGACGGCCGAGATGGCCTTTCTCGTTGACGCGCACTTCGTACCAGGTCGGCAGGCCCTGGATGTTCGACGGAAAGATGTTGCGCGGGCTGACCGGCACGCCCATGCGCAGGATGGCTTTTGCGAAAAGCTCGTTCGCGGACGCGGAGCCGGAGCCGTTGACGTTGGCGAACTTGACGACGAAGTCGTTGATGGCGACGAGCGGTTTCATTCGCTTGAGCCCCTCTCCCCTCGGGAGAGGGGTTGGGGTGAGGGTTCGGCCGGAGTGGAGCACTCAACTCCGCCCGGACCCTCACCCGGCGCTTCGCGCCACCCTCTCCCGATGGGAGAGGGGAAGATTCGCGGCATCGGGTCGGTCAAACCGCTCATGCGACTTTCCTCGCCGGTTTGCTGTGGCACCCCGGCCCCGCATTCGTCATCTCGATCAAGAACTTCTGCATATCCCACGCACCGGTCGGACACCGCTCCGCGCAAAGCCCGCAGTGCAGGCAAACATCCTCGTCCTTCACCATCACGCGCCCGGTCTTGAGCTCGCCCGAAACATAAAGATCCTGCGTCAGATTCGGCGCATCGGCCGACAAGCGCGTGCGCAAATCCGCTTCGTCGCCATTGCGCGTGAACGTGATGCAATCCATCGGACAGATGTCGACACACGCATCACATTCGATGCAGACGTTCTGCGTGAACACGGTCTCGACATCGCAGTTGAGGCAGCGCTGAGTTTCCTTCCACGCGGTTTCCGCGTCGAAGCCGAGCTCGACTTCGAGCTTGATGCTTTTCAGTGTCTTCTTCGCATCGGCCCACGGCACCTTGTAGCGAAGATCGGGCGAGATGTCGTTGTCGTAGCTCCACTCGTGGATGCCCATCTTCTGCGAGATGACTTCGACTGCCGGCGCGGGCCGATGGTAAACGTCCTCGCCGCCGAGCAGCTTGTCGATCGACACCGCCGCCTCGTGACCGTGCGCGACGGCCCAGATGATGTTCTTCGGGCCGAACGCCGCATCGCCGCCGAAAAGAACGTGCGGCAACGACGATTGCATCGTGATCTTGTCGACGACGGGCATGTCCCATTCGGCGTCGAACGTGATGCCGATGTCGCGCTCGACCCACGGAAACGCATTTTCCTGGCCGACCGCGATCAATACTTCGTCGCAGTCGAAACGCTGATCCGGCTCGCCGGTCGGCACCAGCTTGCGGCGGCCTTTTTCGTCGCGGACCGCGCCGACTTTCTCGAACACCATGCCGGTCAGGCGGCCGTTCTCGTGCACGAATTCCTTCGGCACCAGATAGTTGAGGATCGGAATGCCTTCGTGGATCGCGTCTTCTTTCTCCCACGACGAGGCCTTCATCTCCTCGAAACCGGAGCGCACGATGACCTTGACCTCATCGCCGCCGAGACGCCGGGCCGAGCGGCAACAATCCATCGCGGTGTTTCCGCCGCCGAGCACGATGACGCGCCGGCCGACTTTTTCGACGTGGCCGAAATACACCGACGCGAGCCAGTCGATGCCGACATGGATGTGCGCCGCTGCTTCGCTGCGGCCCGGCAGTTCGAGATCGCGCCCACGCGGCGCGCCGCAGCCGACGAAGACGGCGTCGTAATTCTCGGCGAGCATCTTCTTCATTGAATCGATGCGCCGTCCGCCGACGAACTCGACGCCGAGATCGAGGATGTAGCCGGTTTCCTCGTCGATGACTTCCTCGGGCAGGCGAAAGCGAGGCACCTGCGTGCGCATGAAGCCGCCGGCTTTCGCGTCGGCTTCGAACACGGTGACGTGATAGCCGAGCGGCGCGAGATCGCGCGCGACGGTCAGCGAGGCCGGGCCCGCGCCGATGCACGCGATTCTTTTCCCGTTCTTCGTCTCGGGAGGTTTCGGTAGCCGATCGCGGATGTCATCCTTGAGATCCGCGGCGACGCGCTTCAGCCGGCAGATCGCGACCGGCTCGGGCTTCGCATCCTGGTTGTTCGCCTCGACGCGTCCGCGCCGGCAGGCGGGCTCGCAGGGACGATCGCAGGTGCGTCCGAGGATTCCCGGAAAGACATTCGATTTCCAGTTGACGAGGTACGCGTCGGAATAGCGCCCGGCGGCGATCAGACGGATGTATTCGGGGACCGGTGTGTGAGCCGGACAGGCCCACTGGCAATCGACGACTTTGTGGAAGTAGGCGGGGTTTCGAATATCGGTGGGCTGCACCTCAGCCTCCTGGCTGAAACGCGTCACGAGCGACGCGCGAGCCTAGTCCCTGCGCCGTCGCGGCGGAAAGACGCGGCGCAGCATCCGTCATGCGAGCTGCCGCGATCCTTGCTGCGCGTCGCGGTGATTCAGCCGCCGCCGTCGTCCTTGTCCTTTTCAGCGTCGTCGATTGCCTTGCGGTTGCGAGCGTCGCCTGCGTCGATCGTCTTTTGCACATCCTTCGCCTTTTGCAACGCCTGCGCCTGCGCCGTCGTTTTGGCCGTCGCGGCATCGTCGTCCGACGAGCTCGAGGCGCAGCCGGCGAGGGCGGACAGGCTCGCCAGGACGAAAAACACGCGCAGCATGACGCTACTCCGGAGGATGGCTTCGGTTAAAGTCTGCTCCGGTCACCGTGGCCGGGCAAGCACACGGAGCGCACAACGATGAATCCGTCACGCTGGCGGCTGGACGGGCAGGTCGCATTGGTCAGCGGTGCGAGCAAGGGCATCGGCTACGCCTGCGCGCGCGAGCTCGCGGCGTTGGGCGCCGACGTCTTGCTCGTCGCGCGCGACGAGACCGCGCTCGAGCACGCGCGCGACGAGCTCGCCGAGGAATTCGGCGAACGCGAATTCTTTACATTTCCCGCCGACGTCGCCGAAGCGGAGCAGCGGCTCGAAGTGTTCGACTGGATCGCCGATCTCGACGTCGAGCTGTCGCTCCTGATCAACAACGCCGGCGGCAACGTGACCAAGCCGACGCTC
>Ga0193726_1003468_pt1 | contig 10020 bp, 5 predicted proteins | sample H2c1metaG_FD_144928 | JGI IMG/M metagenome (GOLD analysis project Ga0193726, IMG submission 144928) | Soil microbial communities from a riparian zone of the East river system, Colorado, United States - H2c1 | ecosystem: Environmental > Terrestrial > Soil > Riparian zone | place: USA: East River... | reverse complement strand
GTGGGCTGCTTCCCCGGAGGTGGAATGCGGCAATTGCATTGGGTTCCGGTCGCTGGTCTTTGCCTCGCAGCTTCTCTGACTGGCTGCGCCTCTTCCAGCCATCGCTCACCGGGCACCGCCGCCCGCCCCGATGTGATCAGCTCAGACGAGATCTCGCGCTCGTCGGCGACCAACGCCTGGGATCTCCTCCGAAAGCGCGCCAGACAATACAACTTCACCGAGGATCGTTACGGACGCCCGCGCTTCATCACAACGAAGCACGGCCAGAGCACCGTTTCACTGGCGGGTGCGGACAATCCTCTCGTACTGATCGATGGCGCTCGTCTCGTTGATGTTGCGGCGCTCCGCGACATGTCTACCGACTCCATCGACAGCATAGAGCTTCAGAGTGGCATCACCGGCACGTCGTCACAGGGCACCAACGCCTGTGCGGGTGTCATTTACATCCACACCAAGGAAGCTTCTTCGACCTGAAAGCACGCCGGGAGCCATGGCCCGGCCACGCACTAGCGTGCCGCCAAAAACAAAACGCTCCGCCGTAGGAAAATATCCTCGGCGGAGCGTTTTTTACCCGTGCAACCGACTACGGTCTAGGGTAGATCCTGATGACACGCATCCTTGTCGTACTCTGGATTGTTCTGCTCCTGCTGTGGAACAGGTACGTTCACATTGTTGCCGTAGACGCCGCCCTTGAAGTAGGCGCCGTTCGGGAAAACGGTATTCACCGGCCGGCCGTAATCCCTGACCAACCTGCGGAGATCACCCAACCGGTGGGAGGTCAGGAAGAGCCAGTACGCTCTCTCCTTGAACAGCTGATCCTCCTGTGCCGCGGTGGTCAGCTGCAAAGTGAGCGGCGCCAGCGATGTCGCGCCGTACCCTCGTAGCGCAAGAAGCGCTGTATTGCTGCGCAATGCGTTCAACGTTGCAAGCGCAGTCACCGGATCTCCACCCTTCAGAGAAGCTTCTGCTTCGATGAGGCGGGCTTCAACACCGTCGGCAATCGTGATCGTTGAGCTCCGCACCGGGTATTTCGCCTGGACGAACTGGGTGGTCGCCCCGTCGAAGCCGAGCGGACTGTTGCTCGCACCGCGTCTCGCGACGCTGTCCGCGACTCGAGGGTCGATCGTGCCGGAAGTCTTCTTGAGATTCCCGTCAGACTGGTACGGAAGGCCTACGCCCGCCTCGACATCGGCCACTCCAAACCGCGCAACGCTCGAAGTGAGTAGCCATGTGCCGTTGTTCTGACGTCCTGTTAATTCGGAGTGCGTGTAGTTGTACTGGAACGTCGTCAAGACCCCGGCGACGGCAGCCGCGGCTTCCGGGTACTTCGCCTGATCGAGCAACGCCCGTCCCTTTCCGACCTGTGCCAACTGCTTGAAGGTCGCGGTCAGAACCGCCACCTGCGGAACTGCCAGGGCCTGGTCGAATTTCGAGATCGCGCTGTCGAGCAGCGTCTGGGTATCTTCTGCCGCGCCGAACGTGAACGACCCGTCCGGGTTCTGTTTGCTGACCGGAACAGCGCCGCAATAGTTCTCGGCGAAGAGGACGTACGAGAGTCCACTCAGCGACAGTACTTCCGGGAAACCCGCACTGTCTGTCGGTGTAATGGCGCTCGCCCGGTAGTTGTCGACCGCCAGATCCGCGAACGATCGCGCCCGAGTCAGGTCGAAAAACGTTCCGATGAGACTCGTGTTGGCGAGCGTCATGGCCCGTTGATCGATCTCGATGCGGGTCGGAAACGTCTCGGTGTTGATGAACTCGTCGGCAAGCAACGCGGAGAGGTGAACCTGCTCAACATCTGCGTTTCCGCCGTTGTAGGCGACGCCGAAGTTTCCAACTGCTCCGGCGCGCTGGGCGGGCAGCGCGGCGGCACCCACCAACGACTCCGGTCGTGCCACATCCGGGTCGGTTACAGTAAGCAAATCCTCGGTGTTGCACGCCAGGAAAACGGCGAGCAACCCGAATGTAGCCAGGCGTGCCGGCGTGAGCCGCCGATCGCGCAATGAGTATTTATATCGCATTTGATTTAATCTCAGTGAGTGAATTGGGCTCAGAAGTTGACGGTGACGCGGGCAGTCCAGTTCCGCGTCGGGGGCAGTGTCAGGAAGTCCGAAGTACTGAAGTTCGCACCCGGTGTCGAATTGGTTTCCGGATCGAAGCCCTTGTAGTCGGTCCAGGTCTTCAGGTTTCTTCCGGTGATGCTCAACTCCATCGCACGTCCAAACTTCTGCACCATTTTATCCGGCGCCTTGATCGTGAATGTGAGCTCGCGGAGCTTGGTGAAAGTCGCGTCTTCGATGTAACCGGCATCCGTGGCGAGCGCCGTCGCGGCAATTGCTGCGGCCTGATCCGCCAGCGGAGTGCTCGGGTCGAACGCCTCCTGACAGTTCAGGAACGTGCACCGGAACCGGCGGGTGTTGTCGAACAGCTTGTAACCGCCCTTGTGGTCAAAGAAGGCCGAAATTCTGAGCAGCTTGCCCAAGGTCAGCGTCGGCGTAATTCCGAACTGGCGTGTGGGAAGCGGGTTGCCGAGATAAACCGCGGTATCGCTCAGCGTGATTTCGCTGCGGGCGATGATTCCGTCGTTGTTTGCGTCGTTGAACGTGTAGCTGCGTTGGAAATACGACCCGAGCGGGGCGCCGACGCGGTGCTGCTGCTGCGTGTTCACGACGATCGGCGGTACCGGGTCTCCCGTCGGCAGCAAGCCCAATGACAGCAGCTCGTTCTTGTTGGTGGAGCTCGTGAGCGTAAATTCGAGGCCCACCATGTCGAGGTCGAGCACATGGGTGGTCATCGCGACTTCCCACCCGCTGTTCTTGACGGACCCGAGATTCTGGAACTGGGTCGTCGTGAGACCGAGCGACGGAGGAAGGGGAACTGCGATGAGAAGATCATCCGTCCTCTTGGAGTAGTGCGTGACCTCCAGTCCGACGCGCTCGTCGAGGAACCCGGCGTCGAAACCGAGCTCGGTTTCCCTCGATTTCTCGGGACGCAGCGCGGGATTGCCGGTTCCACCGATCGTGATTCCCGGAACGTCTACACCCGCGAGGGTTACCGTCTGCGCATTGAAGAACGTGATTGCATCGCGGAAGTTGGGTTTCTGACCCGACTTTCCGTTTGCCGCCCGCAACCTGAGCGAGCTGAACAAGGGAGTCTTCGGGAAGAACGGCTCTTCGTTGACCACCCAGGACAGAGTGACCGACGGATAGTTGATGCTCCCGAAATTCTGTCCGAATGCACTGTTCTTGTCGTTGCGCAACGCACCGCTCAGGAAGACGCGGTCGCGCCAGGCAAGATCTTCACGGATCAAACGACTGATCGTCTTGTTGTCCGTGTTGGTTTCGTTCACCGCGAAACGCGCGCTCGCTCCCGCCAGAGAGCCCGTCCCGCCCAGCAGTTTGGCTCCGAACGCGTTCGTGCCCCGGATCATTTCCTTGCTGAACAGAGCGCTCACCTTGGTCGTTGCCTTGAGTCCCTCGAACGGGTTGAACGCGGCTGAAAGCGTTCCGTTGGCGGTATAGTTGTAAATGTTGTAAGGGTTCGACGTACGTTGTCCGTCGGGCAGAGACCCGAACGCGACCTTGTTCGGCGGCACCAGCTCGTTGTCGAAGCGGTTCAGGTAGTCGAGGCCGGAAACCACAGTGGCAGTGAGCCACGAGAGTGGCTGGTATGAGCTGTTGATGGTGCTCTCAAACCGGTTGATGTCCTGGCGCGTGTTGATCACGGAGATCTGCTGCGGGGTTGCTCCGTTCAGGTAGCCGAGTGTGATGGTGTCGTTGCGGGCCAGACCGAGCAATGCGGCCGAGACAACTCCGAGCGTGTTGTTGTCGTTCTGCGGGAGTCGCAGGTGATCGGTGAGGTAGCTCGTTCCAACCTGGAGATTCCAGTTGTCACGTAGCTGTATCGAAACGTTCGCACGTCCCGACGCCCGCTGATCCAGGCTCGTCACGAAGACGCCCTGCTGCTTGTCGTAGTTTCCCGCGACGTAGTACGTGATCTGGTCGGTTCCGCCGTTGACACTGGCGCCGTATGCACCGCGTTTTCCGTCGATGAACGGGCTGTTCGTGACAAGCGGATTGAAGGAGAAAGACGAATCGGGCGCCTGGGCGCAGTTACCGCGCGTCATGTTATCAAGTGTGCACGGCGTGCCGCTGAACGGCGCCCGGGTAGCGGTGCTAGTGTTGGTCGTTCTGAGGAAGTTCGCCGGGTAGTCGGTGACATCCCTGATGGTTCCACCCTCGAGGAACGTCGTCCAGCGGGCCTTTCCGGATCTGCCGCGCTTGGTTGTGACCTGGATGACTCCGTTGGCGGCGGCCGTACCGTACTGTGCTGCCGCAGCGGGTCCCTTGAGAACCTCGATGGTCTCGATGTCCTCCGGATTGATGTCGTTGAAGCGCGATGGCACCTGCCCACCGACGGCCAAGGTCGTTGAACCGACGGTGTTGCTCTGCGCGACGTTGTTGTTGAAGCGAATTCCGTCGACGACAACCAGCGGCTCATTGGTGAGCGAGAGAGACGATGCGCCGCGGATGCGGATGCGTGAGCCCGAGCCGACAGTGCCGCCGGCCTGCTGTACATCGACACCGGCAACCTTGCCGGTGAGGAGCTGGCTCACGTTCTGAGCGGCGGCTATCTGCTCAACCGCCGGCGTCATCGTCGTTACGGCCGATCCGATCTCGCGCTTGCGCTCGCTCTCCCCGGTCGCAGTCGTAACGACCTGCTCGAGGCTGACCGCCGCCTGGGACAGCGCGAACTGCAGTTCGGCATTGCTGCCTGCGCTCACGGTTGCCGCCTGGGCCGAGGCCTGATACCCGAGGCGCAGCACGCGCACCTGATAGCTCCCCGGCCGTACTCCCGCGATGCGGAAGCGGCCGTCGTCGCCGGTGGTGGCGCCACGCGTCGTACCGACGATTTGCACCTGCGCCGAAGCGATTGGAGCCCTGGACGCAGCGTCGGTGACAATGCCAGTGATGGTTCCCGCATCCTGCGCACGTCCCGGAGTCGCCATGCACAACAGCATGGCGGCCACGGATAGCCCGATACGCAGAATGTTTCTAACAAGTCGATCTGTCATACTCCCTCCAATTCTCGCCCGAAGGCGTGCTGAATCACGTCGCGGCGAAGTGCCGTGACGCCCCGAAAACGACCGCGCGAAAACAGGCGGCGTCGAAAGGCGGATGTGGAAATGACGAGCTTGCCTGGCGGTGGCGCGGCAAAAATGCGCAGATGGATCGCTGTAGCGACACAGGGCGGCTCCGCTGGCTCGTAGGTAATTTCTGCTAGCGGGCGGCGAGGGACGGACTCGCGCTGCCACTCACGAAGCACGAGCCGACAGATGCGGCAACACGCGCAACGTACGCGGCTGGTCCCAACCTTCCCCCGAACAACCAGGCGAAGAGGTAGCAGGCCCGCTTTAACGCGCTGAATTCTATACCTGACGCGCGAGAGGTCAATACTGAAGATGGAATCGGCGGCAGGGCGGGGGCGGACTGCCGGTCAGTCCCGGTGGGCAGCAGTTAACCACAGGTGGCTGGCCGGGCATCACTGTTCACGGCTACATTGGTCGTCGGTGTTGATCTGTTTATCAGCATCAGCAAGCTTCGCGGTCGAATCCGTCCCCGTGGCCCCATGGCAAAGCGGAAGAAAAGCAGACAGCCCGAGCTGGCGCGCGCGCTCAACGCCGTGCGACGAATGGTGCGCGGTCTTCGATCGGCCGCCGAGGCGATCGAGCGCGAGCTGAGCGTCAGCGCCGCGCAGCTATTCGTGCTGAGGGAGCTGGGCGATTTCCCCGATCAGTCGGTCAAGGATCTCGCCGTCGTCACCATGACGACGCACAGCACGGTTTCCCAGGTGGTGAGTCAGCTGATAGCGAAGGGTTTGGTGACCCGGACGCCCGACCCGGCCGATGGGCGTCGAGCCGTGCTCCGCCTCACGCGCGCGGGAACCAATCTCGTGAACAGGGCGCCGCGCGTGATTCAGGCCGATCTCATCGAGGGATTCGCAACATTGCTTCAGGCTGAGCGTCGTGCATTGGCGAATGGTCTCGAGAAATGGCTCGATGCGTCGGGACTCGCGCGCGTTCCGCCGCGCATGCTCTTCGACAAGCCTCTTCTGGGCAAGCGCGGGGCGCGGGCGAGTACGAGATCCGGGCGTACTCAGGGGTCTTGAAAAAGCGCTGACACCACCGTGGAAAAAAGAAAGGGGCGTCTCGCGACGCCCCTTTCCGTTCCAACCGCTGTCACCTGATTAGGTGCAGGCGACGACACCGTTGATCATGGCGTGCAGGTAATCACACCGTCCGTCATGGCGCAGGTCTTGGCGGTTTGCGAGTGCGAAGCGGTTGCGCTCCAGGAGGTCGGGGGACCGGGATCACTCACGATAATGACCGTCACGTTCTGCGACGGGCTGAAACCCTGAAGCGGAGCTGCCGACGTGGCGGTTCCACCAAAGTAAGCGCCACCCTGATCGGCGGCGTACTGCTCTTCGTAGGTTGCCATGTTGCGAAGGTCAGACTTCATCGCGGCGAGATACGCCTTTTCTTTCGTGTTGGCAAACTTCGGAATCGCGATCGCGGCAAGAATACCAATGATGACGACCACGATCAAAAGCTCGATAAGGGTAAACCCCTTTCTATTGCGTGACATGCGTTGCTTCCTCCACAAATGGATTCTTCGACACTATCCAGCTATCCAGTGGACGAATGGCGTTTGGGCGAGGCAACGGGAATGCGTCGGCACCGACGCATTTCGTTACATGGCCCGCGGGAAGGCCTCTACGGTGAGGTTTTGGGAGGGGTTGATGCCGCGCCCGCAGGCGGGGGCTGCCCGGACGGAGCGGCATCGTTCTTGATTTCTACCTGCGCGGAACCCGTTTTGATTTCGACCGGCGCGGCGACAGGCTCGGCGCCATTTGCCGGCGGCATCGGCGAACGCTGAATTCCGCTCGCAACCTTGCGCATCAGTTTCACAAAGGCAATTGCCGACTCCGGCTCGAATTCAGTTCCCGCGCGCTCCTCGAGATAGACGAGCACCCGCTCCTGCTCCCACGCATCGCGGTAGGGGCGGCGCGTCCGCAGCGCGTCGTACACATCGCAGACGTGAACGAGCTTGCTCGCCTTGTGGCAGTCGCGCCGGTAGTGCTGCGTCGGATAGCCGTGGCCGTTGATCATAATGTGGTGCTCGTGCGCCACTGCCGCGGCTAGGTCGAGCCGACGCCCGCTCTCGATGATCATTTTCGCGCCCGCGACGGGATGCTGCTGCATCACGTTACGCTCCTCGTCGGTGAGCTTGCCCGGCTTGTTGAGGATGTCCTTCGGCACGTGCACCTTGCCGAGATCGTGCAGGAGGCCCGCGATGCCGAACGTGCGAACATCCTGTTGAGCCAGACCCAGCGATTCCGCGAGCGCCATCACCAGCACAGAGACGTTGAGCGAATGCGTCGTCGTGTATTCGTCGAATTCCCTGAGCTGGAGCAGCGGGACTATCATCTCCTGATCACCGTGCATGGCCATCGACAGCGAGCGGACCACCGCCTCGGCTTCGGCGAGAGGCAGCTTGCCCCGCTCCAGCACGTCCCGGTGCAATGATTCGATCGATGCGGCTTCCTCGCCCAGAGAGTACGAGATCCTGGCGACTGGTGCGGGAGCATCGAGTGTCTCCTGCACCTCTTTCGTTTCTCCCCTTATGCCCAGCGCGCCGACCTTGATCCCGGTCGGACGATTGGTTCGGGTTTCCGAGGTGTCGATGACCGCAAGGGTGATGCGCGCCATCATTTCCTCGAGGAATTCCTCGTACTGCTCCCGGGTGACGTTCGTGTCCAGCTCTATTCGCTGGACACCCGCGTGCGCCAGACGGATTCCCCACTCCCAGTCGCCAAGTTCCCTGAGCGACGTCTCCTGATAGATCGTCTCTTCGCCCAGAAAGGAGAAACGCGGGTTGGGATCGTGCTCCTGCAGGTCCCGCAGGCAGCGGTACGATCTGTCCACGGCGCGCTCCCGCGCCGGGTGCCCGTCCTTGTACAGGGCCATCGTCGAAATCGCCTGGCCGAAGGACACGAGAAACCGGATCGGATCACTCATTCTTCGGGACTCCCGACGGGCTCGAGGTTCTTCGGGCGGGCGCTACCTTCGCGCGGACTTCCGGCACTTTGCTTTGCTCAGCAAGCCTGATGACGTTGATCGCCATTGGGTCGCCGCTCCAGTACGTCGCAATCATGCTGAGCGCCGCCAGCATTTCCGGAGTCGACGCCCGCAACTTGGGCCTCCGGACCCACTGCGTTTCAGTCAGGACAAAGCCCATGAGCCAGGTGAGCGTCGCGGCTGTGCGTCGCTGCGCGACAATTCGGATTCCCATCGTCCGCAGCTGTGAATCGAGCTCGCCGCGATCGACTCGCTGCTTGATCAACTCTATTCCGGCGGGGGGACACTTTTCCTGCGCGATCGTGAGGCCGGCGAACACGACTCTGTCGTCGGTGTCCGAGAGCGCGCTCATGATTGTCTCATCGCGCTCGGCGGAGTTCCGCAGCAGGAGTCTCACAGCTTCGCGGCGGACCAGCGCCTCCTCGCTCTCGAGAAATGAGCGGGCGGAAAAACCGGATGGCAGCGTCGACAGCCGTCCGAGGAGACTCAGCAGCTCTCGCTGCACGAGAGGGGGCGAAACGCCGATACGCTGCGCTATTGACTCGCCCGCCTGATCGCCCAGCGACTGAATCAGGTCGTAAAACTGGGTCCGGGTCTTCGCATCCTCGAATACGGCAGCCACGGAGAGCAGGGTCGGTACCGCGCTGACTCCCATCCGCTTTGCAAACCGCGCCACGAGCGGCATATCCACCCGTTGCATCTGGAGGAGAGACTCGAGGACCCGCGCCTTCGTCAGGAATTCCCAGACCGGTGCGGCCGCTTCCACGCTTGGTGCGCGCTCGACCAGGTCGAGCAGGACGTCGGCGCGCCCGGCTTTGGAAAGATCGACCATCGCCGCGTGAACCTGGGGCCCCATCATGCCTACCTCGATTGCGATCTGCACCAACCGCTCCGGCTCGCATTCGGTCGGAAGTGCGGCGTTCGGTGATTTTTCGGAGACGGTCCTGAGGCTGGACATGCTCTCGAGTGCCTTGCTGTATTCCTCGGGATTCGGGTCGCTCAGCGACCAGTCATCGATGAGGCGCCGCATTACATCGCGAATGCTTGGATCCGCTTTGGGCCGAACGCCGCCAGTGGCTGGATGGTGCGCGAGCTTTGACAGCATTCGCAGCATGGAGTGGGAAACAGTCTGTCCCTCGGCCGCGGAGGCTGCCTTCACGAGGTCGACCACCGCCTCGACGGTGATGCCCTGCGATGCGTCGAGGAGAAATCTTCGTCTTTGAGTTTTGTCGCCCCCCATCTCGAGGAGCCGCGCGAGGGTTGATTCCTTGAGCGAGCCCACGAGGCGCGACACCCGGCGCTGCAATCCCGCTGCTTCCGGCCCTTCGGCGGTTTTGAGCTCCTCGCCAATCTGGAGGAGGTAGCCGACGATCACCTGATCGTACGCTTCCTCGCGTTGATGTTCGTCGATCGCGCGCGCGACGGTTGCGGGCTCGAGAGCGGTGCTTTCGTCCTGCTCCTCGCGCGGCGCCGACGGATTGGAAGTGTCGGACACGAGTGCGGCTCGCGCGAGTCCGATCCAGAGCTGCGTGGCTCGTCCCGAGGCCATCTGGTCCGCGCCCGGCGGCTTGCCGATGGGATCGTCTTCGATAAGCTGCAGACGATCGTAGGTGAGCGGGAAGAATCTGACATGCGTCCAAAGCTCGCAGACCCTGACGGTGTCGAGACCGATCGGTTTCTCGGAACGAACGGGATCGACCGCCAGCGCTGCGAGGGAGGATCCCAATTCCTCGCGCCCGATTCCCCGAACGAACTTCACCGCGCCCACGTGGTGATCGTGGAGGCGCTGCGCGAGCTCCTTGAGCACCGGGTTCGCGGGATCGGTTGCGACTCCTTCGATGATCAGCTGCCGCCGCGCAACGCCGATCGACAGCGAGTCGCGC
>Ga0193726_1003467_pt1 | contig 10023 bp, 13 predicted proteins | sample H2c1metaG_FD_144928 | JGI IMG/M metagenome (GOLD analysis project Ga0193726, IMG submission 144928) | Soil microbial communities from a riparian zone of the East river system, Colorado, United States - H2c1 | ecosystem: Environmental > Terrestrial > Soil > Riparian zone | place: USA: East River... | reverse complement strand
CAAAACCATTGTCGGCATTGCAGCCCTCCTTCGGGCACAGAAAAATGCCCGGACACCGCATGGGCCGGGAGTGGATTCGAGGAAACGGGCTAGGCGATGCCTGCGGCCGCGTACAGAAGAAAGCTCGGTGTGCTGCCGGAGATGGTGAAGCCGATCCGCCACCAGTCGTCAGCGATCGCACCGGCGATGCGGAGGTTCTGGCCGATGGGTTGGTTCGCAGCCGTCACCGCGGTGAACGTGCCCCGCGTCGTGGCGGATGTGAAGCCGGAGTTGTCATCCGATTGCACGGTGACCGTGATCGTCGGTGTCGAGGTGCCGGCGATCGACAGCACGTGCAGGTTGACCCACATGAACTGGTTGGCCGGGACCGCACCGATCTGGTAACCCGTACCGCTGCCGGTTGAGGTCCGCGCCGTTCCCGGCGGGTGCAGCACTCGTCCACGGACAAGCGGCGAAGAAGACGACACTCCCGCGGACCAGGGGGCCACGTCGCCGATCGCCCCGCCGATGGTGTACTTCGACTCGAGTGCTTTGACGAGCCAGGCGACATCGCCGAAGTTGGCTCCGTCATCGCAGACGGACCAGGGCCCAACGGTGCCGAGAGCGGCGCTCAACGTGTCGTCCGGATCTCCGACGCCGCCCGCCGACCATTGGCCCTCGGCGGTGATGGCTGCTGAGCCAAGGCCGCCGAGGAACTCCTTGTTGCCCTCGGACCCGAAGCTCGTGGTTTCCTTTTCGTCCATGGCGCCGGCGATCTCGAACTTGTTGTTGAACCCGGTGAGATCACATCCGCCGACGAAGGCGCGGACGTTCATAAGGACTTTCGGCATGGCCTACTCCGCTCCGGCGCCGATGACGAAGACGCGGATTTCCGCGCCGTAGAAGGTGTTGACGCCGAAGGTGTAGCGGCGGTAGTTCCGGACCGACTGTGTGTAGATGTCGTCCGCGGCCCCGCCGAGCGCGTACTCACCGGGCGCACCACGGGCTGCGTCGATGGCGGCCCGGATGGAGGCATTGCCTTCGCGTTCGAGCAGTTCGTCGAGTGCGTCCTGACCGGCTTCCGCATCCGAGTCGGGTACGAAGGCGCGGCAGGTGAAGATGTAGGAGTCGTTGCGGTTTTTGAAGTCGACCGATGTGGTGACCTCGTATTCGCCGACGCAGAACGACGGCCCGGTGAGACTGTCGGGGTAGAAGTGCTTCGCCGTGACTTCGCCGAAACCGCCCGCCACGAGGTGGGCATCGGTGACAACTCGGGCGAGACCGCGGCGAATTGCTCTGATCGTCATCGGCCTAACCCGTCCCGAACAGCTGATACGTCTCGATCATTTCCAGGACGTCGGGGTCGGATCGGGACACACGGATCACGCCCCACTCCGCCGAGCCGTATACACCTTCAGGGCTTGAGCGACGCTTGTACCGACGGTTGGCCAGAAGGAGTGTTGCTTCGGAGATCGGGCCGGGGATGGACGGATAGCCCCACCGTGCGGTCACCTGCAACTGTTGCCCGCGGACAAGATTCCAGATCCCGCTCGGACGGATCAACGCTGTGATCGGATCACCCTTGACCAAGGCGCTGTCCGGTCCGGTCTGATACTGGGCGCTGTCCATGGTTGTGAATGTGGAGCCCATTCCGATGGCGACAGCGAGCCCGAAGGTTGAGCCGATATCGTCGACGAGGAAGCGCTGACCATCAGCGTCGTTGATGATGCGGTCGCGTGGGTTGAACGTTCGCACCACCGGCACCGGATCGAGCCAGAACTTCCGCTTCCCGCACGCGTCCTCAATGGCCCGGGATGATCGCAGGAGCAGGCTTGCCAGGCGTGCGTCACGGTCGTTGGCGGTAAGGCCGAGGCCTTCCTTCAACTCTGCCAACTCGGCGTATGCCGGGGCCGGCGGGTCCTGGACGTCGAACTGACCGAAGGAACTTGCCGTGATTGCGCCCGAGGCCACCCACACCCATGACCAGGAGTTGACTTGGTCGACGACGAATGTGGCCGCATAGTCGCCGCTGCCCGGATCGCCGATGTGGCTGACCTCAGGGGTGATGCTGGTGCCGTCCGGCTTGGTGGCCGTCAGCACCAACGTCGCGTCGATTGGATCGCCGTTGTCATCCACGGCAGAGGTGTCGAGCGTTACGTTCTGCCCGAGGCTGTACGTTGTCATCCGCCGCTCACCAGCCTTCCGGAGCTGCTGGTGGAGTGGAGAGTGCCGCCGGGTGCGGTGGTGGTCAGGTTCGGTGCGCGAGACGTCGAGGTGATCCGCGCACCGTCGGTGGTCGAATCGAGCCGGGCGGTCGCGAGCGTTGAACTCAATTTCCCGGACGCGCCACCCGCAGCAATAACACCGGCTGCAGCGGTGATCGTGCTGATCGCGGCAATGACGGCTGCACCGGGCACCGTTACTGTCGCGGAAGCGGTGATCGTTCCGGATGTGCTGATGTGGCTCGATACGGTGATCGTGACGGTGGTGATTGCTACTACCGAGCCCATTGCGGCAATCGATGCCGGAGCCGAAACCGTGGCTCCGGCCGATGCTGACGTACTGCCGGACCCAGCCAAGGTGGCATGACCGGAGACCGTGACGCCGGCCTCGGCGACAAGCGAACCGGCACCTGCAATGTTGGCCGCATTGGCGCCGGAGACGACAGCCGCTCCGGTTGCGGTTCCGACCGCATTGAGTGCCGCAGAGCCCGCGACCGTGACAATGACCGCAGCTGCTACGTCGCCTACACCGCCGATGGTGGCGTTTGCCGGAACCGTCGTTGTCGACGTGCCCGAGACCGTTCCATTACCGGACAGTGCTGCCGCACCGTTGATGGAGCCGATGGCCGATGCGGCGAGTGCGCCCGAACCGGCCAGGGCGGCCGAGGCATCGATGGTGACGGTGGCTGCGGCGCTGAGAGAACCTGCACCATCTGCCGCCGCGAGCGCCGGAACGGTGGTTTTCGGGGCTGCGGTGATCGTGCCTGACCCTGTCGCCACGCCTTCTGCTGGAACGATGGTCGTTGGATCGGCGGTCACCGTGCCCGTGCCGGAGATCTGCGCTGCGTTGGTCCCGGTCGCTGCGACCGTTCCTGCACCGGATATCGCCGCTGCGGCCGGAATGGTGACTATCGCCGCAGCCGCTACGACACCCGCGCCACTGCTGCCGCTGACGCCGGGGGCCTTGACGCCTCCAATGGCGGCAACGGCTCCAACGCCGGCAAGACCGGCAGAACCGGCAAGCATGACATCGGCTGCCGCAGTAGTCGCACCAGCGCCGCTCACGGATGCCGTGGCGCTGACCGTGTCGGTCGCCGACGCGGACGTGCTACCGGCACCGACCAGGGCGGCCGAGGCAACGATCGTAATGCTGGCTGCCGCCGCAACGGAGCCGGCACCTATCAGGGATGCAACTCCGGCGACCGTAGTCTCCGGTGTCGCAGCGACCGCACCGAGGCCGGCAATACCAGCGGTGCCCGGGATGGTGAGTCCCGAATCCGCCGTTGCCGATCCGGCGCCCGCCAACGTGGCCGACGCTGAGATCGTGTCCCTACCGGCGATCGTTCCCAGCCCGGCGATTACCGCTGATCCCGGAACGGTGGTTGTTGCTGTCGCGTTAACGGCTCCCGCACCAGCTGAAGTTGCCGACGCCGGAACCGTGACAGTGACGGAGCCTGCCAGCGATCCGGTGCCGGCCAGAACTGCGGTGCCGGAGACTTTTACGGCAGGCGCGGCGGATGTGGTGCCTGCACCGATTAGGGTCGCCGCGCCCGGGCTGGTGACCGTCGCCGATCCTGCGATCGTTCCCGCGCCCGACGTGGACGCCGAACCGTTGACCGTCGAGGGACTCCCGGCCTTGACCTCGAATGCGACAGCCGTCCAACAACCGACATTCGAGGTGACAACCAGGTTCTGGCCGATCGACGTCGAGGCCGCCGTGCGCTGGTACAACGCGCACCACTCGCCGCCGTACACACCATTGTCGATCAACGTTTCGCCGCTGACCGTGCCCGGATTGGCGGACGGGAAGCCCATGTAGAACGCGATCGACCCGACCGCTGAGCTGACAACCGTTTGGCTCGTCAGGGTGCCGCCACCGCTGCCGGCACCGGCCGATTGGTTCCCGAACGCGGGAATGTTGCCGCCCGAGTCGGTGACATAGCAGGCCTTGACCCGCTTCAGCACGGCACCCTGGCTGCTGGTGACCGTGACGGTGTGGCTCGCCGACGTCGAAACCGGGGCAGTCCAGCAATCCAGGGTGCCACCGGCAACGGCCGGGTTGCCGACGAATGTTGAACGTCAAACCCGTCGACACCACTGAGGTGAATGTCGGACCGGGATTTGTGCCGGTGTCCTGCCACGCGAAAATGCACAGAAGCGAGTTCGCGGCCGGCGTCAGCGTGACACTGGTCGTCGCGCTCGAGTTCGAGACGCCAGCGGTCGACGAGTTAACGGTCAGCGTCACGTGCGCCTCCCGCCGGGCAGCACGGAACCCCAACTCACCGTGCGAATGGCGGGAGGTCGCCTAACTCAGGTCAAGCCCACCGTCACGGCGCCAGTGGCGATGCTGAAGATTGCCCCATTTGGTACGGAGATTGGTTCACCAGTCCAGGTACCGAACCACCACCGCAGCGGCGTCCCGGCGCTGTCCCAGATTTCAAGTCCGACGATCGACCAGGCGCTGCCAGAGCCGTTCGTCCAGGTGATCGCCGAGCCTGAGTTGGCAGCTGTATTCGCCGACGCCGCGCCGAAGACGATCGTGGTTCCACCTGCGGTGTAGCCGGTGCCCGTGAGTTCCGTTCCGGCTGTCGACGCTGACGGGGCGGTGCCTGTAGTGAGCCGAATCTTCGCCGCACCGGAGAACGCGGTCAACGATGCCGTGCCGAGGCTCGCATCGAGAAGCTTGTTCGCGGCGACAGTGACAATGGCGGCCATTACTCGCCCACCTCCGTCTGCGACGTTGCCGACAAGTGCGCCGGACCGGAGTCGACAACCAGGACGGGCGCCTCGGCTTCGGGGTGCTCGTTCTCGTCGGATTGGGTGTCTTGCAGGTTGCTGGCCTGGTCAGCAGTCATCAGCAACCTCCCTTCAGGGTGGGTTGCCGGTGGGGTGTGACTAGGTGGACTTCTGCAGTGCTTGAATCGTGGCCACGGCCAGGGGCAATTCGTTAGCGAAGTAGCGGCCGTAGACGGCCCCGTCGTGGGCGTAGATGTCGGCCGCGTTGACGCGCTGGTGGCCTTCGGTCCACGGCGACTTGCCAGCGATCGGATGCATGTGCTCGATCACGACATCGGGTAGGTATCGGATGCAGCCGGCGTGCAGACCAAGGTCGCGCCAGAAGTTGTCGACGTACATGTGCCACAGATCAGGCGGGGCCATATAGCCGAGCCCGCGGACGATGTCGGCTGTCATAGCAACCTGCGTCGGCAACCTGGCGCCCTGCAGTTGGTCGTCGCCGTACACCAGGCCGGTACCAAGTTCGCGCAGTGTTTCGACGTAGCGCCGATCCCATCCGCACGTGCGGGGTTGGTGGTCGTCACCCATGAACCCGATCACGAACGGCCCGCCTGGCGATTCGACCAGGGCATTGGCCACGTGGTTGAGCGCGAAGTTCATCGTTGACGGTCGGTCAACGGCAGGAACGACTCGGACCTCGACGAGTACGGGCCCATTCGTCTCGAGCGGGATCAACTGGTAGTCCGGCAGCGTCGGATCATCCTCACCGACCGCAAAGATCAGGACCGTCCGCAGTTCGCAGGTGTGCGTGAATGCCATCGCCAAACCGCGTGCCGCAGCGGGGCGCTCGCGGGATGGGACGACTACGACCAGCTCAGCCATTGTCGACGGGATGCGTCGACCCGCCGAGCACGACCATGACGCCGAGAGTGCCGCCAGACGTTGTGCCTGATGCCGTCAGCTTCGCCCGGAGATACCGCTTGCCGACGATGTAACCAACCTTCTGCACGGTCGCATCGCTGGTCAAGATGAAGCTGGCGAATGAACCCTGCATCCGCGAAGCCGGGACACCGACCCAGGTCACCTTGTCGTCGGAGTGCTCCAACGTCACCACGTAGGTTCCGTCGGTGATGTCGCCCGCGAACGCGACCACGAGCGCCGACGTGAAGCCGAGAGCGCGCTGACCGAGGTCAACAGTCGCGCCCGTCGTTGTGGCATTCGCTGCGTACAGCGTCGTCGGGACGGTCGCGTTGACGGTCGTCGTCTCGTACAGGGTCGAGGTCACTTCGGTTCCTCCGGTGCACTGGTGGCGAGTTGAGCGACGTATCGGTCGTAGTTGAGGTGCGTGGCCTTGACGTGCCCGACCTTGACGCCGGTGTGCACGTAAACGGGGATCTCACACATGCCGGCGCGGAGGCAGAACGTGAAGTCCTCACCCATCGGCTCATTGCCGAGGGATGTCTCCTGGAACCACGGGTATGGGCCAGCGAATTTCTCGCCGATGGCCGTCAGCGCATCCCGGTGCACCAACAGGCAGGCGCCGCCGGTTGCGGTGACCTGGACCATCGTGTTCTCGGGGACGTTCGTCCACCGCATAAAGCCGGGACCATGCTCGTCGGAGACCAGGTCGTACATGGTCGGCCACATGACGCCCTCTGTTGACCCGAAGCACAGACCGCCGACAATCGGGGCGTTCACCGGATCTGCCGACGCAAGTAAGCGCTCAAGCGCGTCCGGCGGGAATGTCATGTCGGCGTCGATCATCCACAGCCAGTCGGCCGGGCCGGCCAGGAACTCGCGCACCACGGAGTTGCGTGGGCCGGAAATGTTGACACTGGCGTGGCGGAAGATCCGACCTCCACCGTCGAAGATGCGCCGATGGTTGGCGGTGTCGAAGGCAAGCAGGTCGACGATGCTCATCAGCAGGCCGAGGCTGACGTCGCCGCCGGAGAGAACGGAGAGGACAACGTTGGCCGGCGTGCCCGGATTAGCCGTCGGGGCGACATCTGGGGGTTGGTCCATTACCGCGACAGCAGCATCGGGCCGGTCGTGTGTTGGTCGCTTCATCAAAGGGTCTCCCAGGTATGCGAAGAGCCCCACGCCTGGGACGTGGGGCTCTTCTTCCCGACGGAGCTACCGCCGGGCGACGATGGTGCTGGTTTGACGACCGAAGCCGCCTGCGGGCCTAGACCCAGCCGCTCGTGGTCGTGAACTGGCGGAAGACGCGGACCGCACCGGGGTCAGTGAGATCGCCGCCGTTCCTCCACCACGCCGACCAGCCGGCCTGTCCGAGCGGGCTGCCCGAGGTTGTGTCCATCACCATGTTGTTGTAGAGCATGGTCATGCCCACGCGCTCGATCACGTAGTACATCGAGAGGTCGCCGAGGGCGAGCAACGTGGAGGTGGTACCCGTCGCCATCTTGTCCATCGAAGACGCCTCGTAGGTGTCGGCGCCGAGCAGTTGGTTCGGGATGCCGGTGCCCATGTCGGTCCAGAACGCCCCACCGGAGGTGACGGTGGAGAACTGGCGGATCTGGTTGAACGCCGACTTGTTCGCCAGCCACACCGAGTTCGCCGCGTAGCGAGGCGAGGCGGCGTTGCTGATGTTGAACACGTCCGCAGCCGTGATCGCCGTGCCGGCAGCGAGTGCGACGCGGGATCCCGTGTTCGCGACTGCGGCGGTGACGACACCGGTCGGCGCCCCCGAGCCGGAACCCGTGGCGAACCGGGCACCTTCCAGGCGACTCTTCGCGTCCGCCAGCAGCCGTGGAAGCTGCGAGGCGAAGTTCGAGTCGCCGAGAATTTCGTAGGAGCCTCGCACCCATGCGAACGCCTTGTAGACCGGGATGGCCTTCGGAGCGACCGTGGGCGTGGCGTCGTCGGCGGCGGTGTTCTCGTCCAGGTATTGGGCGGTGACACCGGCGCTCGTGACGCCGTTCCAGCTGTCCGTGGCGATCTGCATGACCGTGGCGTGGGCGCGGATCGGGTCCACGATCCCGGCGTTGGTCAGGATGATCGTCGGGTCCAGCGTGAACGGGACCAGGGCGCCGCCGGCGGTGTCCGGGGACAGCGCGAGCGCGGCACGCAGGTGCGGGCCCATGTACTGGCCGCGGCTGGCGATGTATTCGGTGAAGTCCTCGTGGTACTCCGGCGAGCCGGTGAGGAGCATGTGCCGGGCGATCAGTTCCGCCTGGCGGCCACCTTCGTCGATGACACGGGTGATGTGCTCCCGGCCGGCGTCGTTGAGGTGTTTCGGTGCGTTCTCGATCGCCGTGAGCGCGCGGGCCCGCATGTCGTCGCCAGGAACGATGCCGGACCGGACGGCTTCGAGATCGGAGAACTCGGACCGGTTCACGTTGACGTTCGGCGCCTGATACGCGCCACGCTCCCGGTTGGTCGGCTGCACCGCTGCGCTGCGGACCCGGTCGAGGCGGTCGGACCGCTCCTGCAGGGGTACCGCTTCGGTCTCCAGCTCGGCACGCTCGGCGACGAGGGTGTCGAATTCATTCGCGGCTTCGTCAACGGTGACGCTGCGGTCGGCCAGGATCTGCGCACGCGCAGCCTCGTCACCGTCGGCTTCGGTCGGCTCGGCCAGGCCTTCGACGCGCACGAGTTCGGCCTGAATGGCCGCCTGCCGTGTCGCGATCTCAGCCTGCCGTGCTCGGATTTGCTCCAGTCGGGTCACAGCCCAATGTCCTTTCGAGTGATTCGGGCGACGCGGGCGCGGCGCGCGATGTCGGACTGCCGAGCGGAGTGCTGTTGCGGCTCTTCGGCTGGGGCGCCGGCTGCCTCGGTGGCAGTGGCGCGGCTGGCGTCGACCGGCTCCACGACGGGAGTGGTTGACGTCTCGGTTCTGGTCGGCTCGTCGCCGACCGTTACGGAAGCTTCCACGGCGGATGCCGCGGGCTCCGTGGTTTGGGTTGGTGCCGTCACGGTGATCGATTCCCGTTCCGTCTCTGTGGACGCCCTGGCCGCGAGCGGTGTGGCCATAGCAACCATTTCGGCGAACAGGGCAGCCCGTTCGTCGGAGTCCATGGCGAAGATGTCGGCGACGAACGACTGCGCGGACCGCACGCCGACCACATGCGCCTGCATGTAGTACGGCATCGGCGTTGGGCCGTACTCGGACCAGGCGACCTCGTTGCGATGGATCGTCGGGAGTCCGCCACGTGCGGACTCACGGGTGCGCTTCGACTGCAGGAACCGGCCGCTGAACGACTGCCCGGTGATGGCCCGCTGCTTGATCGCGTCAAGGATGGAGTCAGCTAGCGGGTTATTCAGGTAGCGAGTGACGGTAAGCACGCCGTGCGCATCCGCCCGCGGCACCTCGACTGGCACACCGATCGGCACCGACAATGTCCCGTCGGGTGTGCCCTGCAGCGTGCGGCCGTGGTTGTAGAGGACCGTCAGGCGCATCCCGCGCTCATTGATGGTCTTGTCGAACGACCCCGGCGTGATGATCTCGTTGTAGTGACCGTCCTGGTCGCGGACCTCGGCCGGGACATTGAATGCGGCTGCGTAGGCCTCCACAGTGCGGCCGTCGCCGTCCGAGCGGACGGTCATGTCCTCGATCGTGTACGAGCGGCCGGCGAACTCGCGGGCCCGGAGCACGTCGGTGAGCATGCTGCGCTTATCACCATGTGCCTTACGGCCGGCGGCCTGCAGCGCCTTGAACTCGGTGTGCCCGTACTTCTTCTTGCCGATGTAATCAGCAAGACCGCCCGGGTCGGTGGCGCCGTGAGCGGCAAGTTTCGCCTCGAGCGTGGAGAACCTAGACACCGTAGTCCTCCCCGTCGCCCTGCATCTGCTCTGCGATGTCCGCGAGTTCGGCGACTTGATCGTCGGAGAGCTTGGCCAGAAGGTCGGTCAGGTTCTGCTCGTGGCCATCGTCGGCCGTGTCGCCTTGCGTGGGCTGCGCCATCGCGGCCCTCCTTCATGTCGGATCGGGCCTGCGGTGTGCGCTTGGTGCGGACGTGGGCATGCGAAAGCCCCGGAGCGGTCGGTCCGCTTCCGGGGCTCAGATAGTGCTGTGACTAGGCGGTTTCTTCGGGTGGCGTCTCGGTTGCGTCGCGCCGCTTGCGGAACT
>Ga0193726_1003466_pt1 | contig 10024 bp, 13 predicted proteins | sample H2c1metaG_FD_144928 | JGI IMG/M metagenome (GOLD analysis project Ga0193726, IMG submission 144928) | Soil microbial communities from a riparian zone of the East river system, Colorado, United States - H2c1 | ecosystem: Environmental > Terrestrial > Soil > Riparian zone | place: USA: East River... | reverse complement strand
GCAGCTCCGCCGGGCCGCTGTCCTACAGCGTCACCCATCGGCGGTCTCCGGCAATGGGCGTATCGCTGATCTCGGTGACCGCTCCGGACGGCCAGCCGGTGCCCATGCTCGGTCAGGCCGCTAACGTCACGGAGACGATCCAGAAGGGACCTGACCTCTACACCGGGGTGGCCAATTTCGATGCCCCGAGTTCCGGCCGCTACTCGATCACGATCAACACCAATGGGCCCGGTCAGGTGATCCTGGCCCGGCCGGTCCTGCCGGAGTTCGTGAGCCTGCTGCCGTGGGCGGGCGGGGCGCTGGGCGGCGCCGTGTGCATTGCGCTCGGGCTGATCCTGCTGACCCTGGGATACCGCCGCCCGGCCCGGCCGGCTGACCCCGGCCAGGGCCGCAGCACGTGAACGACGAACTGGCCGCTTGCCGGATCCTTGTCCGGTAGCGCCCGGGACGGCCGCCGCCTCAGCCCGGGGCGACCGTGCGGGCCAGGATGCCGAGGGTGGCGCGCAGCGCGCCCTCTGAGATCACCGGGAACACCCCGCGCTCCCGCCAGGACGCGTCGATGCCGGCCCAGTCGTAGTACGAGGTGACGAGCGTTCCGCCCGAGCCGTCGGGCTCGAGCCGGTAGCCGTAGACGTGGCCGATGGACGGCCTGGCCGTGCCGGCCACCGTCCAGGCGATCTCGCGTCCGGGCTCGAACGCGGTGATCTTGATGATCACGTCGTAGCGGCCCAGCGGGTAGTCGTTCAGCGCCTCGCGGTCCATGTGCACGACGAACGTGTCGCCGACGCCGGCCACCGGGTCGCCCTCGGCGGACATGAGCATTCCGGAACTGTCGATGGCCACGTGCCCGCGCGGGTCACACAGCACCTGGAAAATAAGCTGAGGGTCGGCCGTGATGGTCCGCTGGACCTCAATCCGCTCGTCTGCCATGGCCCCATCCTGCCAGCCCGGAACCGGGCCGGGATCCGCCGCTGGCCGCTACTGCGGCGCGAGCGGTTCGCGCCCGAGCGCCTGCAGCGCCGCCGACAGCACTGTCCGGGTGTCTCCCGGCCGGCCGACCTCCACCCAGCCGCGGTCCCCGGCGTAGTTGAACCCGAGCGGGGCGCCCGCCGGCAGCGCGCTGACCAGCGCGTCCCGCAGCGGCCCGTCGAGCTCGCCGGGCCCGAGCCAGACTTTCTCGGCGCCGCTGAAGCCGGGAACGTGCTGCTCGGGATAGGCGGGCACGTCCAGGAAGGGCTCCGGGTAGGCGGCCTGCATGTACTCCAGGAAGTCCCGGTGGAGATCGGCCGGGTCGGCCGTCCGGGACAGCGCCTGGGCGGGCATCGAGAAGCGGTCACGGATGATCGCCAGGAACAGGTGCTCGACGCCCACATGGGCGTGGCCCATGGCCCCGGCCATGCCATTCGCCGCATCGAGGACCTGCTGGTAGCGCGGGGTCGGCCTTAGCTCGCCTGATGGGACGCTCTGGGTCATGACCACCAGTCTAGGCAGCGGTCCGGCGGCGCCGGGCTACCCTGTTCCGGGTGCGCCCAGTTTCGCCGCGGGAGCGGTTTCCGCTGCTGTATGCACCGCAGCGCTGGGAATGGGGCGGAATGGACGCGGCCTTCGCCGCGGAACCCCCAGCCGATGAGCTAGTGACGAACATTCACGTGATCGGCTTCACCGGCGGGCGGATCGTGGTGTGCCGGGCTGAGCGGGGGCGCTGGTTCCTGCCCGGCGGCACCCGCGAGGAGCGCGAGTCGATCCCGGACTGCGTGGCCCGGGAGCTCCGCGAGGAGGCGGGCGCCCGGCTGGCCGGGCCGCTGCGGTGGGTCGGCGCGCACCGGTGCGTCAGCGACCGGCCCGTCCCCTACCGGCCCTGGCAGCCGCACCCGGTGAAGGCCTGGCTCTGGTGCACGGCTGACGTCGTGATCGACTCCGCGCCCACCTGCCCGCCCGACGGCGAGCAGGTCGTCGAGGTCCGCGCCGTCGACCCGGCGCAGGCGCAGCGCCTGCTCAGCGCCGGTTCCGGATGGTACGCCGAGCTCATCGAGCTGGCCGCCGAGTCCCGCTAGGGCGCCTGCAGGCGCGGGCACCAGCGATGCCCGCCATAGGCGAGCGTGAGCGCGCGACGCAGCCATTCCCGCTGGAACGGGGTGAGGATGGGCAGCGCCGCGCAGAAGTCGGCCTCGTCCTTCGGCCGGGCGGACCTGGCCTTGTAGAAAAGCTGGACCTCGGGCGCGAGATACGGGATGCCGGTCACCGTGCGGTGCCCGAGGCGGGCGACCGGGCGGCTGACGCGCGGGTCGCGCCGCGAGACCCAGCGGGCGCCGTCGGACTCATCCAGCATGACCTGGATCCGCCAGGGGCGGTCCGCGCCGGGCCGGCACCAGATGTCGTGCACCGCCGCGGGCAGCCGCTCGCCCGGCCGCCAGGGACGCAGGGTGCCGGGCGGATCGGCGGCCTGCCAGTCCCAGCCGGCCAGCACGCGCTGCACGATCAGCTGGTCGCGCCGGAGCATCAGCACGTCGATGTCGCCGTGCTCGCGCACCGGCCGGCCGACGGCCAGCTCGATGGCGTACCCGCCGGCGATCCACCAGGGCGCGCCGCCGGTGCGGAACAGCGCCGCGACCTCGGCCGGATCGGCCGGATCCCAGGCGCCCCACGGGGTGACAGTGCGCGGCATGCGCCCATTGTCGCAGCGGAAGGCGAAATGGAGTCGAACGCGCGCCGGGCCGCGCTGCGGTCGTGCCCATCGCTGGCTTTTATGCGTCGCTTCTTCAGCAGCTTTCCGAGTGGATGAAATCGGGGAGACGCAATTCGCCCGATAGGCGCGTCGCTGGTCGCACGATAACCGGCACCCGTAACGGGAACGCCGGGCCGGCGGTGCGACGGGCTGGGGAGCAAGCACCGTCGGTGCCGGCGTGGCCGGACGCGTATGTGCCGCGGTCATCCCGTCATTGATATTGGCGCTATCAGGGCGGCGGGACCGGACATCCGGCGTGGCCACTTCCACGCGGCCGCGATAGTGAATCAGGCCGCCCAGCCATTTCGGACCTTACTGGCAGAAATATGGACTATTCACCCCTTGCGTGCCGGGCGATCCGGACGGCCAGGTGCCCCGCGGAGCCTGACCCTGGATCTCCCGGGTCCCCGCCGGTCCCGGGGCGCATTCTGCAGTTGCCGCCCTCCGTCATTGCCCTGGCATTCTGCAACAACGTGCGGGGAATGTCACGCCATTGACACGTTATCAGGCTGGCCGGAGATTGCTTGCGGAGCAGCCCGCATTGTGGCGCATGTCTCAGCCCGTTATCGCCGGTGCATTGTAGCGGTCTCGCGGAGTAGGCTGAGCGGCCCGCCCGGCATGGCGGAGCTGAACCGATCCTGAACGCCACATGCATTGTCGCTATCCGAGACCAAACTTACCGATCTGCCCCGCATGGCCACGGCCAACCCTCTATGGTGCCGTCATGCGTCTATATATGCCGTTCATGGCTGCCTTGGTCCTGTTTGGCGCTGTCGCTTGCGGCGCCTCATCCTCCTCCTCATCCTCCACATCGGGGTCGGGCTCGGGCTCGAGTTCGAGCTCCAAGCCGACGGCCGCTCAGCAGGCCGCCGCCCTCAACAAGGCGACGTGCCAGAAGGTCACGTCGGCCAGCTTCACGACGAAGTCGGAGGCTACCGCCTACATCTCGCTCCTTGAGGGCCAGGCCAGCCAGGCCGGCGTCGACAACACCCTGGCCAGCGACATGATGACCCTCAGCACCGTGCTGACGGGCCACGAGGCCGGCGAGAAGTCCATCACCCCCGCGAAGGTCACCTCGGCCAAGACGGCGCTGACCACTGCCTGCCAGAAGTGGGCCAGCTAACTACCGTCCCGGCTCTGTAGGCACGGCCCGGATCACCGCGACAGCATGATCTTGGCCCGCAGGCTGCGCAGCCGCAGCGGAAGCAGGTCGTGCCGGCCCGGCCCGTTGTCGATCAGGAAGTCGTGGAACCTGAACGCACCGGGCCGGGCGGCCGCGCGGCCGCCCGGACGGCGGCTACTCGCGGAGCAGGGCCAGGACGCGCTCCAGGTCGGGAACGGCTGGCTCACGGACGACATAGCTGGTGATGCCGAGCGTCGCGGCCTGCCTGCGCAGCTGGTGGGCGATCTGCTCGTGGGTGCCGAGCAGCGTGAACGGTGACTGCGCCACGTCCTGCGCCGACGGGCCCGGGACAAGGCGGCTGATCTCCCCGGCGGCGGCCGCGCGGTCCGCGGTGATCGTCACCCGCTGCACGAGGGCCTCGATGACCGGCGAGGTGCGGGCCCGCTGCGCCTCGGCCCGGATCAGGTCAAGCTGGCGGTGCAGGTCAGCGGCGGACCAGCGGGCCTCATGATGATGACCGTCGGCCAGGGTGGCGCCGAGGCCGCTCAGGCTGATCACGTCAGCGTGCCGCGCTCCGGAACGCAGGATCTCGGGATGGCCCCCGCCGACCGTGATCGCGACGCGCCCGGCGTCAGCCGGGAAGCCCTCCAGCCGCGAATCGCGCAGGCTCAGGTAGCGGCCGTCCCGGCTGACGGTCTCGCCCCGCAGCAGCCGGGCCACGACCTCGACGAACTCGGCCAGCCGGCCCGCGCGGTCCCTGGCGGCGGGCCGGTCCTGCCCGAGGTCCTGCCACTCACGCGGCGTATGCCCGGCGCCGATGCCCAGCACCACCCGGCCGGGCGCGAGCATGCTGAGCGAGGCCGCGTCGGCCGCGACGTGCATGGGCTCGCGGACGCCCGCCTGCGCGACGCGGGTCCCGAGGCGCAGGGTCCGCGTTACCGCCGCGGCGGCGCCCAGGGCCGGCCAGGGTGCCGCTCCGGAGCCGGGATGATCGCCCATCACCAGCCCGGAGAAGCCGGCCGCCTCCACGCGGCGCGCCAGCGCCAGCCATGACTCCAGGTCCGTCGGCTCGGCCTGGACACTCACCTCGATCTCGGGCACCCGGCCAAGACTGCCAAACCGCGGACCATCCGGCCAGCATGTTCCCGCAGCGCGAAACAGCGCCGCTAAGCGCCGAGCTGCGCGGGGGCGACGCTCAGGCCGACAGACCGGACGCCGGCATGCAGCCGCCGGTCCCAGACAGCTACGGCCAGGCCAGCATGGCCGACGGCCAGCGCGCTGGCCAGGTGCACGGCGGCGGCTCCCCGAAGCGCGTACTCGGCGGCCAGTCGGGCGGCGTGCTGCTCCACGGCAGCGGTCAGCTCGACCGGACGGACGGCCGCCCAGTACTGATCCCAGGTCCGCTCAGCCGCGTCGCGGTCGCCGTCAGCCAGATCGTGGTCACGGCCGGCGGCGGCCAGGGCCGCGCGGACTTCGGGGTAGGCCAGCCGGCTGGCGACAGCTGCGTCGCAGCCGTCCCAGAGCTGCACGGCGAGATCGGTTCCGTCTTCCTCCACCAGAAGCTTCACGAAGGCACTCGAATCGAAGTACACCAGTGACATGGCTCAGCGCCGCTGGTCGCTCACGATGTCGGCCACGGGCCGCCGGCGGGCCGCCGGGGCCGCGGGCGTGCGCGCCCGGCCGCAGCCGGCCGACGGGCGGCCGATCACGCCGTCGGCGGCCAGCCGCTCCAGGGTGGCCGTGCTGGCCAGGCCGAGCAGCCGGGCTACGGGCACTCCCCGGTCGGCGATAGTGATCTCGTCACCTGCGCGTGCCCGCCAGTCGCTCAGGTGGGCGCGCAGGTCAGTAACAGCGACGTCCATACCAGCAAGTGTGCACTTCCGGCCCAGCCTATCTGTACGTTCAGGCGATACCGGGCGAGCTCGCGTGCAGTCAGGCCCGCGCGACGGCCGCCACGACGGCGTACGGAAGGTGCCGCGGGGTCACGAGCAGCGCCCGGGCCACCTCGCGGACCTGCAGGCGGCGCGGGGTGAGCACGGCCTCGCTGTGCCGCCACGCGGTCACCTCGTCCCAGCCCTCGCGGGCCGGCCGGGCCGCGAGGGCCTGGCGGAAGCGCCGGGCGTCCCCGCCGTCACGGCGCCAGGTGGGCAGCCACTGCCGCAGGGCCGCGTCGCTGTCCAGCATCGTCCAGTCCATCAGCCGCTCGGCGAGCTGGCCGGCCGCGTCGACCACGAAGGACTCGGCGCCGGCCCCGGTGACCCCGCGCACCCGGCCCGCGCTCCCGCGCCGCCCGGCCGCGGCGCCCGCGGCCGCGGTGCCCGCGGCGCCGTAGTGGATGCTGGCCGAGCTGAACCGCGCGCCGACGGCCAGCGCGGCGACGGCGTGCCCGGCCTCGTGCCAGGCCGTCCGGACCGCCGCCGCCCGGGCGGCCGGCAGGCCCGCGAAGGCCCCGGACTCGTAACGCTGGCGCCCCCACCGGTCAGCCACCACGGACTGATCGTCGTACCGGATGAGCCGGGCCAGGTCCGCCCGGACCTGCGTCAGCAGGCGCAGCTCCGATGGCTTCATGGGGCCAGCCAACCAGAACCGCCGCCCCACGCCAAAGATGCTCCCCCGCCCGGAGGCGGGAGAGCATCTCGTGTCCTGCTGACCCCGGCTGGCCGTGTCTGGCAGTTATCCACCGCCGGCCGGGACCCGTACCGTATGAACTTGTCCGCCGTCCGCGCTAGGAGCTAGCGCGAGCGGCGCACCCGGGGCGGAAGGCGTTGCGCCGCCGCCCGCCCCGGGCCGCTACCGGGTCCTGATCAGGCCACCGGGCCGAAGGTGAACGTGAACTGCTGGGTGTCCGGGATCGAGCCATTGATCTTGTTCAGGGACTTGAGCTTGAGCTGGTTGATCGGCTTGCTGGTGCCGGGGTCAACCGTCAGGGTCAGCTGGTGGCTGAACGTGGTGCTCGCGCCGTTGACCCACGGGAAGTAGACCCGGCCGTTGCGGATGACGCTGTTGGCGAGGTCGCCGACCCAGATGGTGGTGGCGTTGGTGCCGCAGTTCTGCAGCGTGACGTTCTCGCCGCTGGTGACCGGCAGGCGAGCGCCGACGCACAGGCCGCTCTCGTTGCCGAACGGCGACCAGTCCGACTCGAAGACCGGGTAGCCGGCCGGGTAGTTCAGGCAGGCGTAGGACGTCTGCGCCAGGCCCACTCCGCCGTGCTGCGGGCAGAAGTCGGTCAGGGTGCCGACCTGAGCACCGGTGAAGTCAGCGTTGACCTGCGTGTTCGACGCGAAGTGCAGGTTCACCTTCTGGCCGACCTTGCCGCCAGTCCCGGTGTTGCCCGGAACGTAGGCGTTCTGGATGGTGCGCGGGCCGAGCGTGAGGCTCGACAGGTTGAAGCAGTTGAAGCCACACGCCGGAGTGGCGGCGGGCTTCGCGCTGGGCTGGGCGGTGGCGGCACTCGCCATGGTCGCCGCAGAGAGACCGATCACCGAAGAGACGGCGACCCCGGCCGCGAGCACAGAGCATGCCCTCGCAATGCGATTCCGCATTGGGGATTCCTTCCTGTTCTGATTCGCCAGGCCGACTGCCTTTTCCGGTGGCTTGGGCGGTCAAGCCATTGCCGTAACGGCTGGCGACGATACTGCGACAAATGCTGGCTAGGTTAGCTCTCTGTTATCCCGCCCTGCCAGTCAGTAGCTGAACGCTACCACGCGTAGTTCGGCTGGTACATGAGGTAACTGAACTTCTCCATAATGGCTAGTCCGCGGGACCTAACGGCCCCGCGGACTAACCAGCCCAGCTATGCAGTAATCCGGCAGTACTCCGGCATCCCCTTAAAACGACGGAATTGGCGAATACCATTATCCGGATAGTCCGGGAATTCCCGGCCGAACTAGACCCGGTAGGACCGGCCGCCGCCCGCGCCGCCGCGGCCGCCCCCGTCGGCGCCGGACGGCAGCGCCGCCGGGGCCGCCTCCTCCGGCTCGTCCTCGTCCGGCTTGGCGTCCTCCGGCTTGGCATCCGTCGCGCCGGCCATGCCCTTCTTGACCGACTCCAGGATGGTCAGGCCCTGCGCCACCAGCCCGGCGGCGATCTCGCTGAGCCCCTCGGCGCCGTTGAGGACGCTGACGTTGGCCCCGGCCAGCCCGGCGGCCGCCTCCCGGACGATCTGCGGCAGCTGCTCGATGAGCATCCGGTCCAGCGCGACCCGGTTGTGCGAGGCCGCGGCCTCGGCCTGCATGGTGACCCGCTTGGCGTCGGCCACGGCCAGGATGCGGACCTTCTCGGCCTCGGCCTCGGCCGGCCGGATAACCTCGGCGACGAGCTGGCGCTGGCGCAGCTCGGACTGGCGCTGGGCCAGATCGGCCTGGGCGGAGAGCACGGCCATGGTGGCCTGGGCCTGGGCCAGCGGGCCGGCCTGCGCAGCCTCGGACTGCGCCTTGTCCACCTCGGCCTTGTACTGGGCCTGGACGATGGAGGTCTGCCGGGCGTACTCCGCCTGGGCCCGCTGCGACTGCTGCTGCGCCTCGGCCGAGGCCTGGTTGGCCTGGGCCTGCGCGATCTGGGCCTGCCGCTGGATGGCGGCGTTATGCGGGGCCGCCATCGCGTCGATGTAGCCGATGTTGTTGTCGTCGATCGACTGGATCTGCAGCGAGTCCACGGTCAGGCCGATCTTGGCCATCTCGGTCTTGGAGCCGTCCAGCACCTCGGTGGCGAGCTTCTGCCGCTCGGTGACGATCTCCTCGACGGTCATCGAGCCGATGATCGAGCGCAGGTGCCCGGCGAAGATCCGCCCGGTCAGGGTCGACATCTGATCCTGGTCGGACAGGAACCGCTGGCCGGCGTTGACGATGCTCTCCTCGTCGTTGCCGACCTTGAAGGCGATGACCGCCCGGACGTTGAGCGAGATTCCCTGCCGGGTCACGCAGGTCTCGGAGACCTCGGCCTCGGTCATGGACAGCGTCAGGAAGTTGACCTTCCGGACGAAAGGCGGGACGAATGTGCCATGCCCGGTGACGACCTTGAACGGCGCCCCGTTGCGGCCGAACTTCCCTCCCGAGACCAGCATTGCCTCGTCGGGACGCGGTACGCGATATCCGAACATCTTTCATCTCCAGTCAGGACCCGGCGGGCGGGCCAGGATGTTCCGGCCGATATGCCAGAATCGCCGTCAATTAACCTTCATACTCCTCGCCGCCGCCGGCCGGAAAGCCGGCCGGCGGGAAATCACCGGCCGGGAAAGTCGCCGACCGGGTCGCTCCAGGCACTCACGTCGACCGCACGGGTCCCGCGAGTCTCGATGACGAGCACGGTGCTGCCGCGGGGCAGCGGCTCCGGAGACCACGCGATGTAGCATTCCGAGCCGCCGCGGACGGAAACCTGCACCTCACCGGGCCCGGCCGCGCCGCGGGTGGCGATCGTGAGGAAGCCGATGCTCCCCACGAGCGCGCCGTCCTGGCTCACCGGCACTCACCCCTCTGACGAGACCGCCGGCTGCGCACCGCCGGCGCCTGCCCTCATTATCCTCCCGCGCCGGGGCCGACCCCGGCGCGCGGCCGGGCACCCGGCCGGCGATCATGCGTGAGAAGGGCTGCCGGGGGTAATAGGGGCTGGTCATGGACAAGGTAAAGAGGCTGATACAGGCCGCAGACCGGGCACAGCAGGCGCGCGCCTGGCTGGCCGTGCCGGTGGCGACCTGGAGGAAGTTCAGCGACGACCAGGCGGGCAACCTGGCCGCGCTGATCGCCTATTACGCGTTCGCCTCGATCTTTCCGCTGCTCCTGGTGCTCGTGACCGTGCTCGACATTGTCCTGAAGAATGACGCCGCGCTGCGGAACCAGGTCCTGCACTCGGCCCTCTCCCAGTACCCGGTGATCGGCACCCAGCTCACCACCAACGTGCACGGCCTGCACAAGACCGGCCTGGCGCTGGTCATCGGACTGGTCCTGACGTTCTTCGGCGCGCGCGGGGTGGCCAATGCCATGCAGAACGCGCTGAACTCCGTCTGGGAGGTGCCGATGTCCCGGCGCCCCGGCTTCCCGTGGGCGATCCTGCGCAGCCTCGGGCTGATCGTCGTGATCGGCCCCGGCATCATCGCGACCATCGTGCTGTCGAGCGTGGCCGGCGGCACCGGCCACATCGGCGGGGCGCTCGCCCGCATCGCGGCCATCGCGGTGTCGCTG
>Ga0193726_1003465_pt1 | contig 10024 bp, 5 predicted proteins | sample H2c1metaG_FD_144928 | JGI IMG/M metagenome (GOLD analysis project Ga0193726, IMG submission 144928) | Soil microbial communities from a riparian zone of the East river system, Colorado, United States - H2c1 | ecosystem: Environmental > Terrestrial > Soil > Riparian zone | place: USA: East River... | reverse complement strand
ACAAGTGGTCGATGTCGATCTTCGCGCGCAATGTCGATACCGGCAAGGTTGCCTGGGTCTACCAGAAGACGCCGTTCGACCAGTGGGACTATGACGGCGTCAACGAAGTCATCCTCGTCGACAACATCAAGGACACCGGCGGCAAGGCGCACAAGGCCCTGGTCGAATTCGACCGCAACGGCTTCGCCTATGTGCTCGATCGTGCCGATGGCGGGCTGTTGCATGCCCACAAGTACGTGACGACGAACTGGGCCGAGAAGGTCGACATGAAGACCGGCCGTCCGGTCAAGGTCGCCGAGCATTCTCCGCTGCTGCCGCAAGCCAATGTACAGGCCTGCCCGTCCGCCATGGGCGGCAAGGATCAGCAGCCGGCATCGGTCGATCCGGCCGATCCGGCCAACTTCTACGTACCGACCAACAACTGGTGCATGGAGTTGAATCCGCAGGAACGCTCGCACACGCAGCAGGGCACGGTCTACGTGTTCGCCAATGTGTACATGTATCCGGAAAAACCGGGCGTGACCGGCAAGCTGAAGAAGTTCAACGTCGAAACCGGCAAGACCGAGTGGGAAATTCCGGACCAGTATCCCAACTGGGGCGGCACGCTCACGACGGCCGGCGGCCTGGTGTTCTACGGATCGCTCGGCGGTGACTTCCGCGCCGTCGACCGCAACACCGGCAAGGTGCTTTGGTCGCGCAAGCTGTCGTCCGGCATCATCGGCAATCCGATCACCTATTCGGTGAAGGGCAAGCAGTACGTGTCGATCCTGTCCGGTATCGGCGGCTGGATCGGGTTGCCGGCTGTCGCTGGCCTGGATCTGAACGACAAGTTCGGCGCAATCGGCGCAACCGCGATGGCCAAGGCTGCGGGCCTCAATCACATCCCGCAAGGCGGCACGCTGTTCACCTTCCGCATCGGCGGTTGATGACGGCAGTTCGTTCGTAGAGTGATCAACGCCCGGCGCCGGCACGCCGGGCGTTTTTTTGCAGAAATGCGTTTTCCAAGAGATTCCCGCGTACAAGTTGCTTTGCAGTGCCGTGCTCTACCCTCGCGGCTTGAATCTTCTTGCTCGCTCGCTGTCTCAAGCAATGTATTCCGGGAGGAGTGGCAGCATGAAATTCCTGTTTGCACTGGGCCTGTTCGCCGGCGCGTTTGCGACCGCCCAGGCTGATGCCGCGGAATCGCTGAAACTGAAATCGCTGACGATCTGCGCCGACCCCGGCAACATGCCGTTGTCGAACCAGAAAGGCGAAGGCTTCGAGAACAAGATTGCCGAAGTGCTCGGCAAGACGCTCGGCGCCAGCATCACCTATTACTGGCGACCGTCGATCGAGCGCGGCCTGATGCGCACGACACTGTCCGAGGGCAACTGCGACGTCTGGCTCGACATGCCTTCGGACACGGAGGGCGCGACCGTCACGACAGCGCTTTATCGCTCGACCTTCGTCTTTGCCTATCGCAACGACAAAGGCTTCGGCTCGTTCAAGACGCTGGATGACCCGCGCCTGCTGAACCTGAGCATCGGCGTATTCCAGGTGTCGGCCGTACGCCAGGCGCTGGCCCAGCACGGCATCATGGCGAACACCGTGATCCACTACCTGAGCCACAACGGTGACATCGTCGAGGAAAACCAGCCGTCATTCCAGGTCCAGCAGGTCGTCGATGGCAAGCTCGACATCGCCGCCGCGTGGGGACCGATGGCGGGCTACTACAAGACGATCAAGAAGGCGCCGCTGACGATCCAGCCGGTCAACACGATCGACAACAGCGTGCCGCTCGAATTCGACATGGCGCTGGCCGTGCCGCGCGGTCGACCGGATATCAAGGCCGCGGTCGAACAGGCGCTGCACGACGCCAAGGCCGATATCCGCAAGGTGCTCGACGATTTCGGCGTGCCGCTGGTCAAGTGCGGCGACTGCATCATCTCCGGCGATCTGCCTTCACACGGGCCGTACAAGGAACTGCCGGCGAAAAAAGAAACTGCATCGACCAAGCAGCGCGCGAGCGAACTGGCGCGGCTGAAGCAGTCGCTGGCCGATGGCGCCGATCCCGGAGAGGAACTCAACAATGCCATCGTTGCCGACGACGCCGAACGCGTGCGCTATCTGCTCGATCATGGTGCCGACGTCAACGTGCATTTCGGCGACGGCTATACACCGCTGGTGAACGCGGCGCGCTTCGGCTTTATCGATCTCGTACCGCTGCTGCTTCAGCACAAGGCCGACGTCAACATCGTCGACATCAGCCACTGGACGCCACTGATGTATGCCGCGTGGGCCGACAGTGCCGATCTGGTGAAACTGTTCGTCAGCAAGGGAGCAAAGCTCGAGACCGGCGACGAAGACGGCCTTACGCCGCTGGCTATCGCCGCGCAGAATGCCAAGGCGCGTGCCGGCGCCGCGCTGATCGTCGCCGGTGCCGACGTCAATCGCCCGGTCGGCAAGGGCGGCTACACGCCGTTGATGCTCGCCGCATCCGGCGGCTCGGAGGAAATGAGCGGGCTGCTGATCAAGCGTGGCGCCAACGTCAACGCGAAGAATGCCGGCGGTGTCACGCCGCTGATGGTCGTCGCCGCGAACAATGGCGCTCGCATCGGTGCGTTGCTGCTGAAATCGGGTGCCGATCCGAAGACGCTCAGCGAAGACGGCCGCACTGCGGCGATGATCGCCAAGTCCAACAGCAGCGATGCCGTGCTCAAGTTGCTGCAGGAAGCCGAAGTGCGCGCCGATTCCAAATCGGGTTGACCCAATCGGTTCAACTTCGCGCACTGTGCCTTCGACGAACGTCGCAGGTGGCTTCGATTCAGTTTCACGCGAGCATGATCATGTGATGAACAAACGCAAAGGTCGGACTTCGATTAAGAGCGTTGTTCGTTGAACGAAACACGGTTGAAGAGGAGGAGGTTTACGGTGCTAAGAAGAATCGCTACAGCGGCAGTCGTCTTGTTCGCAAGTGCGGGAGTCACCTACACCCTGCGCACGGCAATTGCGGCCGACGCGCCCAAGGCCGTCGATTACACCAGCATCAAGCCGGCGGATCTGGTCGCAAACACACCGAAGGGTCAATTGAAAAATCCGTACAAGGACTCCCAGGCCGACATCGTCGCCCAGGGCGAGCATCTGTTCCTCAGTTACAGCTGCAACGGCTGCCACGGCGGCGGCGGCGGCGGCGGCATGTGTCCCGCGCTGACCAATGACACCTGGGTGTACGGCGGCGACGACGATACCCTCTTCCGCCTCGTGACTCTGGGCAGCGACGAGTTGCAGAAAGCCGGCTACGTGCGCAAGGGACGCGAGGGTGTCGTCGGTCCGATGCCGCCGTTCGGCGCGCTCATCAAGAATTCCGACGAATTGTGGAAGATTTTCGCGTTCGTGCGCTCCAAGTACAGTCCGGACGCCGATCAGAGCTATAAGTACGGCACTCCTCCCGACCAGCAATAACTTTGCCGGGCAGGGTATCTGCAAGGCGGCACATTGCCGCGCTGCCTTCGCATTCAATCGACTGTCACGAATCTGGCACATCTCCGGCAAAATGCTGCGCTGCAATTTGCGTGGCGAGGGCAAAGGGACCACCCTTGCTGCCTGTGACGCGTGAAGGCCCCTTCGTCGGCAAGACGTCCGGGAAAAGTCCCTTGCAGTGCCCGGCAGGATGCCCGGCGGCAAGGGGGGAGACGCCATAAAACAGGGTGATACCTTGTCCAGCCTGAATCTTGCTTCGAGCCACGCCTCGCGCATCTTCCACGTCGTCCAGAGCGGGCTCCAACCAGCCGGAATCGAGCCGCACGTCACGCGCTCGTGGAATCGTTGCATGCGCGAGTACGGCATCGAGCCTTCCGGTGCGCGTCAGGTTGCGGTGCTCAATCCGCAATCGGTCAAGGAATTGCAGCAACGCATGGGCGAAATGATGCGTGCGGCACGCGCGGAAATGGAGAGTCTGTACGAGCAGATCGCCGGTTCGGGCTTCGCGGTTATCCTGACCGATACCCAGGGCGCCGTGCTCAGCACGATCACCGATCCGACCCTGCAGCGCGAATTCCGTCTGGCCGGTCTGTGGCTCGGTGCGCTCTGGGACGAGCGTCACGAAGGTACCAACGGCATCGGCACCTGTCTGGCCGAGGGCGTGTCGGTCACGGTGCATCGCGAAGAGCACTTCCGCGGCTACAACATCGCGCTGTCATGTTCGGGCGCGCCAATCCTCGATCCGCAAGGCAGCGTGCTGGCGGTACTCGACGCATCGACGGTCAATTCGAACGACAGCCGCATGATCCAGCGCCACACGATGGCATTGGTGAACATGTCGGCCAACCTCATTTCGCGCTGGAACTTCCTCAACGAGTTCCGCCATGCCTGGATCCTGCGCTTTCACAGTCGTCCGGAATTCGTCGGCCTGTTGCATGAGGCGCTGGTCGCGGTCGACGGCTCGGGCACGATCGTCGCCGTCAACGAAAGCGCGATGCTTCAGCTCGGCAGCTCGAACCGCAAGGCTTTTGTCGGCCAGCCGATCGATCAGTTCTTCCAGTTCGACTTCGAGACACTCGAGCAACGTGCCAGCAGCGACCCGAGCACGATCTGGCCCGTGCGCGACGTGGCTCACGGTCGTCGCTTCTTCGCGGTCGTGCGCGCGCCGATGAACAAGTCCAATCGCACACTGCCGCTGGCGACATTGCCCGAGCGCGCGCCGGCGGCGCTGTCCCCTCCGTCGGACAGCAGCCAGCGCCACGTCAGCGAAGATGCGCAGATGCGCAAGAATCTCGCCTGCGGGCGCCAGTTGTTCGCCAAGCAGGTTCCGATCCTGCTGCAGGGTGCGACCGGTACCGGCAAGGAAGCGTTCGCCAAGGTCCTGCATCGCAGCGGGCTTTGGTCCGAAAAACCGTTCGTCACGGTCAACTGCGCGGCAATTCCGGAAACGTTGATCGAAAGCGAATTGTTCGGCTACACGCGCGGGGCATTTACCGGCGCATCGAAGGACGGACGCACCGGCAAGATCCTGCAATCCAGCGGCGGCACGCTGTTTCTCGACGAAATCGGCGACATGCCGCTGACCTTGCAGACGCGCCTGTTGCGCGTGATCGAGGAGCGCGAAGTCATGCCGCTCGGCAGCGATCAGGCCATTCCGGTCGACCTGCACGTGATCAGCGCAACGCATCGCGACATCCGCCAAATGATCCAGGCCGGAGAGTTCCGCGAAGACCTGTACTATCGCCTCAACGGCATCACCCTCTACCTGCCGCTGCTGAAAGACCGCGCCGACAAGGCCGAACTCGTGCGCACGTTGCTCGAGGAAGAGAACGGCGAGTCACCGATCGAGATCGCCGAGGACGCGTTCCGCAAGCTGCTCGATTACGCCTGGCCGGGGAATATCCGCCAGCTGCGCAACGCGCTGCGCACGGCGTCAGCGCTGTGCCGCGACGACGTAATCCGCCTGTCGAACCTGCCGCAGGAAATCCTCGACACCGAAACGCGTGCGGTTCCCGTGGCGGCACCACTGATGACGACGGCGGCGGGTGAGCACGTTTCACCGGCGCAGCCGTCGGCGCCGTCCGCTGCGCTGCGCGAGGCCGAATGTGCCGCACTCCTGCGCGAGCTCGAACGCATGCGCTGGAACATCAGCCGCACAGCGCAAACGCTCGGTATCAGCCGCAATACGCTGTACCGCAAGATCCACAAGCACGGCATCGTTCTGTCGCAGTAGCTCCCACTCGAACAACTCGGGGCGGCATTCTGGCCGGATCGGCAATTGCCCCTTGGCGCTTCATCTATTGGCCCTGCTTAGGGGTTTGGTGAGGAAGGTTTGCTCTTGGTTCGTCATTCCGGCGAACGCCGGAATCCAAGTAAGGAGCAGAGCTTCCACTCGCCTACGGCGAGCGGGTTACTTTCTTTGCTTGTGCAAAGAAAGATAACCAAAGAAACACACCCCCGGTGGCGCGCTCTCCGGGCATCCTGCCCTGCGAGTTCGCGAGCGTGCTCCGGGGTTCGCTGGATGTACGTCCGTGTACATTCAGCGAACGGCCGCGCATCGTGCGCGGCCTCCTTCGGACTGATCCTGCGCCCCCTCGCCGCGCCACAGGGGGCCCCGTTTGGGCGGCATCCTGCCGCAGAAGCAACAGCGTCCCATTCACCAAGCCCGAGGTAGTGCAGGGATGCACGGATTCGTGGATCCCGGCGCCGTTCGCGGTGCCGAGCATCGCAGGCGACGGCGGAAAATGCCCGCAGGGGCGCGCGCACGATGCGCGCGCGTCGGCTGACAGTACATGGATGTACTGCCAGACGACCCCGTCGGCGCCGAGAAGCACAGGTACACCCCGCCGCGCATGACGCGCGGCGGGGCACCGCGTCCGGTGCCTAGACCTTTTTGGTTACTTTTTGGGGCAATGCCAAAAAGTAACCGGCTCGCCGCAGGCGAGACGAAGCTCTGCACTTGAGAAGCAAGAAGCAAAGAACTTCCGAGTACAGAAGAAAATTCAAGAATTTCACTAGATGACGAGCTCGTGCGTCACGCTAACATTGCGCCATAAGCCGATCCGTTGGTTGCGGAGGCAGCACAATGATGGTGAATGCCCGTGGCAAGGAAGAGCGCACGTTGTTCAATTTTGTCGTTGTTGACGACGCTGCCCGGCTTGGCCGGCGCTGCCGATCCGCAACCTGATCAGCAGAACCTGCCGACGATCGTCGTGACGGCAACGCGCACGGCGCAGTCGTCGTTCGAGATTCCGGCGTCGGTCGATGCGGTAACAGTCAATGAACCGGGCGCCAACACGCCGAACGTCAACGTCTCCGAATATCTGGACGGCATTCCCGGGCTGGTTGCCCGCAACCGGCAGAATTACGCGCAGGACGAGCAGATCTCGATCCGCGGCTTCGGCGCGCGCTCGACCTTCGGCGTGCGCGGCGTGCGTCTGTACACCGACGGCATTCCCGCGACGATGCCGGACGGCCAGGGGCAGGTATCGAACTTCAGTCTGGATTCTGCCGAACGCATCGAGGTGCTGCGCGGACCGTTTTCCGCGCTGTATGGAAACTCCTCCGGCGGCGTGATCCAGATATTCACTGCCGACGGCAGCGCAACGCCGGAGTGGACCGGCAACGTCGGCGGCGGCAGTTACGGTACCTATCGCGTGGCCGGCGACGCGCGCGGTACTGTCGGCCCGCTCGACTACAACGTCGCCGTGTCGCAGTTCTATACCGACGGCTATCGCGGTCACGGCCGCGCGCAGCGCGAGAACGGCAACGCCAAGGTCAACATCCACTTCGACGGCGACCGCAAGTTGACGTTGTTGCTCAACACGGTCGCGCTGCCGAACGCCGACGATCCGCTCGGCCTGACGCGCGCCCAGTTCGACGCCGATCCGCGCCAGCCGCAGCCAGTCGCGGTCCAGTTCGACACGCGCAAGACGGTGCACCAGGCGCAGGCCGGCGCGATCTATGATCAGACCATCGACGCCAACCAGGCGATCCGCATCCTCGGCTACTACGGCCAGCGCGACGTTCAGCAGTTCCAGTCGATTCCGATCTCCACGCAATTGCGGCCGACCAGTCCGGGTGGCGTGATCGACCTGGACGGCAGCTATGCCGGCAGCGACGCGCGCTGGACTTACAGCGGCGGCCTCGCGCAGCGCCCGTTCGACGTCACGGTCGGCATCAGCTACGACCAGCAGAACCAGCATCGCCTCGGCTACAACAACTTCGTCGGTACCCAACTGGGCGTGCAAGGCGACCTGCGCCGCGACGAACAGGACGACGAGCACAATCTGGACGAATACCTGCAAGCCGACTGGCGTTTCTCCGACGCCTGGTCGCTGTCGGCAGGACTGCGCCACAGCGACGTGAAATTCACCTCGAACGACAACTACATCACGCCGACCAACGGCGACGATAGCGGCGAGGCCAGCTACGGCGCGACCTCACCGGTCGCCGGCCTGATGTTCCGCGCGTCCGAACGCTGGCACCTGTATGCCTCGTACGGCAACGGCTTCGAGACACCGACGTTCAACGAGCTGGGCTATCGCCCGGACGGGACCGCCGGCATCAACTTCAACCTGGTGCCGGCGCGCAGTCGCAACGGCGAGCTCGGCTCGAAATTCCGTGTCGGCGATGGCGGCGAGCTCGACGTCGCCGTATTCCAGGCCAATACGCAACACGAACTTGCGGTCGCAACGTCATCGGGCGGCCGCACGACCTACCAGAACATCGATCGGGCACGCCGACGCGGTGCGGAAGCCAAGTTCACCCGGCCGCTGACTGCGGGCTGGCGCCTCGAAGCGGCATACACCTATCTGGATGCCACCTTCGCTTCGTCGTTCCTGACCTGTCCGGCCGCATCGACCTGCACGACACCGAACACACCGGTCGCTGCCGGGTCGCGCATTCCGGGCGTGCCGCAGCAGCAGCTGTTCGCCGGCCTGCGCTACGGCGGCGACCAGGGCTGGAACGCCAGCGTCGAGGCGAACGCTGCCAGCAATGTCGCGGTCAACGACCAGAACACGCAATACGCACCGGGCTACGGCGTGCTCGGCGCGAGCCTGGGTTATGCGTTCGATCTGGCCGACGCGCACATATCGACGTTCCTGCGCCTGGACAACCTGCTCGACCACAGCTATGTCGGCTCGGTCATCGTCAACGAAAGCAACGGCCGCTACTACGAGCCGGCGCCGGACCGCACCGTCTTCGCCGGCGTGAAGGTCACCTGGAAATAGCACGAAGCTACGTCGACCTTACCGTTCGTGTCTGTTGTGCAAGTCGACGCGGAGCTCGCGCAGCTCGCGCAGCAGGGTTTCGATGTTGACTTCGTTCTTCAGGTTGACGCGGAAGTCGGTGTCGGCGCGGGCGCGATCCATGCGCGCCTGGCGGTTCTGGCTCATGACGATCAGCGGGCCCTGCAGCGCTACCAGGATCGCCAGCGCGAGATTGAAGAACTGGTAGGGATACGGATCCGGCGGCGGGGAAATCATCACGTTGTTGTTGATGATGCACCACAGGCTCGAGATGATGATGATCAGCACGATGAACATCCAGCTGCCGTTGAGTTCCGCAATCACGTCGGCCAGGCGATCCGTCCACTTCATGCTGCGCGCGAACTCCGCGTCCACATTCGTTGCTGCGCGCGTGGACAGCAAGGCGTTGGTTCTGCGCACGTAACCGCTGATCGCCCGCAGCAACGCCATGGCCGCACGCGGCCGCACCTCGAGAAAAGCCTCGAGTTTGTCGTGCTGCAGCTCGAGCAGCACGGTGTTGGAAGAGGCAACCGCGCTCGCGCTGCGCGGTTTGTCGTCGAACAAGGCGAGCTCGCCGAAAAATTCGCCGAACCCCAGATGACGCAGCAGGATGGTGCCCTTGCCGTCACCCGGCAGCCGGATGTCGACGCCGCCCTGCTCGATGATGTACATCGTGCGGCCGGAGTCGCCCTGGGAGAAAATGACCTGCCCTTCGTTGAAGGTACGCGCTCGCGTTTCATGCGAGAGCGCAGCCAGGTCGTCGTTTGAAAGGCCGTCGAACAAGGGTACGGCACGAAGCAGCTGGGTGGAATCCACGAAGGTACTCCGGGGTGCGTTGGCGAATCCGTGAGCGGTGGCAGCCAACAAAAAAGGGGCCGGCGAACCGGCCCCTCTTTTCGATGACCAGCGATCCGTCAGGACATTTTCACGATTTCAGTACACCCGACAGTTTAGCAGCCTGTGTCGCGAGCGCATCCATCAGCGGCGGACTGAGGCAATCGTAGGGTTCCAGGCCGATTTCCTTGATGCGCGCACGCACTGCGCCCATGTTGTTCGGGTCGGCACCGCCCTCGATGATCGAGGAGACGAATGCGGCGAACTGAGGTTCCTGCCAGCCGGACTGCGCCGACAGTTCGACGTGCACGAAGTCGAGCCCGTAGAACGCGTGCTTGGTGTTCTCGATGCGCCCGTACATATGGACGCCGCAACCGGTACACGCGTGACGCTGGATGGTCGCGCTCGAATCGACGATCTTGAGCTTGTCGGCGTTCTTCGTGACCTTGACCTTGTCCTTCGGGATCACGGCTACCACC